>OLRG01000044.1_pt1 | contig 125976 bp, 117 predicted proteins | sample 1672331 | NCBI WGS metagenome assembly OLRG01 (sample SAMEA3136672, study PRJEB25190) | human gut metagenome
CGACATGTGCGGCGAAGAAAATACCGCTCAGGCTGCAAGTGTGGAATTTGTGCGCCGCCGGCGCACAAATTATGCGCGCAGCAGGCCGCAAACCCCTTTGTCAAAAAGTAACACTTTTTGACAGGATCGCAGCGCCCCATTTTTGTTCAGGATGCGTATAGATAGAGCCATGGGTTCGGCAAAAGCAGCAGCAGCGCAAGACTCCCGCCCGCCAGCAGGAACATATTGCGGCACTGCTTGCTCTCGCTCATCTTTTCCCCGTTGATCAGTGACTGGATGCAAAAGACCAGTCCGTACACAAAAGCAAACGCGCAGAGAACGGTCGGCAGAACCGACAGGCACAAAACCGTAGCGATCATGTCAGATTCCCTCCCTTTCCTTTCGATCACTGTAATACAAGGATACCATATAACCGCCAAATTTTGAACACTGTTTTTCATTTTCTACCAGCTGCACATTGGAGTAAAAAATTTTTGTTCAAATATGCCAAAACGCCCCGCATCCTCGGATGCGGGACGCCGGTCTCTGCACTGCGAAAAGCCGCCGGGTGAAGCAATGCTTCATCCGGCGGCTTGCATACGGTATACAGGCGCGGATCACGCGCCAGTCAGCGCTCAGTCATTGACTGTGACCACGTTGTCCGCGACAACAGCGGAAGCCTCGCCCTGCGGCTGCACGGACTCTATACGGGTGCTGGTACCGCCGATGTACGGATTCATCTCGCGCGCCTTGAGCGTTGCGTAGATACCGGCACATGCCACCATCATTGCGATGAGGACGCCCCACAAAACTGCGATCTTGGTCTTAGCCATGACAGATTCCTCCTTAAGAAATCAAATGTAATTCGTGTTTTCTATGTTGTTGTGCGCGTTCCGCTTTCCACACTTCCCACACGGACGGCAGCTGCCGCTGTGGGGAATCGGAACGAAGCCTGTCGAACATCGTTATTTTCTTGTCAACTGTATTGTAGCGCTTTTTCACCCGTTTGAAAAGCCCTATTTTGCTTTTCTACTTTTTTAACAAATTCGTTCGTTTTTTAACGTTACGAATTTGACAAGTTGTACAGACGTAAGAAAACCGGACAGAAGTCAAGCCTCTGTCCGGGTAACTTTCGGGTCTTCAGTTCTGTGTCAGCGCCTGAACGATGCGTTCAAACGCCATGCTGTGCGACGCCTTGACAAGCACGCAGTCGCCCGGCTGCACCAGCTCCGGCAGCGCCGCGAGCAGCTCGTCGAGCGCGGCAAACGACGCCGTCTGCACGTTCGGGTCCGCCCCGGCAGCACCGGCCGCGATCTCGCGCGCCAGCGCTCCGCACGTGATGACGAGCGACACGCCCGCCTTGGCCGCGCAGACGCCGGTCTCGCGGTGCAGCGCCGCGGCATCGGGTCCAAGCTCGCCCATGTTGCCGAGAATGGCCACCCGGCGGCCGGCCGGGAGCGTCGCCATGGAGCGCAGCGCGGCGGCCGTGGAGTCGGGGTTGGCGTTGTAGCAGTCGTCAATAACCGTATAGCGCGCCGTGCGCACCACGTTTGCACGGCTGCCGACCGGCTGATAGGCCGCAATGCCGCGAATAATCTCATCGTCCGTCAGGCCGTATTCGATGCCGACGGCCGCACCCTCAAGCGCCGCGTAGACCATGTGCTGCCCGTAGGCGCGGATGCGCACCGGGATGCGCCGCGTGCCCGCAACGATCGTGCAGGTGCTGCCGTCGTCCCCGAGGTCACGCACATCGACCGCGCGCACGTCGCACCCGTCCGAGAGGCCGAACGTCACCTTGCGCTGGCGGCAGGTCATGGCGCGCAGAAGATCGTCATCCCCGTTGCAGAAGGCCACGGCATCGGCCGGCATGGTGTCGAGCACGGAGGTCTTTTCCTGCAGGACGCCGCGGCGGTCGCGCAGAAACTCCAGATGCGCGTGCCCGATGATCGTAAAGAGCATGGCCGTCGGCTGCACCATGGCGGCCAGCGGCGCCATGTCTCCGAAGTGCGACACGCCCATCTCCACGACCGCGGCCTGATGCTCCGGCTCGAGCCGGAAGAGCGTGAGCGGCACACCGAGCTGATTGTTGAAGTTTTTCTCCGTCTTGAGCGTGTTCCAGCGCTGCGCGAGCACGGAGGCGACCATTTCCTTGGCCGTCGTCTTGCCGACGCTTCCGGTCACGCCGAGCACGGGGATGGCAAAGCGGGCGCGGTAGGCGCGCGCAAGCGTCTCGAGCGCGGCAGCCGTATCCGGCACGCAGATGACCGGGCGGGTCTCCCCCGCCGGAACGCGCTGCGCGAGGCAGCAGGACGCACCGAGATCAAACGCCTTGCCGATATAGTCGTGCCCATCGACCCGCTCGCCCGGGATGGCGGCAAAGAGCGCGCCGGGCGTGACGGCGCGGCTGTCAATGACCGCACCGGTCACGGGCGCAGCTCCGTCACCCGAAAGCACACCGCCGGTGATGGCGGCAATATCCGATACGCAATAGCCCGTCATCGGCTCACTTATGCAGCGCAGCGGCGATGATCTGCTCGCACAGCTCGCTGTAGCTGATACCGACGGCGGCGGCCTCCTGCGGCACGAGGCTGGTGGGCGTCATGCCGGGCAGGGTGTTGATTTCGAGGAACCACAGCTCGCCCGCGTCGTCGAGGATGAAGTCGGCGCGCGAATAGGCCGACAGGTTCAGCGCGCGGAACACTGTCAGCGCGGCGTCGGCCAGACGCTGCTCGGTCTCGGCCGGGATCTCCGCCGGGGTGATCTCCTTGGCAGCACCGGGCTGATACTTGTTGCGGTAGTCATAGAAGCCGACCGCCGGAATGATCTCGATGCTCGGCAGCGCCTTGTCACCGAGGATGCCGATCTGCACCTCGCGACCGCGGACATACTGCTCAATGAGGATGCGGCTGCCCTCACGGGCGGCAGCCTCGAGCGCGGTGCGCAGCTCGGCCGCGTCGTTTGCGATCGACACGCCGATGCTCGAGCCGGAGTCATCCGGCTTGACGACGCAGGGCAGCTTCGCCTGCGCAATGACGGCATCGATATCCATGCCGTCGCTCTCGACGAGCATCCACGCCGGTGTCTTGACACCGAGCGGCGCAACAATGCGCTTGGTCAGGTCCTTATCCATGGCAATGGCGCTGCCGAGGTAGCCGCTGCCGGTGTACGGAATGCCGAGCAGGTCGAGCGTCGCCTGCACGCGGCCGTCCTCACCGGTGCGGCCGTGCAGCGCGAGAAACACGATGTCCGCCATGGCGCACACCTCAAGCACGTGCGCGCCGAAGAGGCTCGGGCTGCGGAGCTTGCGCTGCGCGCGAACAGCCTCCAGATCCGGCGCGCTCTCGTCGATGCGCGTGCCACCGAGTGCCGGCGGGTCGTCAAACACACGGGCGATATCACCCGTATAGTCCTCAAGACCGAAGAACATATCCAGCAGCACGACCTGATGGCCGTTTTCCTTCAGCGCGCCGGCAATTTTCGTGCCGCTCGAGATCGAGACGTTGCGCTCAGGGCTCAGACCGCCGCAAAGAACTGCAATTTTCATTGGGATTCCCCCTTCGTTTTCTCATAAAACCGCCCTCTGACGGTATTGTTTGATTATATCACACTATGTTCTTGCATTCAAATATAGAATTCCCGAAAAAAGGGCGTGAAAGTTGCCGCATTGTGTGCTATACTCCTAATGTTACAGGAAAGGACGGAAAAGAGCCATGCATTATGTCGTGATGGATCTGGAATGGAATCAGGCGATGAGTTCCAAATCCTCCGTATTCAACAAGCTGCCCATTCACCTGCGCGGCGAGATCATCGAGATCGGCGCGGTGAAGCTCAACGAAGACATGACCCCCGGCGAAGAATTCAAGATCGACGTCAAGCCCGTTTATTTTAAGCGCATGCACTACAAGGTCAAAAAGCTCACCGGCTTCGACCGCGAGCGCCTGGCCGCCGGAGTGAGCTTTCCGGAAGCGCTGGCGCAGTTTCGCGCCTGGTGCGGTGACGATGTGACGTTTCTCACCTGGGGCTGTGACGATCAGGGCATCCTCGAGCAGAACATCATCATCCACGATCTCGACTGGGACTGGATCGCGGGCTGGGTCAACCTCCAGCTCATCTACAACCTCCAGACCGACGGCGACCGCAACCAGAAATCGCTTGCGACCGCGATGGAGCACTTCACCATTGAGCAGACGCGCATCGCGCACGACGCGCTCGGCGACGCGTACAACACAGCCCTCGTGTGCACGCACCTGAACATGGAGAAGGGACTTGCCGACTACCATGACGCCGCGCAGAAGCTCACGACCCATCTGCCGAAGGAGCACCACGGCGAAAGCAGCGGCCCGGACCCCATCGAGCATGTTGCCTCGGAATCCTATGCCACAAAGTCCGAGCTCTTCGGCGACACGGCCTTTGTCACCCCCTGCTGCCCGCTGTGCAGCGGCGAGGTGCACTACAGCAAGTGGGTCAATCAGGGCGACCAGCGCTACATGGCGCTCGGCGAGTGCCCGACCGACGGCAAGCTGCTCGTGCGGCTCAAGTTCCGCAAGGCGGACGACTGCACGTGGAGCGCCACGCGCCTGACCTATCAGGCGACGGACAGCATGGAGAGCTACTACAAGGCCAAGGCTGCGCAGCCGCGCAAGCGCGGCCGCGGAAAATCCCGCCGCCGCCCGGCCAAGACCGCGCAGTCCGCGCCGCAATGATCCGCGGATCAAAAACCGCAGCCCCGATACACGTTGTATCGGGGCTGCGGTTTTTTCTGTCTGCCGTTATGCGTGCTGCATCTGCGCCGCGAAATAGGCGCGGGTGGTGTCGGCATCGTGCAGGATGCGCGCCTTGAGCTCGTCCACGGATTGGAACTTCTGCTCCGGGCGCAAAAACTTATAAAACTCCAGCCGCACCTGACGGTTGTAGAGATTGCCCTCATAGTCGAGGATAAAGCTCTCCACGCTCACGCGCTGTCCGCCGCTGACCGTCGGCCGCACGCCGACATTCGTGACGGCGCAATGTTCACTGCCGTCGTCGAGATACACCTTCGCTGCGTACACGCCGTGGCGCGGCACGAGCACCCCGTCCGGAAACTGCATATTGATCGTGGGCGTGCCCATCTTCGTGCCGAGACGGTAGCCGTAGTGCACGGTGTCCGAGAGCGTATGCGGGTGGCCGAGAAACGCGTTGGCGCGCTCGACCTCGCCGTTTTCGAGCAGCTCGCGGATATAGGTCGAGCTCACGATGCGGCCGTCGAGCGTCACGGCGGGAATGACATCGCAGCCGAGCCCGCGCTCGGCGCAGTAGGCAGCGAGCTTTTCCGCCGTGCCCTCACCCTTCCAGCCGAAGCAGAAATCGTGCCCGACGACGAAGCCCGCCGCGTCCATTTCATCGACCAGCGTCTGGATGAATGTCTGCCACGGCATCTGCATGACCGTGCGGTCAAAGTGGATAAAGACCACGCTCTCGATACCGAACAGGCGCTGGATCAGCTCCTCACGGGCGTGCGCGCTGTTGATGAGCGGGACTTCCTTGCCGAACACGAGCGTGTCCGGGTGCACGTCAAAGCTCATCACCGTGGGGATGGCGCCCATCTCCTCGGCACGCGCGACCGTGCGGCGCATGAGCGCGGCGTGACCGATGTGGATGCCGTCAAAAAAGCCCAGAGCAATGACACGTTTCTGGTTTTCCATACGTTACGAAACCTCGAAAAAACTTTTGATCGTGACGGCTGTGCCGTCCGTGACCTGCGCCAGCAGGAGAAACTCCCCCGACGCAGCATAAATGCGATAGACGCCGTCCGGCGCGCAAAGCCGAAACGGGTTGCCGCAGCGGGCAAGCCGCTCCGCCTGCGCATCGACGGTGCGCTGCGCAGCATCCGGCCAGAGGCTGTCCACCGGCAGGAGCAGACGCTGCGCCGCCTCGCGCGGCAGGGCGCAGAGCGCGTCCATCGTGTGCGCATCGCTCACGCGATACGCGCCGACCTCCGTCCGGCGCAGGGCGCTCATCACGCCGCCGCAGCCGAGCGCCGCGCCGATATCGTTGCAGAGCGTGCGGATATAGGTGCCCTTCGAGCAGCGGACGCGCAGAGCATAGTCCCCGTCCGCCTCGCCGAGCACGGTGAGCTCCTCGATCGTGACCGGACGCGCCTTGCGCGCGACCTCGCCGCCGCGGCGGGCGATCTCATAGAGCTTTTTGCCGTCGACCTTGAGCGCCGAATACATCGGCGGCACCTGCAGAATGTCACCGCGAAACTGCGGCAGCACCGCCTCGAGTTCCGCACGGCTGACCGTGCGCTCCGCGCGGCTGAGCACCGTGCCGGTCGTGTCCTGCGTGTCGGTCGTGAGACCAAGGCGCAGATGTGCCTCATAGCACTTGGTGTGGTTTTCGGAAAAGGACACCGCGCGCGTCGCGCGGCCGGCAAACACGACCAGAAGGCCGGTCGCCATCGGGTCGAGCGTGCCGGAATGTCCCATGCGCCGCTCGCCGAGCACGCCGCGCAGCTTTGCCACAACGTCATGACTCGTCCAGCCGGCGGGTTTATCGACCAGCAAGATCCCGTTCATGCCGGCCACACCTGATCAATGGCCGCGAGGATCTGCTCCACAGCCGTCTCCGGATCACACGCGAGCGTGCAGCCGGAAGCCATCTTGTGACCGCCGCCGCCGTAGACCGCGCAGATGGCGCAGGAATCCACCTCCGGCGTCGTGCGCACGGAGATCTTGCTGCGGCCGTCGGTCAGCTCGCGGATCGTGACGCTCACGACCACGCCGTCCGCCCGGCCGGGCAGACCGGCGATATCGTCACAGTCGTCCTCCGTCGCCTGCAGCTCGTCGATGAGCGCGCGCGTGACGACCGCGATGGCGATCTGACCGCCACGGAAAAAGCGCATGCCGGAATAGATATGCCCGACGAGCGCCATGCGCGCGCGGGAGATCTTGCGGAAAAACTCCATGCTCACCTTGCGGTTGTCGGCGCCGAGCTCCAGCAGGCGCGCCGCCGCGCGCAGGGTGGCTGCGTTCGTGTTTGCGTACTGGAAGCAGCCCGTGTCCGTCGTGACGGCGATGTACAGGAGGTTTGCCTCCTGCTCGGTCACGCTGCCGGTCAGCAGCTCGATGAGCTCGAGCACTGCCTCGCCGCAGGCGGATTTCTCCGCGTGCAGCAGCGTGTCGCCGGCGTAGTGCAGGTTCGACGGGTGGTGGTCGACGCACAGATCGACCGCGCCGGAAAATCCCTGCGGGAACAGATCCGGCGTCGCGATATCGACCGCGACCACACACGCGGGCACAAAGTCCGCAGGCGCAAAAAACTGCGCCACATACGGCAGATAGCGCGCAGTTGTCTCCGGGTTGGGAAACATATACGCCGTCTTGCCCATGCGGCGCAGCGCGCTGCAAAGCGCCGCACCGCTCCCGAGCGTGTCACCGTCCGGGCGCAGGTGCGACAGGATCAGAATCGCGTCGCGGTCGCACAAGGCCGCTGCAAACTCCCGATCATTCATACTTCAAGCCTCACTTCCGGTGTCGGAATCGTGCAGCCGCTCGATCAGGGCGCTGATATGCGCGCCCTCCTCGATCGAGTGGTCGATCTCAAACACCAGTTCCGGGGTGTAGCGCAGGTCCAGCACGGTGCCGAGCTCACGGCGCAGCCAGCCGGAGGCCGAACGCAGCCCCTTTTTGAATTCCTTCTCATCGTGCATACCGAGCACGGAGAGCCAGATCTTCGAATAGCGCAGGTCGCCCGTCGTCTCGACGCGGGTGACGCTGATCATGCCCTGCTGCACACGGGGGTCTTTGACCTGCGTGAGCAGGTTTGCCAGCACGCGCTGAATATCATCATTCGTTCTTGCCAGTTTATTGGAAGCCATAGATAACTCCTTTTTTACTGCTTGATCTCCTGCATGACGAACACTTCGATCACATCGCCGACCTTCACATCGTTGTACTTATCGACCTGCAGGCCGCACTCGTAACCGGCGGCAACTTCCTTGACATCGTCCTTGAAGCGGCGCAGGGATGCAAGGTCGCCCTCAAAGACGACGATGTTGTCGCGCACGACGCGCACCTTGCTGTTGCGCACGATCTTGCCGTCGGTGACGTAGCCGCCGCAGACGGTGCCGACCTTGGAGACCTTGAAGGTCTGGCGGATCTCGACGTGGCCGATGATCTGCTCCTGGAACTTCGGCGCGAGCATGCCCTTCATGGCCGCCTCGATCTCGTTGATGCAGTCATAGATGACGCGGTACATACGGATCTCAACATTGCTGCGTGCGGCGTTGTCGCGCGCGGCGGCATCCGGCCGGACGTTGAAGCCGACGATGATCGCGTTGGATGTCGCGGCAAGCATGACGTCGGACTCGCTGATTGCACCGACGCCGGAGTGGATGACCTGCACGCGCACCTCCTCATTCGAGAGCTTCTCGAGCGAGGACTTGACCGCCTCGGCGCTGCCCTGCACATCCGCCTTGACGATGATGTTGAAGTCCTTCATCTCGCCCTGCTGGATGCGGGAGAACAGGTCGTCAAGCGAGACCTTCTTGCTGCCGGCGTTGGCGGCATCCTTCTTCTGCTGCTTGCGCTGCTCGACCAGCTCGCGCGCCATGCGCTCGTCGGCGACGGCGTTGAACGTGTCGCCCGCGCTCGGCACCTCGGACATACCGGCAATCTCGACCGGGATGGACGGACCCGCCTCCGTCACACGCTGACCCTTGTCGTTGGTCATCGTGCGCACGCGGCCGACTGCCGTACCGGCAATGATGATGTCGCCCTGATGGAGCGTGCCGTTCTGAACGAGGACGGTCATGATCGGGCCGCGGCCCTTATCCATGCGCGCCTCAATGACCGTGCCGCGGGCGGCGCGGTTCGGATTTGCCTTGAGCTCCTGGATCTCAGCGAGCAGGACAAGGTTTTCGAGCAGGTTGTCGACGCCCTCGCCGGTCTTGGCCGAGATCGGGCAGACAATCGTCTCGCCGCCCCACTCCTCGGGCACGAGGCCGTATTCGGTGAGCTGCTGCTTGATGCGGTCGGGGTTCGCGCCGTGCACGTCCATCTTGTTGATGGCCACGACCAGCGGGATGCCGGCGGCCTTGGCGTGGTTGATGGACTCAATCGTCTGCGGCATGATGCCGTCATCGGCCGCGACGACGAGGATGGCGATGTCCGTGACCATCGCGCCGCGGGCACGCATGGACGTGAACGCCTCGTGGCCCGGGGTGTCGAGGAAGGTGACGGGCTTGCCGTTGACCATGACGCGGTAAGCGCCGATGTGCTGCGTGATGCCGCCGGCCTCACCGGCTGCGACGTTTGCGCGGCGGATGCGGTCGAGCAGGCTGGTCTTGCCGTGGTCGACGTGACCCATGACCACCACGACCGGCGCGCGCGGGACGAGTTCGTCCTCGTTGTCCTCGCGGTCGTCGATCAGACGCTCCTCCACCGTCACAATGACCTCGTGCTCGACCTTGCAGCCGAGCTCCATGGCCACGAGTGCGGCGGTATCATAATCAATCGTATCGGACAGCGACGCCATAACGCCCATCTTCACGAGACGGCGCACGACCTCGGCACCGGTCTTTTTCATGCGCGAGGCGAGCTCGCCCACGGAGATCGTGTCCGGGATCTGCACCTTGAGCTGCTGTTTTTTCGCAATCTCAAGCTGCAGCTTCTGCATCTTGTCGCGCTCCTCCTGACGGCGCTTGGCGCCGGCGGCGGGGTTTTGCGGGCGCTGACGGTTGCGGTTCTGGATCTTCTGCTTGCCGCCGCGCTTATTCTGCGCGCGCTCGGGCACAAGATCGTCCAGTCGCTGGTCGTACTTGGACAGGTTTGTCGTCGCGCCGCGGGTATCGACGACGCGGCGCTCCGCCACCTGACGCGGCTGGTGCGGCTTGTCGTCCTTCTTCGGCTTGGGCTGCTGCTGCGGCTGCGCGGCCTGCTGCGCCTGGGCGGCCGGCTGCTGCGCGGCGCCGCTCTTCGGCGCCTCGGCGGGCGCTGCCTGCGGCTTGGCCTTGGGCTGGTCGGGCACTTTGTAGAGCTCCTCCAGGCTGGCCGCCTGATGGTGCTGGGTGAGATACTCAAAGATGTCGTTGAGCTCTGCGTCCTCGAGCACCTGCATATGATTTTTCGGAGTGGTGGCGTAATCCGTCAGGATCTGCGTGATCTCCTTCGAGGTCATGTTGAAATCCTTCGCCACCTCATGCACTCTGTATTTAATCAATCCGCTCATACTTGTTTCCTCCTCTTACCGTGGCGCCCGCCGCTTGTCTGCGCCGTGCACTTGTCTGATATCGTCTTTGCGGCAAGCGCTGCCGCCGTGTTGCTGTACTGCTCCGGATCCGTCTGTGCCAGTGCAGACACGAAGGCCTTCGCAAGCCCCGGATCGGTGACCGCCGCGATGGCGCAGCCGGTCTTGCCGAGCCGCTCGCAGAGCGCCTGCTTTGTATACGGCAGACGCAGCAGCGGCACCTGCGCAGTGTAGGCGAAGCCCTCGGCGCGCTTGCGCGCATTGTCCGACGCATCCTGCGCAAGCAGCAGCAGGCATGCCTTCCCGGCGCGCGCCGCCGCTCCGGCGTCATACTCGCCGAGCGCGATGCGCCCGGCCTTGCGCATGAGACCGAGATAGTTGGCTGCTTTATCCGTGTCGGAGCACCTCCAGTTCCGCTGTGAGCTGCTCATAGATCTCCGCCGGGATCGGCGCATCGAACGCGCGCTCGAGCGCACGGCTCTTGCGCGCCTTTTTCAGGCACTCGGGATCCGGACACAGATACGCGCCGCGTCCCGCTGCCTTGCCGCGCGCATCGAGCGAGATGCCCCCGTCGGGCGCGCGCACCACCCGGATGAGCTCCGGCTTGGGTTTCTTTTCACGGCAGCCGACGCACTGCCGCTGGGGAATAGACTTGGGCATGGGTGACTGCCTCCTTTCGCATTATGCCTCGCTCTCGGGCTTGATGTCGATCTTATAGCCGGTGAGCTTGGCGGCCAGACGGGCGTTCTGCCCCTCCTTGCCGATGGCGAGCGAGAGCTGGTTATCCGGCACGATGACGCGGCAGCTCTTACCCTCATCAAGCAGCGTCACCTCCAGCACCTCGGACGGTGCGAGCGCGGCCGCGATGAATTCCTCCGGCACCTCGCTGTACTTGACGATGTCGATCTTCTCGCCGCCGAGCTCGTTGACGACGCTGGCGACACGGCCGCCCTTCGGGCCGACGCACGCGCCGATCGGATCGATGACGGGATCCTCTGCCCAGACAGCCATCTTCGTGCGGCTGCCGGCCTCGCGGGCAATGGACTTGATCTCGACCGTGCCGTCAAAGATCTCCGGCACCTCAAGCTCGAACAGGCGCTTGACCAGACCCGGATGCGTGCGGCTGATGAGCACCTGCGGTCCGCGCGTGCTGTTGCGCACCTCGACGACGTAGACCTTGATGCGGTCGCCCTCGTGCAGCTCCTCGCCGCGGATGCACTCCGCCGGGGCAAGCATGGCCTCGGTATAGTCGGAGTTGGAGCTGATCTTCAAAAACGCGCAGCCGGTGCGCGGGTCGATCTTGTTGACGACGCCGGTGAGGATCTCATGCTCTTTGGAGTTGAACTCCTCATAGATCATGCCGCGCTCCGCCTCGCGGATACCCTGAATGATGACCTGCTTTGCAGCCTGCGCCGCGATGCGGCCGAACTGCTTGGTCTCGACCGGAACGCTGACGATGTCGCCGACCTTGGCGCGCTTGCTGATGCGGTGCGCCGCCTCCTCGCTGATCTCAACATAGGGGTCGATGACGCGCTCGACGACCGTTTTCTTGACGACCATCTCGATCTTCTTTTTCGTCTCGTCGAGAATGACCTCCACATTGTCCTCACAGTCGGGCGTGTCCTTGCGGAACGCCGTCAGCATTGCCTGACGGATCTTCTCGTACATATATTCGCGCGGGATGCCCTTTTCCTTTTCAATATCTGCAACTGCATCAAAAAATTCTGCGTTCATGGTCGAATTCCCTTTCCTTATATGGTCAGGTGCAGGCGCACCTGTGCGATGGCTGATTTCTGAAAGACACGGCTGTTCCTGCCGTCCGAGACGGTCACGTCGCCGTTGTCATACTGCTCGAGCGTGCCGATGTGCACCTTGCCGCCGTCCACCGGCTGATAGAGCCGCACCTCGACCTGCGCTCCGAGAAAGCGCGCAAAATCGCCCGGCCGTTTGAGCTGCCGCTCCGCACCTGCGGACGACACCTCGAACACATAGCTGTCGGGAATGGGGTCAGCCTCGTCGAGGATCGGATCGAGTGCCCGGCTGAAATTCTCACAGTCCTGGATCGACACGCCGTCCGGCTTGTCGATGTACACACGCAGATAGCGGCCGCCCGCCTCCTTGACGTATTCCACGTCCCAGATCTCACATCCCTGCTGCGCGGCCACAGGCTCGGCCAGCGCGAGGACAGCGTCTGTCAATTTACTCATACATCACCATTCCATTTTCTGACACTTCGAAAGACATCAAGAAAAAGAGTGGGCGGGTGCCCACTCTGTCAAATCCTGCTTCCTTCGTACGGCAATATCATACCATCCCGCGCTCCACAATGCAAGCCTTTTTTTGTGCTGCGGGGCACTTACTGGTACAGCGCCGCAAATTCCTCCAGGCAGAGGTTATGCTCGGTCATGAACTTCGCCGCCGTCTCGCCGACGTAGCGCACGTGCCACGGCTCGTTGCGGCCGGTGATGCTGACCTTGTCCGACGGGTAGCGGATGACGAAGCCGTAGTCCGCACAGTTGTCGGCGAGCCAGCTCAGGAAGCGCGCGTTGACCTTGTCCACGCTCAGCGAGTCATAGTACTGGTCGACCACGTCCGCGCCGAGGCCGGTCTGGTGGTCGCTCGTACCGGGAGGCGCCGCGACGCGCGCCGCGGCCGTCTCGGCCTCGTCACGGGTGTCGCCCTCGCGCATATACGCACTCACCTGATCCTCGTACTGCTGCTTCTGCGTCAGGTACGGGCGGTAGGCACAATAGATATAAGGGCTCCACCCGGCGCTGCGCGCCGCCTTGAGCAGGGCGTTGAGCGCATCGACCGCACGGGAATCAAACGTGGACTGCGAGCCGCTGATCTTGCTCACATCCGGCACATAGTCACTGATATTATGCGCCTGACTCGCGATGAGATACTCCCATGAGGAGATATCCACATCCGGCAGGTCATCATAGGTCTTCTGGGTCGGCGCCGCCGTTGTCCGGATATCCGGCGGGAGGATCAGATCCGTCGGCGCGGTAGGCACGGCATTGCTGCGCGCCTCGTTGACACGCGAGAGAATGAGCATGGCGCACACGACGACCAGCACCGTCAGCGCCACCGACAGCCAGAGACGTTTGTTCTTCATGCAGATCCCTCCCGGACAAAAATAAACAGAAAAATGAAAAGCAACTCGCAAAAGCCGCTTTTCACAATAGCATATTTTTCGCGTCCCGGCAAGCCCCCGTCACAGATCGACGCGCTCGTAGTTTTTTGCCGCCCTCCGGAAAGCCAGCCACGACAGCAGCGCAAACGTCGCCGCGCCCGCAGCCAGCACCGGGAGCTGACGCACCTGACCGGCCGCATCGGCCGCATCGAGATACGGTCCGACGACCGGAAAATGCGACAGTGCCTCAACCAGCACCATCAGCACCGCCGTCGGGATGATCGCCAGCAGAAACGAGCGCCCGACGCGCACGGCAGTCTTATAAAACGCCGGCAGGAACACCGCGTTGAACACGCCGAAAATGAGCAGCACCGCGCCGAAGAGCGCCACGTTTGCATCGATGCCCGCAAGGTTCGTGCCGTTGGGATTGATGCGCACCGACAAGACCGCAAACGGCACCGCAAGCACAAGCTCCGTCAGCTCGACCGCCACGACCAGCCACGTGCGGGCGCGCACCTGCTCACGCTTCGCGACCGGCAGCACGGCGCAGTAATAGACATCCTTATTCTCGCGTCCGTTGAGAAAGGTGAAGAAGATACCAAGCAGCCCGTAGAAAAACACGACCGTGTACGGATAGCTCGGGATGAGCAGCATCACGCCGAAGAGCGCGAACACATACATCATCGGATGCGCCGCAAGGCGCAGATCCTTACAGAAAATCCTTGCCGTCATAGTTTCTCCTTTCCACGCGCACGAGAATATCCTCGAGCGAGAGCGACGCGTCGCCGAGCTGCGCGCGATAGTGCGCGAGAAAGCCGGCGCACGTGTCGCTGCGCAGGATCTCCCCGTCCTTGATCATCGTGATGTGCGAGGCGCACTTTTCCAGATCGGACGTGATGTGCGTCGAAAACAGGATGCTGCGCTCGCCGCTTTGCACCACACCGCGAAAGAGCTCCATGAGCTCGTCGCGCGACACGGGGTCGAGCCCGCTCGTCGGCTCATCGAGAATGAGCAGACGCGCATCGTGCGAGAGCGCGAGCGCGAGCATGTACTTCACGCGCATGCCGGACGAGAGCTGCGAGACCTTCTTCGTCTCTTCGAGCGCGAACAGCGACAGGTAGTGCCGGTATTTGTTCTCGTCCCAGCGGTCGTAAAACGTGCGCGTCACGTTCGTGATGCTGCGCAGCTTTTTATTCGGGTAAAAGTCCACGCCGCCGAGCACCACGCCGAGCTGCTGCTTAGAGGCTGGCTCATCGGCATAAAAATCCCGGCCGAACATCGTCACGCGGCCGCCGTCCGGATGCACGAGGTTGAGCATGGCCTTGATGGTCGTGCTCTTGCCGGCACCGTTGCGGCCGATGAAGCCCATGATCGCGCCCGGCTCAACGGCAAACGACACGTCGCGCAGCCGAAACGCCGGATACGTCTTGCACAGGCCCTCCACTTCCAGAATGCTCATTGTCCGTCCTCCCGCTTCAGCTCCTGCGCAAGTGCGGCAGCGAACACCTGCGTCTCCGCCTCCGGCACATCCGGCGCCGCGGCCTTCGCGCCCTGATCGAACACCGCGCGCACGAACCGGTCATAATAGCTGCTGCTCTGCAGCGCGATGCCGCGCTCGCGGTCAGCCAGCAGAATGAGCGAATCGCCCGGCGCGAGGCCGAACATATCGCGCACCTCCTTCGGGATCACGATCTGTCCCTTTGGGCCGATGCGCACCGTGGCCATAAATTTGTCCTGCATGGACTGCATATGCGTCACCTCCGGTATAACTTGTATTACTTTTCTTACGTTATAGCACAATGCCGCCTGCAGCGCAAGCGTTTTTGAATTTTTCGTCCGCGCCGATCATTATGTAAACCAAAAAGCACGAAAAAAGATCCCCCTGCTGCCCGGCAGGGGGATCACACCTTATCGAATAACTCAGAGCGCCTCGACGTCGGCGATGAAAGCCTGGATGGCTTCTTCCGGAACGAGCTTCTTGCTGCGGACCAGATTCACGATGTCACCAACGGTCTTCTTGTAGAAGAGCTTCAGGGGGTACTTGGTCAGGCTCGGAACGGACTTCATCATGACTTCCTTGCCGTTCATGTCCTCGATGAACGTCTTAACACTCAGCGTTTTGTAATCCATAATATGTTCTCCTTTCAATTTTGAACACATTGGCCATTTCCCCGAATCCCAATTGAAATGGCTTCGTTGTTCAAAGATTAACGCTTTTTGGGTATTTTGTCAAGTATGTCGGGAAATTTTCTTCGCCTTCCCGTCAATTTTCATCCAGTAATCAACGCTCTGTTGTGCAGCATTTGCGCACAAGCAAAAAAATGTGTGTCAGGAAAGTGTACGTGCCGCCGCTGAATAGAATGACCTCAGGCAGAAACGGAGGGCTGAAAATGCTGTACAGTACCCTGATGCTGATGATGAGCAGCGCGTTTTTGATGCTGCGTCTGAGCCCCGGCGGGTCATTCCCGCGCCCGCTGAGCGAGGCTGAAGAGCGCAAGTATCTCGAGGCATGGCTGCAGGGCGATCTGGAGGCGCGCAACGTGCTCATCGAGCGCAACCTGCGGCTGGTGGCGCACATCATCAAAAAATACTACACGCATTACGACGATACGGACGACCTGATCTCGATCGGCACGATCGGGCTCATCAAGGGCATCAACACCTACCGTCCGGATAAGGGCGTGCGCCTTGCGACCTACGCCAGCAAGTGCGCGGAAAACGAGATCCTGATGTATTTTCGCAGCACACGCAAAAACGCAGCCGAAACGCTGCTCTCAGACGCGCTCGACACGGACGGCGACGGAAACAGTCTGTCGCTCCTCGACATCCTGTCCGAGGATGAGGACATGGACGCCCGCCTGCAGTCGGACGAGATGTGTCAGGCGCTGCGGCGCTGCATCGGCGAGGTACTCGATGCGCGCGAGCGCGAGATCATCCGCCTGCGCTATGCCATTGGCGGCGGCGAACCGCTGACGCAGCGCGAGACCGCGCAGCGCTGCGGCATCAGCCGGTCGTATGTGTCGCGCATCGAGAAAAAAGCCATCGAAAAGCTGCGCACCGCCCTGCAGGCGGCCGGTTACTGACCGCGCGGCGTTGACAAACCGGTCGAAACAAGGTAGAATTGCAAAGATATGAGGGAGATGATACCATGGCGGATCAAACGCACAATGCGGGCGTACACACGCACGTGGACGAAAACGGGAACGTGATCACCCACTGCCACGACGGCGAAGTGCATATGCATGAACATGACCACGCGCACAGCCACGGGCATGGACACACCCACACCCATACGCAGACCAAGGCGGTCATCAATCGTCTGGCGCGCGCGATCGGCCATCTGGAGTCGGTCAAGCGCATGGTCGAGGATGGGCGTGACTGCGCCGAAGTGCTCATCCAGCTTGCAGCCGTGCGCTCGGCGCTGAACAACACGGCGAAGATCATTCTGAAAGATCACATCGACCACTGTCTGACCGACGCTGTGGAGAGCGGCGACCAGCAGGCCATCGACGAGCTGAATCTCGCGATCGAAAAGTTCATGACCTGAACACCAAAGCAGCCCTCCGCCGTGCGGCGGAGGGCTGCTTTGCTTCCGGCACAGCAAGAAAGGACGCATCCAAAGCGGATGCGTCCTTTTTAGAGCAAATCAATGCTGCACTTTTTCCACTGAGAGGACCGAGCCGGTCATCTGGTCGACAGCCACGACATAGCGCGGGTGGAAGTAGTACACGGTCGTGAGCGTCACGCGGTAGACAGGCTGCGCGCCGCTCTCATCGAGCTGCACTTCCCACGCGGCAAGGTCGCTCTCCGAGATGCCGGCCGCCGCAATGGCGATCTTCAGCGCCTGCTCCTGCGTGACCGGGCCCGCAGGCGGGGTCGGGGTAGGCGTCGGTGTCGGCACCGGCGTCGGGCTCGGGGTAGGTGTCGGTGTCGGCATCGGTGTCGGCGTCGGGCTCGGGGTGGGTATCGGCGTCGGCGTCGGGCTCGGGGTAGGCATCGGCGTAGGTGTGGGCTGCGGCATCACGGGGGCAGGCTGCGGCTTTACAGGAGCCGGCTGCGACCCGAGCGGTTCGTCACCCGCCAGGCGGCAGATCTCTGCCGTGCGCGCGTCAACGCTGCACACATAGTGATGCTCGCCGTCCGTGAGCACGAATTCCATGACCATCTGGCCGTCAATGAGCGTGAAGCGCATACTGGCCTGCGTGACGCTGTCCGCATCCAGACCGCAGCAGGCGAGCGCCGCATCCATGGCCTGATCATATGGGATATATGCGCCGGTGCTCGCAGCACCGATCGAGATCATGTCGCCAAGCGCCACCTGGTTGGACGCCGCGAGAATGTTCAGGTCGTTGATCGGCAGCACCGCCAGCGCCTCGCCGGTGAGATCCTCCACCTGCGCGCTGATCTGCCGGATGAGCATCGCCTTTCCCGCACTGACGCCCATGGCAGCAGCATCGGCCTCCAGCGCAGGATCCGGCTCCAGCACCTGCGCCAGGACAGCGGGAGCAAGCCCGCAGTCGCTCTGTGCATCCTCCACGGCGGAAGCCAGCCGGCTGCACAGACGCGCGTCGCCCTTGCCGGCCTCGACCGTGACGAGGATCGAGTTGGTATCCGCCGAGACATAGCCGTCTGCCTGCAGCTCGGCAACGATCGCATCGGCCGCCGTCTGCAGCGGCTGGTTGCGCAGCTCCAGCTCGTCGAGCACGACCTGCGCGTCGGCATTGCACGCGCGCACGGACAGGACACGGCCGAGCTTATTGACGGTCAGCTCAATACTGGGGTTCGCGTCCAGCGTTGCGACGCCGTCGGGCGTCTGCACGGCGTAAAATCCGCCGCCGAGCACCGCCAGCAGGAACACCGCCGCCGCCGCGACCCAGCGCCGCCATGCGCCGCCGCGACGGCTGCGCTGCGGCAGCGGGACGACCGTTTCCGGCTCCGGCTGTTCGGCCGCCTGAACGCGGGCGAGGATCTTGTCCCAGGGATCCGGCGTCACGGCTGCAACATCATCACGCAGCTGCTGCAGCAGCTGCTCGTTGCACTTTTCCTGTTCAGTCAAGACCGTCACCCCCCATCGACGCGCGCAGCTTTGCCAGCGCGCGGTTGTAGCGCGAGATCGCCGTCGCCTGCGGAATGTCCAGCAGGTCGGCCACCTCCCTGTGCTTGAGGCCGGAGAGCGCGTGCAGCATCACGATCTGCCGCTCACTGTCCGTGAGCATGCGCAGCACCTTATCAAGCACCATATGATTTTCCATCTCCCGATAAGCGTTGTGCGGATCCTCCACATGAAACAGCTCATCAAAAGATATATTCTTATTTTCCGCCTTGCGCAGGCGCATAAGCGCCAGATTGCGCGCGATCGTCAGCAGCCACGCCATCGGCTTGCCCGACGGCTGATAGCTCGATGCCGACTGCATCACGCTCACGAACGTATCCTGCATCACGTCCTCAGCCGCCGTCGGATCGCGCAGGATCGACAGGGCAAAGCCATAAACGGACGCGGACGTCTGGCGATACAGCACCTCGAGCGCGGCGGTGTCCCCCTCCGCAATGCGCAGGATCAGGCCGTCATCCGGTGGTCGCGCATCGGACGCACCTATATCACTTGTGCGTTTGTCGTCATTTTGCATATTCGATTACCCCACATGAGTATAATGCCTGAAAACAAATTTTAATGCATAAAAAAATGTTTTCCGAAAAATTTTCTCTAAAAAAGTGTGTTTTTCGGCACTTCCATCCTCTTAAACGAATATTTTACGTGATAAAATGCGGTTTGTAAAGCGAGTAAACTATAAAAAATTACATTCTTAGCAGATTTTACGCTTCTTTTTTCGGCGGCGCCGTTACCTCGAGCGCGTGATTGAGCACTACGCCCAGAATGAGCAGCAGTCCGAACACATGAAACCAGAACAGCAGGATCACGACCGAGGCAAGCGACCCGTATACGAGTGAATACTTCGCGCTGTTGCCGATCAGCCACGAGAGCAGAATACTCATCACCACGATGCCGACGGCCGAAAACAGCGCACCGGGAAGCACGAGGTGCGGCGCCCGGCGCGGCGTGGTGAGCCGGTAGAGAACGAGGATCATCATCAGCAAAATGGCGAACAGCACCAGAAAGCGCACCCAGGTCCACGACCAGATGATACTCACGCGCGGCATGAGCGCATCGAGCCAGAGCAGAAAGCGCTTGCCCGTCAGCATAAGCAGGACGCACAGATACAGCACCAGCAAAAACGCCACCGAGAAGGCGACGCTCACGACGGTACTGCTCACGATGCCGAAGCGCTTATCGCCGTGGATCTCGCTGACGATGGCGGCCATGGCGCGAAACGCCGCAGACGCACTCGTGATCATGACAAAGAGCGCCGCAATGAACATGACCTGACTCGTGTTGCCGGACACATAAATGAGAAACTCCGACACGAGCGCCTGCGTCTCCCGCGGGAGCACGAGCGTCTCCACGATGCGCAGCACGGCGGTCGGGTCACGCAGGATGAGCGCAAGCAGGTCGTACATGCAGATAATGACCGGAAACAGCGCCATAACCATGTAATAGGCGATCTCAGCCGCCGAACGCGTCACGCGGCGGGTGAGAAACGTGTCCGCCATGGTCGTAAGGACGCGGGTAATGCGCCAGTCTTTCAATCGACTGCCTCCTCTCGCAGAATACAAAAACCGCCTTCACAAGGAGCGAAGGCGGTTTGGGACAGATGGCAAAATTACTTGGAGTTGAAGATCTTGAAGATGCTGTCGAACGGATCTTCCTCCGCGGGTGCGGCAGCATCCGCAGCCGGAGCGGCAGCCGGGGCAGCCGGGGCAGCGGGCGCAGCGGCCGGAGCCGGAGCAGCCGTGGCCGCAGTCGCAGCGGCGGTGTACATACCGGCGGCAGGTGCAGCAGCCGGAGCGGCAGCGGCGGCCGGAGCAGCCTCCGCCTGCGCCTTGCCCGGCTCGTCAAAGCCGGTGGCGATGACGGACACGCGGATCTCGTCGTCGAGCGAGGGATCGAAGCTCGCGCCGAAGATGATGTTGGCGTCCGGATGCGCAGCCTCCTGAACGAGGTTGGCAGCGGTCTCGACATCCTCCAGGCCCATATCCTCGGAGCCGGTGATGTTGATGAGCACGCCGCGCGCGCCGTTGATCGACGTCTCCATGAGCGGGCTCGCAACGGCCATGCGGGCAGCGTCCTCCGCCTTGCCCTTGCCGGCGGCGCGGCCGACACCCATGTGGGCGAAGCCGGCGTCTTTCATGACGCAGGTGACGTCCGCAAAGTCGAGGTTGATGAAGCCGGTGTTCTTGATGAGATCGGAGATGCTCACGACGGCCTGACGCAGCACGTCGTCCGCGATCTCGAAGGCGTTGGCCAGCGTGACCTTCTGGTCGGTGGCGAATTTCAGCCGGTCATTCGGGATGATGAGCAGGGAGTCGACCTTGCCCAGCAGCTCGTTGATGCCGACCATGGCCTGATCCATGCGGCGCTTGCCCTCGAACTTGAAGGGCTTGGTGACGACGCCGACGGTCAGGATGCCGGCCTCGCGGGCAATGTCCGCGATCGTGGGCGCTGCGCCCGTGCCGGTGCCGCCGCCCATGCCGGCGGTGATGAAGACCATGTCGGCATTTTCCAGGCTCTTGGCAATGTTGTTGCGGCTCTCCTCGGCGCTGCGCTTGCCGACGTCGGGATCGCTGCCGGCGCCCTGACCGTGGGTCAGCTTCTCGCCGATCTGGATCTTCTGGTCTGCGCTGGAGACGGCCAGAGCCTGCTTATCTGTATTGACAGCCACGTACTCAATTCCCTGAGTGCCGGACTTAACCATGCGGTTTACGACATTGTTGCCGGCCCCGCCAACACCAACGACCTTGATGGTGACGACATTTTCCGGACCGGACTCGGTAGCAAAGGACATATTCGGTTCCTCCCTGTTGTTTCTATTTGTATCAGCGCTCGGCGCGTGTGCGCTCTGAGGGCAGTTTCTTGGCGGATTTCGCTTTTGTCTGTTCTTATTCTTTCCCATTTTATATCGTTTTCCTTATCAGGTCAATCTTTTTTTGTGAACATTCAGCCGGGGCTGAAATGTGCGCGCTTGTCGATCGACAGATCAATAGTGCCGGTATCGCCGGCCGTGAGCTGCGATATGGCGCTCTGGAGCATGCCGAATTTATACTCGACATTCTCGTTTGCACCGAGGCGCACCGTGAACCGCCCGTCATAGAGAAAGCTCGGGCTCGCCGCGTCCGCAAGGTCGATCACCGTGACCTTGGACGCCATGTCGCGCGTGAGCAGCTGCCCGAGGATCGCCGCAAGGTACGTGACCTTCGGCGCGTCGGCATCGCCGGCATTGAGCACCTCGCCAACCTTCGGTTCCACTGGCGTGATGCCGTCGATGCGGGCGAGGCCGGTCAGTTCGCTGTCCGTGACGGACTTGAGCAGCTTGCAGTTCTGGTCGACGACCCAGTAGCCGTCGTCCGCCTTGACGTAGGCCATGGCGCTGCTCTCCTGGATCGTAATGGTGACGCGGTTCGGCAGGGCGCGCGTGACCTTTGCTTTGTCCACATAGGGAAGCTTGCTGAAGATGCGGCTGGCCGCCGAGAAGCGGTTGATGAAAAAGAGGTTATCGCCCTTGCCGATGCCCGAGGCGTCAACGACCTCCTCAGCCGTGTAGATGGAGTTTCCGACGACCTCGACCTTCGAGACGCGGAAAAACACGCTCATCCCCAGCACAAGCGCCACGCAGATCAGCAGGAAGATCAGCGGCTGCAGCAGCGATCTCCCGCGCCCTGCGGACGGACGGCGCACACGGCGCCGTCGGGGCTGCTTCGATTGTTTCATAGGCAGAGATTCCTTTCACCGCGGCGCGGCACAGCGCACGTCAGCGCCCAGCGCCGACAGGCACGCGTCGAAGCGGTCGTACCCGCGGTCAATATACCCGTCGTCGAGAAGCTCGGTCGCGCCCTCGGCGCAAAGCCCGGCCACAAGCATGGCCGCGCCGCCGCGCAGGTCGCTTGCCGTGAGCGGCGCGCCGGTGAGCCGCTCGACGCCGGTGACATACGCCACACGACCCTCGATGCTGACGGCTGCGCCCAGACGCCGGAATTCCTCGGCATGACGGTAGCGGTTGGTAAAGATGTTTTCGGTGAACACCGTGGTGCCCTTTGCCCGCAGGCAGGCCGCCATGAGCGGCGGCTGCGCATCCGTGGGAAAGCCCGGATACGGCTGCGTGACGACCGGGCGCGGCGCCGTGAGCTGCCCATCCGATGTCAGGCGCACGGCAGACGCCGCTGTGATTATAGCACATCCCGCCTCAGAAAGCGAGTCCAGAACGGTCGAAAAGTGTGCCGGATCTACATCCTGCAGCTCCACCTCGCCGCCGCAGGCGGCGGCAGCGCACAGGATCGTCGCTGCGACGATGCGGTCGGGCATGATCGTGTGCTCGACAAACGGCCGCGGCCGGAAACCGCCGACCGTGACCGTGGACGTGCCCGCGCCGGAAATGTCCGCGCCGAGCTTGCGCAGGTAGCATTGCAGGTCGGCGATCTCCGGCTCGCGTGCGGCGTTGCAGATGACCGTCTCCCCCGCCGCGGCGCAGGCGGCGAGCATGGCGTTTTCCGTTGCGCCGACACTCGGAAACGGCAGCAGGATGCGCCGCCCCTGAAGCGCGTGCGCCCGGCAGATGATGTCGCCGCCGCGCTCCGTGACCTCCGCGCCGAGCGCGCGCAGCGCGTCCAAGTGCAGGTTCACCGGCCGCGGCCCGAGCTCGCACCCGCCCGGCATGGACAGGCGCGCCGTGCCGAAGCGCGCGAGGATCGCGCCGAGAAAGATAACCGACGAGCGCAGCTCCCGCATGAGTGCGTGCGGGATGAAATCGCAGTGCATCCCGCGCGAATCGATGCGTACCGTGTCCCCGTCGCGCACCGCCGTGCAGCCGAGATGCTGCAGGATGCGCAGCGTGGTCGTCACGTCCCGCAGATCGGGCACGTTGTGCAGAACCGTCTCACCTCCGGAGAGCACCGACGCCGCCATGATCGGCAGCACCGCATTCTTGGCGCCCTGCACCCGCGTACTCCCGGTCAGCCTGTTTCCGCCGTAAATGTGCCATATGCTCATGATCTTTCCTCCGCACAGCAAATTCATGCCATCCTATGCAGAGAAACGCGAAGTTGTCATTTTGTATGCCGGTCCGCCAGCTCAAGCACCAGATCGGCAATGCGTTCGGCGGCATCGCTCACGCCGGCGGCGCGCATATTGTCCGCCATCTGCGCAAGCTGTGCGGGGTCTGCGAGCAGGTCGCTGACGAGGTTATACAGGTCGTCCGCCGTGAACGACCCTTCGAGCAGCACCTTTGCGCCGCCGGCGCGCTCGAGCACGCGCGCGTTGCGCTCCTGATGGTTGTTCGTGACGTTCGGCGACGGGATGAGCACGGCGGGCTTGCCGATGCACGTGAGCTCGGCAAGCGTGGACGCGCCTGCGCGGCACAGCACAAGATCGGCCGCGTCCATCACCAGCGGCATATCGTAGATGTACGGCCGCACGTCCATGCCGTGTGCCGCGAGATCGGCCGGGCACTTTTCCAGCAGCGCCGTGTGCATCTTCTCATAGCCGTTGCGCCCCGCCGAGTGGATGAGCGAAAACGGTGCGCCCGTCACGGCGGCGCGGGTGATGAAGGCCGTCATGATCTCATTCATGTATGACGCGCCGAGCGACCCCCACACCGACACGACCAGCGGCTTTTCGGGATCGAGCCCGAGCTGGCGCTTGGCCTCCGCCTTGGAGCAGGCCGTGAACGCGCCGCGCACCGGCGTGCCGGTGACGACGACCTTGTCCTGCTCGCTGTAGTGCTGCTTGCTCTCCTCGAAGCCGACCAGAATACGGTCGACCGCGCCGGCAAGCATCTTCGTCGTCAGGCCGGGTACGGCGTTGGACTCATGCACGATGGCCGGAATGCCGAGCTGCGCCGCCGCCTTGAGCACGGGGTAGCACACATAGCCGCCCGTGCCGATGGCGACATCGGGCTTGAAGTCCTCGATGATCTTGCGCGCGTCCTTCGTCGCCTGCCGTGCATTGTGCAGCGAGCGGAAGTTGTACGCGATCTCCGAGGGCTTGAGGCTGCGGTGGATATTCGTGACCTCCACGGTCACGATGTCATAGCCCGCACGCGGAACAAGGTCCGTCTCCATCTTGCCGTTTGCGCCGACGAAGAGGATGCCGCAGTCGGGCATCCGTTCGCGCAGAACGCCCGCGACCGCGAGCGCGGGGTTGATGTGGCCTGCGGTTCCGCCGCAGGTAAAGAGAAAATTCATAGTCAGTCCCTCCCGGAATATCGAAACTCAGGCGGCGTGCGCCGCCGAGACAGCTTACAAGGTTCGGATGCTACCGCGCTTTTTTCGTCGGAATGTCGCGCGATATGCTCAAAATAATGCCCATTTCACCGAGCTGCATCAGCAGCGCCGTGCCGCCGTAGCTGAAAAACGGCAGCGAGATGCCGGTGCAGGGGATGAGATTCGTGACGACCGCGATGTTCAGAAACACCTGGATCGACAGCAGCGTCGTGATGCCGACGCCGACGAGAAAGCTGTAGCGGTCGGGCGAGTGCGCGGCGATCCAATAGCCGCGGCAGATGAGCAGCGCGAACAGGATCAAAATCGCGACCGCGCCGACATAGCCAAGCTCCTCGCAGACGATGGAAAAGATGTAGTCGTTGTGCTCCTCCGGCAGGTAGAGATATTTCTGCCGGCTCTGTCCGAGACCGAGCCCGAGAAAGCCGCCCGAACCGATGGAATACAGCGACTGCACGATCTGATAGCCGGCAGCGCTCGTGTCGGCGAACGGATCGCGCCACGACACGATGCGCTTGTGCACATAGGGCACGAACTTGCCCGCGATCAGCAGCAGCGCGCCCGCGCCGCCCATACCGATGAGCAGGTACGAGAGCTTGATGCCGCCGACAAACATCATCACGATCGCCAGCGCCATGATGATGATCGACGCCGACAGATGCGGCTCGAGCATGAGCAGGATGACGATGCCGCCGGTGATGACCATGAACGGCACGACGCCGTAGCGGATCGTCTGCATCTGGTCTTTGTATGTGCAGATCATGCTCGAGAAAAACAGCACGACCGCGATCTTTGCGATCTCCGACGGCTGAAACGTCGTAAAGCCGAGGCTCAGCCACCGGCGCGCGCCGCCGCCGACCACGCCGACGTGCGGGATCCAGACGATGGCGAGCAGGAATATGCTCACGCCCAGCAGCGCGAGCGACCAGCGGCGGTACGTCGCCATGCGCACGTGGGAAAACAAAATCATACCCACCACGCCGGCCACGGCGAAGCCTGCCTGCCGGACGAAATAATACGTCGGCGACTTGCCCTGCGCATAGGCGCGGGCAAAGCTCGACGAGAGCACCATGATGACGCCGATCGCCAGCAGCAGCAGCGTGAGCACGAAAAACGGCAGGTCAAAGCTGCCGCGCTTTGCCCCGGCAGCCGCCCCTGTCCGGCGCGCAGGAAGTCTCAAACCGGATATATTCATGAACGCACCTCCCTGCGCCGTGGCGCGCTCACGCACCGAAGCGGTGGAACACGCCGATAAACGACAAAACTGCAAACAGCACCGTCACGCCGGCAAACAGCGCCACGATCTGCTTTTCCTTCCACTTGTGGCCCGTCCAGCCGCCCATCTCCAGATGGTGGTGGAACGGGGACATCCTGAACACGCGCTTGCCGTGCGTGAGCTTGAAATAGCCGACCTGAATGATGTCCGAGAGCGCCTCGACGATGTACATGATGCCGACCGTCACGAGGATGAGCGGCATATCATAGGCGAAGGCCAGCGCCGCGACCGCACCGCCGAGAAAGAGCGAGCCCGTGTCGCCCATGAACACCTTGGCCGGATTGAAGTTATAGATCAAAAAGCCCAGCAGGCCGCCGGCGATGCCGGAGGCGAACACGCCGAGGGACAAAAATCGCTCGCCCCAGAGAATGGACAGCACGGCAAAAAAGATGCACACCGGCATCGTCGTGCTCGCGGCGAGACCGTCCACACCGTCGGTGAGGTTCACGGAGTTGACCGTGCCGACGATGACGAAGGCGGCGAAGATCACATACAGCGGCTCGGAGATGGCCACGGTCGTGTTCCAGAACGGGATGTAGAGGCTGTCGAGCGCGACATAGCCAAAGCGGCGCATGAGGAAAATGAACGCCACGGCCGCCGCCAGCTGCAGCAGGATCTTCTTGCCGGCCGTCAGACCGAGGTTCTGCTTTTTCTTGAGCTTTTCATAGTCGTCCAGAAAGCCGATCGCGCCGAACACGAGCGCGAACGCCAGACAAAACAGGTGCCCGTATTCGCCCTCAGCCATGCAATCAAAGCCGACCGACAGGCACACGACCGCGATCGCGGCGATGAACATCAGCCCGCCCATGGTCGGCGTGCCCTGCTTGGACATATGCCACGTGGGACCGTTTTCTTTAATGCTCTGCCCCGCCTTGATGCGCTTGAGATACGGGACCAGGAAAAATCCGACGACGGCCGACACCGCAAACGCGATGACGAACGCCAGTATCAGCTTCAGTGTCATTTTTCTTTCTCTCTCTTCCTCTTGTCGAGTATTTCGGCGACGATCTCGCGCTCATCCATGTGCACCTTCGTCTTGCCGATGATCTGGTAATCCTCATGGCCCTTGCCACAGAGGATGATAACGTCGCCGGGGCAGTGATTTTCGATCGCATAGGCGATGGCCTCGCGCCGGTCGGGGCGCACGACATAGGGCGTGTGCGTCTCCTTGAGACCGGGGAGAATGTCGGCAATGATCGCCTCCGGGTCCTCCGTGCGCGGGTTGTCGCTCGTGACGATGACGAAATCCGCCTTCTGACCTGCGATGCGTCCCATCTTCGGGCGCTTGCCGCGGTCGCGGTCGCCGCCGCAGCCGAAGAGAAACACCAGCCGCGCGGGCGCAAACTCGCGCACCGTCGTGAGGATGTTGTCGATGGCGTCGGGCGTGACGGCGTAGTCGATAAGGATGGTATAGTCCCCGTCGGTCTCGAGCGGCTCGGCGCGCCCCTTGACGGGCTTTGCCGTATCAAGCGCAGCCGCGCAGTCATCGAGTGAGATGCCGAGCGCGCGCGCACAGGCGATGACGCTCAGCGCGTTGTAAACGGAGAACATGCCGGGGATGCCGAGGCGCATGCGCGCGATCGCATCGCCGCTCATGGCGACAAAGCGCACGCCGGACGCGCTCAGGCGGATATCCTTGGCCACAAGGTCTGCGTCGTTGCGCTTGGCGGAGTAGGTCTGCATCGGGCACTTGGCGCGCTCGAGCATGACGTGCGCCCAATCATCGTCGGCGTTGACGATGCCGATGTCGCTCTGCGCGAACAGCAGCGCCTTGGCCTCTGCATAGGCCTCCATGGTCTTATGGAAGTCCAGATGATCCTGCGACAGGTTCGTGAAGATGCCCACGCGGAAGCGGATGCCCTCCACGCGGTGCAGCACGAGCGAGTGCGACGACACCTCCATGACCGCATGCGTGCAGCCGGCATCGACCATCCGGCGCAGGAGCTTTTGCAGCTCATAGGTATCGGGCGTGGTGTGCTCGGTGTGCAGCACCTCGTCGCCGATGATGTTCGCGTTCGTGCCGATCAGGCCGACCTTCGTGTGCAGGCACTGCTCGAGCATGTGCTTGATGAGCGTGGTGACGGTGGTCTTGCCGTTGGTGCCGGTCACGCCGATCATGGTCAGCTCACGCGACGGGTTGCCGAAGAATTCGCAGCAGATGCGTGACAGCGCAAGACGGCTGTCGGCCACGAGGATATACGGGATATCGACCTCCGGCTTCTTCTGGCAGAGCACGACGGCCGCGCCGCGCGCGACGGCTGCGCCGATGAAGCGGTGGCCGTCGGACTCATACCCGCAGACGGCGGCAAACAGGTCGCCGGGCTGCGTGGTGCGCGAGTCAAAGCTGATATCCCGAACGTCCAGCTCCGGATCGGCGGTGCATTCGCACACGTCCAGAACGGACAGCAGTCGCTTGAGTTTCATAAGGGTACCTCCGTTTGTTCGTCAGTATCTGCCCAGCATGCTCGAATCACTCGTCACGAGCGTGACCTCCACGACCGTGCCGTGATCCAGCTGCGTGCCGGCTGCCACGGTCTGGCCGGAGACGATCTGTGCGGTGTCCGTGATGGAGCTGTTGGTCTTGATATACAGGCCCAGCGCGGCCATGCGGTCGCGGGCCGTCTGATAGCTGAGATTGGTCAGGTCGGGCATGGTCTCCTTGTCGGCCGAGGGCTCCTTGCCCGCATAGAGCAGGATGGTGCTGCCGCTGGCGACGACCGCGCCGCTGCCCGGAAGCTGCGCCGTGACCGTGCCGCCCTCGCCGTAGACGCGCGCCTGCAGTCCGACCTCCTCGAGCGCGGCCTTCGCCTGCTCGACGGACAGGCCGGTCACGTTCGGCACGGTCTTATCCATGTACGTCTTTTCCGACTCGGAATACGACGGTTCCACGCCGAGGTACGGCAGGATGTCCGCCATCATTTTGCCGACGGTGGGCGCAGCCATCTGGCCGCCGCTGATGTAGATGCCGGTGCTGCTGCTCGGCGTATCGAGCAGCACGAGGATAACGATCTGCGGATCGTCCGCCGGAGCAAAGCCGATGAATGAGACGATGTATTCCTTCGCGCCGCCAGCCGCATCCTGCGCGACCTTTTCCGATGTGCCGGTCTTGCCGCCGATGCGGTACCCGGCAACGTAGGCGTTCTTGCCGGTGCCGTCGACGGGATCGCCGACGACCTGCTCCAGGATCTGGCGCACGGTGGCGCTCGTCTGCTCGCTCACGACCTGGCGCACCACGGTCGGCGAATTGGACACGACCGCTTCCCCGTCGCCGTTGACGATGCTCTTGACCACATACGGCTTCATGAGATAGCCGCCGTTGACGCAGGCGCTGACCGCCGTGATGAGCTGCAGCGGCGTGATCGTAAACGTCTGGCCGAACGAAGCCGCCGCGAGCTGCGAGAAGTTTTCGGGGTCATAGAACGTGTTCTGGCTCCACCAGATGCTGCCGCTCTCGCCGGACAGGTCGATGCCGGTCTTGGCGGTGAGGCTGCTGTCGACGTTGTTGGTCAGATTCAGGAAGCCGAACGCTTCCGCGTATTTGTAGAACGTGCGCGCGCCGACAAGCTGACCGATCTGCACGAGCGCCACGTTGCACGAGTGCTGCATGGCCTGCGTGAGCGTCTGGCTGCCGTGACCGGCCGTCTTCCAGCACTTGACCGGATCGGTACGGCCGAGCACAGGGATGCTGCCGCCGCAGTAAAACGACGAGCTCTCGCTGACCACGCCCTCCTCGAGCGCCATGGCCAGCGTGATGATCTTGAACGTCGAGCCGGGCTCGTAGGTGTCCGAGAGCGCCTTGTTGCGCCACTGCTTCTGCTGCGCGGCAGTCAGCAGCTCCGAGCGCTTGTCGGGATCGGTCTCGGCGTCAATGGCCTCCTGATCCTTGTCGCTGACCTTCTGGTAGTTGTTCAGGTCGAAATTCCCGAGCGAGACCATGCCGAGGATCGCGCCGGTGCTCGGGTCCATGGCAATGGCGGCCGCGCCGTTTTGCACGTCGTAGTCCTCGACCGCCTGCTGCAGGTGCTTTTCGAGGTAATACTGGATGGTCGCGTCGATGGTCAGGTTCATGTCGTTGCCCTTCGTCTCGTCGTAATAATCCTCGTAGTTGACAAAGAGCATATCCGTGCCGCGGTTGTCCGTTGCGCGGATGATGCGGCCGGTGCTGCCGGTGAGGTAGCTGTCATAGCGCTGCTCGAGACCGTAGCGTCCCTCGTTGTCCTGCCCGACGAAGCCGATGACGTGCGCGGCCAGGCTGCCATAGGGATAGTAGCGCTTGGTGTCCGGCTCGATCTTGACGCCGATGAGCTTTTTCTCTTTTTTGAACGCGCGCACCTTTTCCGACACGTCCGGCTCGACCTTGCGCTTGACGACCTCATACCAGCGGTCGGTATTTTTCGTCATGCTCAGGATCTTATCATAATCGACGTCGAGAATCTCAGAAAGTTCGCGTGCGATCAGCTGCGGGTCCTCGTTGTTCTTTGCGATCTCGGCCGGGCTGATGAAGATCGTGTCGACCGAGGCGTTCATGGCCAGGATCTTGCCGTTCGTGTCATAGATCGCGCCGCGCGAGGCCGTGATCTCCGTCTCGCGTACCTGCTGGTCGATTGCCATTTTTTCATACTCGTCATGGTGTATGATCATGACGCTGAACAGCTTGATACCAAGGACAGCAAATGCAAGGATGCCGCACACAATCAAAAGCAGGCGTGTGCGGCGGAGCATCATGATATTCGGTGTTTTGGTACTTGCTCGAAAGGGCACGCGGTTATCCCGGCGCCCGGAAGTTTCATTCGCCATGTCTGTCTCCTTGTTTCTGCGGGGATGGTACTATCATACAGGCTGGCTCATCGAAAATATTCCACAATGGAGGTGAGGAAATCGCCGAAACGGTCAGCAAGGCTCAGCGGCTCTGCCGCGGTCTGGTCCAGAACCACCGCCGTATCCGCGGCGTCGCTGCTGCTGATGTAGTAGAGCTGATCGCTGCGCGGCTTTTGCATACCGAGCTCATGGATGGCGTAGTCCTCGATCTCCGTGAGGTTGAACGCGCTCTCATAGTCGATGCGCAGGCGCGTCTGCTGCTCCTGCAGCTGGGCATACTGATCCTCCAGCGCCGACACCTGCGCCGACGCCTGCGAGAGCTGCACGCGCGCGACGAGCGAAAAGACGATCAGCACGGCGGCAATGGCAAAGCCGAGCACCGCCATCGGGGCGATCGCCTGCTTGGGCCTCGGTGCGGACTCCGGGACGACGGTCTCCGTCGGCCGGGGTGCATGCGGCAGATCTACCGGAGCGGTACTGTACAGGTACTCCTCCGCAGCCGTGCTGCGCAGGTCATACGCCGCATTGCCGTCCATGCGCGCTGTATTCCGTTTTCTCGAAGCGGGAGATGCCATGACGGATTCCTTTCTCAGACACGCTCCGCGACACGAAGTTTCGCGCTGCGGGCGCGGGGGTTGGATGCGAGTTCCTCCTCACCGGGCAGGATCGGCTTGCGGGAGACGCTGCGCAGCGTCTGCACAAAGCCGCAGGTGCACACCGGCGCCTCGCGCGGGCAGGTGCAGCCATGCTCCCGCCGGGCGATGCCGGCCTTGACGATCCGGTCCTCGAGGGAATGGAAACTGATGACGCACAGCCGCCCGCCGGTGCGGAGCTTATCGGGTGCGGTGTCCATCATCTCGCGCACCGCCGCCAGCTCATCGTTCACGGCGATGCGGATCGCCTGAAAGCTGCGCTTGGCGGGATGCTGCTTTTCGCGCAGCGCCGCGCCCGGCATGGCCGAGCGGATCACATCGACCAGCTCCAGCGTGGTCGCGATCGGCTGCTGCGCCCGGGCGCGAACAATCGCCCCGGCGATGCGAGGTGCGTAGCGCTCCTCGCCGTATTCATACAAAATGCGCTTGAGTTCACCCTCCGGCCACTCGTTGATAACGTTCCATGCGCTCAGCCCCTCGGTCGCGTCCATGCGCATATCGAGCGGTGCGTCGTGCATGTAGGAAAAGCCGCGCTCCGACTCGTCGAGCTGCGGCGAGGAGACACCGAGGTCAAAGAGCATGCCGTCCACGGCGTCGATGCCGAGACGGTCAAGAATGGCGGCCGCGTCGCGGAAGTTGCCGTGCACGAGCTGCACACGGTCTCCAAACGGCGCCAGACGCGCACCGGCGCGCTCGATGGCCGTCTCATCGCGGTCAATGCCGATGAGCTTTCCGGTCGTGAGGCGCGCGGCGATCTGCTCGGAGTGGCCGCCCATGCCGAGCGTACCGTCGACATAGATGCCGTCCGGCCGGATGTTCAGATTTTCAATACACTCGTGCAGCAGCACGGAGACATGCAGGGCGTCCATCAGAAATCCAACTCCTCCATCACGGCGGCGATGTTCTCCGGCAGCGCCTCAAGCGGGCAGATCTCGTCCCAGCGCGCGCTGTCCCAGAACTCCGCGTGGTTGTTGCTACCGACCACGGTGACGCTCTTGGTGAGACCCGCAAATTCACGCAGGTGCTGCGGCAGGAGGATACGCCCCTGCCCGTCCAGCTCACAGCGTGCGGCATACGCGAACAGCGGGCGCATCTTGCGCTGCTGCACGTTGGTCATGGCCGCCACCCTGCGGGCGACGTCGTCCCAGTTTTCCTGGCTGTAAGCAGACAGGCACTTCTCGGGCGAGATCGTCACATAAAACGTTTCGCCGAGTTCTTCACGGAGCTTGGCCGGGATGAACAGACGGCCTTTGGCGTCCAGCGTGTGCTGATAGATACCGGTCATGCTGCATCCCCCCTTCTCCGGAATCGTGCACCTACGCACCTCTTGCGTGGGGTTTTGCGCCCTTTTAAACCACTTCGCCCCACACGGTATCCTCATTATAGTGGCAAGACGGAAAAATTGCAAGGAGAAATTCCCGCCCATTTCTTGCAATTTCCGACATTTCTGGCGATTCGACCGTTGTTTTTCCGGTCACAAGGCTTTGCGTTTCGCGCCGAAAAAAGGAAATGGCGGCACAAGATATGCCGCCAAACAGGGAAAAAGCACCCGCCGGGAACACCGGGAGCGCATTGTGTGGGAAAAATTTTCGGCAAAACGCAAAACCGCCGCCGGATGCTCCGGCGGCGGTGCAGGTGTGCGGTTAAGCGGCAGTCAGTTGACTTCCTCATCCAGCGGCGCATCGTCCTCGAAATGGATCTCGGGCTGACGCGCAGCGGGTGCTGCGGCGGGCGCTGCGGGCGCGGCCGTGCTGCCGGCGACGCCCTGAAACGCGGCGTGCGCCTGCTGCACGTTGCCGAGCGCGGCGGAGATGGCCTCCTCCGTGCGGCGCAGCGCGTCCACGCAAAACTGGCTCGAGGCCTGACGCAGCGCGTCGGCCTTGGCCTGCGTGGAGGCGAGCATCTCGTTGCTGCGTGCCTTGGCAATGCGCACGATCTCCTGATCGTTCACGAGCGCGCGGGCGCGCTCCTCTGCCTGATTGCGGATGCCCTCAGCCTCACGTTTGGCGTTGTTGATAAATTCGTCGCGGGCGGAGACCAGACGCTTCGCCTCGGAAAGCTCGACCGGCATGGCGGTCTTGATCTCATCGAGGATCTCGAGAACCTGGTCGCGCTCGACGATGCACTTTTCGTTGCCGAGCGGCACGCCCCATGCCTCCGACACCATGGTATAAAGCTGGTCAATCAGTTCCATGACTTCGTTGTCCATTTTGTTTCCTCCCAAAGCGTGTTTCCGGCAGAGCCGGTCAAAACTTCCCGGATCCGATCATTCGCTGCGCATGGCGCGCGCACGCACGTCCTCGATGATCTCACACGGTACAAACGGTGTCAGATCCGCACCGTAACCGGCAAGCTCCTTGACGACCGACGAGCTGAGAAACGTGTACTTCTGGCTGGCCGTCAGGAACATGGTGTCGAGCTCCGGATTGATCTTCTTATTGATGAGCGCCATCTGGAATTCGTTTTCAAAATCCGTATTGGCGCGCAGGCCCTTGACGATCACCGCGCCCTCCGGGAAGGTCTTGGCGTACTCGGCGAGCAGGCCGTCAAACGTGTCCACCGCCACATTCGGGAAGCGGCCGATGACGCGGTGCGCCAGCGCCACCCGCTCCTCGCGCGTAAACATGGGGTGCAGTTTCCCGGCGTTGGGCATGATGCACACGACGACGCGGTCGAAAATCGTGGATGCGCGGCGGATGATGTTCAGGTGACCGAGGGTGATGGGGTCAAAGCTGCCGGGGTAAATCGCTGTTTTCATGCGTGGGTTCCCTTTCCGTAGAGCGTGAGCTTGATCTTGCCGTAGCTGCGCTCCGTAAGCAGATAATATGGCTGAGGGAGCTGCGGGAGCTCCTTTTCACGGCGGCTTTCACACACGATGATGCCGCCCTCAGCTAATATATCAAACTGTACAACATTTGCAAGTGCTTTGTCAAGTAATCCCGTATCATACGGCGGATCGAGAAAGATCAGGTCGAATTTTCCGCACGTGCGCAGGTAGCCGAGCGCCTCCCCCTGCACGACGTCGCCCTGCAGGCGGCAGTGCGCGAGGTTGGTGCGCACGAGCTGCACGGCCGCGCGGCTCTCATCGACGAACACGGCGCTGCGTGCACCGCGGCTGAGCGCCTCAATGCCGAGCTGACCGGTGCCGGCAAAGAGGTCGAGCACGCGCCGTCCCTCGATGTCGAACTGGATGAGGTTGAACATGGACTCCTTGACATTATCGGTCGTGGGACGGGAAGCCATCCCCTCCGGCTCACGCAGCTTACGGCCGCGCGCCGTACCTGTGATCACACGCATGGCGATTCTCCTTTCGGGTGATAGTGATCGTAGACCGCGCGGGCGACGCCCGCCGGAACGGCCGCGCACAGTGCCTCATACGAGGCCGCGCGGATGGCCTTGACGCTGCGGAATTCGCGCAGCAGCGCGTTGCGCCGCTTCTCGCCCACGCCGGGGATCTGATCGAGCTCGGACGCAAGGCTCTCGCGCCGCAGCCGGCGCTGATAGTCGATGGAAAAACGGTGCGTCTCCTCCTGGATCGTGCCGATGAAGGAAAAGACCGCCGGATTTGCGGCGATGCCGATCTCGTGCCCGCCGGGCGTGATGAGCGCGCGCGTGCGGTGGCGGTCGTCCTTGACCATGCCGAACACCGGCACGGACAGACCGAAGCCGTCGAGCACCGCCTGCGCAACGGCCGCGTGTTCCGCGCCGCCGTCGATCAGCAGCAGATCCGGCAGCGGGCAAAAGCCCGGATCACCGTCGAGATAGTGCTGAAAGCGGCGCGTGAGCGCTTCGTGCATGGCGCCGTAGTCGTTCTGCCCGTCCGTCGTGCGGATGCGGAACTTCCGGTAGTCGGATTTTCGCGGCCGGCCGTGCTGAAACACGGTCATGCCGGCGACGATGCCGCTGTCGCCGAGGTTGGAGATGTCGAACGCCTCGATGCGCTCGGGCGGCGCGTCAAGCTCGAGCGCGCGCTGCAGCCATTCGAGCGTTTTGAGGCTGCGCTGCGCCTTGGTCGTTGCGATGAGGATCTCCTCGCGCGCGTTTTTGTCCGCCATCTCCGTCAGGCGGCACTTGTCGCCGCGCTGCGGCACGGCGAGCGTGACCTTGTGCCCCGCCGCCTCGGTGAGCAGCCGCTCGAGCGCATCCTGCCCCTCGAGCGGGCACGGCAGCAGCACCTGCCGCGGATACGCGCCGCGGCTCTCGTAATACTGCTGCACGAGCGCGGCGAGCGCCTCGCCGTCGGGCTCCATCGGCTCTTCAAGGAAAGATTTGTCCTTGTCCGTGAGGCTGCCGTCGGTAAAGTGCAGCACGGTGAAGCAGCACTTCGCCCCGCGCGCAAAGCCGACGGCGTCCGTGTCGGCGTAAGCCGTGGCGATAACGCGCTGGTGGTTTTTCAGCCCCTCGATGGCGCGCAGCCGGTCACGCAGCGACGCCGCATATTCAAACCGCAGCGCCTCGGCCGCGGCCTGCATCTGCTCGGTCAGCTCGGCGGTCAGCTCCGCCGTGCGCCCGTCGAGGATCATCTCCGCCTCGCGGATGGCCTGCAGATACTGCGCACGCGTGACGTCCTTCAGGCAATAGCCTGCGCAGGTGCCCATGTGGTAATTCAGGCACGGGCGGGCACGCCCGATATCGCGCGGGAAACGGCGCGTGCACGTCGGCAGGCGCAGCGTTTTGCAGACGGTATCGATGATCTCCGCCGTCATGCTCCGCCCGCCATACGGACCAAAGTATTTCGCGCCGTCCTTCTCCGTGCGGTTGACGAGTGAAAACGTCGGGTACGGCTGCGTCACATCCAGACGCACAAAGGGATAACCCTTGTCGTCCTTGAGCAGAATGTTGTACTTGGGTTTGTGCAGCTTGATGAGCGAGTTTTCGAGCACGAGCGCCTCAAACTCGGACTGCACGACAATGACATTGAAATCCGCAACGTGCGCGACCATGGCCGCCACCTTCGGCAGGTGCTCGCCGCGAAAATAGCTCGTGACGCGGTTTTTGAGTGCTTTCGCCTTGCCGATGTAGATGACCTCGCCGTGCTCGTCGAGCATGATGTACACGCCCGGCAGCAACGGGAGCATATTGGCCTTTTCGCGCAGCTGTTCGGGTCGGAGTTTTTCCATAGCGTTCTCCTGCTGTGCCGAAAAATCTGCGGTCAGGAAAACAGGGGCGTGCTGTAGACACGCCCCTGTTTCGGTTTCATGTTGTCGGGTTCACTCGGAGAAATCGGAATTGATCAGCGCCGTCAGGGTGTCGATCGCCTCCTGCTCGTCTGCGCCGTCCGCCACAAGGGTGACCGTCGTGCCCTTGACGATGCCGAGCGACAAAACACCGAGAAGGCTCTTGGCGTTCACGCGTCTCTCGTCTTTTTCGATCCAGATGCTGCTCTTGAACTCATTTGCCTTCTGGATGAAGAAAGTCGCGGGCCGTGCATGGAGTCCCACCTGGTTGTTGATGACTGCTTCTTTCGTGATCATTTATCTCCACTCCTTATGCACAATTATGCTTGTTTTATCTTATCAAAAACGCCCTGCATCGTCAACCGGTTTTCGGTTTTTCGTTGCTTTGCACAGCGTTTTTTCGCCGTATTTTTCCGCTTTTATTTCAGTTCGACAACGGTCACGCCGCTCTCGCCCTCGCCATAGCGCCCAAGGCGGAAGGACTTGACGGCCTTGTTCCTGCGCAGCGACTGCTGCACGGCGGCACGCAGCGCACCGGTGCCCTTGCCGTGGATGATCGTGACCTTCTCGAGCTTGGCCATGACGGCGTTATCGAGGAAGCGCTCGGTCGCGGCGACGGCCTCCATGCTGTCCATGCCGCGCAGGTCGATCTCGGACTCGGCAGCCACGCTGCGCAGGCTCGCTGCGTGCGCGGCGGCAAACTTTTCGGCCTCCGGCTTCTCGTTTTCAAGCAGATAGACATCCTGCTCCTTGGCGGTCACGTTCATGATGCCCGCGCGCAGGCTCAGCGTCCGGTCGGCGGAGACGGCCGTGACGGTCGCCTTGATGTCGCCCATTTTGCGCAGCTGCACGGTGTCGCCAACGCGCACCGGGCGCGCAGAGACCTTTTTTTCCTGTATCTGCGGATGCGCCGCTGCGGCGGCTGCGTCCTCGGCGGCATTGAGCTTGCGGCGCAGCGCGGCGCGGGCGTCGTTAGCGCGGTGGTGGTCCGCGTCCGTTTTCTCCATCTTGCGCAGCGCGTCCAGCTCGCGCATCACCTCGTCCGCCGTCCGGCGTGCATCGCCGATGATGCGCTCGGCGTCGCGGCGCGCCTTCTCGTCCGCCTTTTCCAGCTGCACGGACAACTCCGCCTTCATGCGCTCGGCCTTGCGGCGGTCATCCTCCGCGGCGCGCAGCTGACGGGCTGCCTCGGCGCGGTCGCGCTCCATGAGCTGGCGCACCTGCTCGAGCTTTTCGATGGTGGCCTCCATGCTCGCGCTCTCGGTGCTCACGCGGCTGCGGGCGTCGCTGATGATCTCCTCCGGCAGACCCAGCCGCTCGGAGATGGCAAATGCGTTGGATTTTCCGGGGATGCCGATCAGCAGGTGGTACGTCGGGCGCAGGGAGTCCACGTCAAACTCGCACGAGGCGTTCATGACGCCGGGCTGCGTCGTGGCGTAGACCTTGAGCTCGGTATAGTGCGTCGTGGCGGCGATGAGCGCGCCGCATCTGCGCGCGTGCTCGATGATGGCGATGGCCAGCGCCGCGCCCTCGGTCGGGTCTGTGCCCGCGCCGAGCTCGTCAAAGAGCAGCAGCGAGCGCTCGTCGCACGCCTGCAGCATACGCACGGTGTTGGTCATGTGCGCCGAGAACGTGGACAGCGACTGCTCGATGCTCTGCTCGTCACCGATGTCGGCCATGATCTCATCGAACACGGGCATGGTGCTGCCGTCGGCACACGGGATGTGCAGGCCGCACTGCGTCATTGCCGAGAGCAGACCGATGGTCTTGAGTGTGACGGTCTTGCCGCCGGTATTCGGGCCGGTGATGACAAGCGTGTCAAATTCGCCGCCGAGCGTCACGTCGATCGGCACGGCGGTATCCTTCGGCAGCAGCGGATGACGCGCGCGGTGCAGCGAGAGCTGCTTGTCCGTGAGCGCAGGCGCGACGGCATCGAGCTGGTAGGCAAGCTTTGCCTTGGCAAAGATGAGGTCGAGGCGCACGAGCACGTCAAAGTCGCTCGAGATGTCCTCGCGGTGCGCCGCGCACTCCGCCGAGAGCTCGGCAAGGATGCGCTCGATCTCGGTCTTTTCGCGCGCACGCAGCTCGCGCAGCTCGTTGTTCGCCTTCACGGCGGCCATCGGCTCGATGAACAGCGTCGCACCGGAGGCCGACACATCGTGCACGAGCCCGGGCACGGCGCCCTTGTGCTCGGCCTTGACCGGCACAACGTAGCGCTCGGAGCGCGTGGTGATGATCGGCTCCTGCAGCGCCTTGGCATAGCTCGGCGAGGAGATGATCTTTTGCAGCGCATCGTGCACGCGCGCGCTCGCCGCGCGGATCAGGCGGCGGATGGACGCAAGCTCGCTCGAGGCGCTGTCGGCGATCTCGTCCTCGCCGGTGATGGAGGTGAAGATCTTCTCCTCCAGATAGCGGTTTGCCTGCAGCGCGCTGAAGAGGTAGTCGATGCACGTCTTGTCCTGCCGGTCGCCCGTGCCGTAGCCGCGCACGGCGCGCGCCGCCTGCAGCACGCCGGCGATGTCCAGCAGCTCGCGCGTGTTGAGCGCGCCGCCCATGTCCGCGCGCTGCAATGCCGCGCGCACATCCTTCACGCCGGAAAACGACGGGCTGCCCTTGACGACCATCATGCCGGCGGCGGCACTCGTCTCGCCGAGGCGGGTCTCCACCACGGCGCGGTCGCCGCTCGGCCGCAGTGCCATGGCGTTGGCACGCGCCGTCTCGCTCACAGCTTGCGCCGCCAGCAGCGCCAGCACGGACGGCAGCTCAAGCGTCTGCAGGGATTTTTCGTAGGAATCCATAGGGTGTCTCCTTTGCAGGGGAAAAATTCAGATTCAGATGCGCGCCACGCCGCTCTCGCGCGCGGCCTGCGCCACCGCCGCGGCCACAGCCGGACCGACGCGCGGGTCAAATGCCTTGGGGATGATGTAATCGGCGCTCAGCTCCTCGGGCGTGATGAGCGCTGCGAGCGCGTGCGCGGCGGCGAGCTTCATGGGCTCGTTGATGTCGGATGCGCGCACGTCGAACGCGCCGCGGAAGATGCCCGGGAAAGCCAGCACGTTGTTGATCTGGTTCGGATAGTCGCTGCGGCCGGTGCTGACGACGGCCGCACCCGCGGCCTTGGCTTCGTCGGGGAAGATCTCCGGCGTGGGGTTTGCGCAGGCAAAGACGATGGCGTCGCGGTGCATGGTGCGCACCATGTCGCCCGTCAGCAGACCGGGCTGCGACACGCCGATGAACACGTCCGCATCCCGGACGACATCCGCCAGCGTCCCCGCCTGACGGCGGAGGTTCGTGACCTCGGCCATCTCAGTCTTGATCCAGTTCATGTTCTCGGCACGGCCGGCATAGATCGCGCCCTTTCGATCGCAGAGTGTCACATCGCGCGCACCGGCGCGCAGCAGCAGCTTACTGATGGAGATCGCCGCCGCGCCTGCGCCGGAGACGACGATCTTCACGTCCTCCAGCCGCTTTCCGACCACGCGCAGCGCATTCGTCAGCCCCGCGAGCGTGATGATCGCCGTGCCGTGCTGATCGTCGTGAAAGACCGGGATGTCGCACAGCTCTTTCAGCTTGCGCTCGATCTCAAAGCAGCGCGGCGCCGCGATATCCTCCAGATTGATGCCGCCGAAGCTGCCGGAGAGCAGATACACCGTGCGCACGAATTCATCCACATCCTTCGTGCGGATGCACAGCGGGAAGGCGTCCACATCCGCAAACGCCTTGAACAGCACGCACTTGCCCTCCATGACGGGCATCCCCGCCTCCGGTCCGATGTCGCCGAGACCGAGCACGGCCGAGCCGTCCGTGATGACGGCGCAGAGATTATGCCGGCGCGTGAGCGTGTAGCTTTTATCCGGGTCGCGCCGGATCTCCAGACACGGCTGCGCCACGCCGGGCGTATACGCGAGCGACAGGTCGTCCTTCGTCGAGACCGGCACGCGGGCGTTGACTTCGATCTTGCCGCCCCACTGCTCGTGCAGCCGGAGCGATTCTTTTGCGTAATCCATGGTCAGTCCTCCTGTTTCGGGTGCACCATATTCTCGGGGCGCACCCATGCGTCAAATTCCTCGGCCGTGAGCAGGCCGAGCTCCACCGCCGCAGCCTTGAGCGTCTGCCCGGTGGCGTGGGCATGCTTTGCGATCCTTGCCGCGTTTTCATAACCGATGTGCGGGTTGAGCGCCGTGACGAGCATGAGCGAGGCGTCCAGATGCGCCTGAATGGCATCATAATTCGGGCGGATGCCGCGCACGCAGTTGGTCTCAAACGAATCCATGACGTCGGCAAGCAGCCGCGCTGACTGCAGGAAGTTGTAGATCGTCACGGGCAGGAACACATTGAGCTGGAAGTTGCCCTGCGAGGCGGCAAAGCCGATGGCCGTGTCGTTGCCCATGACCTGCACGGCCACCATCGTGACGGCCTCGCACTGCGTGGGGTTGACCTTGCCGGGCATGATCGACGAGCCGGGCTCGTTGGCCGGGATGATGAGCTCCCCGATGCCGCAGCGCGGTCCGGACGCGAGCCAGCGCACATCGTTTGCGATCTTCATCAGATCGGCTGCCAGCGCCTTGAGCGCGCCGTGGGCAAACACCATCTGATCCTTGCTCGTGAGCGCATGGAATTTGTTCGGCGCAGACTCGAAGCTGTAGCCGAGCAGGGCGGAGATCTCCGCCGCCGCCAGATCGCCGAACGCCGCCGGTGCGTTGAGCCCCGTGCCGACGGCCGTGCCGCCGAGGGCGAGCTCGCGCAGCGCGCCGCACGCCTGCGTGAGCATGACGCGGTCATGGTCGAGCATGGCGCTCCAGCCGCTGATCTCCTGACCGAGCGTGAGCGGTACGGCGTCCTGCAGATGCGTGCGGCCGATCTTGACCACGTCGCGATACTCCGCGCTCAGGCGCTCAAGCGTCGCCAGCAGGCGGTCGATCGCCGGCAGCACCTGCTCCTCAAGCGCGACGCGCGCAGCCACATGCATCGCCGTCGGGAAGGTGTCGTTCGAGCTCTGCGAGCAGTTGACGTGATCGTTCGGATGCACGAGGTTTTCACCCAGCAGCGCGTTGGCGCGGTGGGCGATGACCTCATTGACGTTCATGTTCGTCTGCGTGCCGCTGCCGGTCTGCCAGACGGCAAGCGGAAAGTTCCCGTCGAGCGAGCCGTCAAGGATCTCGTGGCAGGCGGTCTCGATCGCGTCGGCGCGGCGCGCATCGAGCACGCCGAGCTGCGCGTTTGCGCGCGCGGCGGCAAGCTTTACGACCGCGAATGCGCGTATGACCTCCGGCGGCATCTTCTCGGTGCCGATGCGGAAATTTTCAAAGCTGCGCTGCGTCTGCGCGCCCCAGTAACGGTCGGCAGGCACACGCACCTCGCCCATCGTGTCATGCTCCAGACGGTATTCCATCCTGTAACCTCTTTTCGCTAAAATCTCAGACAGCGTTATTATACGCCCATTTGCCCGCACACCGCAAGCCCACAAACGCGCAAAAAGCAGCGCCGTCCGGAGACGGCACTGCTTTTATCAGCCCGCGCGGCGCAGCACCCAGAGTGCCTGGATCTGCCCGGCGAGCGTGTCATAGTCCCAGCTCTTGGCCGAGTTCGTCGGACTGTTCGGGTCGTTGAGCGTGATCTTGTCGCCGCTGTGCCCGGTCAGGACGAGAAAATGCCCGTCAGTCGTAAAATCGCCCGGGCCGACGACCACAATGATCGGGTTGCCGACGTCCAGATTGCGGTAGATGCGGTCCTTGTCCAGCGGGATCTGCGTCACGTCAAGGCCGAGCATCCGCCCGCCCTCTGAGATGAGCGCCCACTTGCTGCCGCTGCCGGGGACGTTGAACTGATTCTGCTCGGCAAACTGGCACATCCAGAGCGGATCCTTCGTCGTGTCGCCGGTAAGATAGATCGTCGCCATCGACAGGCACGTCGGCCCGCAGCCGGCCAGCCCGATGATGCTCTCGTTGTATTCCCGGTAGCCCCAGCGCTCGTCCCACTGCAGCAGCAGCGGCACGGTCTTTGACCCGGAGAGATTGCTGAGGTCGATCGTCGGGGTGAGATCCTTCTTCTTCGGGTAGTCGCGCACGAAATCGCGCGCGTCCGGGTTGCGGGCGTACAGCTGCACGAGCGCATCCGGGTAATCGGCGAGCGAGGTCTCATGCTGCTCGGCGTAGGTGTGCAGCTCGCGCTGCGCATGCTCGGTGGTAGTCTTGCCGCTCGTGAAGATGCCGCGCGCGAACACGCCGAACACGATCAGCGCCAGCAGCACCACGAGGATCAGAACGCGGCCGCGGCCGCGCTTTCTTTTCTTTCGGGACATATGGGGTCTCCTTTCCCGTTGGGGATGCGCCTGATTATAGCACAGGTCGCGGGGAAAATCCTGAAATTTTTCTGAAATCGCGAAAAAAGAAATTCGGCCGGACGCAGCTGCGTCCGGCCGAAGGCTGTAAACGGATTCAGTTTGCGGACGCATCCGCAGTGCTCTGCGTCTGGCGGAACACGTCGGTGAAGGCCTGATACGCGCCGTTGTTGCTCATCGGCGTGAGGTACATGAGACCGTTTTCGAGCGTGCAGCGGAACATCTGCACCGTTCCGTTTTCAAGCGCGAGCGTCAGGTTATCGCCGTTGAGCGCAAACTCAAACGCCTGTGCCGCGCCGTCAGCATCCGTGTAGCTGCCCGTACCGTTGACGCGGAACATCAGCTCGCGGATCGTGCCGGGCTCTTTGATCTCGGTGGCCGTTTTCGCGCCGGTGTCCGCTTCGGGCAGCAGCTGCTTGACGGAGTCGTCGCCCGCCTTTTTCTCGGCGTCCGTGCGCTCAAACGCCCACGTGCCGGCGAGGATCTTATTGACCTCGTTGTCACCGGTCTGGATGCCGGCCTGAATATTCGTCGTTGCAGTCGGCGTCGCCTCCGGGGCGGGCGTCGTCTGGGCCTCGACGCCGCGGCCGGTGCACCCGGCGATCAGCAGCGTGCAGAACAGAAAAATCGCAGTGGTGAGAAGCTGGAAACGTTTCATCAGTAGGATCTCCTTTCTGTGGCTCTCGCGGAGCCGACCTTGACCGGCACCGCAGCGGTATCGGGCTGCCGCTCGATGACCACAAACATGGCCACCATGAGCAGCGCATTCGGCATCGGGCAGAACATGCCCGGGTTCGTCATAGAGATGAGCAGCATGGCAAAGTAGGACAGCGCGAAGGCCATCGTCGTGCGGCTGCGCTTGCGCCAGAGCAGACGCACGCGGTCATAAAACAGCCAGCTGTAGCCGACCGCGCCGACCAGACCCATACTGCCGAGGATCTGCGCGATAAGATTGTGGTACCAGACGATGCTGCCCTCCACGCCGAGGAAGATCGGCGCATTGTGCATCGAGCCGAGGCCGCAGCCGAAGAGCGGATTCTTCACAAAATCCAGCAGTCCCTGGATAAAGAACGTATAGCGGCTGTCATCCGGGGAGATGAGCGCGCCGTCGACCATGCGCGAGGCAAACAGCCGCGGCACGAGCGCGATGAGCAGCGCGATCACCGGGATCAGGCTGATAAGCCCGACGCGGCGGTAGACCGCGCGGCGCTCGGGATTGCAGTAATACACATAGGCCAGGCACAGCAGCAGCATCGCCGTGCCGAAGATCAGGCCGCTGCGCGAGCCAGTCATGAGCATCATGAGATACATGAACGCGACCGACGCGAAGTGCCGCCGGTCATGCGCGGCAAAGTACGCCGCGGCGGGGATCGAGACCAGCAGCATCGTGGCGCTGAAGTTGCGATACTCAAAATAAAGCGTGGCAAAGCTCTGCACGAACTCGTGGAAATTGCGCACGTAAAACAGCGTGACCACAAAGCCCGTGAACAGGCCGCCGGCATAGAGGATCTGGAGCATGCGCTCGGCGATATCGTAGTCGCGCGGGCGATCGGCCTCGCTGCGCAGCAGCAGGTAGATCAGCAGCATCACGACGCCGAGACCAAGCGAATAGTACAGCGCGGTGGGCGAGAAATACTCCTCGCGGGAGATAAAGCCAAGGCCGCCGAGCAGCGTCGCGACCGACACGGCCACCAGACCGTGCATGCAGCCGCCGTTGCGCGGTGCGCGGGCATAGGCCCCGATGTGCACGAGCAGCGCCGCCGCAGCCAGCAGCCCGATCCACCAGAAGCGCAGCAGACTGTAGAGCTCGTCATAAAACTCCGTGCCCACCATGGCCAGCAGCACGACCGGGAAGAGGATGCTCAGCAGATCGTCACAAAACAGCAGCAGGAAAATGAGCGTGGACATGACCAGCACGCCGCCGATGACCGGCTGCCCCACCGCCATGAACACGGCGAGCATCAGAAAGCAAACCGGGAAGTACAGCTTGCTGTGCCAGAAGCGATCCGCCACACTCTGACAGGCATCGATCAGCTCCGACGCGCCGCCGATGCGCTCGTCCAGAAAGGCGCACAGGCGATCGAACATCCGCGTGAACGAGCGCGAAAACGCGCAGCGGCGATCCGCCTGCTCCGTATTCGGTTGTTCAAATTTGTTGATCGTATTCATAAGCATCAAAAGGGTCTGACGATGTATGTTCATCTGGGTTTCTATGTATCGATGGGCATATGGATCCGGGAAGAATGAGGCTTTGTAACCGGCAAATGCCAACCTAAATCTTCCCATCTTCCAATTGCGGATGCATTATAGCGCGCCCGCGTCCGGAAGTCAATACTTAAAACAGATTTAACATTTACGAAATCTTTTCGATCCGCTTTTTGATGTAGATTACCATAGTTTTTGCGCATTTTTTGTAGATTCTGCACAACAAAGCCGCAGTTTTTAAAAAACTGCGGCTTTCAATTTTCAGAATATTTTAAGAACCTGCCACCTCAAAATGTTACAAAACAGCGACAGTTCCGTCTCACGTCTGCGGGAAATGCCCCGTTTTGCGCAGCGCACGCACAAGATACACGGCGGCCACGCCGGTGAACGCGCCGGTGACCACGCTCGCCGCGACGAGCGCGGGCGCATACACCAGAATGGACGGGGTCCCCGTGACCCAGACGGCGACCAGCAGCTGCCCGGCATTGTGTCCGAAGGCGGCCAGCACACTCACAACCCAGAGCAGCCGCTCCGGCAGACGGCGAATGGTCAGGCACATGACGAGGTAGGCAAGCACACCGCCCGCGATGCTGAAGAGCATTGCCGACACGCCGCCGGTAAAGACGCTGCCGAGCACGATGCGCACGAGCAGGATCTCCCCCGCCTGCCGCCGGCCGAGCAGCGCCATGGCGATGAGCGTGACGATGTTGGCAAGGCCGAGCTTCACGCCGGGGATTGGCACAACGGGTGGGATCTGCGCCTCGGCGACGAAGATCGTCAGCGCGATGGCGGTGAACATGGCCAGAACGGCCAACCGCTTCGTCCCCTTCATGGCGTCCCCTCGATCTGCACCGTCAGATGGTGCGGCACGCAGGCGATCGGGATGGCGGAGGACGTGATCTTCCCCTGCTTGACGCACAGGTGATCCGGGCAGTCGGCGTGCGTGACGGACACACCGTCCGGCTCGACGTGCACGGTGTTGCTGCCCCATTCGGTCTGCACCTCTATATCATATGGTATGGTCACGGCGCGCAGGTCGACACGCTCATAGACATCCCCGTCGACGCGGATGACGGCAGTCTGCCCCGTCTGCCCATGACTGCGCAGCAGCAAAAAGGCGCCGCAGCCCAAAATTGCGAGCGCGGCGAACAAAAGGATCCAAAATTTCGTCTGTTTCATCATGTGCTCATTGTAGGATGCCCGGCAGGAGTTGTCAATGAGTTTTTGACGTGGTATAATAGTTTGATTTTTTATCGGCATCTATAGATAAATATGTATTGCTCCCCGCGCGGGAGCTTCGGAAAGGAGGCGGACGCCGTGTCTGCCGTAACTGTCTACGCCGCGCAGGCCGCGCATTTCATTCTGCCGGTCATCGCACTCATCGTGCTCATCCGCTGCGTCGCATCCATGTTTTACGGGCGCGCAGAGCCCGAGACGTGGGGCCATCTCGTGACGCCCGACGGCAAGGTCTATCCCCTGCTGCACTGGGAGTGTCTGATCGGCCGTGCCCGCAGCGCGGACATCACGCTGCCCTTTGCCGACGTGGCCAACGTCCACGCCGTGCTCATGCGCAACGACGCCGGTGAGTGGACGGTCAGCGACCTGAGCCGCAGCGGCGGCGTGTTCCTCAACGGTGAACAGATCACGGAGCCGACGCAGATCTTCAGCGGCGATATTCTCCGCTGCTCGACGCATATGCTCAAATTCGCCGACATGAGCGAGGATCGCCGCGCCGTGCAGGAGCAGCGCCGCACGATCGCGGGGCGCAACGTCTCCGCCGGCGGCACGCTGTTTTTTCTGACGGTGTTTGAGCTGCTGCTGGCGCTGGAGTTCGTGTCCTCGGCCGACAGCGCGCACCTGCTGGGCATCCTGATGGCCTACACTGCACTCGTGCTCACGCAGTGGTTCTGCTACGTGCTCATGCGCACGATGGACCGCTCGGGCTTTGAGGTCGAGACGATCGCGTTTTTCCTCTGCTCGCTCGGGCTGGAGGTCTGCGCGACGAGCACGCCCAATGACCTCACCAAGGAGATCATTCTCATCCTCGTGGGCATCGTGCTGTTTTTCCTGCTCGGCTGGTGGCTGCGCGACCTGAGCCATGTCAAGGCGCTGCGCTGGCCGGCGGCCATCATCTCGCTGGCGCTGCTGGCGCTGAACCTCTTTGCCGCAAGCGAGGTGTTCGGCGCGAAAAACTGGCTGACGATCGCGGGCTTCTCCCTGCAGCCGTCGGAACTGATCAAGGTCGCGTTCATCTATGTCGGCGCGACGTCGCTCAACCGGATGTTCCGCAGCAAGAGCATTCTGCTCTTCATCGCCTTTTCCGCCATCTGCGTCGGCGGCCTCGCCCTGATGGGCGACTTCGGCGCGGCGCTCATCTTCTTTGCGACGTTCCTCGTCATCGCCTTCATGCGCTCGGGCAGCATCGCCACCGTCCTGCTGGCCGTGACGTCCGCCGCCATGGCGGGCACGCTCGTGCTGAGCATCAAGCCGCACGTGGCACAGCGCTTTGCAACCTGGGGGCACGTGTGGGAGGACGTCTCCGGCGCGGGCTATCAGCAGACGCGCGCGCTGAGCGCGGCCGCCTCCGGCGGTCTGTTCGGGCAGGGCGCGGGCTGCGGCTGGCTGAAAAACATCTTCGCCGCGAACACTGACATGGTCTTCGGCGTCCTGTGTGAGGAGCTCGGCCTGATCGTGGCGCTGTGTGCGATGCTGGCCATCATCGCGCTGGCCATCTTCACCGTCAAAAACGCGGCACAGGGCCGCTCGTCGTATTACGTCATCGCCGGCTGCGCCACCGTAACGCTCATGCTCGTGCAGATGTCGCTCAACGTGTTCGGCGTGCTGGACATTCTGCCGTTCACGGGCGTGACGTTCCCGTTCGTGTCCAAGGGCGGGTCGAGTATGCTCTCGTGCTGGATGCTGCTGGCCTACATCAAGGCGGCCGACACCCGGCGCGGCGCAAGCTTCGTGGTGCGGCTGCCGTCGCGCAGCAAAAAGGAGGCGCAGGCATGAACAAAGTCAAACGCCGCGCCATGAGCGCGCTGCTCGTCGCCGTGCTGGTGCTCGGCGGCATCGGCGTGTACATCGTGCGCTACATCGAACACGGCGCCGAGTGGGCGACCTTCGCCGCCAACAGCAGCGTCTACACCAGCGGCGTGCTCAACACCGGCACACTCACCGACCGCAACGGTGTCGTCCTTGCGACCGCCAGCGGCGGTTCGCGCAGCTACGCCGAGGACGCCGCCGTGCGCAAGGCCTGCTATCAGACCGTCGGCGACTACGCCGGCAACATCGGCACCGGCGCACTCAAGGCGTTTTCCAAGCAGCTCTCGGGCTACAACCCCATCACCGGCACCTATGCGACCGACGGGCACACCGTCGCGCTCACGCTTGATTCGAGCCTGTGCGTCACGGCCTACGAGGCACTCGCCGGGCGCAAGGGCGCCGTGCTCGTGAGCAATTACAAGACGGGCGAGGTGCTGTGCATGGTCTCCGGGCCGAGCATCGACCCGGCCGTTGACGGCGACGTGCCGGACGGCGCATATATCAACCGCTGCATCAACGGCTCGTTCACACCGGGCTCGATCTACAAGCTCATCACCTCCGCCGCCGCGCTCGAGAACATCAAGGACATCAGCACCCGCCGCTTCACCTGCGCGGGCAGCGTTGACGTCGGCGGCGTGACCGTCAAGTGCACGGGCGTGCACGGCAGTCAGACGTTCGAGGACGCGCTGGCAAATTCCTGCAACTGCGCGTTTGCGCAGATCTCGCTCGAGCTCGGCGCGGACACCATCGAGAGCTACGCGAAAAAATACGGCTTCCTCGATTCCCAGTCGCTGAGCGGCATCCCGACGATGGCCGGCAGCTTCACCAAGGGCGCGTCCGGCAGCGCAAACCTCGCCTGGTCGGGCATCGGTCAGTATGAGGACCTCATCTGCCCGTACTCCATGCTGCGCTACGTCTCGGCCATCGCCAACGGCGGCAGCGTCGTCGAGCCGTCGCTGCTGCTCGACACGCCCAGCGGCTCGAGCACGACCCTGCTCAGCGGCACGACCGCCAACAAGCTGCGCGACATGATGAACTACAACGTCTCGGCGCACTACGGCACGAACCGTTTCCCGGGGCTGAATCTCTGCGCCAAGACCGGCACCGCCGAAGTCGGCGACGGCACATCGCACGCATGGTTCACGGGCTTCCTGCTCGACGATGCGCATCCGTACGCCTTCGTCGTGCTGGTGGAGAACGCCGGAGGCGGTCTGACGAACGCAGGCGCCGTGGCCAACACCGTGCTGCAGGCAGCCGTGAACAAGTAACTTAGGAGTCACACATGATCGATCTATCCGTCCGCGGGCTCGTCAAGGGCTTTGAGCAGGGCAATGACATATTAAAAGGTATCACATTTGACGTCAACGCCGGGGAGCGTGTGGGCATCCTCGGGCGCAACGGCTGCGGCAAGACGACGTTTTTCCGCATCCTCTCGGGCGAGCTGCAGCCCGACGCCGGCACGGTGTCCATCGCCGCCGGACGGCGGCTGGGACTGATCTCGCAGATCCCGGTCTACCCCGACGGCTGGACAACGGAGGACGTGCTGCGTGAGGCGCACCGGCGTCTCTATGACATGGAGGCGCGCATGAACGAGCTGACCGCGCGCATGGCGTCCGACAATTCCCCCGCCCTGCTGGCCGAATACGACCGCCTGTCGGAAAGCTTCCGCCGCCTCGGCGGATACGACATGGAGCACGAGCGCAACCGCGTCGCCAACGGTCTGGACATCCCGGCCGCGATGCGCGCGCAGCCGTTTGACTCGCTCTCCGGCGGGGAAAAAACGCGCGTGAACCTCGCGCGGCTCATCCTTGAGGACACGGATATCCTCCTGCTCGACGAGCCGACCAACCACCTCGATCTGCGCGCGACCGAGTGGCTCGAGACGTACCTGCTGCATTTCCACGGCACGGTGCTCGTCATCAGCCACGACCGGTATTTTCTCGACCGCGTCGTGCAGCGCTCGATCGACTTCACGTCCGGCGAGGCCGAATTCTACAGCGGCAACTACAGCTTTTACGTCGTTGAGCGGCAGCGCCGCTTTGACGAGCAGCTCAAAAAATACGAGAAGGATCAGGCCAAGCTCCAGCAGCTCACGGAGGCGGCGGCCAAGCTGCACCTCTGGGCGTTCATGGGCAACGACAAGCTGCACAAGCGCGCGTTTTCCATCGAAAAGCGCATGGAAAAGCTTGAGACGACCGCCCGGCCGACCGAGGCGCGCAAGCTCAATGTGCACTTCACCGCACAGGAATTTCGCGGCGACGACGTGCTGACCATGGCAGGGCTCGGCAAGCGCTACGGCGAGCGCACGCTCTTTCACGATCTCGACCTGACCGTGACCGGCGGCGAGCGCATCGCCCTCATCGGCGACAATGGTGCCGGCAAGACAACGTTTTTGCGCCTCGTCATGAACGAGGAGACGCCGGACACCGGCTGGGTGCAGCGCGGGCCGTCCGTGCGCACGGCATACCTGCCGCAGATCGTGCGCTTTGCCGTGCCGGAGCGCTCCATGCTCGACACGATGCTCTACGAGTGCAAGTGCACGCCGCAGGAGGCGCGCGATCAGCTTGCCGCCTACGGCTTTTGCGGTGAGGACGTGCTCAAGCCCGTGTCGGCGCTCTCGGGCGGCGAGCTCTCGCGGCTGCGGTTGTGTATGCTCATGCGCCGGGAGATCAACTTCCTCATCCTCGACGAGCCGACCAACCACCTCGACATCGCCAGCCGCGAGTGGATCGAGGACGCGCTGAGCGACTACACGCAGGCTCTGCTGTTCGTGTCGCACGACCGGTACTTCATCGAGAAATTCGCCAGTCGCATCTGGCTGCTCGAAAACGGCACGGTCACGGACTACCGCGGGACCTATGAGCAATTCCGTGAATACCGCGCGCGGCAGACCGCACTGCAGCAGACGGTCAAGGCCGTCGAGCGCGAAAAGAAGCCCAAACCGAAGCGCGCCCCGAACACCGCGCGTCAGCGCGAGCGCACGGAGCGCGACATTGAAAAGCTGGAGGCGCAGCTCGCGGCGCTCGATGCCGAGAGCGAGGCCAACGCCACCGACTATCAGAAGCTCATGGAGCTCGACGCGCAAAAGCAGACGCTCAACACGCAGCTCGAGGCGCTCTATGCGGCATGGGAGGCATTATGCGACTGAAACGAAAATGTTCCGCACTGATCGCGCTCCTGCTCATCCTTGCAGGCTGTGTGCTGCGCTTTGCCATGCCGGGGCACGACTATCTCGGCTATCTGCTCTGGGGTGTCGCCGTGCTGGTGTTTCTATTCCCGCGGCTGCACCGCGTGGGGCGCGCCGTGCTGGGTGTGCTCCTGTGCGCGGGGCTGATCGTGTTCACGGTCTTTGAGACCCCCGTCGTGCGCGACGCGCACACAGACACCGACGCGCACCCCGGCACGATCATCGTGCTCGGCGCCGGCGTCAACGGCAGCACACCGTCCCTGTCGATGTGCAACCGGCTCGACGCGGCGCTCGCCTATCTGAACGCGAACCCCGCCGCCACGGTCATCGTCTCCGGCGGTCAGGGACCGGGCGAGGATATCACGGAGGCCAAGGCCATGGCCGACTACCTCACGGCGCACGGCATCGACAGCGCGCGCATCGTGCAGGAGGACCGCTCGCGCACCACGCGCGAAAATCTGGAGAATTCGTTTGCCATCCTCCGCGCACGCGGCGGCGACCCCGCCGACGGCGTCGGCATCGTGACGAGCGAATACCACCTCTACCGCGCCAAGCGCATGGCGCGCTCGCTGGGCGCTGACCCCGCCGGCATCGCCGCCGAGACAACGCTCAAGACCATGCGCATCAATTACTTCATCCGCGAGGCCGTCGCCGCCGCGTACATGCAGCTGGCCGGCACGCTCTACTGAGAGGAGCCCTATGGAAAAAGTCAACGTATACGACTGGGACAAGACCATCTTTCCCGTGGACAGCACGGTGGCGTTCGTGCGCTGGTGTCTGTACCGCCACCCCGGCGTAATTTGGCCGCTGCTGCGCACGCTCGCGCTGCTGCCGGGCTACTGGCTCGGCAAGATCAGCAAGACCGCCGTCAAGGAGCGGATGTACGGCTTTTTGCGCCGTGTGCCGGATGTGGACGCGGAGCTCGAGGCGTTCTGGGCAAAAAACTTCCCGCGCGTGAACGCGTGGTATCTCGCGCAGCAGCGCCCGGACGACATCATCATCTCCGCCTCGCCGGAGTTTCTCGTGCGCATCCCGGCGCAGAAGCTCGGCGTGCGGCTGCTGGCCTCGCGCGTGGACAGGCACACCGGCAAGACCGACGGTGAAAACTGCCATGGCGCGGAAAAGGTGCGCCGCCTGCACGAAGCGTATCCCGATGTGCAGATCGCGGAGTTTTACTCCGACTCCCGCAGCGACAGCCCGCTCGCAGAGCTTGCCGAGCGCGCCTACCTCGTGCACGGGCAGGAACGCACCCCCTGGTGACACGAAGGAGGTTTTCTATGTATTGTGCATCCGATTACCGCAGCATGGCGCGCCGCGCGCTGAAAAACTTCTGGTGGCTGGCCGTCGGCGTGACGCTGCTGGCGACCGTGCTCGGCGGCGGCACGTCGTCGTTGACCGTGTCGTTCCAGAACTCAGACGTCAGCCAATACTATCCCGAGGCCATGCGCCGCTTCACGCACGTCCTCGTGCCGGTCGCAAGCGTGCTCGCCATGGGACAGTTTGTTCTCCGCGGCAGCATCTCGATCGGGCACGACCGCTTCTGCCTGAAGCTCGTTGACGGCGAGCAGGCGCAGTTTGAGGATCTCTTTTCCGCCTTCGACATCTTCGGCAGCGCCTTCGTGCTCAACCTGCTCATCGCGCTCAAGGTGTTCGCGTGGTCGCTGCTGTTCGTCATCCCCGGCATCATCGCCGCATACCGCTACTCGATGGCGACGTATATCATGGCCGAAAACCCGACCATCGCGCCGACCGAGGCCATCGAGCGCTCCAAGGCGCTCATGGACGGGCGCAAGGGCGACCTGTTCTGCCTCGATCTGAGCTTTTTCGGCTGGGCGCTGCTGACGGTGCTGACCGCCGGGATCGGGGCGCTGTGGCTCACGCCGTACATGGCCGTGTCACGCGCCGCGTTCTACCGCAGCCTGCCGCGCAGCATGGGCGACCGTGCACCCAACGGCTGGCAGCCGCAGTCCGGCGATCGGCCCAACAGCAGCTGGCATCCATAAAACAAAGTCTGGGAAACAGTTTGTCCCCGGCAGCTGCGCTGCCGGGGACAAACACATTTTCAAACGCGATAGCCCGCGTCCTCCCGCACCGGGCAGGACGCAAAGAGCTGGCGCACCGCGCTGTCATACTCCGCCATATCCTGTGCCTTGCGGATGCGGCGCAGCGGGCGCTCAGCGTCGGCAAAGCTGCAGCCGAGATAGCGCCAGGCCTCCTTCATGCGAAACAGCAGCGCACGCCGGTCGGGAATGCGCGCGCGTGTGGCGGCGTAGAGCCGGTCGTGAAACAGCTGCAGCTGCGCCGCCGTCGGCGCTTTGCCCGTGCGCAGCTGACCGATCAGGCCGGGATTGGCAGCCAGCCCGCGCCCGAGCATGACGCGCTCCACCGCCGGAAACCGCGCCTGAAACGCGTGCACGGCCGGCGCATCAAACAGATCGCCGTTGTAGCACACCGGTGCGCGGCTGTGCGCGAGCGCATAGGCGAACGCCTCCAGATCCGGCTGCCCGTGATACTGATCCGCCTGTACGCGCGGGTGCACGATCAGCTCGCGGATCGGGTAATCGTTGTAGAGCTCCAGCAGCGCGGGAAACCCTTCCGCCGTCGTCTTGCCGAGACGGGTCTTGACCGAGACCGGCAGCGGGCAGGCGGCAAATACGGCATCAAAAAACTGCCGCAGCAGCTCCGGCTCTGTGAGCAGGCCCGCGCCTTTTTTCTTCGCCGTGACCGTGTTCGACGGGCAGCCGAGGTTGAAGTTCACCTCGTCGTAACCCATGTCCGCAAGCCGTCCCGCCATCCAGAGGAAATCCTCGGCGCAGTGCCCCATGAGCTGCGGCACGACGTGGATGCCCGCATTGTGCGCCGGGGCGATCTCGCGCAGCTCGCGCGGGGAAAAGGTGCGGTTCGCCGTCGGCGAAAGAAAGGGCGTATAGTAGCTGTCCGCCGCGGGAAAGGTCTGCCGCTGCGCCTGCCGGAACAGGTCACCGGTCACGCCCTCCATCGGCGCGCAGAGAAATTGCATCGTCATCACCTCATCGTTCGGCTCATGATAGCGGAAAATCCGCCGCGCGTCAAGCACAGTCTGCACATATGAATTATGTAAACCAAAGCCGGCGCATATCCGCGCTCCCCCGCGCATAGGATGAGGGCAGAAAGCCGGAGGTGGTGCAATGCACAAGGTACGCCAAGCCATCAGAAAACACCGGAAACTGCTGAGCGCGTGCGCAATGGTGCTGGCCATCGCGCTCATGTTCTGGGCGGTGAACAGTCCCGCGATCGTGGGCGTGAGCGCGGCCAAGCGCGTGCTGCCCATCTACAGTGTGCAGCGCGACGACCGCGTCGTGAGTCTGACGTTCGACGCGGCGTGGGGCAACGAGGACACACAGACGCTCATCGACATCCTCGGCAAATACAACGTACACGCCACGTTTTTTGTCGTCGGCGAGTGGGTGGACAAATATCCGGAGTCGGTCAAGGCGCTCGCGGACGCGGGCAACGAGGTCATGAACCACTCGAGCACGCACCCGCACATGGCGCAGCTCAGCGCCGAGCAGATCGAAGCAGAGGTCAACACCTGCGCCGACAAGATCAAAGCCGTCACCGGCACGCGCCCAACGCTGTTTCGCTGCCCCTACGGGGAGTACAACGACACGGTCGTGAGCACCATCAACGGTCTGGGCATGCATGTCATCCAGTGGGACGTGGATTCCCTCGACTGGAAGGGGCTGAGCGGCGACGAGATCACCACGCGCGTGCTCACACGCGTGCAGCCGGGCAGCATCGTGCTGTTTCACAACGCGGCCGAGCACACGCCGGAGGCACTGGCCGGGATCATCGAGGCGCTCATTGCCGACGGTTACACGATCCTGCCAGTCTCGCAGATGCTCCTGCCCGGCGACACGCATATTGACCCCGACGGACGGCAGTGTCCGGCAGACGCCGACGCGGGCACATAAACCAGACAACGAAAGCGGGAGCTGCGCCCGCTTTCGTTGCATTTTGCGCGCAAAAACGCTATAATGAAGAAAAAATCTCTGCCATACGGCAGCTCAGGAGCAACATATATGGAAAACTTTCAGAAAATCGCCGTCTTGATCGATGCCGACAACACGCAGCTGACCAAACTTGAAGCCGTACTGCACGAGGTGTCGACCTACGGCCGCATCGTTGTGAAAAAAGCCTACGGCAACTGGCGCAAGGACTCGCTGAAAAACTGGGAATCGGAGCTCAAGCGCCTCGCCATCCGCGCCGAGCAGCAGTTTGACTACGTCACCGGAAAGAACACGACCGACATCGCCATGGTCATCGGGGCCATGGACCTGCTGCACACGAATATGTATGACGCGCTCGTGCTCGTGTCGAGCGACAGCGACTTCACGCCGCTGGCCATCCGGCTGCGCGAGTCGGGGCTGTACATCATCGGCGCGGGCGTGACAACGACGCCGGAGTCATTTAAGAACGCGTGCGATGACTTCATCCTCATCGACTACCTCGCCAAGGCGGACGACAAGCCCGCCGTCGAGCACACGGCCGAGCCCGCCGCCAAAAAGCCCGCAGCGCGCAAGGCGAAAAAGACCACCCGCAGCGCAAAAAAGCCCGCGACCGAGCCTGCACCGGCCGCCGAGCCGGAGCCGGCACCGGCCCCCGAACCCGAACCGGCGCCGAAAAAGCCCGACATCCGCGAGATCCACAACCTGCTGCACATCGCCTCCGAGAAGTATCAGGACGCCGACGGCTTTGTCAACGTCAGCTCCTCGGGGCTGTACATCAAGCGCGTCAAGCCCGACTTCAACGTCCGCGCCTACGGCTACAGCAAGCTGCCGGAGCTGCTGGCAGCCTTCCCGAACAAGTACCAGATCAAGCGCTACGAGGGTAAGGGCGGCGCGACGATCATCGCCTATAAATGCCTGTAATATTGAGCATTGAAAAGTCTGATAAGAATGCGTTCAGATATTCAGAATATCTCTTGACTTTTGCTGCCGCGCGCGCTAAAATTCCTCTCCTGATCAGGGGAAACACCGCCGCAAAGCAATCGTTTCTTTCTTCGCTGCCCTGCGTCCGCGCTCCCCGCAACATTCAGGAAGCAAGAAAGAAGGTCTTTTCCTATGACTGCTCAAATCCTCGCCGCCGTCATCTTCGTCGGCATGTTTGCGCTCATCATCATGGACAAATTCGAGCGCCAGTATGTCACGCTCGGCAGTGCGGCACTTGTGCTCGTGGTCGTGTTCGGCATCTGCATGCACAGCTGGGACGCGATCAAAAATGCGCTGAATCTCGGCGCGTTCTTCCGCACCGACTTCTGGTACGGCGCCTCGGAGAGTGCGAGCTCCGGCGTCAACTGGTCGACCATTTTCTTCATCACCGGCATGATGATCATGGTCGAGGGGCTCGGCAAATCCGGGTTCTTCCGCTGGCTGTGCCTGTCGCTGGCCAAAGCCACGCACTATCATGTCGTGCCGCTGCTGGTGTGCTTCATGGCCATGGCCGCGTTTCTGGCCATGTTCATCGACAGCATCACGGTCGTGCTGTTTCTGGCGACCGTCACGCTGGAGCTGGCGCAGATCCTGTGCTTTGACCCCGTCCCGATGATCTTGTCGGAGGTCTTTTGCGCGAACCTCGGCGGCGCTGCCACCATGTGCGGCGATCCCCCCAACATCATCATCGGCACGGCGCTCGGCTATACGTTTACGGACTTCATCCAGAACACCGGCATGATCGTCGGGATCTGCTTTGTGTTCGTGCTGCTGTTTTTCTGGCTGTGCTTCCGCAAGCCGCTCAAGGCGAGTGAGGCTGCCCGTCCGGCAGACGCCGTCTGCCCCGCCCCGGCAACCGCCATCGCCGACCGCAAGGCGTTCATCGCGGATGTGATCGTGTTTCTCATCGCGGTCGCGCTGCTTGTGACACACGCGCAGACCAGGCTGACCGTCGCGTGCATCGGCGTGATCGTCGCAGTGCTGACGCTGCTCGTGACCGTGTGCACCAACGGCAGCACCGGCGTGAAGGAAGTGCTGCGCGGCGTGGACTACAAGACGCTGCTGTTTTTCATCGGCCTGTTCATCTCCGTCGCGGGACTGGAGCAGACCGGCGTGCTCAAGCTCATCGCGCAGTTCATCTCGAGCATCAGCGGCGGCAGCATCAAGGCCGTCATCGTCATCATCCTGCTGCTCTCGGCCGTGTGCAGTGCGCTGATCGACAACATCCCGTTCGCGGCCACCATGGTGCCGGTCATTCAGTCCATTGCGGCGACGCAGGGCATGGATCTGCGCGTGATCGCCTGGGCACTCTCGCTCGGCACCGACCTCGGCGGCAACGCCACGCCCATCGGCGCGTCGGCCAACGTCGTGGCCACATCCGTGTCGGCCAAGAGCGGCCACCCCATCAGCTGGGGCAAATACTGCAAATACTGCGTTCCGGCCACCGTACTGGTCATTGCGGTCTCGCTGGGATGCCTGTTTCTGAGATACCTGTGATCCTACTTTGAGAAAGGCGGTAACGCATCATGAAGCAAATCATCGTGACCGTCGGCCGTGAACACGGCAGCGGCGGCAAGTACATCGCCGAACAGATCGCGAAGCAGCTCGGCATCGCGTTTTATGATAAGGAGCTGCTGCTGGCCAGTGTCTTCAATGCTGAGGACGCCGCGCGCTATGACGAGAAGCCGGTGCACCTGCTGTGGTCGCGCCGCATCGGCGAGAACTTCAACGCGCCGGAGGATGCCCTCGCACGCGAGACGTTCGAGCACATTCAGGAGCTTGCCGACAGCGGCGAGTCGTTCGTCGTGCTCGGCCGGTGCTCGGATTATGTGCTGCGCGCCAACCCGAACGCCGTGCACCTGTTCATCGCCGGAAAGCCCGACGTGAAGCGCCGGCGGCTCATGGAGGAAAAATCCCTCACGGCCGATCAGGCGGCGCAGGAGATGCGCCGCGTCGACCGCGACCGCAAGGCCTACCACAACTACTACTGCGACACGAAGTGGGGCGATGCGCGCGGCTACGACCTCGTCGTCAACAGCGGCAAGCTCGGCATCGAGAAAACCGTCGACACGCTCGTGGCTTTCGTGCGCGCATATCAGGCAAACAACGAAACCAAATGAATCACGCGGCGCCCCGGATGCATCGGCATCCGGGGCGCCTCTTTTGTCACGCCGCCGCGCACACGCAAACATTTCTTGACGAATCGGCAGCGCGGTTATATGATGGCATAAAACTCCATGCATGCGTGCTGCACTGGGAAACGCCGCAAATGCCGGTGCATGAAGTTTTTGTGCATCGTTTCCGGTTGCCCCGCAGGGGCGAGGAAATGACACATTTCTTATTTTTGCATCGCAAAAAGCAGTTTTTCGCCGCAGACCTTGGAAAGGAGCAAGCATGAAAGTATCCCGACTCCCCTACCGGCGCGTAACGCGCGAGGAAATGACCGCAGGACTCAGCCGTGTGATCGAGCGCGTGCGCGCTGCGCAGAGCGTCGAGGAGATCCTCGAAACGCGCGCGGAATATCTCTCGCTCAAGACGGAATACGACACGGCGCAGTCGCTGTCATATATGCGCTACACGATCAACACCATCGACCCGTTTTATCTGGCCGAGAAGGACTACTATGACGAGATCGGTCCGGAGATCGAAAACCTCGATCTGCAGTACGCCTGCGCCGTGCTCGACAGTCCGTTTCGGGCAGAGCTTGCGCAGGCGCTCTCGCCGATCCTGCTGCGCAGCATGGAGCTGCAGCGGCGGAGTATGTCGCCGGAGATCGTGGACGACATGGTCGAGGAGAACAAGCTCGTGAGCGAATATGCCCAGCTCATGGCGGGTATGCTCTTCCCCTTCCGGGGCGAACAGCTGCCGCGCCCGATGCTGATGAAATACGCCCGCAGCGCCGACCGCGCCACACGCAGAGCTTGCTATGAGGCGCTCGGCACGACGCTGGCCGCGCACAGTGAGCAGCTCGACGGCATCTTTGACCGCCTCGTGCACGTGCGCGACCGGATGGCCAAAAAGATGGGCTATGAAAACTTCATCGAGCTCGGCTACTGCCGCATGGAGCGCATGTGCTACGATGTGCAGGCCGTGCAGACGTTCCGTGAGAACATCGTGCGCGACATCGTGCCGGTCGTGTCGCGGCTGCGGCTGGAAAACGCCAAGCGTCTCGGCATTGACACGTTCCGCCTCTACGACAACGAATTTTTCACCCCCGGCGGCGACCCGACACCCTGCGGCAAGGAGGCGCTCTTCGCCGCGGCGCAGAAGATGTACGATGGCATGGGCGACGTGCCGGGCGCGTTTTTCCGCATGATGTGCCAAAACGAGGCCTTCGACGTCGATGCGCGCCCGAACAAGTGGGGCGGCGGCTACTGCACGGAGTTTCCGAAGTTCCGGCAGCCGTTCATCCTCGCAAACTTCAACGGCACCTCCGGCGACGTGGACGTCGTGACGCACGAGGCCGGTCACGCGCTCAACGCCTACCTGATCGCGAACAACCGCTTCGCGCTCGAGCTCGGCTGCGGCGGCATGGAGACCGCCGAAACGCACTCGATGAGCATGGAGTTTTTCGCCTGGCCGTATCTCGACGGCTTTTTCCCGAAGGCGGGCGACGCGCAGCGCTACCGCTTCCAGCACGCGCTCGACGCGCTGAGCTTTCTGCCCTACGGCACAATGGTGGACGAATTCCAGCACCGCGTCTACGCCGAGCCCGATCTCACCCCCGCCGGGCGCAACGCCGTCTGGCTGGAGCTGGAGGCGAAGTACCGTCCGCACATCGACCAGCGCGGCATCCCGTATCTCGAGCGCGGCACACGCTGGCAGTACCAGATGCACATCTACGAGGCGCCGTTTTACTACATTGACTACTGCCTTGCGCAGACGGCGGCGTTTCAGTTCCTGCTCGCGTCGCAGACCGACTACGCCGATGCCTTCGCCCGCTACCTGCACCTGTCAGAGCAGGGCGGCGAAAAGCTCTGGACGGAGCTACTGACCGAGGCCGGCTTCCGCTCCCCGTTTGCGCCGGGCGCGCTCGCGCAGCTCGCCGCGCAGGTCGAGCCGCTCATCCGCCGGCAAAACATCTGAAAAAGGAGGACACCCCGATGTACGAACTGACGCAGGTTTCCGCGAACAGCTACTATATCCAGAGCCCCGCCAAGATCGGTCTCGTGCGCCTGAACGACACCGACGTCTGCCTCATCGACAGCGGCAACGACAAGGAGGCCGGACGCAAGGTGCGCCAGATCCTCGACGCCAACGGCTGGCGCCTGACCGCCATCTACAACACGCACTCCAACGCCGACCACATCGGCGGCAACCAGTACCTGCAAAACCAGACCGGCTGCAGGGTCTATGCCCCCGGCATCGAGTGCGATCTCACGCGCCACCCGCTGCTCGAGCCCGCGTTTCTCTACGGCGGCTATCCGCCGAAGGATCTGCGGCACAAATTCCTCATGGCCAAGCCCAGCGACGCGCAGGAGCTGACCGCGGCGTGCCTGCCGGAGGGGTTTGAACTGCTGCCGCTGCCGGGGCATTTTTTCGACATGGTGGGCTTTCGCACGCCGGACGACGTGGTGTATCTGGCCGACTGCCTGTCGAGCCGCGAGACGCTTGAAAAGTACCAGATCGGCTTTCTTTACGATGTGGCTGCCTACCTGAACACGCTCGAGACGGTCAAGACGCTCTCTGCGCGCGCATTCGTGCCCGCACACGCCGCCGTGACGGAGGACATCGCGCCGCTCGCGCAGTACAACATCGACAAGGTGCTCGAAATCGCGGACATCATCACAGACCTCTGCCGCACCCCGCAGACGTTTGAGTCCGTGCTGCAGCAGCTGTTCCGGCGCTTTGATCTTGTGATGGATTTTGAGCAGTACGCGCTCGTCGGCAGCACGGTGCGCTCCTACCTCGCGTGGGGGAAGGACACCGGCCGGCTGCAGGTCGCCTTTGATGATCACCGCCTGCTCTGGCAGCAGGCATGAAGTACAGATAAAAAAGTCTCCGCATCCGGTTGGATGCGGAGACTTTTTTCATTCCAGAAGCCCGTACTTTTCTTTCACACGCGCGAGCTTGCTCAGGAGCGGCTTGTACAGCACGAGCAAAAACACCGCCGTGCTGCCCGCATGGATGAGGTTGAAAACGACCCCGGACGCGCACGTTGCAAGCCAGAGCTGCCACGAGGGCGCGGCATTATACATGAGCATGCTCGCCGTGTCGAGCAGCACGCCGTAGAGCACGAACACCGACAAAAAGCCGTAGATCAGCAGCGGCACAAGGCGCACCCTGCGCCCCGAAAACAGCACGCCGCCGACAAAGCCCACGAGCCCAAAGCCGAGCATCTGCCACGGTGTCCACGGTCCCTGACCGAAGAAAAAGTTCGAGATCAGCCCCGCCGCCGCGCCGGTGACGAAGCCCGCCTCCGGCGTGAAGGCCACCGCCGTGAGGATCACGATCGCGCACACGGGCTTGCACTGCGGCAGCCAGTAAAACGCCGCGCGCCCGGCCACAGCCAGAGCCGTCATCGTCGCCAGCAGCACGAGCTCGCGCGCCTGCGGTCTGCGTCCCTCAAAGCGCAGCACGAACGGCACGAACATCAGCCCCACGAGCAGCAGCGACGTGAGGTAGTACTTGCGCTCGTCCCACACGCACACAAACACCGCCATCAGTGCCGGGATCGCCAGAAGCAGGATCGCCAGCGCGACCCATGTGCGGCGCGTCAGTCTGCCAGACATTGCACGACCTCCTCGCACAGCACCGCGCCGGGTGCAGCGGTGCGCGCGATGCGCGCCGCCGCCGTGGTGTAAAAATAATTGCCGGAGAAAAACGCGCGCGGGTCGTTTTCCGTCACGACCTCGCCGCGAAAGAGCAGACCGCAGCGGTCGGCATACTGCGCGCAAAACTCCACATCGTGGCTCACGATGCACACAGCCGTGCCCTGCGCGCAGAGCTTGCGCAGCAGCGCACCGAACTCCGCCTTGAACGCGCCGTCCATGCCCTTGGTCGGCTCGTCAAGCAGCAGCACGCGCGGCTGCATGAGCAGCACCTTTGCCAGCGCGGCACGCTGCTGCTCACCGCCCGAGAGATCAAACGGGTGCCGCTCGAGCAGCGGCGCGAGCGCCATCTGCTGCACGACTGCGTCCAGCAGCGCAGCGTCCCTGCCGAGCGACGCGAGATCGGCGCGCACCGTGTCCGCCGCAAAGAGCGTGCGCGGGTCCTGCGGCACAGCGGCGATGCCGTCGCGCAGGGGCCGGAGCGCGCGCTGCTTTTTCCCGTCCAGATACACGCTGCCACGATACAGCCGCAGCTGCCCGGAGAGCACGCCGAGCGCCGTCGTCTTGCCGCCGCCGTTGCTGCCGGTGAGCGCGTAGAGCTCGCCCGGGCGCAGCGTGAGCGAAAAACCGCGCAGCACGTCCGGCGCGTTCTGCGCGTAGCGAAACCAGCCGTCGCGCACGCGCAGCACGGGCTGCGCCTGTGCGGGGGCACTTTTCGCCTCCGGCAGCGGATGCTGCGCATAGCCGCGCAGATATGCCCGCCCCTCGCGCACGGTAAGCGGCAGGTGCTCCGGTGCGCCGAGTGCGGCGGCGATGCGCGCCGCCGTGGGCATGGCAGAAAAGATCGCATGACCACGCACCACGGCCGCCGCCTCCTGCGGCGCACCGGCGGCCAGCAGCCGCCCCTGCTCGAGCACGATGAGATGATCCGCCAGCGGCACGGCTTCCTCCAGCCGCTGCTCAGACAGCAGGATCGTGAGCCCGAGCTCCTCGTTGAGCTTGCGCAGCGTGTGCAGGAAAGTACTCGCCGCGATGGGGTCGAGCTGGCTCGTCGGCTCATCCAGAATGAGCACATCCGGCCGCATGACCACGACGGAGGCGAGGTTGAGCATCTGCTTTTGCCCGCCGGAGAGCGTGTGCACGTCGCGCTCGAACCAGTCGGCAATGCCGAAATAGCTCGCCATCTCGGCGACGCGCAGCCGCATGGCCGTTTCGTCGCAGCCGAGGCTCTCGAGCCCGAACGCGAGCTCGTGAAACACCTTGTCCGTCACGATCTGATCGTCCGGATGCTGGAGCACGAAGCCGATGCGCCGCGCCTGCTCGGCAAACGGGATGTCTTTCAAAAGTGCGTCCCCAAAGCGCACCGTGCCGCCGGTCTCGCCATGCGGCGTGAGGCAGGTCTTGAGCTGGCGCAGGAGGGTCGACTTGCCGCTGCCGCTCTCACCACAGAGCACCGTGACCGCGCCCTCGGGGATCGTGAGCGTAAGATCGTCGAGCGCCGGGCGCGTCTGCCCCGGATAGGAAAATGTCAGATGTTCGAGCGCAAACGACGCCATGTCAGCGCCTCCTTTCCATCGAGCAGCAGCGGCAAAAAGCACAGCAGCGCAAAGCACGCCGCGCACACCGCGCCGAGCGCACCGGCGCCGCCGATGCGCATCGACGGGTAATAGCGCACATACAGCGCGCCGCGACCGATGCCCACGCACACGCCCGCAAGCGCGAGCGCAAGCACGGCGCTGAGCACGCCGTCGCGCCGGGTGAAGCGGTAGTTGCCGAAATACGTTCTTCTGCCGGCGCCGTAGCCCCGGCTCTTCATGGAGTCCGCCGCCGTGATGCCGCTCTCGAGCGCCCACGAGACGGTGACGGACAGCACACGCGCGCCGCTGCGCAGCCGCTGCCACGCACTGCCCTCACGCGTGCCGCAGCCGAGCGACGCCTGCGCCGCAGCGACGGCGCGCATATGCGCCGTAAACTTCGGCACGAAGCGCAGCGCCATGCTCAGCAGCAGGGACACGCTCGGCAGCACGCTGCCGAACACGTACAGATATTTATCCGCCGTCATGACGGCGCTGCAGCACTGAAACCACAGGATCACGGCCGCGAACATCGCCGCCGCAGCCGCGCCGTAGCACAGGGCCTCGCGCGTGACGGGGTTGCCGTTGGGCAGATAGAACAGCATCGTCACGCCCGCGTGGTTAAACAGTGCATTGAGTGCCGCCATCAGCGCCAGAAACGGCACGAGCCGGCCGAGTGTCCGCCACAGGCTGCGCCAGCCGCGCAGCAGCGCGCAGTAGCCCAGCGCACCCAGCAGGCTCAGCGCCAGAAACACCGGGTGCAGCACGAACATCGTCAGCAGCAGCACCGCCGCAAAATAGCAAAAGGTCAGCGCCGGATGCAGCGCCGAAAAAGAATCGGTCATGGTTCTCCTTGCCGGGCGCCGACGTCGCGCCCAAGATCACAGGTATAGCTCCAGACGACGGTGTCGCCGTCGTGCAGCGTGCAGCTGCTGCAGCCGTAGTCCGGCCAGACGCCGTTGACACTGTACATCCAGCCGGAGAGGCTGCCGCAGTCGAATTCGTAGAGGTTGCCGATGCCCTCGATGTAGGCGCTGTTGTACGCAGGCGTCCAGTTCGACTCCATGTGGATGCCCTGCGCCCGGCAGACCCGCTGCAGCACGTCAAACACCGTGTCCCCCTCGGAAAAGGCGACCGCCGTCTCCGGCAGGAGCACGCCGTCGGACGGGATAAGCTCCGCCTTGCCGGGGCTCAGATCGTCCATGTGCCCGAGCACCGTGCCGCATTCGATCGTCACCGTGCAGCGCAGCGCACCGTCACTGTCCGGCTGCGCACCGCAGGCAGTACATAGCACCAGCAGCAGGCACAGCAGCAGGCAGGCAATGCGCCGCTTACCCACGGCGCACCGTCCCGCCGGCGACCGTGAGCGTGGCCGCTGCCGATGCGAGGCTCTCGGTCTCGTCCGCGGCGGCAAGCACCGCGTCCGTCACCGTCAGCGCCGACTCCGTCACACCGTCGGCCAGCCGAAAGTGCAGGCGCACGAGCACGCTGCCGGTCGATGTGGCCAGCGCAGCCCCCTCCTCCGGCAGACACAGCGCACGCGCGCTGCCGGTCTCGTTTGCGCGCGCGGGATCGCTCTCCCACGCCGGGAGGCTTCCCATCACGAGCGGGATGTCCCCGTCGTCCGTGCCGAGAAAGGTCAGCTGCGTCGGGTCGAAGGCCACGGCAATGCTCGCCGCCCCGTAATGTCCGCCGTCCGGCAGACCGGTCAGCTCCACATCGACTGTGCACACACCGTCGGCATCCGCCGGCGCGCACACGAGCGTCAGCGTGGGGTCAACGTCCGCATCGCTCTTTTGCCGCAGCGCGATGCACAGCACCACGATCGCCGCGACAAGCAGGACGCTGAGCGCAATGGCAAGATTCTTTTTTGTCCGGAAAGACTTCATGTTTCGTCCTCCTGCGCTGCGGGCAGCGCCGTATCATACACAAAGCTGTCGGCCACCGCGCGCACATCCTGCGCGTCCACGCGGCCGTTGAGATCCGCATCCATCGCCAGCAGCACGTTCGCCGCCGGAGTCGTCTCCCCGGCGCAGGCCGTGCGGATGGCCAGCGCATCCTGCGCGTTGATGACGCCGTCGCCGTTGACATCGCCGACGGTGAGCACGGCAGATTTCCAATTCGCCACGGTGTAGCTTGCCGGGTCGTTGAGCGCATCATCCGTCACGTCCGGCGCGAAGAGCCACACCCACGTCGGCGTGCCGCTGCGCTCGGACAAAACGGGGCTGTAGAGCAGCTGCGTCCCATCGGAAAACGTGACGGTGCTGTCCGCCGACGCATCCGGCGGGCACACCGCGACCGTGCGGTATCCTGCCGGGATGAAGCCGCTGCCGTCCGCCGTGCAGAGCACGCGCGCGATCGACGCGCCGGGGTCGTCGGGCGTCTTGACCGTGGGCGTGTCCGTCTCCTGATAGAGGCTGCTCTGCCCACGGCGCAGACGCGACACGGCCACAAGCGCATACACCGCCTGCTCGGTGGCAAGGCTGTTCACACCGCCGGAGGCCATGTGGCGAAAGGCGGCCGCATCCGCATCATAAAACGTCAGCAGCGCATCGACTGCCGAGCCGCCGCCCTTGACAAAGCGGCTGTCCGTGTCCGGATCGATGCCCAGCGCCGTGCACGCGACGATGACCTGCGCGGCGCTCTCGGCGTTCACAACGCCGGATGAAGCGAAGCCCCCGTCGCCGGTCTGCATCGCCGAGAGCACATCCAGACCGCGCGTCACGGCCGCCGCGACCGCCGCCTCGGAGCGGTAGGCCGCCAGCGCCTGCAGCGCCATGGCCGTCATGTCCGGGTCGGCAGCAGAGCCGCCGAACGCCCAGCCGCCGCCGGAGCACTCGGCGCTCAGGATCGCATCCACGCACTGACGGCGCACCGCGCTGCCGGGCAGGTAATTGCGGCTGTCGAGCGCGAGCAGCGCGAAGATGGGCCCGTTGATGCCCTGATTGCTCACCCATGCAAAATCCGCATACGGCGCGGTCAGATCGCACCCGCCGACCTGCGCCGCGTCGCGCCCGATGGCGGACAGGGCGAGGATGACGCGCGAATTGTCCGTGGACTTGTAGGCGTTGAGCGCGCCCTCGCGCCCGGATGCCGCCGTCAGCTCCGGCGCTTTGGCCGCGAGGTCTGTGTAATAGCGCGCAAAATAGTCGCTGTCCGCGGTGAAATAGCCGCCGCGCGCGAGACCGAGCACCGTCCACTCATCACCATAGCCCGGCGACGGGGCGGCGGAAGCCTGCCGCGCCAGCGCAGCCGAGAGCACCGGCTGCACATCCGCAGCCTGTGCCGCCGGGACCGGCAGCACCGTGCAGATGAGCACCAGCGCCAGGATCAGTGCCAAAGATCGTTTGTCAGCTTTCATCGTTTGCCTCCCAAGCGGATAGCGAAAGCACGCAGCGCACTGCGCGCACCTGCTTTGAAATCACGCATCATTATAACAGCCGCCCACAGCAAAATCAACGCTCTGCGACATTTCCCGCACCGGGAAACCGTGCTTTTTTCCGGATACTTTGCTGCGGCGGCTTTTGCGCATTTTCCCGCGCGCGCCGTGATACGATAGCACCATGGACGTCATCTATCTCGATCGCCTGTTCGGGCTCAATCTGCTGCTCGACTACTGCCTTATGCTCGCGTCCGCACGCGTGTGCGGTGTGGTGCTGCACCGCGCTCGGTATCTGCTCGCAGCGCTCACGGGGGCGCTGTACGCAGCGGTCATGGTGCTGCCCGGGTGCGGCTGGCTCGGCAGCGGCGCGATGAAGCTTGCGCTCGGCGCGGCCATGGCGCTCATCGCCTTCGGCGGCGAGGCGCACTGGGCGCGGTGCGCGGTGGTGTTTTTCGCGGTTTCCGCCGCGTTCGGCGGCGCGGTATACGCGGCGAGCATGCTCGCGGGCGTGTCGCCGGGCAGCGGCGCACTCGTGACGGTATCTGGCCGGGTGCTGGTGCTGTCATTTGCCGTGTGCTATGCGGCCGCATCGGTGGTGTTCCGGCGGCGGGCAAAGACTGCCGCGCGCGAGGTGCGCACCGTGACGGTCACACTCGCCGGACGCAGCACGACCGTCCGCGCTCTGCGCGACAGCGGAAACGACCTGCATGACCCGGTATCCGGCCTGCCGGCGGCCGTAGTCGAGCGCGCGGCGGTGCTGCCGCTGTTTCCGACGCTGCACGCGCTGCCGGACGACGCGGTGCAGGCGCTGTCGGTGCTCGGCGCGCTGCCGGAATGTACCGGACGGGTCGTGCTGCTGCCGTACCGCGCGGTGGGCGTGACGGGTGCGCTGCTGCCGGCGTTTCGGCCGGACAGCGTGATGATCGACGGCGCGCCGGAGCCAATGCTGCTGGCCCTGAGCGCGCAGGCGCTCACATCCGACGGGGCATTTTCCATGGTGCTGCCGCCAAAAAGCTGAGGAGGGGTTTTCGTGCCAAGACTACTGGAAAGACTGCACACGCTCTGGACGGCGCTGCGGCTGCGGCTGCGCGGCGGTGCGCCGGGGGTGTTTTACATCGGTGGGAGCGATACCATGCCCGCCCCGCTCGACCGCGAGGCCGAGCAGCAGGCCATCCGTGCGCTCACCGCCGGGAGCGAGGACGCCGCTTCCCTGCTCATCGAGCACAACCTGCGGCTGGTGGTATACATCGCGCGCCGGTTTGAAAACACCGGCATCCACATCGAGGATCTGATCTCGATCGGCACGATCGGGCTCGTCAAGGCCATCCACACCTTCAAGCCGGACAAGAACATCAAGCTTGCGACCTACGCCTCGCGCTGCATCGAAAACGAGATCCTCATGTATCTGCGCAAATGCAGCGCGCAGAAAACGGAGGTGAGCATTGACGAGCCGCTCAACACCGACTGGGACGGCAACGAGCTGCTGCTCTCGGACATCCTCGGCACGGACGCAGACGCCGTGAGCCGCCCGCTCGAGGACGACGCCGAGCGCACCATGCTCCTGCATGCCATCGAGACGCTGTGCGAGCGCGACCGGCGCATCATCCTGCTGCGCTTCGGCATCGGCGGCACGCACGAGGCGACGCAAAAGGAGGTCGCAGACCTGCTCGGCATCTCGCAGAGCTACATCAGTCGGCTCGAAAAGCGCATCATCGCGCACCTGCGTCAGGAGATGCTCAAGCAGATGCAGTGCTGAACATGGAATACGCAAAAGCGGCGGCTCCGGTCAGAGCCGCCGCTTTGGACGTCATTTTTTCACGCGGCACACGATCCGCTGCACACCGCAAAAGAGCAGAAACACCACGAGATCGACCACCACGACGCTCGCGCCGGACGGCGTCTCGAACACGTAGGACAGCACCATGCCGAGCAGGAAGTTCACCACCGACACCACGGCCGCGCAGATCGTGACCGAGCGGAACGTGCCGAACACGCGCATTGCCGTCAGCGCCGGGAAGATGATGAGGCTCGAGATGAGCAGCGCGCCCATCATGCGCATACCGAGCACGATCGTGACCGCCGTGAGCACTGCGAGCAGCATATTGTACGCCTGCGTGTGCACGCCCGTCGCGCGTGAGAACGTCTCGTCAAAGGTGACGGCGAAAATGCGCGGATAGCACAGCACGAACAGCGCCAGCACCGCCGCCGACAGGATCAGGCTCAGGCGCAGATCGGCCGACGACAGCGACAGGATGCTGCCGAACATGTAGTTATTCACGTCGGTATTCATACCGCTCGTAACGGATACGGTCATCACGCCGATGGCCAGTGCGCTGCTCGAGAGCAGCGCGATCGCGGCGTCACCCTTGAGCTTGCCGCTCTGCGACAGGCGCAGCAGCAAAAACGCCGCCACGACCACGACCGGCACCGCCACCGCCAGCGGCGCGAGATTAAACGCCGTTGCGATCGCAAGCGCGCCGAAGCCGACGTGACTCAGCCCGTCGCCGATCATGGAGTAGCGCTTGAGCACGAGCGACACGCCCAGAAGCGACGCGCACAGCGACACCAGCACGCCCACCACGAGCGCGCGCACGAGAAACGGATACGACAGCATCTCCAGAATGATCTTCATACCTTCCGTCCTCCCAGAAACCGGCGCGCGGCATCGCTCTGCTTATAGTCCGCCGCCGTGCCGTAAAACAGCTGCTGATGGCCGAGGTGCAGCACATGCGTGGCATAGCGCAGCGCGGCGTCGATGTCGTGCGTGACCATGATGACGGTGATGTCGTTGCAGAGGTTGACGAGCTTGATGAGGTTATACAGTTCCCCCGTCGCCACGGGGTCAAGTCCCGTGACCGGCTCGTCGAGCAGAAGGAGCTTTCGCGTGGCGCACAGGGCGCGCGCGAGCAGCACGCGCTGCTGCTGGCCGCCGGAGAGCGCCTGATAGCTGTGGTGCGCCAGATCCTCGATGCCCATGCGCTCCATGTTCTCCTGCGCGCGGGCGCGGTCGGCGCGGGAATAAAACGCGCGGCCGCGCATCTGGTTGATGCAGCCCGAGCGCACGACCTCCGCCACGCTTGCCGGAAAGTCGCGCTGGAGCTGCGTCTGCTGCGGCAGATAGCCAATCTCGTTGCGCACGAGCCCGTCGCCGAGCGTGATGCTGCCCTGCTCCGGCGCCTTGAGGCCGAGCAGGCCCTTAATAAGCGTGGACTTGCCCGAGCCGTTTTCGCCGACCACACACAGCAGATCGCCGCGCGAGACCGTGAAGTTCACGTCGCGCAGCACCGTCTGCCCGTCGTAGCCGAGACAGACGTGTTCACAAGTAATGAGTGCCATTCAGTTCAATGCCTCCCGCAGCGCCTGTACGTTGCGCTCCATGAGCTGCAGGTACGTCGCGCCGTTTGCAAATGCCTGCGCCGTCACATTGTGACAGGTCGCAAACTCCAGTTTTTTCGCGCCCGTGGCCTCGCAGACCGTGTCGGCGAGCTTGCCGTTCGAGAGCTCGATCGTGAACACGACCGGGATGCCGTCGGCGCGCACCTTGTCGATCAAAAATGCCACCGTGGCAGCCGACGGCTCGGCCGCGTCCGCGCAGCCGGGATAGGCCGCATAGTAGTCCAGTCCGTAGGCGTCGGCAAAATACCGCAGTGGGAAACGGTCTGCAAAAACAACCGTTTTTCGCGCAGCATTCTCCACTACGTCCTGAAATTCCGCGTCAAGGCGGTCAAGCTGCTCCACATAGTCCCCACAGCGCTGCGCATACTGCGCCGCGTGCGCGCTGTCCGCCGCCGAGAACGTGTCGGCGAGTTTCTGACAGATGCGTGCGGCGTTGCGCGGAGACGTCCAGACGTGCTCATCGAGCTCTTCCTCGTCCTCGTCCTCCTCATCATGGTCGTGGCCGTGCCGTTCGGCCTGCATTCCCTCGACCGTTTCCTCGTGCAGCAGCTCGACGCAGTCCATGAGCGTCACGACACGCAGATCGGGGTTATCCACTCCCTCGAGCACCGTCTGCACCCACGCATCCGACTCGCCGCCGACGTAGATAAACACATCGGCATTGCGGATGGCGATGATGTCCTTCGGCGTCGGCTCATAGGCGTGCACCTCGCAGCCGGGGCGCAGCAGCATCGTGACCGACACATCGTCCCCGCCGACCTGCCGCGCGAAGTCATAAGGCGCAAAGATCGTCGTGACGACATGGAGCCGGCCATCGTCTGCATCCGGGTTTTGCTGCACAGTGCAGCCCGAAAATGCAGACACGGCCAGCACCGCCGCCAGCAGCACACACAGAATCTTACGCATGGCCGTCACGCTTTCCGCCGCAGGCGGCGCAGGTACCATAGATCGTCGTGCTGCGGCCGTCGACCGTGAAGCCGGCCGCGCGCAGCAGGTCTGCCTGCAGCGCGTCGGAGACGCCGGTGTCAAGATGGATCAGCCGCCCGCAGTCCACGCACTTGAGGTGCAGGTGCGCGTCGCAGTGGCCCGGATCCATGGCCTGATAGGCCGCGCTCCCGCCGCTCTCGGGCGCGAAGCGGCGCACCGTGCCCTCCTCGACCAGGCGGTCAAGCGCGCGGTAGACCGTGCTGCGGCCGGGGGCCTCGTCGCCCATGGCTGTGAGCAGCTGCTCAACCGTGAACTGCTCGTCCGCGTGCGCAGACAAAAACGCCAGCAGCGCACAGCGCTGCTGCGTGTGATAACTGTTTCGCATGATTCGCCTCCAAATCGGGAATCAGTCCCGAATTCAAACCGTAGCATACACGCACTTTGCCCGTCTGTCAAGGGAAAACTGCAAAAATCCCGCCGGACGCAATGTCCGGCGGGATTTCCAACTTCCGATTCAGGCAAGGGCGGCTTCCGGCTCGCCCGCGTCACCAAGCGCATCACTGATGAACTGCGGCACCTGCTCGCGCGTCATACCCAGCGCAACGGCCAGCTCTCCATGGAGCATCTCCTCGGCGCGCTTCATATAGCGCTCGTCGACGAGACCGAGCTTCTTGCCGCGCTCGATCATCCGGCAGCGCTTGGCGCGCACGTCCTTGATCAGCTGCAGAAGGTCGGCGCAGGTATAGTTCTGGAGGCAGTGCTGATAGTGCTCATTGAGAAAACGGAGATTGGCGTTTTCATAGACCTCCGCGGTCATCGCCGGGATGCGGTCAATGAGCGCCAGCGCCTCCTCGCGCGAGATCACCGGGCGCATGAACACCTTGCTGTCCACCGGCGTGAACACCTTCCCCTCGCGGTAAATGGGCGCAAGCGTATAGTAATCGCGGTGCTTGTCCACACCGGAGATCTTCGGCGTGCCGATCTCCTCCACGCGGCAGACGCCCTCGTTTCCATACACGATCAATTGACCAATCTCGTACATTTGACTATCCTTTCCTCCGCCAGGCCTCAAAAACAAACAAATCGGGCGGCCATGCGGCCGCACTGCGGCCGCAAACCTGCCCCCTTGAAATAGTGTAACACAAATTTTGAGAAAATGTAAGCTTTTTTTCATTTAGGTCTTGATTTTTTTGTGAAACCGGATAGAATAAACAATTTACAGAGCAAAACGACGCAATGAGCGCGCACATTTGCCGCCAAAGGGAGGAAGAACGGAATGCAGATCGAATGGCGCCGTATCTGGAAGGTACTGCTGGGCTGCGTGTGCACCGCCGCCGGTATCGCCCTGCTCACCTGCGGGCAGCTCGGCTGGGGTCTTACCGCGCTGGAGGCGGCCGTGCTGCTGCTCGCATTGCAGTACGCACCGCGCGGCACGCGGCTTTGGAAAACGTGGTGGTTCGCGGAGCTGGTGCTCGCGCTCGCCGTCACGGCGGGATGTGCAGGCGTCGCCACCGTCCGCGAGGCGCGCTCGCCGGCGCAGGCCGTCGTCATCACGACCGAGCGCAACGTGCCGCCCGAGACTGCAGTGCCGGTGCCAACCGCCGCACCAAAGCAGCCGCAGACGACCGCCGCAGCGGATGCCGCCTACATCGGCAACCGCAACTCCATGAAATATCACCGCGCTGACTGCAGATACGCAGCGCAGGTCAAAGCGGAAAACCGCACCGCCTTTGACAGCGCCGAGCAGGCGCTGATCGCGGGCTACACACCCTGCGGCGCGTGCAAGCCGTAAACAGCAGAAAACCGCGCTCCCGAAACACGGGAGCGCGGTTTTATATATTGTCCTCTGTGCAGCTTACGCCTGCAGATCCGGATAGAGCGGGAAGCGCGCGCACAGGTCGAGCACCTGCGCCCGCACGGACGCAACGGCGTCCTCGCCCTCGTCGACCAGACGGCAGATGAGCGCGCCGATCTGACGCATCTCCGCCTCGCCCATGCCGCGGGTCGTGACGGCCGGCGTACCCAGACGCACGCCGCTCGTGACGCGCACGGACTGCGTCTCGTTCGGGATGGTGTTCTTGTTGGCGGTGATGTTCGCCGCGTCGAGCAGATCCTGCATCTGCGCACCGGTACGGCCGCGGCTGAAAACGTCAGCCAGCATGAGGTGGTTGTCCGTGCCGCCGGAAACGAGGCGGACACCGCCCTGCTGCAGCGTCTCGGCGAGCACGGCGGCATTTCGGACCACCTGCTGCTGATAGGTGCGGAAGGCCGGCTGCAGCGCCTCACCGAAGCAGACCGCCTTGCCGGCGATGACGTGCATGAGCGGGCCGCCCTGCGTGCCGGGGAAGACGGCGCTGTCGATCTTCTTTGCCAGCTCGTCGCGGCAGAGGATGATCGCGCCGCGCGGGCCGCGCAGCGTCTTGTGCGTCGTGCAGGTGACAACGTCGGCATACGGCACGGGGCTCGGGTGCACGCCCGCAGCGACCAGACCGCCGATGTGCGCCATGTCGACCATCAGGTACGCGCCGACGGAATCGGCGACCTCACGGAAGCGCGCAAAGTCGATCACGCGCGGATACGCGCTCGCACCGGCGATGATGAGCTTCGGGCGGACCTCCTCGGCCGTGCGCGCAAGCGCCTCATAGTCGATGGTCTCGGTCTCGGGGTCAACGCCGTAGAAATGCGCCTCAAAATATTTCCCGGACAAAGACGCCTTGCTGCCGTGCGTCAGATGTCCGCCGTGAGAGAGGTTCATTCCGAGGATCCGGTCGCCCGGCTGCAGCAGCGCCGCATACACGGCCATATTCGCCTGCGAGCCGGAGTGCGGCTGGACGTTTGCATGGTCCGCGCCGAACAGCCGCGTCACGCGCTCGATCGCCAGACGCTCGACCTCATCGACGTACGCACAGCCGCCGTAGTAGCGCGCGCCGGGATAACCCTCGGCGTATTTGTTCGTCAGGTGGCTGCCAACAGCCTCCATGACAGCCTGACTCGTGAAATTCTCGGACGCGATCAGCTCCAGATGGTCGCGCTGGCGCTCCAGCTCGCGCGCCATGGAAGCATACAGCTCCGGGTCTGCCTGCATCAGGTGTGCATAATCCATATCGGGAACCTCCGTTTTTGTCAAATGTCGCCCTATTAGTGTATCATGAATCCCATGTATTTTACAAGTGGACACGGCATAGATTAAAGTATCCCGTTTTTCTCCGAGGTGAGGCAAGTTGAACAAATGGAGCGCGCTGCGCCCTTATCTTTTCTTCGTCGTGCTCGCGCTGGCCGTCGGCGGCGCGGCAGGTGCCGCCGCACGCGCGGGCATGGACGCCTACGACCTGCTGACAAAGCCGCCCGCCACACCGCCGGACTGGCTGTTTCCGGTCGTGTGGACGCTGCTCTATCTACTCATGGGCATCGCCATGGGGCGCGTCTGGCGCGCCGCCTCCGGCAGCGCGCGCAGGCAGGCAGCCGCACTCTGGTGCGTCCAGCTCGGCGTCAACGGTTTTTGGCCGGTGGTATTTTTCCTGTGGCAGGCGCACGGCGCGGCGTTTTTTCTGCTCGCGGGGCTGGTCGCGCTCGTACTGGCGATGAGCGCGCAGTTTTCCCGCCGCGATCCGGCGGCCGCGTGGCTGTGCGTGCCGTATCTCCTGTGGCTGCTGTTCGCGGCGTACCTGAACCTCGGCGTCTGGCTGCTCAACCGGTGAAGTCTGGGTAAAGTTCCTGCAAAGATTGTGTTTGCATGGGGCGGGAAATTGTGGTACACTGCCCCCGAGGAGGGAAGTATCCCATGAAAAACCCAATCAAGATCATTCTGATCGTCCTGGCTGTTATCGTCGGTCTGTTCGCCGCGCTGCTCATCTGGCTGACCGCCACGCAGCTCAACGTCAAGACGGAGACCGCCGTCGTGACGCGCGGCGACAACAGCACCGCCGCCTTCGCCCCGGGCGACGAGGTGTCCATCCTGTCGTGGAACGTCGGCTATGCCGGTCTGGGCGAAGAGTCCGACTTCTTTATGGACGGCGGCAAGCAGACCCGCGCGCCGAGCAAGGCCATCGTGGAGAAAAACATGGACGGCATCGTGGAGACCGTGCAGGGCATGGCCGCCGACTTCACGTTCCTGCAGGAGATTGACGCCGGCCCCTCGACCCATGCCTACGGCATTGAGGAGGCAGGCCGCCTGCGCACCGAGACGCAGCTGGACAGCGCGCACGCCCTGAACTACAAGTGCGCCTTCGTGCCCTACCCCATCCCGCCGATCGGCCGGGTGAACACCGGACTCATGACGCTCTCGACCGCGCCCATCGCCTCGGCCGAACGCATCGCGCTCCCGAGCCCATTCAAGTGGCCGGTGTCGGTGGCAAACCTCAAGCGCTGCCTCATGCCCGTATACATCGACCTTGAGGGAACAGACGCGCAGCTCGTGCTCGTCAACCTCCATCTCGAGGCGTATGACGACGGCGAGGGCAAGGCCGCGCAGACCGCCGCGCTCACGTCGTTCCTCGAGCAGGAATACGCCAAGGGCAACTACGTCATCGCCGGCGGCGACTTCAACCAGACCTTCCCCGGCGGACTGGACAAGTACCCGATCAAGAACGACGACCTCTGGACGCCCGGCATGCTCGACGACAGCATGCTGCCCGACGGCTGGCACTTCGCGTATGACACGTCCGTGCCGACCTGCCGCCTCGACAATCAGCCCTATGACGCCGAGAGCGAGGCCACGCAGCACTACGTCATCGACGGCTTTATCCTCTCGCCGAACGTGGAGCTGACAAGCGTGCAGACGCAGGACGACGGCTTCCGCTTCTCCGACCACAACCCCGTGCTGCTGAGCATCCGCCTGAAATAATCACAATATTGCAAATGCCCGCTTCCGGTAGGAAGCGGGCGTTAGACTGTCAAAAAGTATTACTTTTTGACAAAGAGGTTTTTGCCGAGCTGAATGCCCGCTTCCAGTCGGAAGCGGGCATTTATTTTGTTCTGCGCGTTTTATTCTGCGCCGGTGATGCGCAGCTCACGGCAGGAGCCGGGGCCGAAGCGCGCCTCCATCGCCTGCCGGTAGGCGGGAAAGGCAGTACACGGCATGAGCGCCTGCACGCCCCCGGCAAAGCCGCCGCCGTGTACGCGCCACGCACCCACTCCGTCGAGCAGCGCCGACGCGCAGGCAAGCCCCCGCGCGAGCCGGTCGTCCCCGCCGGGGACCTGGATGTTTCGCAGCAGCTGCTCCGATGAGCGGCCGGAAGCGTTCATGAGGCGCAGGTACTGCGCGGCATCCCGGCGCGCGAGCGCGTCACGCATCTGCGGCACACGCGCGTTTTCGGCGAAAAAGTGCGCCGCGCGGTCATCGGCAAGCCCCGGCTGCCGGTGGGCGAAAAAGTCGGCCGGGTCAACCTGCGAGAGCGTCTCGGCGCCGAAGCGCCGCGCAACGCTGTGCATATCGGCCGGGATCGCGGCGTAGGCCGCCGTCAGCCCTGCGTGGCTGCCGCCGGTGTCCGTCAGGCTGAGCGTGAGCCCCATGGCTGCAAACGGCGCCGCGACCGGAAGGATCTCCCCGGCGGCAAAATCGAGATACACCGCGCCGGGCAGCGCGCACGCCATCTGATCCATGAGGCCGGAGGGCTTTCCGAAGTGCCGGTTTTCCGCCTGCTGACCGAAGCGGGCAAGCTGCTCCGGCGTGAACGCGCCGCCGTTATAGAGCGCGTTGAAGATGCGGCCGACGAGAATCTCAAACGCGGCCGAGGACGACAGCCCGCCGCCCGTGCGCAGCGCAGAGGAAGCCCACGCCTCGAAGCCGCCGATCTGACCGCCGGCTTCCAGAATGGCCGCCGCCACGCCGCGCACGAGCGCCCACGGCTTGCCATAAGCGCGCGGGTCAACACTCAGATCGTCGAGCGAGACGGTAAACGGACGGTAGCCCCGTGAGTGGATGCACACGCGGCGGTCACGGCGGCGCGCGGCGCGCGCGCGGATGCCCACGTCCACGGACGCCGCCAGCACGCGCCCGAGCTGGTGGTCGGTATGATTCCCGGCCAGCTCCGTGCGGCCGGGGGCAAAAAATCGCTGCATGATCTTCCTCCAAAAAAAGCCGGCAGGCAAGCTGCCCGCCGGCTTCCCTGCTTGTCAACGAACCTCGTAGAGTTTGCGCCCGCAGGCGCAAAGAAAATCCAATCATTTTCTCCGGCGACATGTGCGGCGGAGAAAATACTTCTCGGCCTGCAAACGTGCGCGCCGTTTGCCTTGGGCGGACGGCGCGTGCGCTGCAGTCAGGCCGCAAACCCTTTTGTCAGAAAGTAATACTTTCTGACAGTCTAAAAAGGCCGGCAGGCAAGCTACCCGCCGGCTTCCGTGCAAAAAACTCAGTGCTTGCGCGCGAGCACCCGCTCGATGCCGCGCACGACGCCGGCAGCATCCACGCCGTATTTGGCGAGAAGCTCGGTGTACTTGCCGGTCTCGGTGAACGTGTCGGGAATGCCGACAAACTCCGTCGGCGCAGCCGCGCCGCCCCATGCGAGCACCTCCGCCACAGCGCTGCCAAGACCGCCGTAGATGTTGTGCTCCTCAGCGGTGACGATGGCGCCGGTCTCCTGCGCGCAGCGCAGGATGAGCTCGCGGTCGATGGGCTTGATGGAGTACATGTCCACCACGCGCACGGACACGCCGCGCTCGGCCATCTGCTCGGCCGCCTCGATCGCCTTGTGCACAAGGATGCCGCAGGCGATGACGGTCACGTCCGTGCCGTCGCGCACGATCGCGCCCTTGCCGCACTCGAACTTCGTGTTCTCGTCATACAGATCCGGGTACACGTCGCGCGACAGGCGCAGGTACATCGGACCGTAGGTGTCGACGGCATACTTCGTCGCCCAGCGGGTGCTGGCCGCGTCCGACGGAACGAGCACGGTCATGTTCGGCAGCGAGCGCATGACAGCGATGTCCTCCGTGGCGTGATGCGTCGCACCGTCGAGCGCGTCGGACATACCGCAGTAGGCGCCGCCGAACTTCACGTTCAGGTTGCCGTAGCACACCTGCGCACGCGCCGAGATGAGACCCAGCGTCGTGAGAAAGACCGTAAACGTGTTCACAAACGGGATCTTGCCGGTCGTGGAAAGGCCCGCTGCCGTGGCGACCATATCAGACTCAGCAATGCCCATGTTGAAATGCCGCTCGGGATGCGCCTTGGCGAAAATGCCGCTCTTGGTAGAGCCGGACAGGTCGGCATCGAGCACGACGATATTCTCATTGGTATCGCCGAGCTCGGCGAGCACAGTGCCGTATACTTCACGAATGGATTTTCCCATCAGACGTTCCCTCCCAGTTCCTGCATTGCCTGCGCGAATTCCGCGTCCGGAATGGCCTTGCCGTGCCAAGCGGCCTTGCCCTCCATAAAGGACACGCCCTTGCCCTTGACCGTGTCGGCCAGGATCACGGTCGGCACGCCCTTGCAGGCGGCGGCAGCGTCGAGCGCGGCATCCAACGCGGTCAGATCGTGCCCGTCGCAGCGCAGCACGTTCCAGCCGAAGGCGCGCCACTTGCCGGGCAGGTCGCGCAGCGGCATGATCTCATCGGTCGTGCCGTCGAGCTGCACCTTGTTCCAGTCGACGATGGCGGTGAGATTGTCGAGGCCGAACTTCACGGCCGAGGCAGCCGCCTCCCAGACGGCGCCCTCATCGAGCTCGCCGTCGCCGAGCACGGCATACACGCGCGCGTCGGACTGATTGAGCTTCAGGCCGAGGGCGATGCCCTGCGCCGCGGCGAGACCGATACCCAGCGGGCCGGACGGCATGTCCACGCCCAGCGTGCGCATGCACGGGTGACCCTGCAGCGGGCTGCCGGTCTGGCGCAGCGTGTTCATGCTCTCGATAGGCAGAAAGCCCTTTCCGATCAGGTTGCGGTAGAGCATGGGCGCAGCGTGCCCCTTGCAGAGCACGAGCCGGTCACGGTTCGGGTCGTCGGGGTGCGCGGCGTCGACATGCATCCGCTGCTGGTACAGCAGCGTGAGGATCTCGCAGGCAGACAGGCTGCCGCCCGGGTGGCCGGACTGTGCGCCGTGAATGGCCGTGAGTACGTCGATCCGATACTGACGGCAGAGCTCCTGGAGCTCAGCCGTGCGTTCCGGTGTCAAAGACATGGTAATTGTCCTCCTGTTTTGTGTTACATTATTAAGATACAACGACCGTATTTTGATGTCAACGGCACGAACTGGTTTTTTCGTGCCTTTTCCCTTGTTAATTTAATAATCGTTGCTTTCGCGCGGAACAATGGCTATAATTGAAAAGAATATATTTTGTTGTCTGCATCCCGCAGACCCATTCAGGAGGCGAGGTCAATGGACCCCAACAAGACGCTGAACATGACCATGCTCTGCGATTTTTATGAGCTGACGATGGGCAACGGCTATCTCGACCACAACATGCAGGATCGCATCACCTACTTCGATGTATTCTTCCGCAGCGTGCCCGACGACGGCGGCTACGCCATCGCTGCCGGTCTGGAGCAGATCATCGATTACATTCAGAACCTGCACTTCACCGACGAGGACATTGCCTATCTGCGCGGCCGGAAGCTGTTCAGCGAGGCATTTCTCGACTATCTGAAAAACTTCCGCTTCACCGGTGATATCTGGGCCGTGCCGGAGGGCACGCCCGTGTTCCCGCGTGAGCCGCTCATCACGGTGCGCGCCCCGGCCATTCAGGCACAGCTCGTGGAGACGTATCTGCTGCTGCAGATCAACCACCAGAGCCTGATCGCCACGAAGGCCAGCCGCATCTGCCGCGCCGCACAGGGACGCACGGTGCTCGAGTTCGGCTCGCGCCGCGCGCAGGGTGCCGACGGGGCGATCCTCGGCGCGCGCGCCGCCTACATCGGCGGCTGTGCCGGCACCGCCTGCACGATCTCGGACGAGGTGTACGGCGTGTACGCCGGCGGCACGATGGCGCACTCCTGGGTGCAGATGTTCGACTCCGAGCTCGACGCCTTCCGCGCCTACTGCCAGACCTATCCCACAAATGCCACCCTGCTCGTGGACACCTACAACAGCCTGCAGTCCGGCGTGCCGAACGCCATCCGCGCCTTCAACGAGGTGCTCAAGCCGCTGGGCATCACGCGCTGCGGCATCCGCTTCGACTCCGGCGACATCGCCTACCTGACGAAAAAGGCGCGCAAAATGCTCGACGACGCCGGCTGGACCGACTGCAAGATCACCGTGTCCAACGCGCTCGATGAGCGTCTGATCGCGGGGCTGCTGCGGCAGGGCGCGCAGGTCGACAGCTTCGGCGTGGGCGAGCGGCTCATCACCGCGCGCAGCGAGCCGGTGTTCGGCGGCGTGTACAAGCTTGCGGCCGTCGAGGACGAGAACGGCAACATCATCCCGAAGATCAAGATCAGCGAAAACGTCGGCAAGATCACAAACCCGCACTTCAAGAAGGTCTACCGCTTCTACAGCAAGGACACCGGCATGGCCGAGGCGGATTACATCTGCCTGCATGACGAGGACGTGGACGACACGCAGCCGCTCGAGATCTGCGACCCCGACGCGACGTGGAAGAAGAAGGTGCTCACCGGCTTCACGGCGCGCGAGCTGCTCGTGCCCGTCTTCCGCGGCGGCGAGCTCGTGTATCAAAAGCCCTCGCTCGATGAGATCCGCACCTACTGCGCCGGGCAGCTGGCCACCCTGTGGCCGGAGGTGCTGCGCTTTGACTACCCGCACAATTACTACGTCGACCTGTCGGAAAAGCTGCTGAAGATCAAGCTCGACCTGCTCAACGCCGGCGGAAAGTCGCAGGGCTGAGGCATGGAGGCCGCTTCCCGCCGTCAGGCGATCCTTGACCGGCTACGCACGGCCGACCGTCCCGTGAGCGCGTCCGCGCTCGCCGCCGGGCTGAACGTCAGCCGCCAGATCATCGTGGGCGACATTGCGCTGCTGCGCGCAGGCGGCGCGGAGATCTCCGCCACACCGCGCGGCTACGTGCTGCCGCGGGCGACCGACGGCATCACGCGCACCATCGCCTGCCGCCACACACTCGCGCAGACCGGGCAGGAGCTCGACATCCTCGTGGACAACGGCTGCACCGTGCTCGACGTCATCGTTGAGCACCCGGTCTACGGTCAGCTCACCGGTCAGCTCCAGATCAGCAGCCGCTACGATGTGGAGCAGTTCCTCGCGCGCATCCGCGACAGCGACGCCGCACCGCTGAGTATGCTCACCGGCGGACTGCATCTGCACACGCTGTGCTGCCCGAACGAGGATGCCTACACCCGCGCCTGCGCCGCGCTCAAGGCCGCCGGTCTGCTGCTGGATGATTGACAGAAGTTTAATTTAGTTGACAAGTGCATGCGAAGCCTTTATAGTATACTTTACAGGTGTCAAGACACCTGTAAAGTATACTTATTTTTTCTCACATATTTCTAGGAGGGCTTCACTATGCAGCGATTCCGGGACTTTCTGAAGCGAAAGGACATCGAGATCTCTCTGCGGCGCTACGGCATCGACGCGCTCGGCGCGATGGCACAGGGCCTGTTTTGCTCGCTGCTGATCGGCACGATCCTCAACACGCTCGGTCAGCAGTTCCACATCGGTTTTCTCAACGCCATCATCTTCACCCTCGGCAAGGGTGAGGCCGCGGTCGGCTATACGATCGGCGGCTGCGCCTCGCTGATGGTCGGTCCGGCAATGGCGGTCGCCATCGGCCACGCGCTGCACGCGCCGGCGATGGTGCTCTTCTCCCTCGTTCCGGTCGGCTTTGCGACAAATGCCATGGGCGGCGCAGGCGGTCCGCTGGCCGTGCTTGTGACGGCGGTCGTCGCAGCCGAGTTCGGCAAGGCCGTCAGCAAGGAGACGAAGGTGGACATTCTCGTGACCCCCATCGTCACGATTCTCGTCGGCATCGGGCTTGCCATGCTCGTCGCCGCGCCCATCGGCAAGGGCGCAAGCTGGGTCGGCAACATCATCATGTGGGCGACCGAGCAGCAGCCGTTCGTCATGGGCATCGTCGTGTCGGTCATCGTGGGCATCGCGCTCACGCTGCCGATCTCGTCGGCGGCCATCTGCGCGGCGCTCTCGCTCACGGGACTTGCGGGCGGCGCGGCCGTGGCCGGCTGCTGCGCGAACATGGTGGGCTTCGCCGTGCTGAGCTTCCGCGAAAACGGCTGGGGCGGTCTGGTCAGTCAGGGGCTCGGCACGAGCATGCTGCAGATGGGCAACATCGTCCGCAACCCGAAAATATGGATCCCCGCCATCGTGACGTCCGCCATCACGGGGCCGATCGCAACGTGCATCTTCAAGCTCCAGATGAACGGCGCCGCCGTCAACTCCGGCATGGGCACGTGCGGTCTGTGCGGTCCGATCGGCGTGTGGACCGGCTGGGTCGCTCCGAGTGAGGCGGCCATCGCCAACGGCGCCGTGGCCATTCAGCCCGGCGCGATGGACTGGATCGGTCTGCTGCTGGTGTGCATCGTGCTGCCGGCCGTGATCTGCTGGGCGATCGGCCTGCTGTGCCGCCGCCTCGGCTGGATCCGCGAGGGCGATCTGAAGCTCGACTGAACCCGCATCACAAAACCGCACAGGAGCGGATCCTGTGCGGTTTTTCATGTGCTGCGCCGCGATTTGACGGATGTCCCGAAACGCTGTATAATCGGTGCATCCAAGTACCCGGAGGCGAAGCGTATGCCGATCATTGTCGACCGTGAGCAGATCCGCACCGATATCCTTATGGCGTTTGAGCGCTGCATCGAGCGCAAGCCCATGCTGAGCGTGTCCCTGCGCGACATTGCAGCCGAGGCGGGCATGAGCCATGCCAAGCTGCTCAACTATTTTGAAAGCAAAAACGACCTCATCCTCGCCTATGTGCGCTACACGCGCGAATATATGAGCGAAAAGTGCAGCCAGTGGTTCGCCGCGCACGCGCGCGCGGACTATGCCTCCAACCTCGCGTACATGAACGCCTTCATGGACTACGTGGCCAACGCCCCGTCGCATGAGCAGCGCCCGAGCGCCACGACCCAGACCTACGTCCTCGCGCGCTATGACCCGGAGATCGGGCAGCTCGTGCAGGACGAGTTTCGCGCCTGGCGCACGCTCATGGAGCAGTGCCTCATCCGCATCTACGGTGAGGACGCCGGTATGCACGAGGCCGAGGCGATGATGATCCTCATCGCCGGCACGTTCATCTGCAACTACAACCGCGCGCTCACCGGTGAGATCAACGACAACATCCTCGGCTATCTCGGAAACCTGAGCCGCTCATAACGTGAAAAACAAGTCCGCCTGACAAGCTGTGACGCCCGCTTCCGACCGGAAGCGGGCGTTTTCAGTATTGTGCGCCGTCACGCGTCCGCGTGCGCATCGCAGTAATGGTGGTAGATATTCTCGATATACAGCGCCGCGTCGCGGCCGCGCCCGGCCGCGAGCATATCGATGATGCGCAGCTCCTGCTCGATGACCGTCTCCGCGCCCCAGAAGCCGACACAGCGCTCCCAGAGGACGCCGCTCACATCCGCGAGGCTGTTCATGAGCAGCGGAAAGATGCGGTTGCCGCTCAGCTCGGCGATGGTCGTGTCGAACCGGCGCATCCACCGCGCATAGACAGCGTTGCCCTCACCCGCATCCACGGCAGCGCGCAGCCCGTCCGTAATGGCACGCAGGTGCTGCATATCCTCCGGCGTGCCGCGCTCGCCGAGCAGGAGCATCGCCCCGCCCTCGATCGCATCGCGCGCCTCAACGAGTGAGCTCTCGATGGCGTGGTCAATTTCGCCGCCGTATTTGGCGAGCGCCATGAGCGTCTCGAAATTACCGTGGCGGGCATAGTCCTCGATGTAGTTGCCGCGGCGCGCCTCCATGCGCACAAAGCCCATGCGCTCGAGATCCTCGAGCCCGGTGTGCACCATGGAGCGGCTGATGTGCATCTGCTCGGACAGCTCACGCTCCGACGGCAGGCGGTCGCCCACCTTCAGCTCGCCGGAAAAGATCATGCCGATGACCTGGTCGACGAACAGCTCCCGGAGCGTCGGCGCCTGGATCTGCCGAAATCCCATCAGACCTTCCCGTCAACCTTTCTGCGGTCGTAGAGCCGATCGAGCAGCGGCCGCACGAGAAAATAGATCGCCTTGTTATCGAGATTGAACCAGTAGATGAGCATGCTCCCCACCCAGACGCCGGTCACGCCGAGGAGCAGCTTTGGCAGCAGTTTTTTCATCATCATTTCCTCCTGTTTACCAGCCCTCGTAATCGTCATACTGCAGCAGGGACGCATCGAGCGGCTCTGCCTGCATGACCGAGAACATGAAGTCGTTGACCTGCTGGCGGATGTCGGCGCGGGAGATGGTGCGGTGGTCGAACATATCGTTCGAGACCACCATGAGCTTGGTCGTCTTCTCCTTCGCCTGATCGAGGATGACGCCCGTGAGACCGAGCGCGCCCTTGCAGGTGATGTCATCGTGCAGGATGACCATGTCACAGTGGAACTTCTCTGCCTCGTCCCAGAACTCCACGAGGTGCCGCCAGCCGCCGGTCAGGTGGCGGCGCATGACGCCGGTCTCGTAGTTGCGGGCGATGCCGTCGAGGATGGTTTCCTCATCGGTCGTGTCGATGATGACGTTGCCGGAAAACAGGTCCATGCCCGCGATCATCAGAATGCCCCAGCAGTTATACAGCCAGTTCGGGAACTGCAGCCAGTAGCACGGCGGACCGCCCCATGTGAGGGCACGGTAGCGCGTCTTGGGGAAGCAATTGGTCTTGTCTGCATACGCCTGCTCGAGGATGCGCATGACCTTGTGCTCGGTCTTCATGACCTCGGGGTTCCGGCCGCCGGAGAAGGCATAGTAAAAGGTGTGGAACAGCGCCGGAACTGCGAGCGCGGCGGCGGTGTAGGGCGTCGCCATGAAGCCCCACTTCTCCTGCTCGTTGCGCACCTCGTCGTTGTGCTTTTCCATGACGGCGCGGCAGGCGTCCCAGTCATAGGTCTCGCCCGTGTGCCGCTCGACAAAGTCGATGATGCGCCGCAGGGATTCGCGGGCGTACTTGCGCGTGTGCGGGTCCTCCCAGCGCATGGGGATGGCGGCCGGCAGCGTGTCCACGTCGAGGTGGCGCTCGATGATCTGGCTGTTCATGGTCGACGAGTCGCACGGGGCGTTATTGGAGATGCAGCAGGCGCCGATCTTCGGGAACTCATCGAGCAGCGCGACGCCGGCGGCATTGTTCGACAGTCGGCAGGAATCCGCCGGCAGGCCGACGCTCTCCATGGCGTCGATGTAATACGGGTTTGCGCCCTGATCCATGTAGCACAGCAGCAGCCCCTGGAACGGCTCAAGCTGCGCGGGGCGCAGGTTCTGGAAGCCGGCGAGGATCTCCGGGCACATGGTCTGCTCGAGCACGACCTGCGTGCGGCCGAAGGCATTGTCGCCGAAGCGGCGGTCGCCCATCATCATCTCGGCGATGGAGGTCGTCGAGCCCTTCATGATCGTGTTGAGGTACAGGCGCGCCACGCGCAGCGCCGGGCCGCGCAGACCCTCGACGCAGCGGTCGATCATGTTCAGCGCGCCGAGGTATGAGCCCATCCAGCGGTAGGTCAGCATACCGCGCGCGATGCGCACCGGGCTCTTGGCCACAAAACCGCCCATAATGCCGAGCACCTTGACCCACTCAACATAGTCGTACCAGGTATCCTTCAGACCGCGCCACTCGCGGTGCTTTGCAATGTTGCTGCCGGGCAGAAAACGATCCCCGGCGCCTTTGACCTTCTTGTCCGCCATCACTGTTTCCCTCCCTGAATGTGCTTGATCTCGAGACTCTCCACGAACGCCTGAATGCGCGTGCGCAGCTGACCGGCGCCGGCAAGGGTGTACTCCTTCTCGATGCCGACGGTCGGGATGCCCAGCTCCTCCTGCAGGATGTGCACGCCGAGCACACGCTCATAGCTCCAGAACTCGCAGAACTTCATCTGTTCATAGAGCACGCCGTCGGCGCTGTATTCGCGGCACAGGTCGCGGATATAGGTGCGGCGGCCGTCGGAGCGCGCACGCTCCATAAAGCGCGGGCACTGGCTCGTGCGCAGGTAGTGGCGGGCGACGGCACGCAGCGGCGTCTCCCCGTCGAGAATTTCGATCTGCTCGCGGCCGGGCAGGCTGCCGTAGCAGTAGCGGTCGGCCACGACCATCGCGCCGCAGTCCTCGATGAGCTTCGTGAACGCAGGGTCGTCGATCTCGCTGCCGGTCACGACCAGACGCACGCGGAACCACGGCTGCGCGTCCGGCTTGCGGCGCTTGAGCTCGGTGAGCGTCTGCTTGAGGTACGGCAGGATGCGCTTGTGCGGGCACACCTGACTCACGAGCTGCAGCACGTGAAATTCATAGCCCGTGATGACAGGGTTGGCTGCCTTGCGCAGGTCGCCGATCTCGGTCATGACGCGGGAAATTTCGTTGTGATCGCGGATCGCCGCGCGGATCGCCTTATCGGAGATGTCGATGCCGTAGGTCTCGTGCAGCGGCTCGAGCACGTGCACGCGCAGCTGCTCCTCATAGTGATCGACGGCGAAGTCCTCGTCCGAGAACGGCACGTCCATCATGCTCATGAAAAACTGCGGATTTTTCTCCTTCACAAGGCCGAGGATCTCAAAATGCTCATGCCCGCGGTGCATCATCTGGCACGTCTCGGACGAGAGCAGCGCGTCGAGATAGTCATAGCCGCCCTCGATGCCGCGCTCGAGAATGCTGCGGGTATACGAGCAGATCTTGCTCGACATGTAGTACGTGCCCACATCGATGCTGCCGGTATTCGGCGCACGCAGGCGGCTCGAGAAGCAGCCGGGCAGGTTCAGCAGCGTCTCCGGCACAAAGTAACAGGTGTAGCCCAGGGCGTGTTCCCCTTCCGCCTTGGCCTGCTGTACCAGCTCGTTGTTGGCCTCCTGCAGCAGATTCTCAAAATAGATCAGATGCTTCAGGTCTTTCATGGTTTGCTTCCACCTCTCACAGTTCGTCGCGGGTCTCCGGTCTTACATCTGGTTCAACCAGAAGCCCTTTGAACCAAAGATAGCATAATTTTTGACAATGTGCAACTGGTTTTCGTCCACTGTCCCATTTTTATCGCTTATCACAACGTATCTGGTCAGACCACGACCAGAGGCCTGCCAACAAACCGGACAGTTTTTGCACTTTTCCGAACAACGATTGACAAGGCAGGGTGTCAGATTATAATATGATATGGTTTGCCTCACAACAACGCCAAAGGAGTTACACAATACATGAACAGAATCTACGTCACCGGCCACCGGAATCCGGATACGGACTCCATCGCGGCCGCCATTTCCTATGCCGCACTGCGCAACGCGCTCGGCGACCGGGATTACACGGCCGCACATCTCGGCCACATCAGCGATGAGACGAAGCGCCTGCTCGATCGCTTCGGCTTTCAGGAGCCGGTCACGATCAGCAACGTCCGCACGCAGGTGCGCGATCTGGACTTTGACACGCCGCCGGCGCTCAACTCCAGCGTCACGATGGACCGCGCCTGGCACATCATGCGCGACCAGAACATCTCCGCCATGCCCATCATCAACGAGGACGGCACGCTCTACGGTATGCTCTCCGCCGGCGATATCGCGGCCTACAGCATGCGCACGATCAGCGACCGGCACGTGGACGCGCTGCCGCTGTTCAACCTCCTGAGCGTCATCGAGGGGCGCATCCTCAACGACGGCGCCGAGCAGGTCGACCGTGTGTCCGGCGTAGTGACGATCGCCCTGCCGCAGAGCTGCGACAATCTGCTCTTCTCCGACCCCGACAGCATCATTCTCTGCGGCAACCAGCCGGATATGATCCGCCGCGCACTCGACATCGGCGTGCAGTGCATCATCCTCTGCCAGACCGACGTCGACCCCGCGTGGCTTGAAAACGCCGGCAAGACCTGCGTCATCTCCACCCCGCTCGATGCCAGCCGCGTGGCGCGGCTGGTGTATCAGGCGATCCCGATCTCCCGCCCGTGCAACACGGAGGATCTGGTCAGCTTCCACCTCGATGATTACATTGACGACGTGCGAGAGGTCGTGCTCGAGAGCCGCTACCGCTGCTACCCCGTGCTCGACGAGAACGAAAAGGTCGTCGGCACGCTCTCGCGCTATCACCTGCTGCGTCCGCGGCGCAAGCGCGTCGTACTCGTCGACCACAACGAGCTGGCGCAGGCCGTGCCCGGTCTGGAGCAGGCCGAGATCCTCGAGATCATCGACCACCACCGTCTGGCCGACATTCAGACCACGCAGCCCATCCGCGTGCGCAACGAGCCCGTCGGCAGCACGACGACCATCATCACCAATATGTATCAGGAGCACGGCGTCATGCCGTCGCCGAACATGGCGGGTCTGATGGCGGGCGCGATCTTGTCCGACACGGTCATGTTCAAATCCCCCACGTGCACGAAGCGCGACATCGCCATGGCCGAGCGTCTGGCCCGCATCGCCAACGTCTCGCTCAAGGAGCTGGGCAACCTGCTCTTTGCCGCCTCGAGCGCGGGCGACAAGTCGGCCGAGGATCTGTGCTTTGCCGACTTCAAGGAATTCCACATCGCCGACCACTATCTCGGCGTCGGTCAGGTCACGTCGCTCGATTCCGCTGCGGTGCTCGAGCGCAAGGACGAGCTGCTGGCCGTCATGGCCACGAAGCTTGAGCAGCAGCACTATGACATGATCGCGCTCATGGTCACGGACGTGCTCATGGAGGGCACGAGCCTGCTCTACATCGGCAATGACGACACGATCCGCGCCGCCTTCTCGGTCGAACCGAAGGACAGCGCCGTGTTCCTGCCCGGCGTGATGAGCCGCAAGAAGCAGATCATCCCCATGCTGACCGCCCTCTGGGGCTGAGGCCGCATATACAAAAAAGTCCGCACAGGCAGTGCCTGTGCGGACTTTTTTTGATTCAATCCGTCATGCGCACGATGCGGTAATACGTGCGCGCCGTGAGCAGGTACACAAAGGTGTACAGCAGTGCAAAGACGCCGAACGTTCCGAGCGTGCACAGCAAAAACAGATGCACGTTCTGCAGCCCGAAGGCAAACACGATCTGCTTGATGAGCGGAAACGCGAACGCGATGTGGATCGCCGCCGTCACAAGCGGCAGGAAGAACATGAGCAGCACCTGCGTGCGGATGGTCGCCTTGACCTCCTTCGGCGTCATGCCGACCTGCTGCATGATACGGAAGCGCCCGCGGTCGTCATAGCCCTCGGAGACCTGCTTATAGTAGATGATGAGCACCGTCGCAAACAGGAACACGAACCCGAGGAAAAAGCCGAGGAACAAAAAGCCGCCGTACGTGCTGCGCAGCGTGGGATAGCCGTCGGCGCGCATATCGGTCGTGTAATTCACGTTCGCCGCCTCGGCAGCGGACTCAAGCTCGGGGTCGCTGAGAAGCGCGTGCAGCGCGTCGAGCTGCTCGTCGTCCGTACCGGAGAGGTCGAACTGATACGTGTAGTTGAGCATGCTACGGGTGCCGCCGTGCTCGTTAGTATAGGCGTTTTGCTGCGCGCGCAGCTCGAGCACGCTGTCGAGATCCGGCATGACCAGATACAGCGTGTGCAGACCCATGATGGAGCTGCCGCTGACGAGCGAGAAGCTATCGAGCTGCCGCAGCCGCAGCGTATCGCCGCCGAGCGTGAGCGTGTCGCCAAAGGCTGCGCCGTCCGTCCATGCGAGCGCCTCGCCGGGTGCAAGCGTCACCTGCTCGCCGGTCAGGTCGGCATAGCCCTCCGTGTCCAGAACCATGACGGTGTATTCATCGGCGCTCGAACCGGTGAGCTGCTTGCTCGTGAGATCGAGCGCATCGCCGCTGCGCAGCGCGGAAAACCTGACGGTGCGATAGCCGTGCACGTTGCTCTGCGTGAGCCCCGTGCGCGTCATGGCATCATCCACCACCCGCAAAACCGGCGCGACGTCCGGCACTGTGTTCGTCCGGGTGTCGGTCATGAGCGTGAGCGTCATATCCTGCGGCCATTGCACGGCGGCGTAGGCATCCACGCCCTTATACAGGCTCATCGTGGTCGAGACCGTCACGAGCACCATCGTCGAGAGGATGCAGATGCTCGCAAGGCCGGCCGCATTGCGGCTCATGCGGTAGATGAGGCCGGAGACGGTGGCAAAGTGGCTGGTTTTATAATAATAGCGCCGGTTTTTGCGCAGTGCCTTGAGCACGACGACGCTCAGCGCGATAAACGTGAGATACGTGCCGATGATGACAAGGATGACCGCCGGGAAGAAATTCTGGATGGCGTACAAGGCCGCGTTTGTGCGCAGGGAAATGAGATAGCCCGCGGCAAGGCACACCGCGCCGAGCAGTGCGAGGATCCACTTGCTGCGCGGCTCGCGCTCGCCCTCGCTGCCGGCACGCAGCAGCTGCACGGGGTTGGACAGATGGATGATGCGGATGGTGTTGAGCAGCAGCAGCAAAAACAGCGCGCCGAAGAACACCACCGTACAGCCGATGCTCATCAGGCGGATGTTCAGCCCGAACGTGGCCTCCCCGCCGATGAGCCGCATGAGCACGAGCTGCAGGAGCTTGGAGAACACACCCGCCGCCACGAGGCCGAAAAACAGCGCCATGGCCGCCGTATACAGCGACTCCCAGAAGAGCACGTAGGAGATGTGGCGCTTTTCCATGCCGAGGATGTTGTAGATGGCAAACTCGCGCTTGCGCTGTTTGGTGAAGGTGCTGTTCGTATAAAAGAGGATGATGGCGGAAAACAGCGCCATGATCGACACGCCGAAACCGAGCACCTGACTGACGCTGCCGCCGTGCTGCATCTGGCCGAGATAGGGATCGCTCGCGAGCGTGAGGATGATGCAAAACAGCGCCACGATCACGATGCAGGCCAGCAGATACGGCAGGTAGAACCGGCGGTTTTTCTTCAGATTCGTCGCCGCCAGACGCGGGTAGAGATTACGCATGGCGCTCACCGCCCGTTGCCAGCATCGTGAGCGTGTCAGAGATCTTCTGATAGAGCTGCTCGTCCGTGCTCTCGCCGCGATAGATCTCGTGGAACACCTCGCCGTCCTTGATGAACAGCACGCGCGAGGCGTGGCTGGCCGCCTTGACCGAGTGCGTGACCATGAGGATGGTCTGACCGCCGCGGTTGATCTCCTCAAACAGGCGCAGCAGCTCATCCGTTGCGCGAGAATCGAGCGCGCCGGTCGGCTCATCGGCCAGCACGAGCTTCGGCTGCGTGATGAGCGCACGGGCGACGGCTACACGCTGCTTCTGTCCGCCGGAGAGCTCATACGGGAACTTCTGCAGCAGCTCCGCGATGCCGAGCTGCCGGGCGATGGGCGCGAGGCGCGCGGCCATCTCCGGATACGCCTTGCCGGCGAGCACGAGCGGCAGGAAGATATTGTCCTGCACGGAAAACGTGTCGAGGAGGTTAAACTCCTGGAACACGAAGCCGAGCTGCGAGCGGCGAAACGCCGCGATCTCCCGCTCCGGGATCGTGCCCAGCGCCCGACCGTCGAGCACGACCTCGCCGCCGGTGGGCTTGTCGAGCGCGGCAAGAATGTTGAGCAGCGTGGTCTTACCGCTGCCGCTCTCGCCCATGATGGCGACGTACTCGCCCTTCTCGACCGTGAAATTCACATCGCTGAGCGCCTGCACCTTCGTGCCGCCGAAGCGTGTGGTGTAAATTTTCTGAACGTGACGAACTTCCAAAAACGACATAACCGTTACCTCCTGTGTAATGACAGGCTCAGTATAAACCGCCGGGAAAATGGCTGCCATACTTCCGGCTTACATTTTCCCGGCGGAAACTTACGATTCTGTAAGGCTCACTCGACCTCGAGCGCGTCCTGCTCGAGTCCGATGCGCACCGTCGTGCCCACGCCGGGCGTCGAGACGATGGTGATCGAGTGACCGAGCTTTGCAAGGATGCGCCGGCAGAGATACAGCCCGATGCCGGTCGCGCGCTTATCCGTGCGGCCGTTGCTGCCGGTGTAGCCCTTTTCAAACACGCGCGGCAGATCCTCGGGCGCGATGCCGATGCCCGTGTCGCGGATGCACAGCGTCTTCGGCGCTTCGAGCGTGATGGAGACCGAGCCGCTGCGCGTATACTTGAGGGCGTTGGAGAGCACCTGCTCGATGACGAACAGCAGCCACTTCTCATCCGTGATGACGCTGACGTTCAGCGGCGTATACTCCAGACGCAGCTTGCGCCGGATGAACTGGGAAGCAAACTTGCGCACCGCCTGCCGGACGATATCGTCGAGCGCGTAGTTGCGGATGACATAGTCCGACGACGGGCTCTCGAGCCGCAGATAGCCGAGCACCATCTCCACATATTGCTCCACGCTCTGCAGCTGCTCGAGCAGCGCACGCTGCTCGTCCGTGTCCGCATCCTGCAGCAGCAGGCGCATGGCGGCGATGGGCGTCTTGATCTGGTGCGCCCAGACGGTGTAGTACTCAACTAAGTCCTGATAGCTGCGCTGGCTGCGGGTCATCTGCGCGCGGCGGTCGGCATCGAGCGCGCGCACGAGCGCCTGATACTGTGCCTCGAGCATCCCGTCCGGTTCCGGCAGCTGCTCGGTGCTGAGCGTGATCTCCTGCTCCAGCCGCCGCAGCAGGCGCAGGCGCACGGCAAAGCGCCGGTAATCGACCGCGAACCAGACCAGCAGCAAAAACAGGCACACGAGCGCCGCATACCCCACCGCGCCCAGCGGCAGTCGGTAGAGCCAGAACACGAGCGCGAACACGGCCGTGTAGACCGCGAGCGCGATCACGACCTTGCGGTTTTCCCGCACATAGGCACCAAACATATCTTGCCCCCTCACTCGATGAGATAGCCGAGGCCTTTTTTCGTCGTGATATAATCCGGCAGGCCGGCGGCCTCAAGCTTGCGGCGCAGACGGGCGATGTTGACCGTGAGCGTGTTTTCGTCCACGAAGCTGTCCGTCTCCCAGAGCTTTTCCATGAGCGTCTCGCGGCTGACGACGCTGCCCTTGCGCTCGAGGAGCGTCTGCAGGATGCGGTAGTCGTTTTTCGTCAGCTCGATGCGCTGCCCCCGATACGTCAGGCTCGCATCCGCCGTGTTGAGCACGGCGCCGCGATGCTCGAGCGTGGGCGCGGGCGCGGCAAAATCATACGTGCGGCGCAAAATGGCCTGGATCTTCGCCAGCAGCACGTTCAGATCAAAGGGCTTGGCGATGAAATCATCCCCGCCCATGTTCATGGCCATGACGATGTTCATATTGTCCGACGCCGAGGAGATGAACACGACCGGCACGTTCGACATGCGCCGCAGCTCCTGACACCAGTGGTAGCCGTTATAAAACGGGAGCGTGATGTCCAGCAGCACAAGCTGCGGATCGAACGCCGTGCACTCGGCGAGCACATTGCGGAAATCCTCCGCGCAGCGCACGTCAAAGCCCCACGTCGTCAGGTGCTTTTGCAGCGCGGCGGCGATGGCCGCGTCATCCTCCACGATAAAAATGCGATGCATACGATCACCTCAAAAAGAAAATAGCAGGTACCGTTCGTACCTGCTATTTTACGATACTTTGCCGTCGATTGCAACGGCAGCCTCAATCCCGGCGGCGGTTGCCGTAGAGCAGGATCAGCCGCAGCAGCTGCGCGAACGACACCAGCAGCGCCGCGACATACGTCATGGCGGCCGCCCGCAGCACGCTGCGCGCACCGCGCAGCTCATCGTCCGTGAGCAGGTTGCGCGACTCGATCGCCGCCAGCGCGCGGCGCGAGGCGTTGAACTCCACCGGCAGCGTCGCCAGCTGGAACACCGTCACAAGGCCGAAGAGCAAAATGCCTGCCCAGACGAGCGCCGTCCAGTTGAAGATCAGCCCCGCAATGAGCAGCGGCCACGAGAGATTGGAGCCGATGCGCGTAGCCGGGATGATGGCCGCGCGGATGCGGATGGGCGCGTAATCGGTCGCGTACTGCACGGCGTGGCCCGCCTCGTGCGCCGCGACGCCGACGGCCGCGATCGACGCGACGCCATACACTTCGTCCGAGAGGCGGATAACCTTCGCCTGCGGGTCGAAGTGGTCAGTGAGCTTGCCGGAGATGTGCTCGATGCGCACGTCGGTGATGCCGTTTGCCTGCAGGATGCGCTGCGCCGCCTGCGCGCCGGTCAGCCCGCTCATGCAGCGCACACCGGCATAGCGCGAAAACGCGCTCTTGACCTGGATCTGCGCGATGAGCGCGATGAGCAGCGCCGGCACAACCAGCACCAGATACGTCATATCAAAGCCATAATAATAACCGTTATACATGGCAGTCATCCTTTCTGATTCGTGCTGCTATTGTACCGCCAAAGCGTGCGCACGTCAACCGGGACAAGTATTTGTATATTGTGTGGTTTTTTCCCGAAAAAATATCCCCCCACCGGGCTTGTGCGGCGCACATTTTTTGTTATACTGATATCAAGCCAACGGTGCAGCGGCGGCAGACACAGGCCGCCGCCGGATCACGGCGGATCCCAAAGCAAACCTTCCTTCTTCCCCGTTCCCCATTCCCTTCTTCCCATCGCGCACGAAGCCCCCCGAACAGCTGTTCGGGGGGCTTCGGCTTTTTCGTGTTACTTTCCGATGTATGCGCTGAGAATGGCGGCCATCTCGGCGCGGGTCGCACCGCCGTTCGGCGCGAGGTGGCTGCTGTCGCGGCCGACGATGAGCCGGCGCGCATTCGCCCACTGCATCGCATCCATCGCCCAGGCCGGGATCTGTCCGGCATCGCTGTAGGCGGAAAGGTCTGCGCGCGCCGTCACATCCGCGCCGGTGAAGGCCGCATAGCCATAGAGCATGACGGCCGCCTGTGCGCGCGTGACCGCCTCGTTCGGGCGGAACGTGCCGTCGCCGAAGCCGCAGACGATCCCGTTTTGCGCTGCCCAGACGATGGCGTCGGTGTACCAGCAGCCTGCCGGGACATCCGTGAACGGGCTCTCACCCGTGACCGCCGGCTCGCCCGCCATCGCATAGAGGATGACCGCGAGCATTGCGCGGCTCAGCTGCTGATCCGGCGCGAAGGTCTTCTCGTCCATGCCGACCATCCAGCCGCGGGTATACACGCGCTTGATGGCACTGTATGCCCAGTGGTTCGTCACGTCCGTGAACGGCAGGAACATTCCCGGCTCATCCATATAGTCGGCGGTGAAGAACACCTCGATCACGTCGCCGTCCGAGAGCCGGCAGTCTTGCATGGCAACGTCCGGGAACTCCCCGTTGACGCGAAAGACCCAGCCGGAATTCGGCCCCTTGCTGAACTCGGCCACTTTTGTGCCGTCTGGCTTGATGACGGCCTGCACATAGCTTCCCTTCGCCTCATAGCTGTAGCCGTTGGCCGCGAGCACCTGCCGGAATACGTCCATCGCCGTCGTGCCCTCCGGCAGGTCGCCGATCACGGACGGCGCGATCCACATTTCCGTGTCCGTGTGCAGCTGGAAGGTGACGCTGAGCGCCTTGTGATCCGGCTCGACCGGCGTGGGATCCACGGGCGTCGGAGTGACCGGCTCCGTGCCGGGCACCGTCAGCTCCACGGACACCGGCTGGCAGCTCAGTGCCTGAAAGTCCTTGTTGTCCGGATAGCGTGCGGCATACTTGCCGAGCGTCTCACTCGAGAGCTCGCTGCTGACCGTAACGGTCTTGTCCCCCGCCGCGCGGGTCACGAGCAGGTTTTCATGGCTGATAACGTCCGGATCCGTCGAGCGGAACAGCCGCCACTGCTCGCTTTCCGTCCAGCCGTCCATCGCCACGGGGACGATGCCGCTGCCGGTCAGGTCTGCATGGTCATACACCCAGACGAGCTGGCCGTCCGCATCCAGATACGCCTCCTGGAAGGGGTGCAGGTCGGTGAGAATGTTCTTTGCGTCCGTGTTGCCGTTGCGGATGCCGTCAAAGTAGTGCGCCCTGACCGCAGCCATGAGCGCGAGCTCCGCGTCGATCTCCTGCTGCGTGAGCGGCTGGACGGCGATCAGGAAGCTGCGCGAGGCCGACACGCCGCTGTCGCTGTCCGTGATCGTCACCGTGACGGTGACATTCTTGGCAGCCTCACCGGGCAGCGGGCGGTAGACCTCCGCACGCGCGGCATTGTTCACATCCGGCGGCATGATGGTGTCGGCATCGCTGCTTGTGATGGTCACGGGGGTGTACTTGCCGTCCACGCCGAAGTCGCGCGTGGTCGGGAAATGAATGTCATTGGCTGCGAGATACCTGCCGTCGCGCTGCGTGAGGGGCAGACCCGTCACGGCGTCGCGCAGGCCGCCATAGGATGCAAAGCCCGCGTCGAGCTTTGCAAGCAGCTGCTCGCGCATGTTGGTCTGCTGCCCCTTGACGGTGACGGTAAACACCTTGCTGACGGTAATGGTCTGCTCCTGCGCATCTGTGAGCTGGAAGGTCACGGTCGCGGTGAGGGTGACGGTCTTGTCCTGCGCAGGCGTCTTGACCACTCCGACATAGGGGTCAAAGAGCGTGTCCGCCGTCTGCTGGTTCTTGTCGCTGACGGCGATCACGGTCGGATCGCTGGACGTCCAGGAAATGAGCGCCCACCGCTTGCCGTCGATGACCTTCGGCAGCGTCAGGTCCTGCGTGAGCAGGTTCGGGTCATCCCCGGCGGCGCACAGGCCCTCGGTGGTGAGCTGGCTCGTGATCTCGGCAGAGATCGTGTCACGCACACGCTGCACATCCCAGCCGATGACGACCGGGACCTGCAGTGTCTCGCTGGCGCCGGCCTTGCTGAGCGCAAACGTGACGCGGTAGCTTCCGCTGCGCTGCAGCGGCGCAGTGTTCGGGTCTGCGTAGAAATACGTGATGGTGCCGTCGGCCGCGACGCCCGCACCGCCGTACACTTCCTCGACCTTGGAGACGCTGACCGCGATGCTGCTGTCGTCGAGCTTCGCGCTGAGCATCGTGTTCACGTTCGTATCCCGGCCGTATTCCGGCGTCAGGGTGACGGTGCCGTCGAGCCGCTCGACGAGCTTTTGCAGCTCGCTTTTGGCGGCTTCCTTATCGAGTTCCGCCTGCGACCAGACGCGGATGTCAAAATTGCGGCAGGCGGTCGCCTCGCCGCGCGTGAGCGTCGCCGTGAGGGTGACGGTCCGGATGCCACTGCCCGGCAGCGTCACGACGCCGGTGGCCGGGTCGATGATGCTGCTGTCCGAGCTCGCCCATGTGATGGCCGAGCCGTTCACGGAGCCGGTCGCCGGCAGTGCGATCGTCGTGGCCGCGCGGATGTCGGAGGTATCGAGCGTCAGGGCCGAGGCGTCTGCCTTGAGCAGGCGCTCTTCCGCCGTGGCGATGCGCACAGGGCTGCTGAGTGTCTTATATTCTCTGGAGACCGTGTCATAGAGCATGAAGGACAGGTAATTGCCCGCCATGTCCTCCGGGATGGTGTACTCCCGGCCGGTCGTGCCGGTGATCTCCTGATACGAGCTGGTGCCGGTGTTGCCCGCGCTGTAGTCCGCGGCCGTGAGATAGCGCCACTCGATCTTCAGTTTCGGGAAATTCTCGTAGTCGTACTCGCCGCCGCCAAGGACATTGACCTTGGCGCGCACCGTCTCGCCCACGGCAACAACGCCCTCGAGCTCCACGGTCGTGATCTGGGGGATGACATAGATCGTGATGCTCGCCGTGATGCCATCGGCCGTGCCGGCCGTGACGACCGCCTTACCGGCGCCGTCAGCCGTCGCCTTGACGATCACGGACCGGTTTGCCGCGCCCGCGCCCTCCGGCGTCTCGAGCGTGACAATGCCCTCGCCCTCCGTCAGCGTCCAGTCGACGTGCGTGTCCTCATCCATGTCCTTGCAGGCGGCGGTGATCGTCGTCTGCGGCTGCGCATCATTTGTGGTACGCCAGAGCGTATCTGAGCCGGTCAGCTCGATGCGCGGGTCAGGCTGCACCACTTCGCCCGCCTGCCAGACGAGGATGGGGTAGCCGTTGTTCGCGCCAGCCGTGTCCTCTTTGAAGGCATTGCCGAGCTTGTCCGCAAGGCCCTCGGGGGAGGTGATGTGCGCAGCCGCCGCTGCCGTGCCGCCAAGCGTTTCCGCCTCCGGCAGCGTATAGTAGCAGTTTTTGACCGTGGCACTGCTGAAGGCGAAGATGCCGCCCTTCTGCGATGCCTTACCGCCAATGTCGCCGATGCTGTAGCAATTATCAATAGTGCCCTTGTTCAGCTGGCCGACGATGCCGCCTGCCTTGGCGGAGCCGATCACGCTGCCGGTGTTGTAGCAATCGCGGATCGCAGCGGTATTCTTCCAGTAGCCGAGGATGCCGCCGGCAGTCGTTCCGGTCACGGCTGCAAGATTCGCGCAGCCGCTGATCGTGACATTGTTTCCGTTCAGGCCGCCGGCAATGCCGCCGGTATAACCGCCGGTCACACTGCCGGAAAAGCTGCAGTTCTCGATCGTACCGGCCTGCACCTTGCCGACGATGCCGCCGACGTAGTTCTTCGTGCCGCAGCTGACCGTGCCGGAGACGTTCAGGTTGCGGATCGTTGCCTTGTTGATCGCCGCAAACAGTCCCTGATTGACCTTGCTGCCCTGCACATTCAGGCCGCTGATCGTGTGGCCGCAGCCATCGAATGTGCCGGCAAAGAAATCGCCGACATACGTCGCCGTGCTGCCGACCGGCGTCCACGTGCCGGTGAGGGCAATGTCACCGGCGAGATAGAGCGTGACGCCGGCGTGCGCATATGTGCCGTTTCCGTCATCCGCCTTGACCGCGGCGGCGAAGGCCCGCAGGCTCTCTTCCGTACTGATCTTGTACGCCGCGCCGGTGCTGATGTCCGCATCTGCGGCATACTCCGGCAGTGCAGCCACGTCCACCGTGTCCGCAGCCAGTGCCGCCGGCATGAGGCTGAACACCATCGTCAGCACAAGCAGCAGGGCCAGAAACCGTTTTTTCATGTGTTTCCCTCCTGAATGAAAAAATCTGCCCGCCGGGACCGGCAGACAGATGCAGCAAAACCGGCCGAACGAAATTGCTTCGTTCAGCCATGCAGCTTCCGGTTCCGGCGGAAATGCCTGCAGCCTTCAGGTATTCTGACTTATCCGCCATCCGGCGGCTTCACAGTGACCGACTCGCGGGGCTTTGCACCCTCATTCCCCCTGCCGCCCGAAGCGGCGAAGGCTGCGCAATGTACAGTTGTATTTTCAGTGTAGCACAGTGCAGCAAGGTTGTAAATCTTTTTTCCGAACGCACAACACCCCCGGGCCGCAGCCCGGGGGTGTTGACGATCGTCTGTTATTTGCGGATGTACGCGCTGAGGATGCTCGCCATCTCGGCGCGGGTCGTCGCCGCAGTCGGCGCGAGATGCGCGCTGTCGCGGCCGATGATGAGCTGCCGCGCATTTGCCCACTGCATCGCATCCATCGCCCAGGACGGGATCTGTCCGGCGTCACTGTAGGCGGAGAGGTCTGCGCGCACCGTCACGTCGTCCTGCGTGAAAGCGGCAAAGGCACAGAGCATCACGGCAGCCTGTGCGCGCGTGAGTGCATCATTCGGGCGGAACGTGCCGTCGCCGAAGCCGGAGACGATGCCGTTTTCCGCGGCCCAGACGACGGCATCGGTATACCAGCTGTCAGCCGGGACATCGGTGAAGGGGTTCGCCGCCTCGACCGCCGGTTGACCGGCTCTGGCATAGAGGATGACCGCAAGCATCGCGCGGCTCATCTCCTGACTCGGCGCGAAGGTCGTCTCGTTCACGCCGACCATGAGGCCGCGGGTATACATGCGCTTGATGGCGGTGTACGCCCAGTGATCCCACGACACGTCGGTATACGGCAGCGACATGCCGGGCTCCTTCTCGTAATCGGCGGTGTAGAGCACCTCGATCTCGTCGCCGTCCATGAGCACGAAATCGTTCATGCCGACGTCTGCAAAGTCATTGTTGACGCGAAACAGCCAGCCGGAATTCTTACCCTTGCCAAACTCGGCCAGCCGCGTGCCGTCGGGCGCAGTGATCGCCTGCACATAGCAGTACTGCTCGTGGTATTCATAGGTGTAGCCCTTGTCGGCCAGTACCTTCTGGAACACGGTGAACACCGACGTGCCCTCCGGCAGATCGCTGACCTCGGTCGGTGCGATCCACTCATCCGTGTCCGTGTGCAGCCGGAAAGTGACGCTGATCGTCTTGGGCTGCGCATCGTCTGCGTTCACAGCCAGTGCCGCCGGCATGAGGCTCATGATCAGAACCAGCACCAGCAGCAGCGACAGAAACCGTTTTTTCATGTACGTTCCTCCTGAAACAATAAAATTCTGCCCGCCGGAACCGGCGGACAGATACAGCAAAACCGGCTGAACAACGCATCCTGTTCAGCCCTGCAGCTTCCGGTTCCGGCGGAAATGCCTGCAGCCTTCGGGTATTCTGACTCATCCGCCGGACGGCGGCTTCACAGTGACCGACTCGCGGGGCCTTGCACCCCATTTCCCCTGCCGCCCGAAGCGGCGAAGGCTGCGCAATATGAAAAACCGCATTCAGTGTATCACAGTGCGCCGCCGTTGTAAATCCCTCTGCGGGCACGAAACCGGGCAAAAAAATCTCCTCCCGGCGGTTAACGGGAGGAGATTTTTTACGTGCAGAAAACCACACGTTGGGGGGTGGTCACCGGGAGGCGGTTACTCCCGGAAACCAAGGAGAAAAAACAGAAATGAAAGATAGATAGCAAATAGAAAAGCGGTTTATCAGAGTTTGAGGTTTACAATGTCTCTGCCGAGGAGCACCGTGTACGCCCCGCCGATCACGAGTGCCAGCAGCCCCAGCAGCATCATGGCGGCCGAACCTGCGGGATATGTGCTCATGAAGGCAACAGCGACGATCTCGATCGCGAGAAACGCAACAAAAGCCAAAACGTTCAGCAAGATGTTTTTCATAACGAGTCCCTCCTGAAAGATTTGCTTCGGGGCGCTTCTGATCCCCTTTAACGATGCCAGAATAGCACAGAAAACGTGTGTTGTAAAATTCACAATTTCGAATGTTCTCTTTTTTGGTTTTGATGCAATTCAAAAAAATAATAAGGTGCTTTCGAAATTGTGATAAATAGCTGTCAAACTGTTCCTGCTCCGTGTCGAATACCGGAAATAATGCTTGACGCAGGCCGGATTTGCGACGTATTATATGATTGAGAAAAAAACGGATCCAATTCGGGATAAGGAGGCATTGCCTATGGAACTTCGTTTGCTGACCACATTCCTAAAGGTCGCACAGCTGCAGAGCTTCTCCAAGGCCGCAGAATCTCTGGGATATTCCCAGTCCGCAGTTACGGTGCAGGTTCAGCAGCTTGAAAATGAGCTGGGCGTGCGTCTGTTCGATCGCATCGGCAAAACGGTGTCCATCACCCACTATGGGCAGGAGTTCATTCCCTATGCGCGCGATGTCGTGTCGGCTGCCGCGCGCGCCGTGTCGTTCACGGTCGAGGAGCGCGATCTGACCGGCACGCTGCGCATCGGCACGATCGAGTCGATCATGACGGCCAGCTTCGGGGAGATCCTGCCGCTGTATCATGAGCACTGTCCGCGCGTGAACACGCAGCTGATCGAAGGCGACACGAAGACGCTGTCGGATATGCTCATGCACAATGAGGTCGACCTGATCTATACGCTCGACGATATGGGCTACGACGCGCAGCGCGTCAAGCTCTTTGAATGCCCGCAGGATATCGTCATCGTCGCCAGCCCCAAGCACCGCTTCGCCGCGGCAAAACAGCTCAAGCTGGCGGACCTCGTGGACGAGCCGTTCGTGCTCATGCCGCAGTCCAACAGCTACCGCCACCAGTTCGATGTGGAGCTGGCGCACCAGAAGCTGACGATCCGTCCGTTCCTGGAGCTGGAGAGCACGAGCATGGTCATGCAGCTGCTCGAGCACAGCCCGTACCTGTCCGTGCTGCCGCGCTACACGGCGCGCCGCCGCGCGGAAGAGGGCCGACTCGCCATTTTGCCGGTCACGGACTGCCACATGGAGCAGTGGAGCCAGCTGGTGCACCACCGCGACAAGGTGCTCACGCCGCAGATCCGCGTTATGGTCTCCTGCATTGCGCAGGTGGAAAAAATCCCGCTGCATCTCGAGAGCTGAACAGGGACATAACAAAAACCTGCCCCCATCGTGCGATGGGGGCAGGTTTGCATCCGGGAACAAAAACTCAGTCGGTCACGTACGGCAGGAGGGCGATCTGACGCGCTCTCTTGATGGCCTCGGTGAGCTCGCGCTGGTGCATCGCGCAGGTACCGGTCGTGCGGCGCGGCAGGATCTTGCTGCGCTCGGACAGGAAGCGGCGAAGCTTCGCGGTGTCTTTGTAGTCGATATAAGTGCACTTGTCAACACAGAACTGGCAAACTTTTCTGCGTTTGCGGTTCTTGCTCTTATCTCTGTCAAAAGCCAAGACTGTAATCCTCCTTTATCAAAATCAGAACGGCAGGTCGCCGTCATCGTCGTCCAGCTCGGAAAACGCGCTGCCGCCCTGGGGGACATTGTCATATCCGCCATAGCTTCCGCGGTGAGCCGGTGCCGATGCACTCGGCGCTGCCGGGCGAGACGTATCGCCGCCGTCGCGGCGCTTGCTCTCGCCAAAGTAGACATTGTCCGCCACGACCTCCGCGCTGCGGCGCTTGCCGCCCTCACGGTCGGTCCAGTCGCGGATCTGCAGGCGGCCGCTCACAACGGCCATGCTGCCCTTGGTGAAGTACTTGGAGACGAACTCCGCCGTGCTTCTCCACGCGACAATGTCGATGAAGTCCGTCTGCCGCTCGCCGCCGTCACGACCGCCGAAATCACGGTCGACCGCAAGCGAAAACGACGCCACGGGGATCTGGGACTGGGTATAACGAAGCTCGGGGTCACGGGTCAGACGGCCCATGAGCACAATGTGATTCAGCATTGCCGCGCCTCCTTATTCCGGGCGACGGGTGATCAGGGAGCGGAGAATACCGTCCGTGATGCCCAGCACACGATCCAGCTCAGCCGGGAAATCCGGGCCGCTGGTGAACTTGACGAGCACGTAGTAGCCCTCGGAAATGTAGTTGATCTCGTAAGCGAGCTTGCGCTTACCCATCTCCTCCATCTCCTCCAGCGTGCCGTTCTGCTCGACAAGCGCCTTGAACTTCTCGACGACTGCTGCAGTCTCTTCCTCCGACAGGTTGGGGTTGATGATGTACATCAGTTCGTACTTTTCGGTGGTTTTTGCCATTTCAGTTGCACCTCCTTCTGGTCTGATGGCCCTCATCTCAAATGAGAGCAAGGATCACCTGTGTCAGCACACAGGCCATATTATTATACCTGAAAATATGGGAAAGTCAATCTTTTTTTGCACTTTCCGGTGTATCGAGCACGTGCACGTTCATCTGCGGATAGGACATGGACACGCCGTGGGCATCAAACGCCGCGCCGACGGCCTCCATGAGGTCGTAGTACACCGTCCAGTAATCGGCCGTCTTGCACCAGACCCGCACGACGTAGTCGATATTGCTCTCGCCGTACCCCGCCACGCGCACAAACGGCGCGGGCTCCGGCAGGATGCCGGGCACGAGCGAGACGGCATTGTGCAGCGCCGCCTTCACCTGCTCCGGACGGCAGGTATAGTCCGCGCCGAAGGTGAGATCCACGCGCCGCTGCGGCTCACGGTTATAGTTGACGATCTTGGACGCCGACAGGTCGCTGTTCGGCACATAGATGTCCTTATTGTCGATCGTGCACAGCTGCGTGTAGATCAGGCCGATGTCGCGCACCGTGCCGCTGACATTGCCGGCCTCGATGAAATCGCCGTCCTCAAACGGCCGTGTGAGCAGGATGATGATACCGCTCATGGCATTCGAGAGGCAGTTTTGCACCGAGAGCGACAGAGCCAGACCGAGCAGGCTGAACACAGCCAGCAGTGCTGTGACATTAAAGCCGAGGCTGTCGGCCACGATGAGGATCGCCATGAATTCCAGCGTGATCTTGAGCACCTTGAGAATGAACCTGCTCAGGCTCTCGGACAGGCGCGAGTGCGACGATATGCGCCGCGCAATGCGCATGATGATCCAGATGCAGACAATGCAGATCACGAGCGTGATGGCGGAGGTGATGAGTTTTTCCAGTGTGAGACTGCCGAGGCTGAAGCCGATGGCTTTGTTCACGTCCTCGATGCTGTCTTTTGTCGATTCGAGCGCGCTCTGATAGGTGTCCGTATTCAAATGGCGGTCTCCCCTTTCGTGAATGATCTGATGTTCAGTATACGCCATACCCCGCCGGTTTTCAACACGTTCCGTCAGGCGGCATCCTGGGCAGGGGCCTCAGAAAGGAGCGTGCCTGTTTGTGCAAAAAGCGCAAAAAGGCGGGGCTGAAATCAGCCCCGCCTGCGTGGGTAGGAAAAATTATACCTCGTCGTAGAGCTTCTTGAGCTTGAGCAGGTGCTCGTAGCGCTTCTTTGCGTTGGCCTCGGACTTGGCAAACAGCTCCTCGGCACGATCCGGGAACTCGTTGGTCAGGCGGGCGTAACGTGCCTCGTTCATGAGGAAGTCACGGTAGCCGTCGGCCGGCTCCTTGCTGTCGAGCGCGAAGGGCTTCTCGGCGGACGGATCGTAGCGGAACAGATTCCAGTAGCCGCAGTCGACCGCGCGCTTCATCTCGCCCTGGCAGTTGGTCATGCCGCCCTTCTTGATGCTGTGCATCTCGCAGGGAGCATAGCCGATGATCAGGGACGGGCCGGGGTAAGCTTCCGCTTCCTTGATGGCCTTGATGGTCTGCGCCGGGTTTGCACCCATGGCGACCTGCGCCACGTAGATGTAGCCGTAGCTCATGGCGATCTCGGCAAGGCTCTTGCTCTTGAGCTCCTTACCGGCAGCCGCGAACTGCGCGACCTGACCGATGTTGGAGGCCTTGGACGCCTGTCCGCCGGTGTTGGAGTAGACCTCGGTGTTGAAGACGAACACGTTCACGTCCTCGTCCTGCGCCAGGACATGGTCCAGACCGCCGAAGCCGATGTCGTAGGCCCAGCCGTCGCCGCCGAAGATCCAGCAGCTCTTCTTGTTGAGGAAGTCCTTGCCGGCCATGATGCGCTGGTAGCGCTCGCAGTCACAGGCGGGCTTGGCCTCCATCACAGCGAGGAACTCCGCCGTGGCGGTCTGGTTGGCCTCGCCGTCGTTGTAGGTCTCGAGGTACTTCTTGGCAGCCGCGACCTTCGCCGGATCCTTGCCGTTTTCGGCGATGTAGCGGATGTCCTCCGCGAGGTCGTCGCGGATCTTCTTCTGGCCGAGGTACATGCCGAGGCCGTGCTCCGCGTTATCCTCGAACAGGGAGTTGGCCCAGGCGGGACCCTTGCCTTCCTTGTTGACGGTGTACGGGCTGGTGGCAGCCGGGCCGCCCCAGATGGACGAGCAGCCAGTCGCGTTGGAGATCATCATGTGATCGCCGAACAGCTGCGTGATCAGGCGGGCATAGCTCGTCTCGGCGCAGCCGGCGCAGGAGCCGGAGAACTCAAGCATGGGCTGACGGAACTGGCTTCCCTTGACGGTGAAGTCCTGAAGCTCCTTCTTCTCGGCAACAGCGGAGACCATGTAGTCGAACACGGGCTGCTGCACTTCCTGGCCCTCCAGCGGCTGCATCGTCAGCGCGCCGACCGGGCAGACGTGCGTGCAGACGCCGCAGCCCATGCAGTCGAGCGGAGAGATGGCCATGGAGAACTTGTAAACGCCCTTGCCGGCGCCGACCTTGAAGTCGACCGCCTTGGTCTGAGCGGGCGCGGCGGCCAGCTCGTCGGCAGTGAGCGCGAACGGACGGATGGTCGCATGCGGGCAGACATAGGCGCACTGGTTGCACTGGATGCACTTGGCGCTGTCCCACTCGGGCACGGAGACGGCCACACCGCGCTTCTCATACGCGGAGGCGCCGAGCTCGAACGTGCCATCAGCATGGTCGACGAACGCGGAGACAGGCAGGCTGTCGCCGTCCATCTTGTCGACCGGGGTGAGAATGTCGCGCACCATCTTGACGGTGGCCGGACGGCCGGTCAGCTCCTTGGCGGGCGCATCGTCCACGGCGTTGGCCCAGTCGGCCGGAACGTCGATCTTCACATACGCGGTCGCGCCGAGGTCGATGGCCTTGTAGTTCATCTCGACCACGTCCTCGCCCTTCTTCATGTAGGAGGCCTTGGCCTTCTCCTTCATGTAGCGGATGGCGTCCTCCTCCAGCATGATCTTCGCCAGAGAGAAGAATGCGGACTGCAGGATGGTGTTGTTGCGCTTGCCCATACCGATCTGGATGGCCAGGTCAATGGCGTTGATCGTGTAGAGCTGGATGTTGTTCTTGGCAATGTAGCGCTTGGCGGAGGCGTCCAGATGGTGGCTGAGCTCCTCGGGTGTCCACTCGCAGTTAATCATGAACACGCCGCCGGGCTTGACGTCCTGAACCATCTTGAAGCCCTTGGTGATGTAGCTCGGGTTGTGGCAGGCGACGAAGTCGGCCTTATTGATATAGTACGGGCTCTTGATCTCGTGATCGCCGAAGCGCAGGTGGCTGATGGTCACGCCGCCGGTCTTCTTGGAGTCGTACTGGAAGTAGGCCTGCACGAACTTATCGGTGTGGTCGCCGATGATCTTGATGGAGTTCTTGTTGGCGCCGACGGTGCCGTCACCGCCGAGACCCCAGAACTTGCAGGCGATGGTGCCCTCGGCGGAGGTGTCGGGCGCGTCCGTCTCCGGCAGGGAGAGGTTGGTCACGTCGTCAACGATGCCGATGGTGAACTGACGCTTCGGGTTCTCGCTCTTGAGCTCCTCGTAGACCGCGAACACGGAGGCCGGCGGGGTGTCCTTGGAGCCGAGGCCGTAGCGGCCGCCGGTGACGACGATGTCATTGCGGCCGGCGTTGGCCAGCGCGGTGACGACGTCGAGGTACAGGGGCTCGCCCTGTGCGCCGGGCTCCTTCGTGCGGTCGAGCACGGCGATCTTCTTGCAGGTCGCCGGGATGGCCGCGATGAGCTTGTCGGCACGGAACGGACGGTACAGGCGGACCTTCACGAGGCCGACCTTCTCGCCGTGGGCGTTGAGGTAGTCGATGACCTCCTCAGCCACATCGCAGATGGAGCCCATGGAGATGATGACACGGTCAGCATCCGGAGCGCCGTAGTAGTTGAACAGCTGGTAGTTGGTGCCGATCTTGGCATTGATCTTCGCCATGTACTCCTCGACCAGCTCCGGCACGGCGTCGTAGTACTTGTTGGACGCCTCACGGTTCTGGAAGAAGATGTCGCCGTTTTCATGGCTGCCGCGCATCTGCGGATGCTGCGGGTTCAGACCGCGCTGACGGAAGGCATTGACCGCATCCATGTCCACCATATCAGCCAGATCATCATAATCCCAGACGGCGATCTTCTGGATCTCGTGCGAGGTACGGAAGCCGTCGAAGAAGTTCAGGAACGGAACACGGCCCTTGATGGCGGCCAGATGCGCCACGGGGGACAGATCCATGACTTCCTGCACGTTGCCCTCGGCGAGCATGGCGAAGCCGGTCTGGCGGCAGGCCATAACGTCGGACTGGTCACCGAAGATGGACAGGGTGTGCGAAGCGAGTGCGCGCGCCGTCACGTGGAACACGGCCGGGAGCAGCTCACCGGCGATCTTGTACATATTCGGAACCATGAGCAGCAGGCCCTGAGAGGCGGTATACGTCGTCGTCAGAGCACCGGCATTCAGCGAACCGTGGACAGCGCCGGCTGCGCCGGACTCTGCCTGCATTTCCTGTACACGGACCTTCGTGCCGAAGATGTTCTTACGACCGGCGGCGGACCACTGATCGACCAGGTCGGCCATCGGGCTCGACGGGGTGATCGGGTAAATGGCAGCCACTTCCGTAAAGGCGTAGGACACGTGGGCGGCAGCATTGTTGCCGTCCATCGTAACGAGCTTTCTTGCCATAAACTTCATCTCCTATTTCTCTTATGCGTTAGCCTATATTTGTGCAATGGGTACCTATCAGCCCATTCGCGTCAATATGATAACACAGTTGCAAAAAAACGTAAATAATAGTTTTTTAATTCGTATTTCATATTTCGAAACGTTATTATTGAAAACATGCAAGTTTCTGAGGGAAAACCGGCATTTTCACGGAAAAAGCCTGCTTTTTTCGCTGTTTTTTCGCTTGTGATTTCTCACCTATTGTTATATAATATATCACTGCTGTTAAGAAAGGGGCTGTCTACATGGTCAAAATCGAACAATCGAATGGCACCATCAGCATCACCAACGAAGTATTCACAAACCTTGCAGGCGACGCCGCGACCAGTTGCTTCGGCGTGAAGGGCATGGTCGGCCGCAGCAAGGACAGCGGTCCGTTCCAGCTTCTGCGCAGAGAATCCATGTCCAAGGGCGTCAACGCCACGTTCGCCGACGACGGGAGCATCTCGCTCGAGCTGCACATCGCAGTCGATCACGGCGTGAACATTTCCGCGCTCGCCCACAGCATCATCAACGAGGTCAGCTATAAGGTCAATCAGGCCACCGGCGTGCCCGTTGCGCGTGTGGACGTGTTCGTGGATTCCATGTTCCTCGATTGAACAGGGACATTTCGCATCGCTTCCCCTCCCGGGAGCCGCGCTTCCGGGCCATTTTCATTTCCCCCGTCGGAGGTGTACAGATTTGAGAGAAATTATTGATGCCGCAGCGCTTCGGGAGATGCTCCTGTGCGCGAATGCGGCACTGGAAGAAAACAAACAACGCATCAACGAGCTCAACGTCTTCCCTGTTCCGGACGGTGACACCGGCACGAACATGAGTCTGACGATGAACTCCGCCGCCATCGAGCTCGGCCGCAAGCAGACCGACACCGTCGGCGCCGTGGCCGACTGCGCCGCCAGCGCCCTGCTGCGCGGTGCGCGCGGCAACTCCGGCGTCATCCTGTCGCTGCTGTTCCGCGGGATCGCCAAGTCCCTCAAGGGCCGCGAGAACGCAAACGCCGCCGAGTTTGCCGCCGCCGTCTCCGCCGGTGTGGACGCTGCCTACAAGGCCGTCATGAAGCCGGCCGAGGGCACGATCCTCACCGTCAGCCGTCTGGGTGCGCAGGCCGCCGTGGAGTTTGCCAAGGAGAGCACGGACTTTGAGGCCATGCTCGAGGCGCTGCTCGCCGCTGCGCGCGAGGCGCTGGCCGACACGCAGAACATCAACCCCGTGCTGCGCCGCGCAGGTGTGGTCGACGCCGGCGGCGAGGGCTTCGTGCTCGTCATGGACGCCATGCTCGGCTATCTGCAGGGACGCACCGCCGCCCCCGTGACCGCGGCCGCTCCGGCTGCCGCCGCCGCGCCGAAAGAGGGCGCGGATTTCTCCGAGTTCGACACCGGAGAGATCACGTTCGGCTACTGCACGGAGTTTATCGTGGCGCGCGAAAACAACAAGAGCCCCGAGCTGCTGCGCTCGTTCCTCAATAACCTCGGCGACTGTGTCGTCGTGGTCGATGATGATGAGATCATCAAAGTGCACGTGCACACGAACGTGCCCGGCGAGGTGCTGACCGAGGCGCTGACCTATGGCCCGCTCCAGACCGTGAAGATCGAAAATATGCGCAACCAGCACACTGCCCTCTCCGGCAGCGACGCCCCCGCCGCGCCCGAGGCGGAGCCCGCGCCTGAGGCAGAGCCTGCTGTGGCCGCGCCCGAAAAGCAGTTCGGCGTCGTGGCCGTGTCCGCCGGCGAAGGCATGGCGAACCTCTTCCGCGAGCTGGGCGTCGACCGTGTCGTCACCGGCGGCCAGACCATGAACCCCTCCACGGAGGACATCCTCACCGAGGTCAACAAGACCCCGGCGGAGATCGTGTTCGTGCTGCCGAACAACAAGAACATCATCATGGCCGCCCAGCAGTGCATCCCGCTGTCGGACAAGAAGGTCATCGTCATCCCGACCAAGACCGTGCCGCAGGGCATCACCGCGATGCTCTCGTTCGACCCGGCGAGCGCCGAGGACGTGATCGAGGCCGAGATGAGCGCCGCGATCGAGAGCGTGCACACCGCGCAGGTCACCTACGCCGCGCGCGACTCCGATTTCGACGGGCACGATATCCACAAGGGCGAGTATCTGGCGCTGATGGACGGTGCGCTGCTCGGCAGCAACGCGGACCTGGACAAGGTGCTGCTTACGATCGCCGATGCCGCCACGGATCTCGACCCCGAAATCGTCTCCATCTACTACGGTGAGGACGTGCAGGCCGATGCCGCGCAGCACGCAGCCGAGCTGATCGGCGGGCGTCTGCCGATGTCGGACGTGAACGTCGTCGACGGCGGCCAGCCGGTCTATTACTACATGATCTCGTTTGAATAAACCATGCACTACAGCAAACCGCCCCGGTTTTCACCGGGGCGGTTTGCTCTTTGTGTTCGGTTTTATCGCTCCTGCGCGCGGATCAGGTTCTTGTAGAAATCGACCGCGCCGGGCAGGCAATTATATTCGATGTTCTCGTCGATGCCGTGCATGCCCTTCATCTGCTCCGGGCCATAGATCACGGGCGCAAAGCGCAGGCAGTTGCTGCAGATCTCCTGATAGAACTGCGCATCGGTCGCGCCGGTCATGACATAGGGGCTCACGGGCAGCCCCGGGAACGTCTCGCCGATGACCTGCTCCACCTGCCGGAAGGCTTCGCCGTGGATGTCCACGGTCTCGGAGTAGTCGTTGGCGTGGATGACCTCCATCTCCAGACCGTGCTTTTCGGCAAGGCGGCGGATGATGGCAAGGCTCTCCTGCTCACCCTGATGCGGGATGAAGCGCATGTTCGCACCCAGCGTTGCCTCCTGCGGCAGGACGTTATATGCGTCCGCACCGGACTGCATCGTGAAGGCGATCGTCGTGTGCAGCATCGCGCCTGCCTGCGCCGATACGCGCGGCAGCACGATCTTCATCAGCGGCTGGAACAGCCAGAGGTTGCCCATCACGAGCCGCAGGCCGAACGGCGCATAGGGCGCAAGGCGCGCGAACATGGCCGAGACCTCCGGCAGGAACTTTCTGCGGAACGGGTCATGCTTTTCCACGTCCGTCACGAACGCGGACAGGCGCGCGATGGGGCTGTTCGCCATCGGCGCACTGGCGTGGCCGCCGTTGCTGCGGGCGGTGAATTTCACGTCCGCCTTGCCCTTTTCAAACACGCCCACCATGGCAAAGTTGCCGGGGATGCCGCCGATCGGTTCGGTGATGATGCCGCCGCCCTCGTCGCAGACGAGAAACGGGCGCACACCGCGGCGCTTGAGCTCGGCGACGAGCTTCGGCGCGCCGTCGCCCGCCCACTCCTCCGTGCAGGACGAGGAGAGATAGACGTCGTTGGCGGGCTCATACCCGGCGGCAAGCAGCTCCTCGACTGCCTGGAAAAACGCCATGAGCGAGGCCTTGGTGTCCGACGCCCCGCGTCCCCAGACCTTGCCGTCGGCAATGTCGCCGGAAAACGGCGCGTGCGACCACGTGCCCTCGGCGGGCACGACGTCCTGATGGCTCATGAGCACGATCGGGCGGTCATGCGCCTTGCCCTTCCAGCAGAAGAGCAGGTTGCCGTCGATGGCCGTGCGCTCGAGCTTTTCGTGCACGAGCGGGAACAGCTGCGCAAGCTGCGCGTGGAAGCGCTCGAAGCGCTCCGGCTCGTAGACGTTGGCATACGACGTGGTGTCGCAGCGGATCATGGCGGCGAGCTTTTCAGCGTAAGCCATGGCGCGGTCTGCATCCGGCTGCGGCTGATAGGCGGATTTCTTCTTCGGCATGAGCACGGCGTGCGCCACTGCCGCCCCCAGCGGGGCCAGCGGTGCGAGTGCGAGATATCCGGGACGGAATTTCATTTTGTTTCACCCTCCTGATTCTGTTTGCGGTAAAGTGCGTAGGCGATGCCGATGGCCAGTGCGCCGCTCGGAACGATCATGAAGCTGGTCGAGCCCGTCAGCGACGGGACGAGCATGAACAGCACGCTCATCATGACCAGCGGTGCAATGGCAACGCGGATGTTCTTGCGGAAATACTGATACGCCATCGCGCCGAAGAGCGCGGGGACGACGTTTGCAAACGCCGGCTGGAGCACGGGGCTCTGCAGCACGGGCTGCAGCGGCACGAGCAGCGCCACGCCGAGCGCGAGTACGAGGATGGTCACGAGCGAGCTCGTTGCGATCGAGAGCGTCGAGATGATCTCGTTTTCCGCAGTGCCGGTCTTGGTGCCGGCAATGTCGCGCGCGTTGACCGCGCACGGGATCTTCATGTTGATGAGGTTGCCGGTGATGAAGGCGAGGTAGCCGCCGCCCGCGCCGAGCATGGGCGTGTAGATGAGAAACTCCGCCACGCTTGAGACCGCCCACACGATGCCGACGGACAAAAAGCCCTTGCCGACGGCGCCCATGTCGGGCATCGCGCCGAGAAACGTGCCAATGAGAAACGGTGCGCCGACAAGCAGCACCAGCGTGATCACGCACACGGCGCGGCCGAGCACGTGCGTGCGGCGGTTAAACTGTTCCAGATACACTTTGCGTTCGGTTTCGTTCATGATATTCCCCTCCTTACAGGCGCACGAGCACGGCCGCCGCCATGCCGATGAGCATACTGCCGGCGATGGAAAAGCTCTCGAGCCATGCCATATTCTTCTTCTCGGCCAGATACACGAACAGCGCCATCGCCGCCGCCGACACGGCCACGACCACCAGCGGCGTCCAGTCACCGACGCAGGTGAACAGCCCCTCGCCGGACACAAACGCACCGATGTAGCTGCCGATATACGCGCAGACGAGGCCGATGAACATGGCCGTCATGGCGCTGTCGCCGAAGCCGACGCCGGAGGCGGATTTCGCCCCGTCGTTGCCGAGGCGCCTGAGGTAGCGCTTGTTGAAGAAGATGGACAGGAGCATGCCCCAGATGATGCAGAAGCTCATCAGCAGGGCGATCGTCGTGAAGGCCTGCGGCGTCATTTCGGCAGCAGACAGCGCGTGCATGCCGACCTGCTCGGCGGCAGCCTGCGCGACCTGCGTCTCATAATGCAGCGCGCCGATGACGGACAGGCGCAGCCACGGCCACGGCGTGCCGAGGCTGCCGGACAGGGCGATGACGCCGAGCAGGATGCCGACACTCGGCAGGACCGAGAATGTGGCGCTCGACGTGATGGCGCGCTTCATGCGTGCGGGGTCCATGCCGATGGCCAGACCCGCGCGGTACGAGCGCACAAGGAACACGACGCACACCGCCGCGACGAACGCGATGATGCCGCCGCAGATCGCGTACATAGGTGCGCTGTTGAGCTGGGCTAAGATATTGTTCATAAATGTTCTCCTCCCCGGTAACGGCCGGTATCCGTATATGAAAAGGCCCGCATGGCATACACCGTGCAGGCTTTTTTCACAGCTTATTGCGCGCCGCCGGCCGGCCCGGATACAGCCGGGCGGATGTTGGACGCGGTCAGGTAAGACTGAAACAGCAGCATGCCCGCAATGGCGACCAGCATAAGCTGCTGCGCGCCGGCGCGGTCATCCGGCAGGGCGGTGATGCACAGGAACGCCGCAAACTGGCTCCAGAAAATGCTCTTGACGGCTTTCGGGCGGCCATAGGCAAAGCCCGCAAGCTCATAAAACGCGATCAGCGCGGCGCACAGCGCCAGGATCTCGACCGCGTAGGCAGAGATGGTGGGGTTGATGATGTTGACCTTGTAGCTCACGATCAGCCAGAACACGAGCAGCACCATCGGCATGGACGCACACACGAGCGCGCCGGCGTCATTCTCCCGCTCACCGGGGGCGAGCATCTGGCGCGCGAACACCACACCCGTCACGACCGCGAGCACGGCAAGAACCCGCTGCAGGCCGGGCTCGGAGAGCGCGCCGCTGCTCAGCAGCAGCCAAAGGCCGCCGAGCGCGAGCATCGCGCCAAGCAGGACACCGCCGACCGCGCGCGCACGCTTTGACGCCGCGAACGCCGCGGGAAGCGAGTCCGGAAAGCTGGTGTGCGGCTGATTCTTTATCCGGAAGCACACGACGGCCAGCACCGCCGCGGCAACGGCGATCATCAGCGCGACGACGTACGGCCAGATGCTTCCGTGTACGGCAAGGCCGGTCTCGGCCTCAAAGCAGGCCTGATCCTGCAGCCAGCGAAAAAAGATCCCGAATGCCGACAGCACAGCTGTACAGCAGCAGATCACCCAAGCATTTTTGCGCATAACAAACTACCTGTCCCAATACATATTTAACAGAGTTATTTTATACTGATTTTCCCGCTGCGTCAAGGCACAAAACGCCCCGCGCGGCAGAAAGGAGGCGGCGCGGATGCGCAGGATTTTTCTGCTGTCGCTGCTGCTCGTGGCGCTGTCGCTGCTGATCCCGTGGCTTGCGGTCACGCTCGCCCCGGCCGGAGAGGAGGCTTCACCGCCCGCCCCGTCCGTACCGGTGTCGGACACCGTCGCGCCCGACGGCGCAACGCCCATCACGGCACTGTGTGGTGATGCGCTCATCGAAACGACCATGGCCGACTGGCTGCCCGGCGTGGTAGCCGCCGAGATGCCCGCCTCCTTCGCGCCCGAGGCGCTGCGGGCACAGGCCGTCGCCGCGCGCACCTACATTCTCCGGCGCGTGCGCGGCGGCGGCGCAAACCATCCGGAGGCCGGTATCTGTGACCGGTACACCTGCTGCTGCGCGCACAAGGACGACGAGGCACTGCGCGCGCAGTGGGGCAAGGATTATGCGCACAACATGGCGCGCATCCGGCAGGCCGTTGCCGACACGGACGGGCAGTATCTCGTCTACGACGGGCAGCTCATCCGCGCGGTGTTTCACGCCGCGTCTGCCGGGTCGACCGAGTGCAGTGCCGCACTCTGGGGCGGTGATGCGCCGTATCTTGTGAGCGTGTCCTCCCCGGAGACGGTGCAGGACGTGCCGAACTATGTCTCTACAGCCGAGATCGCAGCCGATGCCGTGCAGGATGCCGTGCTTGACCGTTATCCGGACTGTGTGCTCGGCGACGATCCGAGCGCGTGGTTCGGCACGCCGGTGCTCGATGACAGCGGCCGCGTGGCGAGCATCCCCGTCGGCTCGGAGACACTCACGGGTGCGCAGGTGCGCGCGCTCTTTTCCCTGCGCTCGGCGGCGTTTACCGTCGCATACGGCGGCGGGATATTCACCTTCACCGTCACCGGCAGCGGCCACGGCGTCGGCATGAGCCAGTACGGCGCGAACGTCATGGCGGCGCAGGGCAGCGGCTACGCCGACATTCTCGCGCACTACTACCCCGGCACGGCGCTCATCCGCGCCGAGAGCTGAACGAAGCGTGAAAAAGAGACGTCCGGAGACGTCTCTTTTTCTTATTTTATGCTCACTTTTGCACCGCGGGGTCGGTGTACGTGTTCTCGTCCACATAGTAAACCGTCATGTCTGCGGTCGCGATAAGCTTGTCCGTATCGTCGAACACCTCCGCCGTGACTAGACCGGTCGTGCGGCCTTCCTTGACCACGCGGCCGCGCGCGACGAGCTTTTCCGTGTCCTTGGCGCGGCGCAGGAAGTGGATGTTGCTGTCGAGCGTCACGGTGATGCGCCCGCCGGTGCGCGCGGCGACACCGGTCGCCACGTCGCAGAGCGTGAAGATCAGCCCGCCGTGCGCCATGCCGAGCGGGTTGAGACTCTCCTGCACGAGCTTGACCTCGACAACGCTGGTGCCGTCGCCGACCTCGGTGACGACGATGTGGTTGTGGGAATTGAAGCCCTCGAACTCATTATAACGAAACGGGTCGAGATAGACCGCCTTGTTTTCCGTCTGCATATTCTGTGCCATATTGGGGTACGCCTCCGTCCAGATTACATTCAGGGCGTTATCATACCACGTTCGCACGTTTTCGTCAAAACAATTTTTCCTTCCCGCACCTGCGCCGTGACCACATCGCCGCGCCGGAGCGAGCCGTCGAGCAGCATCCCCGCCGCCTGATCGGCGATCGTGCTCTGGATCGCCCGGCGCAGCGGCCGCGCCCCGTACACGGGGTCGTAGCCCGTCGCCGAGAGCGCATCGAGCGCCGCATCCGGCACGCGCAGCTCCACGCCCGCGCGCTCCATGCGCCGGTTGACCGTGCCGAGGAGCTTTTGCGCGATCCGGCGGGTATCGGCGCGCGTAAGCTTGTGAAAGACGATGATCTCATCGACGCGGTTGAGAAACTCCGGCCGGAACGTCTTTTTCAGATCGGACATGACCATGCTGCGGATCTCGGCATCCGTGCGCCCCGCATCCGCGCCCGTCTGCTGTGCAAAGCCGAGACTGCGGCGGCTGTCGGTGATGGCCTTCGCCCCGACGTTCGAGGTCATGACCACGACCGCGTTGCGGAAATTCACCTTGCGCCCGAGCGAGTCCGTGAGCTGCCCGTCCTCCATCACCTGCAGCAGGAGATTGAAGACGTCCTCGTGCGCCTTTTCGATCTCGTCGAAGAGCACGACGGCATAGGGCTTACGCCGCACCTTTTCCGTGAGCTGGCCGCCCTCCTCGTGTCCGACATACCCCGGCGGCGAGCCGATGAGCCGCGACACGCTGTGCCGCTCCATATACTCCGACATATCCACGCGGATGAGCGCCTGCTCGTCGCCGAAGAGCGCCTCGGCAAGCGCGCGGCAGAGCTCCGTCTTGCCGACGCCGGTCGGTCCGAGGAAGAGAAAGCTGCCGATCGGCCGGTTCGGATCGCCGAGCCCGACGCGGCTGCGGCGGATGGCGTTCGAGACCGCGCACACCGCCTCCTCCTGCCCGACGACGCGGCGGCGCAGCGACGCCTCCATCTGCAGCAGCTGCTGACTCTCGCTCGACGTGATGCCCGCGACCGGGATGCCCGTCCAGAGCGAGACGATCTCGGCCACGTCCTCGCCCGTCACGGCGCGCGCAGAGCCGGAATTGGCCTGCTCCCAGCGGCTGCGCTGCATGCGCAGCTCCGCACGCAGCTTCTGTTCACGTTCCCGCAGGGCGGCCGCACGCGCAAAGTCCTGTGCACGCACGGCGTGTTCCATCTCCGCCGCTGCGGCGGCGAGCTGCGTCTCGAGCGTGTGCACCCGCTCGGGCTGCACCAGTGCCTGCATCCGCACACGTGAGGCCGCCTCGTCGACGAGGTCAATGGCTTTGTCCGGCAGCCAGCGGTCGCCGATATAGCGCACCGAGAGTGCGACCGCTCTGTCGAGCGCCCCGTCCGTGATCTTCAGGCGATGGTGCGCCTCGAGCCGCGCGCGCAGGCCGCGCAGGATCTGCAGGCTCTGCTCGGGCGTTGGCTCTGCAATACGCACGGGCTGAAAGCGCCGCTCGAGCGCCGCGTCCTTTTCAATATACTTGCGGTACTCCTCAAGCGTCGTCGCGCCGATGATCTGCAGCTCGCCGCGCCCGAGCGCGGGCTTGAGGATGTTCGCCGCGTCGATCGCGCCCTCGGCAGAGCCCGCGCCGACGATCGTGTGCAGCTCGTCGATGAAGAGGATGACGCTGCCTGAGCGCTGCACCTCCTGCAGGACGCATTTGACGCGCTCCTCAAAATCGCCGCGGTACTTTGTGCCTGCAAGCATGGCCGTCAGATCCACGCTCACGATGCGCTTGCACTTCAGGTCCTCGGGCACACTGCCGTCGGCGATGCGCTGCGCGAGCCCCTCGGCCACCGCCGTCTTGCCGACGCCGGGCTCGCCGATGAGCACGGGATTATTCTTGCTGCGGCGCGAGAGGATCTGGATGGCGCGCTCGATCTCGCGGTCGCGGCCGATGACCGGATCCATACGTCCGGCTGCGGCAAGCTCCGTGAGGTCGCGCCCGTACTGGTCGAGCGTTTTCGTCTCGGCAGCGCGGCGCGGCTGTGCGCGCGGCGCGCCCTGCTGCGGCCGGGGCTTATACTCCGGGCGGCCGAAGACGTCCATGATGTCCGTATAGATCTTGTTGAGGTCGCCGCCCGCCGCCACAAGGATACGCGCCCCGGCGCTGTCCGCCTCGCGGAGGATGCCCATGAGCAGGTGCTCCGTGCCGACATAGCAGTGACCGAGGCGGTTGGAATCCTCGGCGGCCAGCTCGATGACGTGCCGCGCGCGGGGGCTGAGTCCCTGTTCGGGTGTGCCGGGCACGCCGCGCCCGACCGTCTCCGTGACCATGCGCGTGAGCACGGAATCGGTAAGCGCGTTGTCCGCCAGAATGCGCGCACCGAGCCCCTCCCCCTCCCGGATGATCCCGAGCAGGATATGCTCCGTGCCCACATAACTGTGCCCCATTCCCGCCGCCGCATCGTGTGCCTTGCGGATTGCCGTGGATGCCCGCTGTGTAAACCTTTCGCTGCCGCGCATAGATCGTTTGCCTCCTTCGCCGGTCATACGCCTCTATTATCCTCCGGCCGGCGCAAGGAATGTGCCGAATCCGGGAAACTGATTTGTATTATTTCCACGTCTTCCCGGGTTTTAATCAGCACACATTTTCGAATTTCGAAAAACGCGGTTGATTTTTCAGATTTTTGTGCTACAATGGCTCTCATACCAGTGGTAGCGATACCCGGTGAAAAACATAGGAGGTAACGACAATGGCTTTTGTTATCAGCGATGATTGCGTCATGTGCGGCACCTGCGCCGCCAACTGCCCGGCTGAGGCAATTTCCGAGGGCAACGGCAAGTACGTCATCAGCGCGGACAGCTGCATGGAGTGCGGCACCTGCGCTGCGAACTGCCCGGTGGGTGCGATCTCCGTCGACTAAGTTCCGCTCGGAGAACAACGCAAACGAATGAGGCGATATGCAAGCTGCATATCGCCTCTGTCTATATGACGGCAACGGAAGGAGCGTGCGCCATGACCCAACCGGAATATGACGATCTGTGGCCCGGCGGACCGCGCTTTGTGCGCTCCGGTGCGGGGTTTGCCCTCGGCACGGACAGCGTGCTGCTGGCCGATTTTGCGGCGCAGCGCCGCGCACGGCGCATTGCCGACCTCGGCTGCGGCGCGGGCGTGCTGACGGTGCTGCTGCTGCGCGCGCTGGAGCAGGCGACCGCCATCGGCATTGAACTGCAGCCGGACGCGGCGCAGCTCGCGCGCGGCAACATCAGAGCAAACGGTCTGAGTGACCGGGCGCAGATCCTCTGCGCCGACCTGCGCGCGCACCGCACGCTGCTCCCCGCCGGGAGCTTCGACCTCGTCGTTGCAAACCCGCCGTATTTCGCCGCCGGAAGCGGCTACACCTCGCCCGACCCGATGCGGGCGCACGCGCGCGACGAGCGCACCTGCACCATGCAGGACATCTGCACCGCCATGGCCTATCTTACGCGCTGGGGCGGCGCGGCCGCGCTCGTGCACCGGCCGGAGCGGCTCAGCGAGTTGCTGTGCGCGCTCACGGCCGCGGGGCTCGAGCCCAAGCGCCTGCGCACCGTGGCATACAAGGCCGACGCCGCGCCCAACCTCGTACTGGTCGAGGCGCGCCGCGGCGGAAAGCCGGGACTCACCGTTTCACCGCCGCTGGCGCTGTGCACGCCCGACGGCGCGGACTCGGACGAGATCCGCAGAATTTATCACAGGAGGACGCAACCATGAGCGGAACACTGTATCTGGTCGGCACGCCGATCGGCAATCTCGGCGACCTGTCCGTGCGCGCGCTGGAGACGCTGCGCCGCGCCGACTTCATCGCCGCCGAGGACACGCGCGTGACCGCAAAGCTGCTCAACCACTTTGAGATCAGAAAGCCGTGCGTGAGCTACTACGAGCACAACAAGTACGCCAGCGGCGAGAAGATCGTCGCGCGGCTGCTCGCGGGCGAGACGTGCGCGCTCGTGACCGACGCCGGCATGCCCGCCATCTCCGACCCCGGCGAGGACATCGTGCGCCAGTGCGCCGAGCAGGGCATCGATGTGCAGGTCATCCCCGGCCCCTGCGCCGCCATCGCCGCGCTGGCCGTGTCCGGCTTGCCGACGCAGCAGTTTTGCTTCGAGGGCTTTCTCGCCGTGAGCGGCAAGACCCGCCGCGAGCATCTGCAGCGGCTGCGCGGCGAGACGCGTACCATGATCTTCTACGAAGCGCCGCACAAGCTGCTGCGCACGCTCAGCGACCTGCGCGATACGTTCGGCGGCGAGCGGGAGATCACGCTCGCACGCGAGCTGACAAAGCTGCACGAGCAGACGCTGCGCACGACGCTCGACGGCGCCGTGGCGCACTTCACCGAAAACGCGCCGAAGGGCGAATTCGTGCTCGTGCTGCGCGGTGCGCCCGAGCGCTCCGAGCCCGAGGTCACGGCTGAGCAGGCGCTGGAGATCGTGGCGCGCTACCGCAGCGAGGGCCGCGCGCTCAAGGAGGCGTGCAAGCTCGCCGCCGCCGACAGCGGCTTCGGCAAAAACGAATTGTATCAGATGGCGCTCAACATCTGAGCATGATGGAATCGGTTTCTATCTCAAAATTATTTTGATTTTGGCGAAAAAAAGTCCCCTGACCTGAGGTCAGGGGACTTTTTTCAGCTCCGCTCAGAGCTTTTCGGTCATGGCGCGGATGCAGTCGGGGCAGATGTTCTTGCCCTTGTAGTTGATGATGTCCTTCGCGTTGTCGCAGAAGATGCAGGCCGGCTGATACTTGCGCAGGATGATGGACTCACCATCCACAAAGATCTCGATGCGGTCCTTCTCCTCGATGCCGAGCGTTCTTCTCAGCTCGATGGGAAGCACGATGCGGCCGAGCTCGTCAACTTTTCTAACAATACCGGTAGATTTCATAAATGTGTCCTCCAATACGTATGGGATAAGGGAAAGGATGACTCAAAAATCATTCATTTCAACAACTGCATTATACCAAAGCCTGTCAAAAAGTCAACGGATTCGACAAACGTTCACAGTCAATTTACGTTTTTCTACCATTTGCATATTTTGGTTCCCTTGCGCATAATTATTTTTTGTGAATAATCACCGAAAACTTAAAATTTTTTATAGAAAGGAGCGACCAAGATGGCACTGTCCCGGATATGGGTCAGCATGATATGCGTCGCGCTGGCCTTCGGCGCGGCGTCCGGACGCGGTGCGCAGCTCGGCGCAGCGGCGGCGCAGGGCGTGCAGCAGGCAGTGGATTTCTGCCTGACGGTTGGCGGTATGATCTGCCTGTGGTCGGGCGTGATGGAGCTCATGCGGCGCTGCGGCATCGCAGGCGGGCTGTCGCGGCTGCTGCGGCCTGTGCTGCGGCGGCTGTTCCCGCACGCCGCGCGCGATGTGCAGGCGCTCGATGTGCTGAGCATGAACGTGAGCGCGAACCTGCTCGGACTCGGCAACGCAGCGACACCGGCCGGTGTGCGCGCGGCCCAGGCAATGGCGCGCGAGCTGCGCGGCGACACCGCCAGCGACGAGCTGTGCCTGCTGGTGGTGCTCAACACGGCCTCGATCCAGCTGCTGCCGGTCACGATCGCCGCCGTGCGTGAGGCGGCGGGCGCTGCCGTACCGTTCGACATTCTGCCCGCCGTGTGGGTGAGCTCACTCTGCTCGGTCACGGCGGGGCTGCTGGCCGGAAAGGGGCTCGCGCGCGTATGGCCGTGAGTGGACTGCTGACACTGACCGTGCCGCTGCTGCTGGCCGGAGTCGGGCTCTGCGGCGTGCTGACCGGGACGGATGTGTTCTCTGCGCTGACTGACGGCGCGCGTGACGGGCTGAAAACCGTCATGCGCATCTTCCCTGCGCTTGTAGCGTTGCTGACCGCCGTGAGCATGCTGCGCGCATCCGGCGCGCTCGAGGCGCTCACGCGGCTGTGCGCGCCCGTGCTGGCTTGGCTCGGCATCCCGCCCGAGACAGCGATGCTGTTGCTCGTGCGGCCGATCAGCGGCAGCGGTGCGCTGGCCGCCGCAAGCGACATCATCCAGACCTACGGCGCAGATTCCCGCATCGGGCGCACCGCCGCCGTCATGCTCGGTTCCACCGAGACGACGTTCTACGTGCTGGCGGTCTATTTCGGCGCATGCGGCATCCGGCACAGCCGCTGGGCGATCCCCGCCGCCATCGTCGCCGACGTGACCGGCTTTGTCACGGCCGCGGCGCTGGTGCGCTGTCTCTGGGGTACATAGGCGGACGACAAAGTGCACAAAAGCAGACGGCGAGGTTGATATTTTCTTGACAAAACGCCTATTTTGCAAAAATACGCACTTTTTGCTTTACAACGCCGACGGAATGTGTTATAAAATAATCACGTTAGTTAATAAATTAACTCAACGTTCTTCCGATTTCTTTTCTTTTCTCTTCTTATTTTTGCTCTCTCGACAGCAACGTGTCGCCACTCTCCGGCGGCACGTTGTTGCCGTTTTCGGGCCTATACGAACAAGCTGCCCTCCCCCGCATACGCGGGAGAGGGCAGCTTGTGTTTGTACGAATCACATTTTTTCCGGTGCGGTCACACCGATGATGCCCAGACCGATCTCGAGCACGCAGCGCGTCGCGTCGGCCAGCTTCAGGCGGGCGTCGCGCACGAGGGGCTCTGCGTCCTTGATGCGGCAGACATTGTAGAAGCGGTGGAAGCGCGCGGCCAGCTCCGTCACATAGCGGTTGATGCGGCTGGGATCGTAATCGCGCGCGGCGAGGTGGATCTCCTCCGGGAGCATGGCGAGCTGCTTGATGAGCTCGCGCTCCTGCGGCGTCGAGAGCAGCGCTGCGTCGACATCCGCAGCGGCAGGCACGGTGCAGCCGTTGTCCGCCATGGCAGCCAGCAGCGTGCAGATGCGCGCGTGCGCATACTGGACGTAGTAGACGGGGTTTTCGCTGTCCTGCCGCACGGCGAGGTCGAGGTCGAACTCGAGGTGCGTGTCCGGCTTGGCGTTGAAGAAGAAGCGGCAGGCGTCCACGCCGATCTCGTCCATGAGGTCGGCGAGCGAGAGCGCCTTGCCCGTGCGCTTGGAGACCTTGACGATCTCGTCGCCGCGCATGAGGCGCACCATCTGCATGATGAGGAAATCGAGCTTGCGTCCCTCAAGGCCGAGCGCGGGCGCGCGCATGGTCGCGGCAAAGCGGATGGCGTGGCCGTGATGGTCAGCGCCCCAGACATCGATGACGCGGTCAAAGCCGCGCTCGATGAACTTGTTGCGGTGATAGGCGATGTCGACCGCGTAGTAGGTATAAAAGCCGTTCGAGCGGCGCAGGACCTCGTCCTTATCGGCGCCGAGGTCGGTGTTGCGCAGCCAGAGCGCGCCGTCCTTTTCATACGTCAGGCCGGCATCCGTGAGCAGCTGCACAGTCTCGGCCACGTAGCCGGAGCTATGCAGGCTGCTCTCGAGGAACCACTGGTCAAAGTGGATGCGGTAGCGCTCAAGGTCGCGCTGCATGCGCGCGATGTTGTACGGCAGACCAAAGGCCACGAACGCCGCGCAGCGCTCGGCGCTCGGCACGGTGAGGTACTTGTCGCCGTCACGCTCGTAGATAAGCTTGGCGAGCGCCTTGATGTCGTCGCCGTGGTAGCCGTTGTCCGGGAATTCGACCGCGTCCTCACCCTCGATGAGCTGGAGGTAGCGCGCCTCGATGGACTTGCCGAACAGGTCGACCTGATTACCGGCGTCATTGACATAGAACTCACGCCAGACATTGTAGCCCGCGCGCTCGAGCACGGACGCGAGCGCGTCGCCGAGCACACCGCCGCGCGCGTTGCCGATCGTCATGGGGCCGGTGGGGTTGGCGGACACGAACTCCACCATGACCTTCTCCCCGTGACCGTCGTCCACGCGGCCGTAGTCCGCGCCGGAGCTCTCGACGGCGGACAGCACGTCCTGATACCACTTGTCGGACAGGCGGAAGTTCAAAAAGCCCGGACCTGCCGCCTCAACACCGGAAAACCACGAGCCGCCGAGCTCCATGTGCGCAATGAGCGCCTCGGCGATCTTGCGCGGCGCCATGTGCATGGTCTTGGCCGACGCCATGGCATGGTTTGCGGCGAAGTCGCCGTTGGCGGTGTCCTTCGGCTGCTCAACGCTGCCGCGGATCTCCGCGCCCTCGGGCAGTTCGCCCGCGGCGACGGCACGCAGATATGCTTCCCGGATGCACGCATCCACAGCGGCGCGTGCCTGTTCGATTCGATTGGCCATAATCAGTTACCCTCTATTCTATAATCTTTATTGTTCTCTGACGGTGATCCTGAGCCGGTTGCGGTTGGCGCAGGCGTGGTCAAAATCCACAACATACAGCAGCTCCAGCACGCCGCCGCGCTCGCCGAGCGTGGAGCGGTAGCGCTGCGTCTCCAGTCCGACCGTGCTCGTGCCGTACGGCGTCTGGTACAAAAACGTGTTGCGCATGCCGGGGGCAAAGACCATCCGGCTCGTGACAGCGCCTGTGCGCTTGAGCACGGCGTTTGACGGCGTAAAGGTGATGGTGGTGAGCGTGCCGGCCATGCCGGTCAGCTCGCTCTCGGGATAGGTGAGCATACCGCAGCCGTCGACGCAGCTATACTCCCCGTCGGTCGAAAACTGCACCAGTTCATCCGGCTCCTGCTCCAGAACATCCGCCTGAGCGCCCTCGATCGTGATAACGACCCGCATACGCCGCCTCCTTTGCATAATTGTGCGATTCTATTACTATATACTGTTTTGTCCAACTTCGCAACAGAAAAATGGTGTAGAATTTCCCGTCACCGTTTGCTATAATGGTAGCACAAGCGCATCCGCCGCCGACCGCTGCGGATGCAAGCCATTTTTCGGGGGCGCTGCTCCCGTCGGGAGGGATGACCGGATGAACATTGAGCTCACCGACAAGGAGTTCCGGCGGCTGCTGGATCTCGTCTATATCGGCAACTGGATCCTCAACTCCACGCGCGAGAAAGACCGGTTTGAGGACTATGATATTTTGCAGGAGAAGATCTTTGCGCTGTGCGCCAGAAACGGCATGAGCGCGCTCATCTCCCGCTGGCAGGGGCATATCTTCCCCTCGCAGGCATACGAAAACGGCGGCATCCATGAGGCCATCGCCGACTATGAGGACGCCGTGTTTTTCGACATTCTGGCCGAGGAGCTCGCGCGGCGCGATCTCGGCTGTCTCGACGGCGAGCCCGCCGATCTGACCGAGCTCAACGCGCGCATGGATGAATACATGGATGAGTTTGAAAAGTCCGGCGTGGAAAATCTGGTGATCGAGGCGTGAGCACGCGCACGATCGAGACGCTCATCGGCGCACTGACGCTCACCGCGTCGGCGGACGCCATCACAGCCGTCCGCTTCGGCGCGCAGGATGCGCGGGACGTTTCGGCGCTGCTTGACGCGGCCGAGTCGCAGCTGCACGAATACTTCGCGCGCACGCGGCGCACGTTCGATCTGCCGCTTGATCCGCGCGGCACGGCGTTCGAGCTGCGCGTGTGGGCGGCGCTGCGCACGATCCCCTACGGCGAGACACGCAGCTACGGCGCGATCGCCGCCGCCATCGGCAGCCCGCGGGCAGCGCGCGCCGTCGGCATGGCAAACCACCGCAACCCGCTGCCGATCCTCATCCCCTGCCACCGCGTCATCGGCGCGGACGGTTCGCTCACGGGCTATGCCGGCGGGCTGGAGACAAAGCGCCGCCTGCTGGCGCTGGAAGGGATCACACATTTAAAATAAACAACCGATCGAAAACACGGCCGCCGGGAATGGCCGGTGTTCGTAAGGCAGCGAACAGCCACAGCAGTGCAAACTGCTGTGGCTGTTCTTGTAGTTTATCCGGCCATATGATACTATGGAGCCGAACAATCGGAATTTATCGAACAGATAACGAGGGCGCACTTCTATGCACCGTTCGGTGT
>OLRG01000054.1_pt1 | contig 121254 bp, 108 predicted proteins | sample 1672331 | NCBI WGS metagenome assembly OLRG01 (sample SAMEA3136672, study PRJEB25190) | human gut metagenome
TGTCCCGCAGCTGCGGGACACTATGCTACGTCCCCAATGTCCCCCCCTGTCCGAATACTCGCGTTCTCGTTTCACTTGGACAGCCTTGCCTTCATTCGCTCCGGTACTTCCTTGAGTGAGATGCCCGCCGCCTTCCACACGGAAATTTCCATCGCGGCGAAGCAGACGACGAGCCACACGAGGCCCAACGCCCAGTCCAGCGGCCCCACGGTTCCTTGCTGCACCAGCAAGACGATGCTCACGACGGACGTCGCGGCCCAGAGCTCCGCGGTCACGAGCCCGGGAGAATAGGGCCTTTTCAGGCCCATCAGCTTGATGCCGGCCACATGGACGACTCCTTCGAGCAGTCCGAACAGGATGACCGCGCAGGCGAACAGGGGCACATCCCGCACGGCGAAGCCCAGAAAGGTCAGCACGCCGACCATGAGGTCGGGCTTCGCGAGCATGGAGGCCCGCTGCTCGTCCGTCACGGCAAGCCCCATGTTCTGCGCCATCAGCTCCAGGAACCCGCCGGGAAAGCGTTGCTCCTCCCACTCGTGCAGGCAGGCTATCATCACCATCACCACCGCACACTTCTGCGTGAGAAGGAGGCCGTTCCAAGCGAAGGCGGCGACAACCGCCGCGCAGACGGCGTAGATGGTAAGGATCAAAAGGCTGTTCTTTCGCAGGAACCTCATTTTCCAACTCTCTTTCGTTGTCGTAGGTCCAACAACAATGCGACATCATGTCTTATAATTATGGTAGGCATCGCGACGCGATCCCATCAAGAGTCAAATGCGCCTTATATGTCGCAAATTCAAGGGAAGGCGAGGCATGAACAAGCAGCCCGAAAGAACCGACGCCACGAGAGAGGCCATACTCGACGCGCTCTGGCAGGTGCGTCGGGAGAGGAGGCTGGAGCGCATCTCGGTGCGCGAGGTCTCGGAGCTGGCCCACGTGCACCGGAGCACGTTCTACCGCTACTTCACGAGCGTCCCCGATGCGTTCGGCGTCTTCGAGGGGCGACTCATCGACGAGATAGTGGAACACGCTTCGAGCGTCGTTGCTTCGAATAAGGGAGCGGATTTCGCGTCTTTGTCGGTCGCGTTCGTCGACGCCCTGAGCCCCTACGCGGAGACCCTGGGCGTTCTCACGGGCCCGGCGGGAGACCCCGCCTTCGCGGGTAAGTTCGCGCAGCGCTTCAAGCCGGTGTTCGACTCCGCCGTTCCTTTCTGTGGGGACGCGGTTCTCTCCGACTACCTCTTCCAGCTGTCGCTCATGACCATCCTCTTGAACATAGGCTTCTGGAGCGAGCACAAGGACTCGTGCACCCTTGAGGAGGTCTGCTCGATATCGCGCACCCTCATGGACGGCGGGGTCGCAAAGCTGAGCTTCGATTCTCTCTGATTTGTACGCTCGCCTGCGCTTCAGTCCCCGAGCTTCCTCCGCCCCAGGATCGAGTCTAGCGCGTTGCGGACGAACTCCCCATAGCTCATTCCCATCATCTTCACCACGATGAGCCGCTGCGTGCCAAACAGAGGTATGAGGAGCAGGGCCGCGGCGGCGAGCCACCAGTACCACGCGAATGGCTCCACGGCGACGACGTACCAGATGGTGAACGCATCGAGCGGGAGCATGAACAGAAGCGATGTGACCATGCCGGGCGAGTATATCCTCGTCTTGGGGTTCGCCCTTCCCGCGACGATGTGCGCGAGCGGCTCGATGATCCCCAGAACGAGGGCGCCGATCACGAGCCAGTGGAACTGGGGGAGGCAGAACGGGATGAGCAGCATGTAGACGGTGATGCAGAAGAGGGCGAACTTGGGGATGCACATGTCGCGCATGGGCATGCCGGTGAGCGAGATGGCAAGCTCCACGAACCCGCCGGGGTATTTCAGCTCCTCCCACTCGTGGGCGGCGATCAAGATGTAGTAGAGTCCTATGATTCTCTGGGTCACGGGCATCGACTCCCAGAAAACAACCATGTAGGTTGCGACGCAGGCCGCTATTGCGGTCGTAACGTAGAGGCTGTTGCGAACGACGAATCTGTCGGCGAAGGCCATTGACCCCTCCTTCCTGCTCGATATAATCAACATATGTTCATTTTCTTGAGTAGAAGCGGCGGTTTCAATAGGCACTGCCGGGAAAGTGTCGATTAGGGGCCTCATGGCGAAGGCGGAGCCGAACAAGAACGACGTCAGATACCTCGCGACGCAGGAGCGCATAGAGGAGACCTTCTGGGACCTCCTGGCAGACGGGGGCTTCCCGAAGATCACGGTGCGCGCCCTCTCCGAGCGCGCGGGCATAAACCGAGGCACCTTCTACCTGCACGCCGAGGACAAGTACGACCTGCTCTCGCAGGTGGAGGACCGCATGCACCAAGGGATGATGGGCGGCGGCGCGAGGCTCGCGTCAGGCGATGCTCCCGAGGGCGAGGCGTCTCCCATGGCCGCCCCCATGATCGCGGGCGCTAGGTTCGCCTACGAGAACCGCGAGCGGATGCTGCTGTTGATGGACGACACGTGCGACCCCCTCTTCTTCTCCAAGTACGCCGCCAAGGTGAAGGCGGCCATGCTTGGAGCCGCCGACGACCTTACGTCGGGGCAGCGCTATGCCTTGGCGCTTATGGAGGGCGTCATCGGCAGCCTCTTTGGCGAGTGGGTGCGCGGGGGGATGAGAGAGACGCCCGAGGAGTATGTGAGCATCGTGCTGGACCTCGCTGCGAAGCTAGACTTGACCTCCATTTCGGATGTGCTCCCGCAGGGGCAGCCAGCGAAGAAGTCCTGACCAGCCTTGCACATGGGGGTTAGGTAAGAGTGAAGCGCGATGCGGGGTAGAGCGCAAGGACTCTTCGGAAAGCGAAGAGACGGGAGAGGGGGATTCGGAAGAGGAAGGGTCGCAGGAATAGCCTCAGCTGAAAGAAGGGAGTATAGAATCAAAGAAGAGCGCCCTGCAGGGCGCTCTTCGCTTCATATGCCTATATCATCGCTACCGCCGATGCTGCGCCTCGTCGCCTCGGCCACCTCTTTGACCATCTCCCTAGTGACGAAGCTGCGCGGGTCGAGCCTCAAGGCGATGCAGAGCTTCAGGAACTCATCGATCCGCATTTCTCGCTGCCCGTTGAAGACGTACCAGAGGCGTTCCTTGTCGCATTCGATGCGCCGTGCAAGCTCCGCGACGCTCACTCCCGTTTCGCGTCTCCGGCATTCAAGGACGACGAATGCGGCACGGTGACCTTTCGAGGTGTCGGGGGTCGAGATCATGCAGGCATTGGCACAAAGAAGTCCAAGGCGCTATTGCACCGCTGCTTCCGAGTTTTCAGGAGTGACGGTATTGCTTTCGCTGAGCGAGCCCTTCGATTGCGTGACTAGGACAAGCACCAAGAGAAACGAGAGCAAATCACCGATGAGCTGGGCTGCGATGATGCCGGGTAGCCCGAAGGCCGCCGAGCCGATGAGCAGTGCAGGAATGAGGAAGATCCCCTGCCGCCCGACTGCGATGAGCGCACCCTGCTTCGCCTTTCCGAGGGCCAGGAAGAACGCGGAGTAGACAGCCTGCGCCCCGAAGGTGGAGAAGCTCAGGACATTAGGACATTGTTGGACATTGGGGACGTAGGCTAATGTCTCTGCCAGGTTCTCGGCCTTTTCATGGACAATCATTCATCTGCTAGCACATGCTTTTGATACGACGCTTCGGGAGATGCCGGTCAACCGTTCGATTTGTCGTACTGAGAGGTTTGCTGCCTTCAACGCGCAAAGCGCATCGTCGCGTTCTTCTTTGGGAAGAGTCGTAATGCTTTCTACGTGACAGTTGCCCAATACCTCATTGGCCGCAATAAGTGCATCATCGTCAGTGAGGCGCATGCGTCCTCTTTCGGCATCGATGCAGGGAGCGGTGGGATCGTCTTCTTGATGGAAGCTTGCGAATCCGGTCGGCCCGTCAAGAAGCTCGAGAGCGAGGGCAGTGTCTGCAATCGATGGGCTGGAGTTTCCCCTCAAATACTCTGCATAGCTGCTCCACGGATAATCGATAGTAAGGGACATTCGGGCCTTTTCCGGATTTCTGTGGATATAGCGCAGCGCCGTAAGAAAGTACTCATCGGTTTCGATCGGCTCACTCTTGAAACGACCCTGCATTAAATGCCCCACGCGATCATGTCGTTTGTTGAAATACATCGAATAAGACGAGTTCAGTACTCTCATCAGATTCGAGAGTGTGCCAATGGGACATTTGATAAGAAGGTGCACGTGGTTTCCCATCAGACACCATGCGAAGAGGATGGCCCCGTTCTGGTCAAGGCCTTCTTTGAGGAATGAGAGGTATTTTCTACGGTCAGCATCATCTTCGAACAGGATTTGACGCCCGCATCCTCGGGAAACGACGTGGTAGATGTCACTTGCAGATTCTTGTCGTTTTGCTCGGACCATCGGACACCACCTTTCAGGTTGTCGACTGCGTCGAGCTTACACGGGAAAGGGGCGTAATGCCACAGCATGAACGCGAGTAAGTCATTCGAAAAGACACTATGCTACGTCCCCAATGTCCGCGCCTCGCAGAGCTAGGAAAGAGCCACGGGGCAGTGGGGCAAGGGGACAGGTCTTTTGTCCCATTGCCTCGTCCCCAGATTGCAATTCGCTGGCGGCAGGCAGTACTATTGGCCAGAGATTTCCAGAGAGGGTTTCATGGCAAACGATGTCGTCATTCTTGGGTTTGGCCCTGCCGCCGCCAGCGCCGTGGAAGCGCTGCGCTCGCAAGGATGCGGCGCGAACGTGGACGTCATCACCGCAGGCCCCGCCTTTTGCGAAAGCCCGGTTCTGACTTCGTATAGCGCCGCCGGAATCGTAGCCCGCGAGCAGGGAAGCATTTGCACTTCGGTGCTCGACGATGCCAATGTGCGTATCTTCCCGAATGAGGAAATCACGTCCGTGGATACGGAAGGCCAAATCGTCAAAGCCGCAAGCGGTCGCGAATGGCCCTATTCCGTTTGCCTGATAGCCACGGGCGCATCACCCGTGCTTTCGGGTGAAAGCCCGCTTTTCGAATGCAGCCCGCTTACGCTCAGGACCTTCGAAGATGCCGAGCGCCTGAGCACGGTGCTTGCCGCGCGTCCCCATGCCAGCATCCTCATCTCCGGGACCTCCATGGTCGCCCTCAAGGCGGCGGAGGCGTGCATTCGCAGGGATGGGCGGCCAACCATTCTGGGTCGCAGCCCTCATATCCTCAAAGGGTCGGCGCATCCCCGTGCGGCTTCCAGGATGGAGGCCCTGCTCGAAGACCAGGGAATAGAGCTTCTGCTTGGCGAAACTGCCGAAAAAGCCCGCGTTCTCGAAGATGGCTCCACAAGCGTTTCCTTTTCCCACCAGGAAGAACCGAAAATTTTCGATGCGGTTCTCGTAGCCCATGGCATGAGCCCCAACATCGACTTCATCGAAAACGCCAACATACATGCCGATAGGGGAATCGTCGTCGATGCCTTCATGCGCACGAGCGTCCCTCATGTCTATGCGGCGGGAGATGTGGCAAAAGCGCCCTGCTTGCTTGGAGGAAGCAAGGTGGCCGGGCTCTGGCTCGCGGCACGTCAGCAGGGCAAGGTGGCGGGTGCGAACATGGCGCATGAGCTCCGCGACGAGGGAAGGGCATGCGCATCCGATGCCTCCGCTTTTGCCGGCAGCATGGAATATCACGGATTTCTTCCCGCGAACACCATCAAGGTCGGAGACGCGCTGCTCGCCGCTGCGGGAATGATCCCGTCGGCCGAAGATCCATTCGCGATTGAGGAGATCGAGACCGAAAGCGAGTATCTGATGAAGTCCTATCTCGTCTTGCAGGACGGCCGGGCCTTGCTATGCGGTTTCAACCTCGTGGCAAAAGCCGACATGACGGGACTCTTTGGCAAGCTGACAGATTCGATCGGGCGCATGCAGGCAGAAATAGCCCGCAATGCGCTTCAAGGCGCATTCACCGATGTTTGACGGTTTCATGAGCGAGACGGAGGAGAGATGAACGAGCGCGAGCTGAGGGAAAAGGGCAAGGTTCCCGGCCCGGAGACGGGCATCGAAATCAGAAAGTCCATCTGCACGATTTGCGACCCGACCACGCAATGCGGGCTGGACCTGTTCGTGAAGGACGGCAAGATCATTCGAGTCGAGGGTTCGAAAGAGGCCCCGCATTCGCACGGCAGCCTATGTTCGAAGGGCGCGGCCACGCGGCAATACGTCTATAGTCCCGACCGGCTGAAGACTCCGCTGCGGCGTGTGGGCGAGCGCGGCGAGGGCAAATTCGAGCCAATCAGCTGGGATGAGGCCCTGGACGAGATCGCCAAGAACCTCGACGCCGCAAAGGCGCAGTACGGCCCGGAGTCGGTCATCTTCTTCGCGAGCGACCGAAAGCGCACAGACGATGGCTTCGACCGCACCGGCCGCGCCGAGCGTGTGGCCCACCAACCCGGCGGCCTCAAAGACGCTCATATGCGAGGGGCTGTTCGATCGTTTGGACCAGGGGACAAAGCTGATAGTTGTCGACCCTCGCGTCACTCCCTTTGCGGCTCGCGCCGACATCCACCTGCAGCTGCGCCCGGGGACCGATGGCGCGCTGGCGCTTGCGATGGCCAACGTCATCATTGACGAGAACCTCTACAACGCCGATTTCGTCGCCAATTGGACGGTCGGATTCGAGGAATACGCCAAGCTCGCCGCCGAGATGACTCCGGAAAGGGCGCAGGATATCACGGGCGTTGACGCGAACCTGATCCGCGAGGCTGCCCGGATGTACGCGACCACGAAGCCCGCGAGTATCATGACCAGCGCGGCACCCGTGGTCCATCACACGAACGGCGTGCAGAACTACCGTGCGGTATTCTGCCTCATCGGACTGACCGGCAATTTCGACATCCATGGCGGAAACCTCATGAACAAACCCTCGTTGGTACATATACCAGGAGGTTTTCCCACGCGCGAGGGCGAGTTCACCTTGGCGTCCCGTCTGAAGGATTTGCCGGAAAGGGTCGGCTCCCGCCGCTTTCCGGTGTGGGATCGATTGACCACGCAAGCGCAGGCGTGCGATATTCCGAGGCAGATTCTGACCGAGGACCCCTACCCGCTCAAAGCCGCGTTCTGCATGGGGTTCAACCATAGGATGTTCCCCGATTCGCAGGGCTTCATCGACGCCTTCACCAAACTCGATTTCATAGCGGTGGCAGATCCCTTCCTGACCGACAGTGCCAAGTATGCCGACATCGTCTTGCCGGTATGCACCTCGGTGGAGCGCAGCGAAGCTCGGTGTTGGCCCATGGGCTACGTGATGCTCTCGCAGCCTGCGATAGAGCCGGTGGGGCAGTCCCGCTCCGACGTCGACATCATCGCACAGCTTAGCAAGGAGCTAGGTCTGGGCGATGACCTGCTCGAGTCGGGATTCGACGCGTGCCTGGATTGGATGCTCGAGCCCAGCGTCCTGTCCGTTGCGGAGCTCAAGAAGCATCCGGCCGGGATGTTCGTTCCCGATTTCAAGAAGCCCGCCGAAAGGAAGTACGTCGACCAGGGATTCAAGACCCCGTCGGGCAAGTTCGAATTCGTCTCCGGCGTGCTTTCCGAAATGGACGGCGAGGGCTTCGAGGCGCTTCCCTCTTTTCGGGAGCCGGCTATAAGTCCCGTCTCGCAGCCGGAGATTGCCAAGGAGTATCCGTTCGTCCTGTCCGTCGGTGCCCGCAAGCCCATGTTCCAGCACAGCCGAACCTTTCGCATTCCCTGGATTCGTCAGTTCGCGCCGGACCCTGTCTGCGACATGAATCCGGCCGACGCCAAGCGCATCGGCATCGCCGAGGGCGAGGAAGTCGAGCTCATGACGCCGGAGGGAAGCGTTTCGGTGAAAGCGCATCTGGACGAGATGATTCGCGAAGGTGACGTGCACCTCTACCATGACTGGCCCGAGGCCAATGGAAACGACCTCATGTCGGGCGATTACCTCGATCCCATTTCGGGCTTTCCGGGATACAGGTCCCTGCTCTGCAAGGTGGTTCCCGCCCGCATGAGCGCCAACGCGAAGGAGGCATAGGCATGACTTCCAGAGAGAGCAAGAGCATCGTCTTCAAGTCCGATCGCTGCATAGGGTGCTATTCGTGCGTCGTGTCCTGCATGGATCAGAACGATCTCGATGTCGCGAGGGATAACCTATCATGGCGAATCGTCGAGAACGTTCCCGGAAAGCTGGTGGGCAAGCACCGTGGCAACGCCAGTGTCTCGATTGCCTGCATGCATTGCGAAGATGCGGTGTGCATAGCCGCGTGCCCTGCAGGGGTGATAACGAGAGATGCCGCAACGGGGTCTGTGCTGGTGGACGACGGCCTGTGCATCGGCTGCCATGCCTGCGCGATGGCCTGCCCGTTTGGGGCCCCTCGTTTTGGGAGCAGCGGGAAGATGCAGAAATGCGACGGATGCTATGCCAGAACGCAGTTCGGGCTGGAACCAGCGTGCGTCAGGAACTGCCCGACCCACGCGCTCGCCTACGAACCGGTCAACGCCTCGATGGACGAGAAGGCGGCCAGCGCAGCCCGAAGGCTCGTGTAGTCTTGGAGTAAAAGGGACGTTCCAAAATACTCGTTTGTCGGTAGCGCTTGGCAAATGAACGTTTTGGGATGTCCCTTTTTGCTCCCTATTCGACGCGGACGCTCAACTCGGAGTAAATCGTCTCAACGAGGTTGCCGGAATACAGCGAGAGTTCGCGTTCGTACAGATCGCTGGACGGCTTGAGGCCATGCTCCTCAAGACGCGCAAGCAGCTCATGGTGGGCCTCGAAGACGATTTCGTCGCGCTGCAGCAGCTCTTCCACGCTATCGACGCGCAGCATCTTGAAGTACCTACCCGCCGGCTTCTCGTGCACCTCTCCTGCCTTGACCGGAGCAGGTGCATATGAGCATACGTGGAAATCGCTTTCCGGCGAGTCGGCGAGGAGCGCCTCGAGGCCAACGCGGTACGTTCCCTGCAGCTCAACGGGGTGTCCGGTCTCCCAGCAGCGGTAGAAGTGTTCCAACACGCGCTCCGCCGCCTCGTACTCGTCGATGGAATCGGCACCCTCCATTCCTTCGTCCTGTGCGCCGAGTAAATTCGACATGTCCAGTTCGACAAAGCGCTCGGCCGGGCAGTCCTCGATGCGCCAGTCCGCGTCCGAGGCAAGCCATTCGTCAAGGGCGTGCCAGCGCGCGAGCGTGCTCTCCAGGACACGCTGCGAGACGAGCAAACGACGTCGCTCCGACTTGAGGGCGGCCACGCGCTCTTCCATGACGGAGGTGAGTGAAGCATTTTGCGGATCGGTCAGGTATTCGCCGATCTCATGCAGGCTGCACCCCGAATTCTGCAATGCCACGATCAGAAAGAAGTCCGCAATCTGAAAGGGCGAATACAGCTTGTAGCCGTTTTGCGTCGTGGCAACGGGCTTGAGCAAGCCAATGCGGTCGTAGTGGCGAAGCGTTTCCTTCGTCGTCTGGCACAGGCGCGCGAACTCGCCGCTGCGCACGAGGTGGGAGAGGGCCGGGTTTTCCATCAAATCCGATGTCAGGGGCATTGTGGCTCCTTTTCACATGCGCTCGGAAATCAGTCTTGACCGTGTTGTTACCCCACACTTTAGCATCTTCGGTGAAGGAACGGGTAAAGACGAATCGCAACGTCAGGACAGGAAAGGGGAAGCCGCCATGAAAACCGACAACGAAAGCGCGGATTCCAGCAAACTCGAGATGATACGTGACGGCGGTGAGGTGAATGCGAACGGGCACCCGCTTCCTGGGCATTGGAAGCGGGCCATCGCCATCATCTGGTCGGGACAGGCTGTCTCGATTCTCGCGACCTGCGCGGCGACCTTTGCCGTGTTGTGGTACGTGACCACTACGACGGACTCCGCGTTCGTGCTCTCGCTGGCGGGTGTAGCTGCGTTGCTGCCCACGGCCCTGCTCTCGCCCTTCGGCGGCGTCGTGGCCGACCGCTTCAACAGGAAGCACGTGATGATATGGTCCGATGGTCTGGCGGGCCTCTTTTCGCTCGCGCTCGCGGTTCTCGTGGCGCTCGGTATATGCGATATCTGGATTCTCCTGTTGCTGCTGGTCGTTCGCTCGGCACCGCAGGCGTTTCACAGCACCTCGCTCGTCGCGCTCATGCCCGAGCTCGTTCCCGAACGAGACATGGTGCGCATCAACACGCTTGACCAGGCCCTCTCGAGCATCTCGGCGATTGCGGGGCCCGTGCCCGGCATCGCGCTCTACACCGCGTGGGGATTCACGGCGGTGCTGGTCATGGACGCTGCGTGCGCGGCCTTCGCGTGCATCTGCCTCGCGGTGGCCAGGCTACCTTATGCCAAGGGCGCGAAAGGCGAAAGTCACGGTGTCGTCGCCGACCTGCGCGAGGGACTCGCGGTCATCGGCGCAAGTCGTGGCATCCGTGCGCTGCTGGTTCTCGTCATGGCCGCCATGCTGCTCTTCCTGCCACTGGGAACGCTCAGTCCGCTCATGACCTACGACTGGTTTGGCGGCGATGGCTTCCAGGCCTCGATTGTCGAGGCGGCAGCCGGCATCGGGCTGTTGCTGGGATCGGTGGTCATGCTGGCGTGGGGTGGCGGCAAGAGGCTCGTGCCCATCCTTGCGGTCGCGGGCATGGTGCTTGGCGCCTGTTGCATCGCTTGCGGCCTTCTGCCGCGCGGGGCGTTTCCCGTCTTCGTCGGCCTCATCGTCGTGATCTTCGGTGCGACTGCCGTCTTCAACGCACCCGTGATCCCACTGATGCAAAAGCGCGTGGCACCTGAGAGGTTCGGGCGCGTGATGGGAATCTTCGGTTCGCTATCGGCGCTTGCCTCGCCAATCGGCCTTTTCGTCGCGGGGCCTGCCGCCGAGGCGCTCGGCGTGAACACGTGGTTCGTCGTGTGCGGCTGCCTGCTCTGTGTCGTCATGCTTCTCGCGTTGCTGAGCCACAACGTACGCGGCCTAGATGATTGACGAGAGGACTAGCCCGTGACGGGGCCAGACGCGTGCCATTCCTCCACGGTCCGCGCGAGTTTCTTCTTGTAGCAAGAATGTGCCGTGTACAGCACCGCGCACGGGTTGTTGCCGGCGAGGAAGTCCTTCGTGGCAAACGTCGTGACGGGCGCATCGGAGTACTTGCAGAAGAGGGCGTCGTGTCCCACGCATATGCCCATGAGGATGTTCAGGTCCGTCTTCGCTTCGTTGAGGAGAAGCGCCTGCATGATGGGATTGCAGACGACACCTCCTTCGCCGCCCCTTGCCGGGGGCTCGAGGTCGAGGTCGGCCCTCCGGTTGCTTTCGAGCTTGCAGCCAACCGTCTCGACACAAAACCCCGCCTGTTCGAGCAGCTTGGCCAGGATGCGCGTCTCGCGCAGCATGATGGTGCACGACGCGATGCCGATGTGGGTGGCGCCGATGAGGTTCGCGAACTTGATGGTGTCCTGCACGCGCGTGGAGTTTGCCGTCTCCTCGCTGACCATCGCGGCGGCTTGCATGATGACGTGGTTTTCGGGAAGCGCGTATAGACGTTGCGCCTCGTCATGCAGCGCAGACGAGACCGCGCCCTGCGCGCAAAACCCCGGTTCTTCGCGATCGGTGTATTCGCATGCGGTGGTTCCGCAGCTCATGCAATTGAGCTTTGATTCCATGATCCCTCCCGATTGGGCCTCGCGGGTCGCAGATATGACGACCAATATCATACGACCCCGCTCGAAGGAGCGGGGCCATGGGGTCATGATGGAGCGGGCGACGGGACTCGAACCCGCGGATACCAGCTTGGGAAGCTGGGGCCTTACCACTTGGCGACACCCGCATTGAGTGAGCATTATACCGCTACCTCATCCTCTGCTCGGGTCATTTTGGAGAATCCCCACGAGTCGAGTGCGAGGCCGGTCACTCGGGAGATAATCGCCAAAGCCAAGCGAGTTGGAGAGCTTTTGGCGGCTTGATAGCTTGCGGCACAGCTCAAGTGCAGGGCGACCTTTTGGTGGGACACGGGGACGGTTCTCTTGACTCACTTTCATTCCGCGACCAGCTTCTGGACGCTTACGCGCTTGACGCCGCGCGAGAACGCATACGCCGCAACGGCGAACACCAAGGCGAACGCAACGCCTATGGCAAGCGCCTCCCACAAGGGAAGCTGTATGGAGAACGCCCCAACGCCGAATGTCCCGAACAGGGCACTTACGACGCTACCTCCGAAGAGCATCGTCAGCGCGGCGCCCACGAGCGCTCCGGCAAGCGCCACGGCCAAGAATCGCATGGAGAACGATGCGCGCAGAGTGCGCACAGCGAAGCCAAGCGCGCGGTATACGCCTAAGTCCCTTTGCTCGGATATCAGCATGCGGCGGCTCACGAGCATGACCGCAACGCACGCCAGCAGCACTGCGAAGGCCGCCATGCCGTACCCGATCATCGTGAGCATATCCCTGATGAGCAGGATCATGTTCGTGGCAGACCCGAAAAGCCCCGTGTTCTCCGTGTCCACCGCATCGCCGAAGCGCGCGTTCACCGCTTCGATGGCGGCATTTGCCTTCCCCGGATCCTCAAGCTGGATTTGCCATGAATCCTCGCCGCCCATCAGCTGCGATCCTGCTAGATCCTGCACGCCTTCATAGGTGAGCACGATGCCGTCTCCGCCATTGAGCACGGTGGACAGGATACCGCTCACCACGAAGGTCGTGTCCTCGCCGTTTTGCCCGGGCATGACGAACTCATCCCCCACGCCAAGTCCCATGGAGCGTGCGAACGTGAGCCCCACCAGCGCCTCGTTTTTGTGGACGGGCTTGCGCCCTGTCATCAAGGACGCATTGTCGATGATGCCGTCGTCGGAGATGCCCACGAACGTGTGCGCACCGCCGTTCACGTTGAGCATGGTGGCACCCTCCTGCCACATGCGTGCAACAGGTGCTACCTCCTCGATGGTGGCGATCACATCATCGAGCTCGACACCATCTTCCTCAAGCGCCACGGAAACATCGCTTTTCCATATGCCGAACGCCTGATAGACGGCCTCGTCATCCTCCACCGCACCCCCAATCCCGAAGCAGAGCGCGATGAACGCGCAGAGCAGGAGCGAGCACACTCCAATTCCCAGATAGCGCCCCTTCTCGGAGACGATGGCGCGCCAGGCTAGCGCTATTGTCAGGTGATTTCCGCCAATGCCACTCACGCCGCGCGGTGCGAAATGCACGTCTCCTTCGCCTTGGCACAGCGCTGCCAGCGGGCTGATGCGCCCGATCTTGCGCGCCTTCACGAAGACGCAAAGGCAAAGCGCCAGCAGGAGCACGGTGCAGCTGACAAGGGAGGCCAACGGAAACGAGGGGTCTTGCACCAGAATGCCCGTGATGAGCAGGAATGAGGGCCAGAGCACGGGTTCGAGCAGGCACCCGGCGAAGAATCCGGCGGCGAGCCCAACGAGTGCACAGACGGCGTACTGCAAGAACAGCGTGCGACGCAGCGTTTTGCGCGAAATGCCCACGGCCTTCATGATTCCCCAGTTGGCGTACCCGCTCTCGATGGCGGTGGATGCCGTGTGGATGCAGAGGATCAGCGCCACCACGAAGAGTAGAAGCGAGAAGACGCCTAAGACCGCCGTCATTACCTGCACCACCATGAGCGTGTAGCCTGAAAGCGTCTCGCGCGCGAAGACGTTGTTCGCCTGGGCTCCCCACGCAGTCTCCTCCCCGATGATGCGTACTAGGTCCACCCCGGTCACACCGGCCGTCTTCGCATCGGGCGTGAGGAAGACGTTGATCGACGTGATAGGATACGGCACGCTTCCCATGGCCATGATGCTGGCATCTTCGACAGTCGCTTGCGCCGCTTGCAGCATCTCTTCGGTGTTCGCATGCAGCCGCTTGAAATCCGACTCCGAGATGAGCGAGCGTGTGGTCTCCAAGAATGGGGAGCCCATCTGTGGGTCCTCGAAGAATCCGGCCACGCGGAAGCGCTCCTCCCGATCGCCCAAATCCATTACGAGCTCGTCGCCCACATCCAGGCCGAAGAGGGTCTTGCACGCTGGGCGCACGTACACCTCGCCCGGTTCTGGTCCCGCCTCGTCTACTACATAGTCCTGAAGATCGTCGCTCAATACGTTGAAACTGAGTGCCGAATCCCACGCCACATAGCAGTTTGAGGAGGGCATCGTCGTCTCACGAAGCTCATGTCCCTCCGCGCTCTCGAAGCGCGTGGCTGCCGAGAACGCCTCGGTTACCTGTGCCTTTTCCACGTCCGGCAGAGCTTCAATCTCTGCAATGGTTGCGTCGTCCAGCTTCGACGGCAGGTCGTTGGCGAGCACATCGCCTGCTCCCACCTCATTCAAGAGCACATCCTCGCGTTCCGAGAGGTCCACGAACAGGTTGATGGTGAACGTGAGCGCAAGAGCCGCCAAGAACAGCAGAATGGCAAGTCCTACGAACGTCCCCTTCTCGTGACGGATTCCGGCTTTCACCAGGGTGCGCAACGGTTGCATGGCGCACCTCCTACCAGGAAAGCGAGGATAACCACGCGTTGGCTGTGGCCTCTCGCTCGCGGACGTATGCCTCGTCATCCGCCAAGGACGTATCCCAGGGGGCAAGCTCCAGCTCGCCGCGCACGCCACCGTCTTCGAAGTAGAGCACCCGGTTTCCGCGTACTGCGCTTCGCACGTCGTGCGTGACCATGAGGACACTGATGCCTTCCGTGTTCATGCCGCTCAAGAGGCCAAGCACCTCCAGGCTGTTCGCGCGGTTGAGGGCTCCCGTGGGCTCGTCGGCGAAGATGAGGGCTGGCTCGTTCACCACCGCCCGCGCCACCGCGCAGCGCTGCTTCTGGCCGCCTGATGCCTGATTCGGCAGGTGCGATGCCACTTCCTCCAAGCCCATCTGACGCATGAGGCGCGCTGTTTCTTCCTTCGTCTGCTTCGCGGAGCGCCCGGATTTGAGGTAACCGGGCACGGCCACGTTTTCGAATAGCGTGAGGTTGCTCACCAGGTTCGCCGCCTGAAATACGAAGCCGAACCGCTGTGCGCGCAGCTTTGCGAGCTCGTCCTCTTTTGCGCTGGCTATGTCCACGCCTTCAAAGATGACGGAGCCTGCCGTGGGGCGGTCCATACCCGACAGGCAATAGAGCAGAGTCGATTTGCCGGAGCCGGATGGCCCCATGACGGAGGTGAAGTCGCCCTCGTAGAGCTCCAGATCCACGCTGCCCAGCACGTGCGTCTGCACGCCGTCGGCGACGTAGGTCTTCGAGAGCCGTTTGGTTCTCAGTATGGTTTCGCGCATGGATACCAGCCTTTCTCACTTGGCGATGTGCGCCCATCGTACGTTGGCGCGCATTAAGGAATCATTAAGGCCGCGAATCGAGATCGCAGAAACATGAGCGCATGCATGCGCGACGCATGGTGCAGGGCACATGACTTCAAACTGCTGTTATTCCACGACGCGAAGCTCGATTCGTGCCCTCAGACCTGGATGCGCATTCTCCAGACGTAGGTGCCCTCCCATGCGCTCCGTCAAGTAAGCCGCGATGAACAGACCAAGTCCTGATCCCGCCTCGCCTTCCGCATTCGACCCACGGTAGAAGCGCTCCGTTGCAAACGGCAGGTCCTCGGGTGGCATGCCCGGGCCGAAGTCGCGTACCGTCACCGTATACACGTCGTCACACGAAACGCCCTCGATCTCTATCGCCGAGCCTCGCGCGTACTTCAGGGAATTGCCAATGAGGTTGCCCAGGGCTTGCGCGAGTCGCGCCTCGTCCGCCTCGACAAGAGCGCTATCGATGCGCTTGCAGGATAGAGGGGTAACGCCCGCGTAGTCGCTCACGCAGGATTCGAGAACGGAGGCCGCTTGGACAGGTGCGCATTCGACCTGTATGCGCTCCATGTCGGCGAGCGCGTGCTGGAACAGGTCTTCGATAAGCGACGACGCCTCGTCGCACTTGCGCATAATCGCGTGCTCGTATTCGGCGCGTTCGGCCTCGGATTGCACGAGCCCCATGTCGAGCGCTTCCGCATAAGCGCGAAGGGAGGCGAGCGGCGTGCGCAGGTCGTGCGAGAGCGAGGCAAGGGTCGTCTTGTGGGATTCGTTCGCCTGCTCCTCCGCCTTGCGGGCGCGTTTGAGCTCGGCGCGCAGATGGTCGAATGCCCAGGTGAACTTACCGAAGGGGTTGGATCGCTCGAAGTGCAGAGGCGCGTCCAAGTTTCCCGCCGCCACCTCCTCCGCGAAATCCTCTAGCTTCACGAAGGGGCGAGCCACCGACCGATAGAGGTAGAGAACCAGGGTCGAGATCGCCACGATGGCGATGAGCGCGATGGCCATGATGGCAAGTATAGCCGTGCCTTCCTGGGCCGAAGCGGCTTCGCGGAGCATATCCTGGGAATCCGCAAGCGCCGCATCCACGTTCGTTCGCATATCCTCCACGGTGCTGGCCTGATTGTCCTTCAGCTTCTCCCGGACATCGTTGAGCGCAAGCACTTGTTCCCGGATCGGATCATCATCTCCAACTATGCTGACCGTAATGCCTATCGCTGCGATGACAATGACGGCGATGATGGAGAGTGCCGCACCCCAGAAAAGGCGCTTCCTCAAACGTGTTCCCTGCTTCGTCATCGCAAATCACCCTCTGGGGCATCGAAGCGGTACCCAACGCCCCTGGCTGTCTTGAAATAGACGGGGCTAGCCGGGTCGTCTTCGAGCTTGGAGCGCAGCCAGCTCATGTGCACCGACACCGTCTGCGGCTCAAGCTCCGCGAAGGTGCCCCACGCCTTCGCGAGGAGGGCATCTCGGGAAAGGGTCTTGCCGGGATTGCGCATGAGAGTTTCTGCCAGATGGAACTCCTTGGGAGAAAGGTTCACTTCCCGTCCGCGCTTCTTGATGATGCGAGCGTCAGGGTCCAGCTCGAACGGCCCGATACTGAGCGTGGCCGCCTCGCCCTCTGACTGCCGCTCGGGTCTCATCATGAGCGCCTTCGCTTGGGCGAGCAGCTCGCGCAGACTGAAAGGTTTCGAGAGGTACGCGTCGCCCCCTTCCTCCAGAGCTCGGATGCGGGCGTCGGGTTCTATGCGTGCGGAGGCGAACACCACGGGCACGCCGCTGCGCTCTCGGAGGTTGCGGCAGAGCGCATAGCCGTCATCTCCCGGCAGGTTGACATCCACGATCAGACAGTTGAAGACGGAGGTGGTCAGGATGCCATAGGCGTTTTCGGCACTGCTGGCGATGCGCGCGGCGATGCCTTCTGACTCGAAGGTACGCCGCATTAGCTCGGCAAGCTCTCCATCATCTTCGACGATTAAGACGCTTCTCATAGCCCCAGCTCCTCTTCGCCCCACCGCTTCATGGCGAGCAGGATGGGGATGAAGCTCTCACCCTGCTCCGTTAGCGTGTACTCGACGCGCGGCGGCACCTCGCCGAAGTCGGTGCGCACGAGGAAACCATCATCCACGAGTTCCCTGAGCTGCTTGGAGAGCGTGGACTCGGAGATGTTGCCGATGCAGCGTCGTAGCTGCCCGAAATGGCGAACGTCCTTGAGCGCGATGTAGAAGAGTATCTCGATTTTCCACTTACCGCCGATCATGCGTTGAAGCGTGGAAACCGACTTGCAGCGCTCTATCTCCTCGCCCCGCCTTCTTGCCATAAACCTAACTCCTATGTACTACAAAAAATATCAGTACTTCTAATTCTAAAGCTTCATTTGCATGATGAATGCGGCAAGCCCAACCATCCTTCAAGAATTCCGAGGCAAGGAGCACATCATGCACTACACGGGAACAATCTGGAGGCCGCCCTATGAGACCGATTCCCTCATCTTGGAAGCAACTGCGGGGTGCGCGCACCACCGCTGCAAGTTCTGCACGCTCTACGACGAGCTTCCCTTCAAATTCAAGGTATCGGAGCTTTCCACAATGGAATCCGACCTCCTTGAGGCACAGACGTGGTTCCACGATCCGCTATCGAAGATTGAGACGCGTCTTTTCAATCTTCCAATGCCCAAGCGTTGTCGCGTCTTTCTTGCAGGCGCTAACCCGTTTGTGCTGAAAGCGAGGCGTCTGCTTGAGATATCCGACCTCATTCGCGAATACTTTCCATCATGCGAAACGATCGGCTGTTTCGCGCGCGTGACAGATGTCGCCTCGAAAACAGACGAGGAGCTTGTAGCCCTTCGCAAAGCGAGATACACCGGCCTCACCATCGGAATAGAGACGGGGGATGATGCCGCCCTTGCCTTCATGAACAAAGGTTACGCAGCGCAAGACATCGTTGCGCAGTGTGCGCGCCTGGATGCGGCGGACATTTCCTATGCGTTCTTTTATCTTGCGGGAATCTCAGGGAAAGGACACGGTATCGAAGGTGCGCGGCTCACGGCGGCAGTCTGCAATCAAGCGCACCCCTCCCTCATCGGCGCAAACATGCTCACCATCTACAAGAACTCCGAGCTTTACCAAGAAGTCATTGCTGGCGACTGGGAGGAAGAAACGGAGATTGAGAAGTATCAGGAGATTAAAGCTCTCGTCGATGGGCTGGAAATTCCCGTGGAATTCGCCATGCTCGGTGCATCAAACCCCGTGATGATGCAGGGTAGGCTGCCCGAGCAACGCGCGCAAATCATTGCAGCTCTCGACCGCGTGATAGATGAAATCGGAGAGGACAAGCTGCGCAACTACCGCACGAATTTGAGGCATCTGTGATATGAGACATCTGTGATATGAGGCATGCCCCTCCTTCTCTTCAGCGCCAATGCAATGTAGAGGGCGTCTTATATGTTTGCTACTATCTCGCTATGATATCGCACGCTATCTCTGCTTTCCCTTTGGCGTTCCATAGCCCACGAATTGGACGGTCAGGAAGTCACGCAACGACTCTCGTAGGACGGGATCGGATAGCCCGCCTCTTCACAGGCAGCGATTTGGATGGGAAGCGGATGGGTTGCAGGATAGAGACCGGAAACGTAGCCACATCATGCAATTAATTCTGTGCAAGGAGTGATTGCCATGCAATTCAGAACCGATGCCAAGAACGGAAACGAGCTGTCGGCGCTGGGCTTCGGCTGCATGAGGTTCCCAACCACAGCGGGGCGCATAGACATCGATGCCTCTGAGCAGCTTATTGTCGAGGCTGTCGAAAGAGGCGTGAATTATCTTGACACGGCTTACCTGTACAACGGAAACGAGGCCGCCCTGGGTGAAATATTCGCTCGCAACCCCGGCCTTAGGGAAAAAGTGCATATCGCCACCAAGCTGCCAATGGCAAGGTGCGAGGCGGCAGCCGACTTCGACAAGTATTTAGGGCGCTCTCTTGAAAGGCTGCGCACCGATCATATCGACTACTACCTCGTCCATAACGTAACGAGCGCAGCGGCATGGGACCGCCTAAGTTCGCTGGGCTTCAAAGAATGGGTGGATGAGCAGAAAAGCACGGGGCGCATCGCCAACATCGGGTTCTCATATCACGGACCGAAAGCCGACTTCCCCACACTGCTCGACTCCTTCGACTGGGACTTCTGCCAGATCCAGTACAACTACATGAACGAGAACTACCAGGCGGGCACGGCGGGTCTGGTGGCAGCGGCAGAGCGAGGCCTGCCTGCTATCGTCATGGAGCCGCTTCTCGGGGGCAAGCTTGCGGCCGAGCTGCCGGCAGAGGCACGTGGTGTACTGACCGATGCCGACATAAGCGACGACCCGGTAAGGCTTGCCCTGCGCTGGGTGTGGAATCACCCGGAAGTAACCGTGGTGCTGTCGGGGATGAACACGCAGGAGCAACTGCTGCAAAACATTGCGACGGCTGATGGAGCGCTACCGGGTTCGCTCGAAGATGCTGAGGTCAAAGCTGTGGAGAAGGCTCGCGAGAGCATAGCAGAGAACTACAAGATACCCTGCACGGGATGCGGCTACTGCATGCCTTGCCCCAAAGGTGTGAACATCCCCATGTGCTTCGCCGCGTACAACACGTCCTTCGCTCATGGCTGGTACCAGGGCATGCAACAATACATCACGGCATCGGGAGCAATGTCGGGTGATGCACGCTTCGCAAGCGATTGTGTTAGGTGCGGCGCCTGCCTCGAGAAGTGCCCCCAGCACATCAAGATTCCGGACGAGCTGACATCGGTGAAGCGGCGCTTCCAGGTTCCCGGCCTTCCGGCTCTGATCAAGTTCGGAGTGAGGGTGATGAGCCGTTAACGCGGCGATTCAAGCGCGGCATACTTATGCTGCGCACCCGAGTTCGCGGGGTTTCATGTGCAGGCATCCAGTCCTCGGCGTGATAGTGAAGCCTCTAGGCGGTGCCGTTATTGGATTGATGCTAGCGGGATTGCTCCTCGTGCTTGAGGGCTGCCAGCCTTGCTGCTGTCTGATCCCCCTAGGCCAGTTGCTCGCCGGCTGTGGGGCCTGCGGCCATCTGGTACACCGCGTCCACGTGGATGAAGCAGCCGCCCTTCGCCTTGATGGGTAGCCCCATGGAGGCGAACTTCGCGTCCACCATCTCCTTTTGGACGGCGAACTCGTCGCCCTCGTTGACGTAGCGTGCCGTGCCGTGGATCTGGAACGCATCATGGCCGGTCCAGAACGCGACGGCGACCTTCTGGTTCTCTTTCAGGTTGGCCAGCGTCTTCTTGAAGAACTGGTCGGAGATGTAGACCGTCTCCTCGTCAATGACGGTCTTCATGCCGATGGCGGCTCCGTTGGGTGCCCCGTCGGCAGATGCCGTGCATAGGACCATGTTCTCGGCCGTTTCGAACAGTTCTCTCACGTCTTGGGTCATGGCTGCCATGGTGGCTTCCTTTCTCGCAAGCTTTCGTTGCGGATAGTATACGCCCTCGGCTATCATGTCCCTCCTTGTTTCGTAGTGCGGCAGAGGGGATTCCCATGAACGAGGAAATCGACATCGAAAGCTGGACTGATAGCCTCGTCGGCAAGGTGCTCGACGTTTTTGGTCCCCGCCTGAAGCTCGTCGGTATCCAGGGTAGCCGTGCCCGAGGGGAGGCCCGGCCCGACAGTGACATCGACGTAGTGCTGGTCGTGGAGGGGTTGGATGACGATGACCTCGCGGCCTATCGCGCCTTGCTGGCTACCATGCCCCACGGCGATCTTGCCTGCGGGTTCACGGGGTCGCCGGAGCTGCTCGCCGCATGGCCGCGCCACGACGTATTCAATTTGGTCCAAGATACGCGCGCCGTGTTCGGCTCCTTCGACTTCATGGATACGGAATTCACCGCCGATGATGCGATGCTATCTGCCAAGGTAGGGGCTTCGGAAATCTACCATGCGATGAGCCATGAGCTCGTCTTCGCCGAAGGCTCGCTCGATGTCATCGTCGCCGCCTGCGTAAAATCGGCCTTCTTCATCATGCGCGCTCTGCGCTATGCCAAGACCGGCGAGTATCCGCCGAGCCGCGCTGCCATGAGAGAGCTCGCAACGGAGCAAGAGGCGGTGTTCCTTGATGCCTACGACAACCCCGATGCCTTCGAAACCGGGGAACTTGCTCATGCGCTTCTCACCTGGTCAAGCTCCATCGTAAGCCTATAGCGACTCTTTTCCCCTCACGAGAGGGGAATCATGTCGAGGCGCAGGGTCTGCTCGACGACCTTCATCAGGTCCTCGTCGCTGATATCGGGCTTGACCTTCACGAGTCCAACGAGGCCAAAGATCGCGACGCAGAACATCTCGTAGACGAGTTCGATCTCTATCTGGTGGTATGCGGCGTATTCGGTGGCAATGTGATCGTAGAGGAATTCCGCCGTCTCCCGGGTCGCCCTCACGTCAAATGCGTCGCGCACGCCGAGCTCCTCGAGCACGCGGATCATCGGACGTGGGGTACCTTCGGCATCGTAGAGCGCATAGCGAAAGATGCGCACGCATTTTCTGAGCGAACCCCGGGTGTCCCCGAAGATGCGCTCCTCGTTCCATGCGATGACGCTTTCCACCAGGTCCTCGACGTAATCGTCGATGACCGCCTCGATCACGCCGTTCTTGTTTCCAAAGTGATAGTAGACGAGCTCGCGGGTCACGTTTGCCTCCCGGGCAATGGCCGTGACCGTGGTTGTCCGCACGCCGTCACGCTCGAAGAGCTTGCGGGCGGCCGTGGCGATGTTGCCGCGTGTCCCCGTGAGCCGGCGCGTTTCGGCTAGGCTTTTCCTATGATGCCGTGCGTGCGAAGCGGCCTCTAAGGGCGTGCGTTCTCCGTATTCGAGGATCGCCATCAACCCCTCCTTCGGTCAAAAACGGTAGCCGCGTCATTGTCTTTCACAAACAGTTCCGATATGTTAAATCTTATTATACTCTGGGATGATACACTGCGGCTGATTTCCCGTATTTAGCTGGGAAAACACCGAGGTGAGGAGGCACGCCATGACGGTTCCTGTTTGGGTCACTCCAATTTCGATGGTGATATACACCATGCTCCTGATGTTGTTCACAGAGTTCATGCGTCGCCACTATCGCACCTCCATGTGGTTTTGGGTGGTTTCGCTCGCCACCATCCCGTTTTGGATCATGAACATACCGGCCGATGACTGGTTCCGTTGGGCCAAGAACCTGTCGGTCATACTGCCGCTCATCTATGCCGGAATCGGGCGCATCGCCGCCGTGCAGCAAAAGGACACCCCGTTTTGGCGCCTCATGCGCCAGCGCTGGGTACGCTGGGTGCTCTACGGCATCGTGTTTTGCAACATCGCCGAGGCAACCTTGCGCGATGTCGAGATGGGCAATTACATGAACGGTCTGGCCGGATTCATCCTGTGCATCACGATGCCCTTTGGCGACAAGTATTGGAAGTACGACACCGCCCACTATGGCGAGATCATCGCCTACACGGTGCCCATGTGGAACTTCCTCTACACCACGTGGAACGCGTGCTTCGTCTATGCCGAGGGCCACGCGTTCTTTGCCAGCACGTGCTGCATCCTGGCGGCGGCCGAGCTCTATCCCATCATCAAGCGGCAGCCGGAGCTCTATATCACCGGCCGAATCTACACCCTGGGCATACACCTGCTGTTGCGCAGCTGTTTCCCGTTGCTGTTCCCCACCATCATGAACAGCGCGGCCTGGTTCAATCCCGACGTGATGTACTGGTGGGGCATGATCAACGGCATCATCGGCATCCCGTTCGTCTTCTGGTACTGCTACCAGCTGAGCAGCGGAAAGGCCGATGTCACCTTCCGTCGGCGCAAGGCTCGGGAGGAATACCTCATTGGCCGAGAAGAAGGCCTGATAGATGAGTACGGAGACCCGGTGAGCACCGAGGCTGCCATCGTCGTCGACGAGCAGGTGGGCGACAAGCCCGAAGTCTCCAAGTAGGCATCGAGGGAAGGGGAACCACCATGGGGATTCTGTATCAAGCCGCCGATCCCATCTACTGGGCCATCTGGCTGTTCGTCCTGTTCGCGCTCATGGCCTTCAACGAGCTGGGACGCGTGAAGCTGTGGGCCGGCCTGGCGCTTTTCGCCATCGTTCCCATCGCGCTGACCATCTTCGTCTGGCCCGAGACCGCAGCGCCCGGTAACGAGTACGGAACCGGCACCTGGTTCAATTGGGTGAAGACCTATTCGGCACTTGCGGGCTGCCTTGGCTTCATCGCCTTGCGCTTCGTCAAGTGGAACGGCAAGGACGGCAAGGTCCACTATCTCTACGAGAAGAAGTGGGCGCTGTGCTTCCCGCCGCTCATCCTCGCCATCAACATCGCCGAGGCCGTCATTCGCGACTTCCAGGTGTTTGGCTTTGCCCTGTGGAGCGGCGGCGTCGTGGAGAACCTCTGGACCATATCCGGCCCGTGGAACATCATGAACGGCATTGCGGGCATCTTGAATATCGTCACGATTTGCGGCTGGTTCGGAATCTTCATCTCGAAGGATTCCTCCAAGGACATGATCTGGCCCGACATGATCTGGCCCTGGATCATCGCGTATGACCTGTGGAACTTCGCCTACACCTACAACTGCATCTCGGATCACTCGGCCTATTGCGGCCTGGCCCTCCTGCTCGCATGCACCATCCCCACCTTCTTCATCAAGCGGGGCGCGTGGTTGCAGCACCGGGCCCAGACGCTTGCGCTGTGGATCATGTTCGTCATGACGGTCCCGCAGTTTGCCGATGTGCTGGCACCCATTCCCACCACGCACAATCCCACCGCGTTCTTCGTGGTGAGCCTCATCGCGCTGGCGGCAAACGTCGCCGTGGCCGTCTACCAGCTCTATCGCATCCGCAAGTTCAAGCTCAATCCGCTCAAGGACGAGATCTACAAGGGCACCAAGCCTTACGAGCGCATCGTCGAGGAGAACCGCTAGACGCCTCGGGCATTGGCCCCTTCCCAAAAGCATGTATGATGCGCCGTAAGGACTGCGTGGAAGCGGCGATATCGTAGGAGGGAAGGGCGCGGATTGTCATGAGTGATAGGGTGGAACTGCTCCAAAAGATCGAGGAGGTCCTTCCCGCGGCCGTCGAGTTGCTGCTGGAAGAGCGCAACGATGTGGTGGCTATTCCCGAGGGTCCCCAAGCGCAATGGGACCTGTTCCGGGCCCTGGTGAACACGCGCCCGCCCATCCCGGCATCCGAGGAGCTCATCGTATCGCAGGACCGCCTCTTGCAGGGCATCCTGGAGTACCGGGGAACGGCGACCCTCGATGACATCGAGCCCGTTGAGGGGCGCGGTTCCATACGTCTGTGGCGTGGTGACATCACGACGCTGGGCGTCGATGCCATCGTGAACGCCGCGAACTCCCAGATGCTCGGGTGCTTCGTGCCGGGGCATCATTGCATCGACAACGCCATCCACACCTTCGCGGGTATCCAGCTGCGTCTCGAGTGCGCGCGGCTGATGGAGGAGCAGGGCTATCCCGAACCCACGGGCATGGCAAAGGTGACCAGTGCCTTCAACCTACCGAGCAGGTGTATCATCCACACCGTGGGACCTATTGCGCGCGGGAAGGCAAGCGACCTGGACCGTGCGCTGCTTGCCAACTGCTACGCTGCCTGCCTGGACGCCGCGCTCGAGGCGGGCTGCGAGTCGATCGCCCTTTGCTGTATCAGCACGGGCGTGTTCGGGTTTCCCCAGGACGAGGCGGCGCATATCGCCGTGGCCACGGTGGACGAATGGCTCGACGGCCACGATAACGCGCTCGATGTCGTCTTCAACGTGTACGGGGAGACGGACGAGCGGCTATACAAGGCACTGCTAGGTTGTTGAATCATTCCCCTAAAGCTGACGGAGCAGCCGGTCTATGCGCGATTGAATCCCCGCGCATATCGCATCGAGTCTTCTGGCAAGGGCAGGATTGGACGCTAGGATCTCTCTCGCTTCTTCGACAAAGCCATCAAGCGCGGTTGGATCCAGCCAGGTCAGGTCATTCGCCAGCCTGAACTGCCTATTTGAATCATCATAGAAGGGTTTCGTGCTGAATCTCCATTTTCCAGCGCGGAGTGGCTCGTCGCCAACGTCGCACCACAAACTGCTGCCGGAATCGAACAGCGGTGCTGGCCTGCATTCCAGAGTCTCGACATCGCGGATGATTCCAAAATTGCGCCAATGCCGGTCGTGGTTTGCAAGGAGATCATCACACACGATCATTTTATCCAACATGTCGGCAGCGTTATCGATGCCGATAGCTGCACAGCAATCCACATAATGCTGGTAGTCATTGAAATGGTTCGGCTTGCGCTTCAGCTGCCTTACTGCAAAAGCCGGCACGTACTCCTCGGCATCCGTGAGAAAATTTTCGCAGCGGCTCACCATGCCGTTTGATGTCTGCACGAGGTCATAGGGTACGAACTCTCCTTCGGTGAGCAAACGCTTGTACAGAGCGGTGGCAACCGCCTCATTGTAGGCTTCTTGTCCCAGAGGCCCTGACCCCTTGAGCAGGACCGTTTTTCCATGTTGGCGAATCCAGCGTTTTGCCAGCACGCCATCGGACGTGTTGTCGGGAGAATCGAGTCCGACTTCCGACATCCATTCCCATGAATCGTCGCCGGCCTTCAAATCCATGTCGGAAAAGGAGTTATTGAAGAAATTGACGTCGTCCCAACTGACGTTCATCTCCTCTGGCCGGATCCAGTATTGGTCTGATAGGGACAGGCCAAGGCTTTCGAAAGGTATTTGCGAAGGATCGTTGAATCCAAGTTCACGCAGCTTCGTGTCGATGTTGTCACGGGACAGGGGAATGCACCGATGAGACCACCATGCATCCAGGGCTTTCAATGACGCCGACGCGCCTCTGGGCGAGACAATCGAAAAGGGGGCTCTCGCGTGGTCATAGATTGCGAAGACGCCAAGAAAGCTGTTGGCAGAAAGGCTATAGGTAAAGCCAAGCACCTCGTGATCTCGATTCATCAGGATATAGCGTCTGGCGTCTGTAGGCGATTGAGCCGACGGTCTTCCTCCCCTGGGCTTGCGTTTTGCCCTTTCCGCAACATCGCGGTTGTCGACGAGCCACTGGCTCCCGACTTTTTCCGCGCTAAGCGCTCCCGAATGTATCAGCTGGTGAACTCGCCCTACTGAGATTCCAAGTTGTGCCGCGGCCTCTTTTACGGTGATAGCGGGAGTCATGTTGCGCTCCTTTCGCTGGAACTCTGGAAATGATTATAGTATTAATATGATTACGAATTATAAAAAACACTATAAATATTTCTAGGGTTCTTGCCGTCAGTAGGCGCTGTTATCGTATGGTTTTAGAGTTTTCTCAAGCTCTTAGGAGGACGACGGGCGTGGGGCGTGCGCTGTACGAAGCCCTGGAAGACGCTCTGGGGCGCATGGGCATCTTGAGCGCTTACGCCTGCGTGGCGTGTCCCAATCCCGGCGACGAGCACCTCACCGACGTCAGCTCGTGCTTTCACGAGCGGATGGGCTATGCAAAGGTCGGCGAGTTTGCCGACTGCGGCAACAAGTTCGGGCGATGGTACGACATCGCGTGGATGAAGAAGGACCTGGGGCCTCGCAAGTTCGACCCGAAACCGGTCACGCCCTTCTGTGAGCTGGATGACGCAGGACGAGGCTAGCGTCAAAATTTCTTATTATATTTACAAATGAAAATGAATTATTGACACGTGTCACCTTATATATTTACAATAGTAAATCATTTACAAATGTATTTGTATAAGGAGGGACATCATGTCGAGTAAATTGGGAAAGGGCGACGTCCACTTTCAGCCAAAGTGGGGACAGGTGCTCTTGTCGCTGCTGGTCATTGCCGGGGCGGTCTGGCTGTTCTGGTGGTGTATCTGGGGAACTCCACTTACCGGCGCATGGAAGGTGGTCGTCGCGGTCCTGGTAATCCTGCTGGATTGCTTTCTGTGCTTCAGCGCGGGAATGAATCTCATCTTCAATTTCTATTCGCGCGGCGTCTGGGCGACGCCCGAGGAGATGGAGATGACGCTTCCGGGCGAGGACTTGGTCAGCGATCCGGAAGGCCGCAAGATGATCCGCATTCGCCAGGCACGTGACCTGGATGCGCCGCTCGAGGAAGTATGGAAGCACATCTACCAGCTCGATCCCACGAAAGGCGGCATGTACGCCTGGTCGAACTGCGAGCGCATGTTCGGCATGAACGTCGATAACGCCTATGTGCTGGAGGAGATGTGGCAGCAGCCCGATTCAACCATGCCGGGTGACTTCTGGGCCTGGGGATACGCGGGCTTTGGCGCAGAGGTTGCCGACGTCGTCCCCAACAAGTACATCGTCTGGTTCTGTGATACCGACGATCCCGTCAGGACCCCCGGAGCGTCGTATATGCGAACCGTGGGCAAGAAGTACGTCAAATGGTATTGGACCATCGCGTTGTTTCCGCGTGAGGACGGCAAGGGATGTCGCATCATAAACGGCTGGGACATCGCCTACGGTCCTCATAGCCCGATGAACTGGTACTCGGAGACGTTCATCATTGGCTACGGCGGTGCGATGATGGGGCGTCGCATGTTTCGCAATCTGGAGCTTGCGGCAGTCCACAAGCGCCGCAAGTCCATCCCCCTGCGTATTTTGGCGGCGCTGATGGGGCGCTCCTGGAAATACGACGAGCGGTTACACGACATCATCGCCTATCCCGAGCTTCGCTGGTCACGCGATTGTCCCCGCGTGGAGGCGCAGCGAGCTCCCTTCACCGATGACCCGAACTGGCCACCCAAGCCCGGTGAGGATTACACGCCGCCCATTGCCGAGAACAACGCCAAGCATGGTTGGACTCCCGCGCGCAGGGCGGAGATCGATCATATCGCCGACGAGAAGGAAAAGGCGTTGCTTGTCGAGCTCGGCTTGGAGAGAGCCAGATCATAGTCCCTCCTCCATGAGATGCACCCCCAGCATCGCAAGAAGCGTCGGCGCTCGGTTGTCGGGTTCCGGCGCTTCTTGTCGAGGGTTTGGTGACGCAGGACGGGGATAATGTCACCTTCGGGGTTTAGAGCAGCGCAAGAGCGAGGAGCGTCTCGGTGAAGCGATTCGCCATGTTGGCCGGTGTGTTCTCGCCCTTGAAGTCGGTGGTGAGCCATTGCGTGAGCATCCATATGGCACCCCCGGAGATTGCGTCCAGGCAGTCTTCCAGCTGCTCGGGGGCTTTTTGCTCCAGCTGCTTGCCAATATAGCCCTGGCGCATCTTGTCGCTAAGCAGCTCGACCACAGCCGCCGTTATTTCGGTAGCGCTTGGTCCCCACATGGCGTTTCTCGAAAAGGAGCGCTGTTCGTAGACGCCTTCCACAAACAACTCCATGAGCCTGTGCAAATACTCTTCGTCGTCGCCTTGGGGCAACTGTTCGTCGATTTTTGCGAAGAGCATGCGCATCTCATGTTCTGACGTCGCGGCGACGAGGGTTGGCGTGTCCTTGAACTGGTTGTAGATTGTCGGCCTACTCACGCCGGCCTCTTCGGCGATTTCCGTAAGCGATATGTCGGCAACGGGGCGCTTTGAGACGAGCTTGCGCGTCGCGTCCATGATTGCTTCGCGCGCTCGCTGCGTACGTGGGTTCATCTTCTCGGCCATGGGGCCTCCATTGCCTTGTCTGCTGCTCATCGGTCAATCATTTCGTAGTCAATTGTAAACTTTTCCGGATAGCTATTTGCCGACGGTTAGGAATCAGAGGAGGCGGACCAGGACTCAATGGGACACCGCATCGGGCGAGGGCATGGGAAAGAGGTCTGTCATCCGAGATGGCCGTTGCCGCATAAGTCCTCTATCATTCCTGAAGACAGGATAGAGAGAAGAGGAGCCATGTCGTTAGAGAGGGCAAAGAGGTATCTCGCCGGATACGGACGTGACGGAGACGTCTTGGAATTCGAGACCTCGAGCGCTACGGTGGAGCTTGCCGCCCAGGCGGTCGGCTGCGAGCCCGAGCGCATAGCCAAGACGCTTTCGTTTGCCGTGGGCGATCGGGTGGCGCTCGTGGTGTGCGCCGGAGACACGCGCATAGCGAATCCGAAGTTCAAGACGCGCTTCGGGTGCAAGGCGAAGATGCTGTCTGCCGACGAGACGGAGAAACGCATCGGCCATGCCGTCGGTGGCGTGTGCCCCTTTGGCGTGAAAGACGAGTGCGATGTCTATCTCGACGAGTCCCTGCGCAGGTTCGACATGGTCTATCCGGCGTGCGGAAGTTCCAACAGCGCCATCGCGTTGACGCCCGATGAGCTGGCGGCGATTGTTCCCAAAAGCGAGTGGGTGGACGTCTGCAAGCTGCCGGAGTGAGGCACGCCGCCTGTTTCGATTGGACTTTCCCGCGCGGCAGTAGGCTAGCCTACGGCTATAGTGTGTGCGTACCAAGACGAAGGCGGCCGCGTGAAAGAGCAAAAAGAGAGCATCTGGAGCTTTCCCTACATCGCGTTGATGGTGGTGAACCTCTTCCAGTCTATGGCCGCGTTCATGGCCAACACCACGCTTCCGGTGTATGCCGATACGCTGGGAGCATCTCCTTCCGTGGTAGGCATAGTGGTGAGCTCGTTTTCCGTGACGGCATTGCTCATCAGGCCTTTTGCGGGCCCTGCGTTCGACAGCTTCTCGCGCAAGCGCCTGCTCATGGCATCGCAGTGCATCATATGCGCCTGCATGTTCCTCTACGGTGTGGTGGATTCCCTGCAGGGGCTTGTCATCGTCAGGCTCGTGCACGGCATTGGGATTGGCTGCAGTGGCCCGCTTGCCATGTCGCTCGTATCGGAGTTCCTTCCGGAATCGAGGTTTGCGAGCGGAATAAGCATCTATGCCCTGGCGCAGTCGTTCGCGCAGGTGGTCGGTCCGGCAGCGGGATTGTACCTGGTGAATGCCATCGGCTTTTCGCCATCCTATTTCCTCGCCGCGGGTTGCCTTCTGGTGGCCATTTGCGGTGTCGGGCTCATACGGGAGCCGTATCGGGAGCGCTTGCGCTACGAGCTGAAACTTGATCGCATGTTCGCGCCGGAGGCAGTGGGAAAGGGGGTCGCCCTGATGCTGCTCGCGACCTCGTTTTCGTGTATGGGCGCTTACGTCGTACTGTATGGCTACTCCGTGGGAGTTTCCCAGATGGGGGTCTTCTTCATCGTGTACGCCTTCTGCCTGCTGGGGACGCGCCCCCTATTCGGAAGCATGGCTGACAGGTTTGGTGCGCCGCGCATGCTCGCCGTCGGTATCGCGTTCTTTGCGGCGTCCTACGTTGCGCTTGCCGTCGCGGACAATCTGGTGGCGTTCATCATCGCCGCGATTTTAGGCTCGGCCGGATTCGGATGCTGCGGTCCGCTGCTCCAATCCGCCGCGTTGGCCTCCGTGCCCCCATCTCGCCGCGGCGCCGCAAGCAATACCGCCTTCACGGGGCTCGACCTAGGAATGCTCATCGGTCCCATCATCGGGGGCATGGTCATAGAGGCTGCAACGCCGATTCTCGGCAGCCAGCCCGAGGCGTATTCGCTCATGTGGCTGGCGATGCTCGTGCCCGCCGTAGGGGCCTCCCTCATCGTCCTGCGTTGGAATCTGCAGCGCCGGCAGAATATGACATAGTCGCATTATTGGCCGGTATCCCGCATATCGGCCATTTTTGTGCGTCGCGGCGAATCCTAGACTAGTCAGAAAAGCAAAACGCGGTATTGCGGCCCTTTCGGCCAGGCAAGAGGAAAGGCCCGGATTATGAGACCAATGGACTTTGCAAAGCGCACGGCGGCCAACAAGCTCGTCGACTACCTCTGCGCAGACCCCGAAAACAACATGAGCAAGGTGATGGACAAGATCAACGCCATTTGCCCCGACGCTCTGTTTCCCGCGCAGCGCGAGGCGTTCACGAAGGTCATGTCCGATCCCGACAACAACATGTACCAGCTCATGATGCGGATCATGAACCTCAACCCCGCGGTCCGCAACGACATGATCAAGACCGTCCTGGTCGAGTCCAACCTCATAGCGTGGGGCATACAGGAAAAGATGCGCGAGAAGTACCGCTGCAACATCCCCTGGGCCATCCTGCTCGATCCCACGAGCGCCTGCAACCTGCACTGCACGGGCTGCTGGGCTGCGGAGTACGGTCACAAGCTCAACCTGAGCTATGACGAGATCGACTCCATCATCTGCCAGGGCAAGGAGCTTGGCGTCCACATCTACATCTACACGGGCGGCGAGCCGCTGGTGCGCAAGCACGACCTCATCAAGCTCTGTGAGGCGCATCCGGACTGCGCGTTTCTGTGCTTCACCAACGCCACGCTCATCGATGAGGAGTTCTGCCAGGAGATGATTCGCGTCAAGAACTTTATCCCGGCCATCTCGGCCGAGGGCGACGAGGCCGCCACCGATGGGCGCAGAGGCGAGGGCACCTACGCCAAGGTGGAGGCTGCTATGGATTTGCTGAACAGCCATGGCCTGCCCTTTGGCGTCTCCATTTGCTACACCCACGACAACGCGCCTTCCGTGGCAAGCGACGAGTACTTCGACTGGCTCATCGAGAAGGGCGCGCTATTCGCCTGGATCTTCACCTACATGCCCGTGGGCAAGGACGCTCCCACCTCTCTCATGCCCACGCCCGAAGACCGCGAGCGCCTCTATCGCTTCAACCGTCGCATACGCGAGACCAAGCCCATCCTCACTCTGGACTTCCAGCACGATGGCGAGTTCGTGGGCGGATGCATCGCCGGTGGCAGACGCTACCTGCACATCAATGCTGCCGGTGACGTCGAACCCTGCGTGTTCATCCACTATTCGAATGCCAACGTCCGCGAGATGTCGTTACTCGACTGTCTGCGCTCGCCCATCTTCATGGCCTACTACGAGGGACAGCCCTTCAACGACAATCTACTGCGGCCGTGTCCGATGCTCGAGAATCCCGAGTGCATCGAGCACATGGTCGAGGAGACGGGAGCCCACTGCACCGATTTGCAGGCGACCGAAAGCGCTCACGACCTTGCGGAGAAATGCCGACCCGCGGCACGCGAGTGGGCGCCGGTGGCAGAAAGGCTCTGGACCGACCCGGACGATCCGCGCGCCGGGCTGCGCAACCGCACCTGCAGTGGCCTGGCCGATAGCGACCTGGAACGCCTGGGGCGTCAAGGGCGCACGATGCACGGTGCCTTCGATCCCGAGCGCGACAAGGACTCCATCTTCGCGACAAAATAACGGCTGATATAGCGCGCGTCCGTCGCCTATCGTCACGCATTTGTAACGCCCATCAGGGCTGTGTGCGTGCTATTCTTCCCGTTAATTGGCTGTATAGGCTAATTAAATAGCCGATGCATCCACGGTTCGTCAATGGGGAGAGTCATGCCGAGACCCCACTACAAAAAGGGCGATGATACCGCCTGCGACAAGTTGGAAACGGCGTTTTGGGATGCGCTTGCCGAAGGATCCTACGAGGGCATAAGCGTGGTGGGGCTGTGCCGCGCCGCCGGCGTGAACAAGAACACCTTCTACTACCACTTCGACAACATCGACGAGCTGGCCCGTGCGGCGGCGGAGTCCCTCGTCGAGACGCAGTTCATCTATACGGTCATCGAGGCGATCAGGGGAGATGCACGGCTTCCCGACTACCTCTCGAAGAGCGAGTTCTCGACGCGCCTGGATCGGGTATGCCTCTTGGCCGATGACAGGGCTCCTTCCCAACTGCGCCGCATGCTACATGACGCCATCCTGAGGATGTGGAGTGCCAAGTTGGGCATCGACGTGGACGGGCTCGATCTTCGAGATCGTACGTCCCTGGAGTTCGTCATCGGCGGATTTCTGGGAATCTTCGCATACAGGAGCCGCGAGAGCGGGAGTTTCGACCTGAAGGACATCTGGGGCGCGGATTACCTGTATCACGCGTTCGATATCGTGAACAAGTTGGTGGAGGATAGCCAGCAGACGTAGGCGAGAGGCAACAATAAAGAACGTCCATATCTCCTGATTCCAACGTGTCAGAGCCTATGATATCAATCGCAATATGAGACAACGTCCCTGAGCAACTGTCTCATTTGCTAATTCGCCGTTTCTCCGAGATACGCCGATACGGCATAGGCGGTTATGTTGGAGCGGTTGATGATGCCCACCATGCGCCCGTCTTGCATCACCGGCGGATGTGACAGGGGCCTGACCCCTGTCACATGTCCGAATTGTCACTCGCTTCCGTCGCACGCTTGCGATTGCGCCAGGCGAGTACCGCGAACACGATGGCTGCGAGAATCGCGATGCCGGCTAGCGTGCCCACAACGGCAATCGTCCTGTCGCCCGTATCGACGAGCGTCATGGTCTTCTCGACACCGGTCGTGTAGGCGTTGATGGTTTCCTCGGCATCCTTCTTGTCCGTGGGGTTGTCGAGCATGTCATCCGTGATGTCGACGGTCTCGTCATCTCCGGCCTCTCCGTTGCCGGGGGCATCGGTTCCGTTCCCGACAAAGTCTTCCACGATGACGTCGTCGGGTAGCGTCGTGATGAGGTCATCGTGATCGAAGATCTGGTCGGGAATCTCCACGGCATCTGGCAGCGTGGTGATCTGGTCGTCGTAGTCGAAGATGTCATCGGGGATTTCGACGCCATCGGGTAACGTCGCCGAGGTGGGCGTGTAGAGCACGTTTATGACGTTGTTGTCCGGGTCGGTGCCCAGACGAATCTGGGCCGGGTACGTGTCGATGACGTAGGTATCGTCAATCTTGTACTCGTAAGCATCTCCAACAATGAGCTTGTCGAAACGCTGGTTGGTGAAGGTCTCCGATCCAAGCTTGGTGAATTCGACATCCTGGGGTGCAAGGGCACCACTCCATGAATCGGCGGTCAGGTCCGCCCCGGTCATGAGGTAGTAGTTGACCGTATACTCGGAATTCCACAGCCGTACGTAGTTGAGCGTATAGACGTTTTGGCTCGGATCGCGCGACACGACCATCCTATTGGGCCATCCATCCCAGAAGAAGTAGCCAGGAATGTCCACGACATAGCTCCAGGCGGTCAGCTCCTGTCCTTCGTGAAAGCCCGACAGGGTGCGCGTTCCCATAAGGCGAAGGCCATTCTCGTCTTTAGGCACGTCTGGGTCATCGAACATGACCATTTCGTAGTAGTTGAGCGTGATGGAGCAATCATCGGCAGGAGACAGCCCCGCGTCTCCGTCATCTGACAAGCTCTGCTCCTGCATGGTCGACGCGGGAACCTCGATTTCGTTTCCCTGCGTGTCTATGACGGTCCTCGTGTTGCCATTGGCAAAGGCACTGAAGGCGCAGTATGCGCTGAGGGCGATACCGACGCAAAGCAGGATGATTGCCGCGCTCAGGGCAAGTCTGAAGGAACGCATGGAAGCTGAGCCGAAAGCAAGCGTTTTCATGGCAAACGCCTCCTTAAACGCAATTGATATTCGTGTCAAGAATAATACATCGTTTATCCGGTTTTCGGCTCTTGATTATCGGTAAATTTCCAAAAAGGCACAGAACGAGACAAAACTCGCCGGGTACTTTTGTCTCATTTTCCTGTTGACAGCTGTATATAGGTGTATATATAGTGTGCATATAGGGTATATACACTAGTGAATCGACGGGGACGCCCGTGATTCACGCGACGAGGATGCGACGGCCTCCTCGTGAAAAGAGGAATGTTGGAAATAATCGTATCGAACTCGAGCGCGTCCCCCATCTATGAGCAGATCGCGCAGCAGATCAAGGATGCGATATTGACGGGCGATCTTGCCGAAGGCGAGTTGCTCCCGAGCATACGCACCCTGGCAAACGACCTGCGCATCAGCGTCATAACCACAAAGCGAGCCTACGCCGAACTCGAGGCTGCCGGTTTCGTGAACACGGTTCAGGGCAAGGGCACCTTCGTCTCTGGCGGAAACATCGAGCTACTGCGCGAGGAGCAACTGCGAAACGTCGAGCAACTACTTTCGCAGGCAACGGAGCTGGCAAAGTCCGCTGGCGTAGATGCTCGCGAGCTGCACGAGATGCTCGATTTGCTGATGGAGGACTAGCGGCGAGCTACAAGGAGCATCATGGAAGACATGATTCGCATACAGGGGCTTGCCAAGCATTATGACGGCTTTACCCTCGAAAACATCGGATTCTCCGTTCCCGCAGGTTCCGTTGTGGGCCTCATCGGCTCGAATGGAGCCGGCAAGACCACGACGCTCAAGACCATCCTCGGCCTTACGGCGGCAGATGGAGGAGACGTGCGGCTTTTAGGCTGTGACCCCCGCGATAGCAAGGACATCGACAAGATCAAGGCGCGTGTCGGTATCGTTCTGGACACCTGCGCCTTTCCCGACGTGAGCAAGGTAGCAGATGTCGGCACCCTCGGACGTGCCGCCTACGCGACTTGGGACGACGGGCGCTTCAAGTCGCTTTGCGACGAATTTGGCCTTGAGCCGCGTAAGACGGTGAAGGACCTTTCCCGCGGCATGGGCATGAAGCTTACCCTCGCTTTCGCTCTTTCCCACGACCCGGAGTTGCTCGTTCTCGACGAGGCGACGGCGGGGCTTGATCCCATGGCCCGTGACGAGGTGCTCGATATATTGCGGCATTTCATGGAAGACGAGAACCACGCCATACTCATCTCCACGCACATCACGAGCGACCTTGAGAAGATCGCCGATGAGGTGATTTGCATCGAGAACGGCCACATGGTGTTCGACTTGCCGAAAGACGCCATCTGCGATGAAGCGGGTATCGCGCACTGTCGTGCCGCGGATCTGGAGGGGCTCATGCAAGGCGGGCGTATTCCAGACAGCTCGCTCGCCTTGCGCCGCGGTATGGGGACGGACGTTCTCGTTTCCGACCGCTTCGCCTTCGCACGTGACTATCCCGGGATCCCGGTCGACCGCGCGACCATCGAGGACTACATGACGCTCGCGCTCAAGGGCGAGCCGCTAAAGGAGGTGCAGTGATGAAAGCCATGATCTTCTCCGACCTCATCACGTCAAAGAACTCGATTATCACGCTTCTGGGCGTGACGGTGCTCATCGCCATCTTCATAGCCATACCCACGGGCACGCTCTATGGCGCCATTGGCGCGTGTGCCGCCATGATTCCCTTCATGTACCTGTTCAGCATCTCGGCCTACGATGAGATGAACGGCTGGGAGCGGTTTCGGCTGACGCTGCCCATCAGCCGACGCCAGGTGGCGTACGGGCGCTACGCGAGCATGCTCATCGTCTGCATTTGCTCGCTTGTGATCGCGATTGCGCTGGGTTTGCTCATCGGGCTGGTCGTCGATGCGCTGCCCGAGGGCATTGTTCCCGAGGGCTTGCGCTTGTCGAATGCCGGAGTCGGAGAGGTTATCGGCGCGGCTCTGCTCACGCAGGTGGTCATCTTGCTCGTCGCGACGCTGACGTTGCCCTTCATCTTGCGTTACGGAATGACGAAGGCGACGCGCATCGCACCGATGGTCCTGATCCTCGCGATCTCGGGGCTGGCCGTCCTCCTCGGAAACACGCCGATTGTCGGCGAGCTGGAGGTCTTTCTGGGTGGCATGGGCCAGCTGCAGATGGTTCTTCTTGGCGTGGGTATCGTCGTGATCGTGCTCGCACTCTACGTGGCAAGCGCTCTTGTCGCCGCGCGCTTCTACGAACATCGCGAGTTCTAGCAGGGCTGGCTCTGCCTTATCTCTGGCGGCTTACAATCTTGTCATTCTCGGTTATGCGACCCCATCATCTAGTAACTTACCTTTCGTGGCGAGATGCTTTGCGATGAGGGTGGGTGCAGATGGGGTCGATCAGTTCGTTTTTGAGCAGCTTTAGCGGTAGCTTCAAAGCTGCTCTTCTTATCTGGCCGTTCCTCTCCTTTGCTCTCACGCTTCCCGTGCTCGTGTACCTTTACCATCGTGACGGGCGACTGCGCCTCTCATCGGCCGTGGCCGCCTACCTTGCCATCCTCTACATCGCGGGCCTGGGCTGCTTCACGCTCTATCCCCTCCCGAGCGGGGATGCCGGCCCAGGCATCACCTACGGCATCCCGCCGCAGTTCGATCCCTTCAACTTCGTCCACGACATCGCGAAGGACGGCATTAAGGCGGTTCTGCAGCTGCTATTCAACATCGTGCTGTTCATGCCGCTTGGCTTCATCGCGAAGCGCTTCCTGCGTTTGGGCTTCGGCGTGACCGTGCTCATTTCGCTCGGGACGACGATTCTCATCGAGACCGCGCAGCTCACGGGTCTCTTTGGCATCTATCCGTACGCCTACCGCACCTTCGAGGTGGACGATATCATCTGCAACACGCTTGGCGGCATCGTTGGATGGTGGTGTGCCTATGGGCTGGGGCGTGTGCTACCCGAAGAGAAGGCCATCCTCCTGAAGACGACCCATGACCCCGGCTTCGTGCGTCGTTGCGTAGCCCTTTGGGTCGACCTGATGCTCATCGCCCTGTGCACGGAAGGACCATGGCTGTTACTGGCCCTGGCGAGCGAAGCCTTTCTCGATGAGCCTTTTACGATAGCGGGGCTTACCGCGCCCCAGACGGAGACGCTCATGATGTGCGTCTGCTTCGCCATTTCCTATGCCGTCTTCGAGGTCGTGGTGCCCTGGCGTAATGACGGGAGCACGGTTGGCGGCAAGCTCGTGCATATGTCGTTTGAGACGAGAGAGCGGATGGGCGCGCGGCGAGCGCTCTTCTACGCGGTGCGCGCTGCTGCGCTCATCGCCATTCTCATGTTCCCGCTCGCGCTTGTCCCGGTTGTCGTCATCTTCTACCTCATCGCGCGTAAGATGCCCTATGACTATCTACCGGGACAATAATGTCTGGTTTGCTATCGCTGCTAAAAGCCCATGGATGCTGACCGTTTTTGCGCCGGGTGTGTCAAAGACTCCCAGGTACTGACCGTCTTAACGGCCATGCAGTGTCCCATTTTGGCGAAAACGCGGTCATCATCTGGGAATCCTTGGCATTTTGAGGTCACGCACCCATGATTTTTGCCAGCACGTTAGGTAATTTGGTCACGCTCCTGCGGTTCTTGGCATAAAGATAGGGCAGGAGGATAATCAGCCCAATAGAACGTGACGATCCGGGAGGGACCCATGAAGCGCGATTATCCCAATCTCTGCAAACCCCTCAAGGTGGGCAACCTGACATTCCGCAACCGCATGGTGTCGGCTCCCATGGGTGCTACCGACATCACGGCCGAGGGTACGCCTGGCTTGCGTACCCAGGGCTTCTACGAGGCCCGCGCCAAGGGTGGTGCCGCCGCGGTTACCGTGAGCGAGCTCGTGGTCCATCCCGAGACCGACGGATCGCAGATGCTGCACCTTTCGCTTGCCACGCCCGGGCAGCTCGGCGCGTTTGCCTACGCCGCCGACGCCATCAAGCGTCACGGCGCCATCGCCTCCATCGAACTGTCGCATTCTGGCCAGTACGCGGGCACTTATATGGTTGACAAGAAGAAGAAAGCCGGCCTGTGCCAGTGGGGGCCGAGCGATGGCGTGCGTCCTGACGGGCTCCCCGTGCGAGCGCTTTCCGTCGAGCAAATCGAGGACATCGCCGCCGCCTACGCCAACGCCGCCGTGCTGGCGCGCCGTGCGGGCTTCCAGATGTGCATGGTCCACGCGGGGCACGGCTGGCTCATCAACCAGTTCCTCTCGCCGTACTTCAACAAGCGCACCGACGAGTATGGCGGCTCCCTCGAAAACCGCCTGCGCTTCGCCCGCCAGATACTCACCGCGATTCGCGAGGCCACAGGCCCCGGCTTTCCCATCGAGCTGCGCATGAGCGGCTCGGAACTCTTCGACGGCGGCTACGACATCGAGGAGGGCTGCCGCATCGCCCAAGGCCTCGAGGACCTCGTCGACCTCATCCACGTGTCGGCCGGCTCCTACCAGTTTGGCTTCTCGATCACCCATCCGTCGATGTTCCGCGAGCATGGCTGCAATGTGCCGCTGGCCGCGCAGATCAAGCAGCACGTGTCTGTGCCGGTCATCGCCATCGGCGGACTGTCCGATCCCGCGCAGATGGAGCAAATCGTCGCCAGCGGCCAGGCCGATGCCGTCGCCATGGCCCGCGCGCTGCTCGCCGACCCCGAGCTTCCCAACAAGGTCATGGCTAACCAGGGCAATGAGGTCGTGAAGTGCCTGCGTTGCTTCGTCTGCATGGCCGAGCGTCCCGTGACCCAGACGCGCCGCTGCGCCGTGAATCCGCTCATCGGTCGCGAGTTCGAGGGGCTGACCGTGACGCCCACCGCCCGGCCCAAGCGCGTGCTCGTGGCTGGCGGCGGCATCGCCGGGATGAAGGCGGCTCACACCGCGGCGCTGCGCGGCCATGACGTGACGCTCTGCGAGGCGAGTGACGAGCTTGGCGGCATCCTGCGCACCGAGGCGGCGCTCCCCTTCAAGTACGACATGTACGAGCTGGGACGCACCTATGCGCACCTGTGCCGCGAGGCCGGCGTCGACATTCGGCTCGAGACACCCGTGACCGCTGCATTGTGCGAAGAGCTCGAACCCGACGCGCTCATCATCGCTGTGGGCTCCGAGCCCATCAAGCTGCCCTTTCCCGTGGCCGAGGACGCCCGCGTGATCTCCATCGACGAGCTCTACCTGGACGGTGTCGAGCCGGGACCGGAAGTCGCCGTCATCGGCGGCGGCCTCACCGGCTGCGAGTGCGCGCTGCAACTAGCACGCACGGGTCACAAGGTGCACCTCATCGAGATGCGCCCCGAGCTGGCGCCCGACGCCAACATCCGCCATCGTCCCATCTTGCTGACAGAGCTGGAAGGCGAGGATATTGACGTGCTGACGGGCGCTGCGGCGAAGTGCGTAGATGCTGATGGCGTGACGGTCACCATCGATGGCGAGGAGCGAGTGGTGCCGTGCCAGTCGGTCATCGCCGCCATCGGTCAGCGCTCGCGTAGCGCGGTCGTTGACGAGCTACGCGATGGCGCGCCTTTCGTGCGCGTCATCGGCGATGCCCAGCGGCCGGCCAACATTACACTCGCAATTTACGAGGCTTATCACGCCGGACTAGACGTGTAGTCGGGACATGAAATGAGACAGTTGCTCAGAGCAACTGTCTCATTTTGCAGGCCAGGATGTAGCTGCGCTGTCGCTATTCGTATTGCTCCGCGGCGCGTTCGAGCTGCTCGATGATACCGATGCCCTGCGGGCACATGTCCTCACATGCGCCGCACCTGATGCATTCGCTCGCCCTTCCCTCGGCCGCCTGCCAGCTGTAGAGCCCCTTCACGAACTCACGGTCGCGCGTCATCTCCTCGAGGTTCAGCAGTGCCATGATGTCCGGAATCTTCACGTGGGACGGGCAGCCCTCGATGCAGTAACCGCATGCGGTGCAGGGAACCGATGCCATCGAGCGTAGCTCGCCCATGACCTTTTCCAGTGCCGCACGTTCGGAATCGTCAAAGGGCTTGTTGTCGCGATAGGAGGCGAGGTTCTCGCGTGCCTGATCGATGGTCGACATGCCCGAGAGAACGGCGATGACGTTGGGGAGGTTCCAGCAGAAGCGGTATGCCCATTCGGCCGGCGTGGATCCGGGCTTTGCCTCCTCGAGAATGCCGGCAATGTCTTCGGGCAGCTTGCACAAGACGCCGCCGCGCGCGGGCTCCATGATGATGACGGGCTTGCCATGCGCGGCCGCAACCTCCATCAGTCGCTTCGCATCGAACTTTGGGTCATCCCAGTCGAGGTAGTTGACCTGCAGCTGCACGAAGTCCATCTCCGGATGGGCGGTGAGCAGCCGGTCCAGACACTCCGCGTCGTCGTGTATGGAAAAGCCGACGTAGCGAATCTTGCCGGCAACTTTCTGCTCCTGCGCGAAATCCCACATGCCGTACTCATCGAACTTGGCGGTGCGCTTGCCGCCGACGTTGTGCAGCAGGTAATAGTCGACGTAGTCGGTGCCAAGGCGCTTGAGCGAGACGTCCAGGCACTCCTGTGCCGCCTCCTTGTTGGGCAGTGCCCAGGCAAGGCACTTCGTGGCGATGGTGAACGACTCGCGCGGATAGCGCGTCACCAGGGCCTTTCCCAGCGCCACCTCGGATTCGCCCTCGTGGTAGACGAACGCCGTGTCGAAGTAGGTATTGCCCGCTTCCATGAACGCATCGACCATCTGCTCGAATTGCAGCATGTCGATGCTCTTGGGGTCGTTTTTGTCCAGAAGCGGTAGGCGCATGCATCCGAAGCCCATCTTGGAGGCGGGGAAGATGGCGTTATCTGCAATGTGGTCAGCTGGCACGGTCTGTCTCCTTCGCGTTTCGACTTGCTTGACATCATTGGAGTTCGGGCAATATCCTAAACATTAAAGTTAACTCGAAGTCAAGCTTGGTATCGTGGGAGGCGAAATGGTGTACTCCATAGCGGATGCGGCAAAGATGACCGGTGTTTCCTCATCGGCCCTGCGCTATTACGACAAGGAGGGCCTGCTTCCCGATGTCGAGCGCCTGAGTGGCGGCTCACGGGTGTTCTCTGATACCGATTTGCAATGGATACGGGTAATCGAGTGCCTGAAGAAGGCGGGGCTCACCATCAAGGACATCCGACGCTACACGCAGCTCGTCCAAGCCGGCGACGATACGCTTCCCGATAGACGTGACCTGATTCACGAGCGACGTGCCGCGGTGGAAGCTGACATGGCCGCGCTTCAGCGCACGCTCGACTTCATCACCTACAAGTGCTGGTTCTACGATGAGGCCGTGCGCCTGGGTAGCGAGGATGCCGTGCACGAGCTACCGGACGAGAGCATCCCTTCCGATATTCGCGCCATGCGTGACCGGTCCTTCGAGTGAGGTCGCCGCGCGTTCGCGCCTAGCCGAAAAGCCTCATGCTGCGCTCGCGCGTGACGACGCCTTGCGCGGCGCTCAGGTGTATGCGCACGGCCTCTTCGTCGCTGTGGCACGTCTCGAGAAGCGCGTCGTGCGTGGGAAGAAGCAGCCCTTCCGTTCGATCACGTCCCTTTTGCGTCAACTGCAGCAGCTTGGTCCGGCGATTCTCCACGCTGCGTTCCTTGGAGATGAGTCCCTGGGATTCCAGGGTCTTCATGGGTGCCGTGATGTCGCTACTCTTCAGGAAAAGGTAGTCGGCGATGCGTGACGCGGTCACGTTGGGGCCGAGCAGGTAGAGCGCGAGCAATACGCGAAGCTCGGATGTCTTGAGGCCAAGTTCGCGCAGACGTTGCGCCGTGAGTGTGCGCGAAATCATGATGGTGTCGAAGAATGCCGTGTCCAGGCGGAACTTGCCGTTTTCGATGCGCTGCGCATCATGGATGGTTACCGCGTTCGTCGAGCTGGCAAAGGCGGCCTCGAGCTGCTCGGGCGTGAGGTTTTTCCAGTAGTTCTGCAAGAACTGCCCAACATGGTAGTCTGCCCGTTCGATGGACGATGCTCCCTTGGCGGTGAGGGCGAGTGACACCACGCGCATGTCATCGGGGTCTTCCGCCCTCGTGACGAGTCCTTCGTCCACGAGATGGGGAACTGCAGCCGAAACCGTGCTCACGCCGACGCGCAGGTTGGCGGCAAGGTCGGTACTGCGCATGGTCTGCCGCGGAGCCGATAGCAGGCGCAAGAGCATGCGGTACTGCAGGGTCGTAAGGGAGCAGTCGCCCTCCAGGATGCGACTGATGGATTTGTACAGCAGGTTCATGATGGTGAGGTAGTCCGACAGGCCCTCGACTGCGGCGACATGCTGTGGATGATTGACGTCCTCGAGCTTACGGCGCTCCTGGTCAAGTTCCGTTGCGATCATGAAAACCTCACAGATGCGACTTTGCGAAAAGTTATTCAATCACAATATTATTGAATGCATATATTGTTAATGAAAAATGCTTTACATAAGGGTGGATGGGCGTAATCTAGTCGTGACTGGTCATCGCGGATGCGTCGCATGTCGCAGCCAGCAAAGAGAGAGCGAGAGGAGTTTCGCATGTCGGAAGAATCGTTCGTCTACACTGCTTGTCCCGGTTGGGGTGACCATGACTACTGTGCGCTCAAGACCATCGTGAAAGATGGCAAGATCGAGCGCATGGAGCGCATCGTCTACTCTCAACCGGAAGAGCCCGATGGGCACATTTGCCAGAAGGGCTGCCTCGCGGGTCGCCAACCCTACGATCCCAAACGTCTCAGAAAACCGCTCAAGCGCGTGGGTGAGCGCGGGAGCGGGAAGTTCGAGGAAATTAGCTGGGATCAGGCTCTCGACGAGATTGGCGAGAAGCTCTGCAAGATTCGTGACGAGCATGGCCCTGATAAGGTCGTTCTCTGGAACCTCGGCGCAGGCGTTCCCGCCCAGTACAGCTTCGAGAACCTGATGCCGTTCCGTTTCGCGAACACCTTTGGCGTCACCGTTCCGCTCGGCTCGATCGGTTTGGATAACGGTCCCTTCTATGCCGAGTTCTATAACGCGGGCAGCGAGTTTCCCCGCACCGTGATCGACCCACGCATCATGGTCGGCACGGATCTCATCTACGTTTGGGGTTGCAATCCCATCGAGAACCAGATGCGCTGCGCCCAAAACCTCGTACGTGCCCGCGAGGCCGGTGCGCGCATCGTCGACCTCGGCCTCATCTTCGACGGCGCCGCCGGTTTCGCCGACGAGTTCGTTGCCATGAAGCCGGCGTCCGATGGCTATCTGGCCATGGCCATGGTGAACTACATCCTGCAAAACGACCTGCAGGCAAGCGAGTACTTGCTCGCACGCTCAATCGCCGCCTACCTCGTCGATGACGAGACGGGGCTGCTCGCCCGCGATCCCGACGATGGCTGCTACCTTGTCTGGGATGCGGCGAGTGACGCCGCCGTCGGTGTTGCGCCCAAGCGCGGAGATTATCCCGAGGGAGCCGACGTTCAGCTCTTCGGCAGCTACGAGATCGACGGCAAGCGCTACACCACGGCACTGCAGAAGCTCAAGGACGCCGCGGCGGAGTACACCTTCGAGCTTGCCGCCGAGAAGTGCGGTATCAGCGCCGAGGACGCCGAGCGTCTTGCACGTGACTGGGTCGAGGCGGAAAACGCCTTCATCCTGTCGGGCTATGGCCTGCGCTACCGCAACTCCAACGAGACCTATCGCCAGTTCCTGCTGCTCGGCGCCCTGACGGGCCGCCTGGGCAAGCCGGGTAGCGGCGTCTTCGAGGCGCTGCAGCTCCAGAGCTGGCCGCTCGTCTTCAACGACATCCCCATCAGCTGCCCCGATGGCGTTGCCGGCGTGAAGTCGGTGCCCGTGCGCATGGCGCAGTGGTTTGCGGCGGCCGAGGCCGATGACAGCCCCTACAAGGCGCTCATCGTATGCAGCGGCAATCCCGTGCACCAGCAGCCCGACCGCCAGCGATGGCTCGACGTCGTGAAGGACATGGAGCTTGTCGTCGACTATGACGTGTGGCTCACCGACACCGGCGAAATCGCCGACTACGTGCTGCCCGATCTCATGTCCTTCGAGCGTGAGGATCTCATCACGGGAGCATGCTACAACCACGTCATTCTGCAGGAGCCGGCCATCGAGCCACAGGTCGACGGCCATGAGCCCGTCTGGGTGTTCAGCGAGCTCGCCAAGCGCGTCGGTCTGGGCGATTACTTTACGATGGGCATTCCCGAATACATCGACATTCGCCTGCAGACGCAGTACCCGCTCATTGCCGGCATCCAACCGCCCGTCACCTACGAGCGCCTCAAGGCCGAGAAGATGATTCGCGCTGCCGCTCCGCCCGAGCCCAAGTACACGCCGTACCTCAATCCCGCCGAGGTACTCGATAACGAGACCGGACGCATGGAGATCATCTACTCCGAGAAGCTCGCCGACCTTGGCATGGCAACGACCAAGGTGCTCGAGCCGAACAAGATCGGCAAATCGAGCGAGTATCCATACCAGCTCTTCACCGGTCGCCAGCGTTTCTTCATGCAATCGAGCTTCACCGACGATCCCATCACCGTGAAGCTTTCCGGAGAGACGCCCGCCACGAGGCTCAATCCGGTGCAGGCCCAGCGCCTGGGATTGGCCGAAGGCGACATGGTCGAGGTCTTCAACGAGCGCGGGCATGTCATCACGCGTCTGGTGCTCGACGAGAGCGTTCCGGATGGCACCGTGCACGTGTGGTTTGGCTGGCGTCGTCGTCAGTTCGAGGAGGGCACCTACGCCGAGATCACGCACCAGTGCGCTGGCCAGGATTCGCAGGGCCCGCTCGAGGACAAGTGGTTCGCGGATTGGCTTGCCGCGGGGCACCATCCCAACCCCTACGTCGAGGCAATGAGTTCGCTCACGGGCTCGACCGACTGCTACTGGGACTCGTGGTGCGATATCCGCAAGTTCGAGGGCGAGATAACGCCCAATCCGCAGGAATCCATCGTGAAGGAGGCTTAAGTCATGGCACACAAGATGTTGGTCGATATCGACCGTTGCATAGGCTGCTGGACCTGCGCGATGGGCTGCAAGGTTGGCAACCACCTGGAAGATGACGAGTATCGCGTCGAGGTCGAGACCCACGGATCGGGTGCCGGCATCGACCGTCCCGAGGGCGTCTATCCCGACTTGCACATGTGGTGGCAGCCGATCTACAAGCCGAGCTGCACCTTCTGTGCCGAGCGCATGAAGGAGGGCGAACCACAGTTCTGCGTGATGGATTGCCCGACGCAGGCGCTGGCCTTCGGCGATGTCGACGACCCGGACTCCGCCTACTCGCAGGCCCGTGCGCGACTCGAGGCTCGTGGTGCGCGTTTCTGGGAGCTCGACGACGCCGGCGCGACGACGCACTCGTGCATCGAATACGCGAGCACCCGCCAATAGCGAGATAGAAGCTCAGAGCAACTGTCTCATTAAGCGGCCCCCGGAGTTTCCGGGGGTCGCTTTCGTTTAGTGAGACAGATGTACCTGTCCAATCTGTCTCATGCTCTCGTTCTGCTGCTAAAATGGAATCATCGTTACCGACTATAAAAGGAGGTTCCCATGAGCTACGAAATCGTCGATGCGGATTACGTGCTCGAGCACCTTGGCAAGATGCCCATCCTGGACGTGCGTCCCAAGGACATGTACCTGGAAAGCCGCATCCCCGGCGCGCTCTCTGCTCCGCTCCTGGAAGCCAAGGAAGCCCCGGAGGACACGACCGAGTTCTTCCTGCGCGAGGTTCTCGACGCGGGGATCGATCCCACCAAGGACTTCATTGTCTACTGCTATGATGGCGGCCTTGCCCGCGAGGCCTGCGATCTGCTCGAGAATGCCGGAAACACCTGCCAGAAGTGCTATGCAGGCAGCTGGGTCGATTGGATTTCCGACTCCTCGCGTCCCGTCGAGAAATGAGACAGTTGCTTAGAGCAACTGTCTCATCGAGCGGCCCTCGGAGAAATCCGGGGGTCGCTTTCTATTTCTCCATGAGCTTCTCGAGGGCAGTCATACGTGCGCAGACGGTGAATATGCGTGCCGCCTGCTCGAGCTCTTCGATGCTCGGGAAACTCGGGGCGATGCGGATGTTGGAGTCGTGCGGGTCATTCCCGTAGGGCCAAGTCGCTCCAGCGCCCGTCAGCGCGACGCCCGCCTTCTTGGCCTTGGCCACGGTCTCCTTGGCTGTGCCGTCAAGGCCGGTGAAGCTGATGAAGTAGCCACCACGCGGATGCGTCCACGTGCCGATGCCCGTGCCGCCCAGATCCTCGTCGAAGATCTCGAGCACGCGCTCGAACCGCGGACGTAGAAGCTCCGCGTGCTTGTTCATGTGCGTGGCCACGCCCTCGGCATCCTTCAAAAAGCGTACGTGGCGCAGCTGGTTGAACTTGTCGAACCCGATGGTCTGTGCTCCCATGCTCGCGAGCATCTCATTCACGTTGGCAACGCTCGACACGAAGGCAGATATGCCCGCACCGGGAAAGGTCACCTTGGAGGTCGAGCAGAACTCGAAGACCATATCGGGATGGCCTGCCTCGGCGCACGCGTCGATGATGTTGAGGACGTGGTCTTGATTCTCCGGCTCATCATAGAGATGATGTACGGCGTAGGCGTTGTCCCAGAAGATCCTGAAGTCGCTGGCGGCCGGCTCGAGTGCGGCCAGCCCACGTACGACTTCGTCCGAGTACGTGTAGCCGCAGGGGTTCGAGTACTGGGGGACGCACCAGATGCCCTTGACCGCTGGGTCTGTCACGAGACGCGCGATCTCGGCAACGTCCGGGCCGTCCTCGCCCAGCTCGATGGGAATCATCTCGATGCCAAAGTGCTCGCAGATGGCGAAATGACGATCATATCCCGGGCTCGGGCAAATGAACTTGACGGTATCGAGCTTGCTCCAGGGCGTCTGGCCGCCCAATCCCGTTATCCAGGCCCGCGCAATAGTGTCGAACATGATGTTGAGGCTCGAGCCTCCGCATATCACGACCTGCTCCGGCGTGACGTCGAGCATGTCAGCGATGAGTGCGCGGGCCTCGGGCAGGCCGGCGAGCACGCCGTAGTTACGGCAGTCCGTGCCATCGTCTGCGAGGTAGTCGGCCTCCGAGTTCACGCAATCGAGCAGCGGCATGCTCAGCTCGAGCTGGGCGGGGCTCGGTTTGCCGCGGGCCATGTTGAGTTCGAGACCTAGTGCGCAATACCGCTCGTACTGCCGTGCAAGCTCGTCGTAGAGCTCGCGCATCTCGCCTGCGCCCATGTCCTTGTACTCAGTCATTCCCGCTTCTTCCTCCGTGATGAAAATGTCGGCGCCCATTATAGACGCAATGGCTATAATGAACGACGCATCTGTTCAAGGCGGGGTGGAATTCCCCACCGGCGGTGAGCGACCCTCGCGTCGTGCAGCCCGCTAACTTCCCTCGGGGAGCCGATCCAGTGCGAATCTGGAGCCGACGGTCATAGTCCGGATGAGAGAGCAGAAAGGAGCGGATCACTATGTCCGAAATCTCTCACGCAGGCGGGAGCGTCACCCCGCAGCAATCACGCAAGGCCGCATGGAGCACGCGCAAGCTCGTCCTGCTTGCGCTTTTCACGGCGCTTTCGCTCATCCTGTCCTTCATCGAAGCGCCGATTTTTCCCGCGGCACCATTTCTGAAGTACGACCCGTCTGCCGTCATCGCGGGTTTTGCCGCCTGCGGCTTTGGTGTTGGCGCGGGCCTGCTCGTGGGCGTTGCCTCGGCTGCTATCCATGGCCTCATCATGGGTGACCCCTGGGGATCGCTCATGACCATCATCGCCGTGGCATGCTGGATCGTGCCCATGGCGCTCATCTATCGCACCAAGAGGACGCGTACGACGCTTCTCGTCGGTATCATCGTAGGCTCCATCCTCTCGTTGGCCGGTGCCATCGTGGGCAACCTGCTTATCACGCCCATCTACACGGGGACGGACGTGGCAACGGTCGCCGCCATGATCATTCCCATCCTGCTTCCCTTCAACGCGCTCAAGATCGTCATCAACGATGTACTCGCCTTCGTGCTCTATAAACCGGTCGAGAACCTCATGTTCAAGGATTAGCCCATGAATGACGGCCTCGACAATCCAGGCAAGATTTCGTTCGATCACGTTTCGTTTTCGTACAAGGCAGATGCACCAAACGTGCTCGACGATATCTGCTTGGATATCGAGGCCGGTCAGTTTGTCGCCATACTCGGCGCCAACGGGTCGGGTAAGTCGACGCTGGCCAAGCACATCAATGCGTTGCTCGCGCCCACGGCCGGACGTGTCATGGTGGGCGGCCGTGACACACATCGCGAGGAGGACGTCTTTGCCATCCGCGAGGCAGCCGGCATGGTGTTTCAAAACCCCGATAACCAGGCCGTGGCTTCCATCGTGCGCGATGACGTCGCCTTCGGGCCCGAGAACCTGGGTCTTGCGCCCGACGAGATTCGCGTGCGCGTCGATGAGGCGCTGGCTGTCGTCGCCATGCAGGACCATGCGGAGGAGGAAATCGCAAGTCTTTCGGGCGGTCAGAAGCAGCGCATCGCCATTGCCGGCGTGCTCGCCATGCGTCCGCAGATTCTCATACTCGATGAGCCGGGCGCCATGCTCGATGCCCGCGGTAGGCGCGGCATCACGCGCGTCGCTCACGAGCTCAACGCTGGCGGGATGACCGTCGTGCTCATCACGCACTTCATGGAAGACGCACTCGGTGCCGATCATGTCGTCGTGCTCGATGCAGGTCGCATCGCGCTCGAGGGCACGCCCGACGAGGTATTCACCGATGCCGCCGCCCTGCGTGCCTTGCGCCTCGAGCTCCCCTTCTCGATCCGGCTTGCCGAGGATCTACGCAAGCGGGGGTTCGAGGTGGGGATGGGACTTTCCGAAGCCGTACTGGAGGAGGAGCTATGCCAGTTGCTTACGAACAGGTGAGTTTCTCCTACGATGGCGAGCGCGATGCTCTCGAGGATATCGACCTCGTCGTGGACGATGGCGAGTTCCTGGGCGTCATCGGCCATACCGGATCGGGCAAGTCGACGCTCGTCCAGCTCATGAACGCCCTGCTCGTTCCCACGGCAGGACGGGTGCTCGTCGATGGCATGGACACGCGCGAGCGCAAGTCGCGCCGCAGGGTGCGTACGACGGTCGGTCTCGCCTTCCAGTATCCGGAAACCCAGCTCTTCGCCAATACGGTTGCCGAGGATGTGGCTTTCGGTCCTCGCAATCTGGATCTACCCGATGACGAGGTGGACCGACGCGTGCGAGAGGCGCTCGAGCGTGTGGGCATGGATTATGCGGAAGTCGCCCAACGCAGTCCCTTCGACCTTTCCGGCGGCCAACAACGCAGAGTTGCCCTCGCCGGCATTCTCGCAATGGAGCCACGGGTGCTCGTGCTCGACGAGCCAGCCGCCGGCATGGACCCGGCGACGGTGTCCGAGATCCGCGCTTACCTGCGCGAGCTCAACGATCAGGGCCTCACCATCGTGCTCGTGTCGCATTCAATGGATGACGTTGCCGAGCTTTGCTCGCGCATTATCGTGCTCGATCACGGCACGCTGCACATGCAGGGAACGCCTGCCGAGCTGTTCACGGCGCAAAACGCCGCCGAACTTCGTCGCATCAACCTCGGTGTGCCCCGTGCAACCAAGTTTGCCCTAGAATTGGCAGAGCGCGGACTCGAGGTGCCCGACCCGATTCTCGATGAACGGCAGCTCGTCGAGGTGCTAGTCGCGCTGCGCGAGAAAATTGGATGAGAAATTTGCTCGACGGCGCCTGTCTCAATGGAATGGCAGTCATATGTTGTGGGGAGATGCGTTGCCATGGCGGAAATCTCAACCGAGCTCGACCAGCTTTCGATTGCGCTCATCCAGACGGCAATCGACATGCTCGACGTGCATGATGACGTCCCCGTCATGCTCGCGGTGGATTGCGATGACGAACTGTTGACCTTCGAGGACGACACACCCGATGGCTGTTATCGTGCCGCACGCGAGCAGGTACGATCCTATGGCAAGGACTGTGTGCGCTATGCGCTGCTCACCCAAGGTTTCGTGCAGGAAGACGAGACCGATTCCGGCCAACCTGCCCTACTCTTCGAGTTTGCCGAGCGCGGCATGGACTGCGCCTGGAGCGGTTTCATGCTGTATCGCCGCGACGAAGATGGCCATGTCGAGGTAAGTGACCCCATGCCAGCAGGCGAGGAAGAGCTCCTCTTCGGATAATGCGTCGCCCAGTCCCTCCATTCCCGCAATGAAATGCTGCGCTGCTGTCTGAAGCATGGTATCCTGCAAGGCTGTACGAAATACAGCTGACAACGGGATAACGTCCATGCTTCAAGAAAACATCCGCAATATCGCCATCATCGCTCACGTCGACCATGGCAAGACCACACTGGTCGACCGCCTGCTGCAGACCGCTGGCATCTTCCGCGAAAACCAGCAGGTCGAGGAGCGCGTCCTGGACTCCAACGATCAGGAGCGCGAGCGTGGCATCACCATTCTCTCCAAGAACGTATCCATCCGCTACAAGGACGTGAAGATCAACGTCATCGACACGCCGGGTCACGCCGACTTTGGCGGCGAGGTCGAGCGTGTGCTCAAGATGGCCGATGGCGTCTTGCTACTAGTCGATGCCTTCGAGGGTCCCATGCCGCAGACGCGTTTCGTCCTCAAGCATGCTCTCAACCTCGATTTGGTTCCCATCGTCGTCATCAACAAGATCGACCGCCCCGGCGCGCGCCCCGACGAGGTTCTCGATGAGGTCTTCGAGCTCATGCTCGAGCTAGGTGCAAGCGACGAGCAGCTCGACTTCACCACCATCTATGCGAGTGCCATGAACGGCTACGCGCGGCTCGAGCCCGATGATGGCAACATGGACATGCTGCCGTTGCTCGACGCCATCCTCGAGCATATTCCGGCGCCCGATGTCGACCCGAACGGCCCCGTGGCCATGCAGATCTGCACGGTCGACCATTCCGAGTACGTTGGGCGTATCGGCACGGGGCGTCTGTTCTCCGGTTCCATCGAGGCGGGCCAGCAGGTGCTCGTGCTCAAGAACAACGGCGCCGCCCGCTACGAGACCAACGTCAAGCACCTCTACACGTTCGAGGCCCTGGGCCGCGAGGAAGCGCAGAGCGCCGAGGCCGGCGACATCATCGCAATCGTCGGTGTCGAGGACGCCGACGTGGGCGACGTGGTGACCGACATCGAGAACCCCGTCGAAATGGAGCCCATCGAGGTCGAGGAGCCGACGCTCTCGGTCATCTTCGAGGCGTCCTCGAGCCCGCTCGTCGGCAAGGAAGGCGATATCGTCGGCGGCCGTCAGCTCAAGGAGCGCCTGATGCGCGAGGGCGAGGCCAACATCTCGATGCGCATCGAGGAACTCGAGGACAAGAGCGGCATCGAGGTCGCCGGTCGTGGCATCTTGCATCTTTCCGTGCTCATGGAGACGATGCGTCGCGAGGGCTACGAATTCCAGGTCGGCCGTCCGCGCGTACTCTACAAAACCGTCGATGGCGTGAAGATGGAGCCCATCGAGGACGCCTCGGTCGAGACGCCGGAGGAGTACGCCGGTAAGATCATCGAACTCTTCGGGACGGCCGGGGGCGAGATGACCAACATGGCGACACACCAGGACCAGACGGTGCTGTCCTTCAAGATTCCCACGCGTGGCATCATGGGCCTGCGCACCAAGATCCTCAACGCGAGTCACGGCGAGGCCATCTTCAGCCATCGCTTCTCCGAATACGGGCCCATGCGCGGCGAGCTGGGCGGTCGCAAGAATGGCGCCATGGTCGCCATGCATTCCGACAAGGCCGTCGCCTACGCGCTCGACACGCTGCAACAGCGCGGCACGCTCTACGTCGAGCCTGGTGACGAGTGCTACGAGGGCATGATCGTGGGCGAGAACGCCAAGGAAGGCGACATGGACGTGAACGTGTCGAAGACCAAGCAGCTCGGCAACCAACGTGCATCGAGTGCCGACAAGGCGATTATGCTCACCCCGCCGGTCAAGTTCACGCTCGAGGAGGCGCTCGAGTACATTGCCGATGACGAGCTCGTCGAAATCACCCCCAAGTCCATACGCTTACGCAAGCGTACGCTCGATAAAATTGGAAGAAAGAAGGAACGCGCCCGTGCGCTGGGCAAGTAACTAAGGAGCCACCATGACTCAGGAACTGCTTCGTCTTCATGACGCAAAGGTAAAGATGGACGGTCGCGTGATTCTCGACGTCGACGACTTCGTCATCAACCAGGGCGAGCGCATCGTCGTGCTCGGGCCCAACGGATCGGGCAAGTCGACGCTGGTCAAGCTGCTCACCAAGGAGATCGAGCCGGTATGGCGCGAGACGCCGCCGGTGCTCTTCATGGGTCAGCCCGATCCATCGGAGGAAACCCTCATCGAGACGGTGGGCCTCGTCTCCACTGACGTGCAGGAGCGCATGATGGTGCATCGCACGGTGTTCGACATCGTGCTCGGCGGCTTCTTCGGAAGCGTCGGCGTTCCCTTCCACATCGGGGCCTCTGACGAGCAGGTCGAGCAGGCTCGCAAGGCCATTCGCGAAATCGGCATCCCGTCGCTGTCCGAGCGTGACATGCTCACGCTTTCCACGGGACAGGCACGTCGCGCGCTCATTGCCCGCGCGCTCATCAACGGTCCCGCGCTGCTGATCTTCGACGAGCCGACGTCGGGTCTCGACCCCGAGGGTGCCTGGAACATGCGCCAGTCGCTCTCCGCGCTTGCCAAGGCCGGCCATACCATCCTCGTCATCACCCATAACGTGAGCGACATCATGCCGGAATTCGATCGCGTGGTCATGCTGCAGGACGCGCACATCGTTGCCGACGGTCCCAAGGAAGAGGTCCTCACGACGCAGAAGCTTCGCCACCTCTTCGGCGTCCCCATCACGCTCGTCGAGACGGATGGCCGCTACCACCTGCAGTAGTCTTCCGAATATATAGATGGTTACGATAAAATAGACCAATTAACGCAGATGCAGTAACTAGAGGAGCGCCACATGGCTGATCTCATGGAATATGTGAACGTACTGGCCGATCAGATCGGTCCACGACCGGTCAGCACGGAGGAAGAGCATCAGGCCTCGATCTACATTGCCCAGGAGCTGTCCGATGACGGCCTGGATGTCAGCGTCGACGAGTTCGCGACCCCGTCCGGCGTGCGTTGGCCTTACGTGCTCGCGTTCGCGGCCGCGGCGTTAGGTACGGTCATTTCCGGCATCGGCATCTTCGTGCCGGGCATTTCGCTCAGCATGTTCATCATCGGCCTGATTCTCGTCGTCGGTGGCTTCTTCGTGTATTTCACCGAGCACAACAACAATCCCGTCTTGTCGAAGATGCGTGCGAGTGGTGTCTCGCAAAACGTCGTGGCCAAGTACGTTCCCGCGAGCGTCGCCCACGATTCGCGTCGCCGCAAGAAGATAATCATCGCCGCGCATGTCGACACCGTGCGTGCCCAGCCCGAGGCGTCTCCCAAGATCATCGCGCATGCTCCGCTGCTGTACAAGATCATCTTCTACAGCATGATTGGCCTTGTCGCCGTCCTCTTCGTCAGGTTGCTGCCGCTTCCCTGGCCCGAGGTCGTCGATACGGTCCTGTGGGTCATATCGCTCATCGCGAGCGCCTACGTGCTCGTGGCAGCCGCTTGCATCGTGGCGAGTCGTTTCACGCCCTACATCTCGGGCGGAAACGACAACGCGTCCTCCATCGCCGTGCTCCTGTCCGTTGCGCATCTGCTGGTCAATCCCGAGGAACGTGAGCGTTACACCAGGGACCGCTCCTTCAGGCTCGTGGGCGGTGCCATGGGTGACGATGCTGACGAGGAACCCATTGACCCGTTTGCCCCCACCGTCGATGACCTCGAGGAGCCCGTCATGCACAGCGCTGAGGAGGCATACGCGGAGGGCCTGGTTCCCGAAGGCGTCGAGGTCACCTATGACGACGACGGTACCCGCGATGACGCGACCGTCGCCTTTCCCGCGCTCACTCCCGAGGAGCAGCTCGACGTCCTTGCCGACACCGCCGCCGAGGAACTGCACCTCGACTCCATGTCGACGGGTGCCTTTTCGCTCGACGATGTCGAGTTCGAACAGGCGGGAGCCGAGGCCGTGACAGTCAATCCGGGCAAACCGGGCGCCATCTCCGAGATGCAAGTTCCCGACCTGGACTTCACGCTCGACGAGGAGATCGATCAAACTGGCAAGAAGCCTGTCGAGCGCCTTGACGATGCGGTGATCTTCGCCGAGTACATGGGCTCCGACGACCACCAGGACGAGGTCGAGCCCGTTTCCGAGGATGAGTCTGCGACGGCACGGGAAACCGAGCGGGTGGTTGAGGTCGAAGCGCGGACCGAGGAGCCCGCGATGGTCGTCGAGGAGGAAGAAACCGTTGACGAGGAACCTCCCGAACCCGCTCCCATCTACGTTCCCATCGAGACGCCGACGCGTTCGCACGACGAGCGCCCGCAAGTCGCGCGTCCCGTCCCTTCGTGGTATGCAGCTGCCAAGGAGAAGGCGGCGAAGGACCTCGAGAAGAAGGCAGCTACCAAGGTCGGGGACGACGAGCCTCCCGTATTCTCGTATCGCTCGCGTTTCGCCGACGCACCAGCCGCCTCGCAAGGCGCCCGCGTACAGGAGCCGGAAGAGGAGCCTGCGTCCGAGGAGGCCATCGAGGTCGGAGCCGAGGTCGTCGAAACCGTGACGGACGAGACGCCGCAGCGTCAGGAGGAAGCGCCTGCAGAGCACGAAGAGGAAGCAGCCGAAATCGTCGATGCCGTCGTCGCCTCCATCAACCTCGACATACCCGATGACCAGCTCGACGAGCTCAGTCCGGATGCAAGCGGCCTGTTTGCGCGTGTCGAGGTGCAGGAGGAAGGCGAGCCCGAGGTCAAGTCCGGCGGATCGCGCGTGCAGCTGACATCGCGCATTCCCAACATCGGCTCTTCGGACGACAAGGAGCGCGAGGAGCGCAAGTCCGCGCACGAGAGCCTCGCAGCGCGAGGCACGCGTTCCGAATTGCAGAGCATCCCGGTTGTTGACACCAACGATGACATCGACGTCGAGCAATCCGATGCCGAGGGCAGGGAGATACTCGAGGACGAGGAGGTCGTCGAGACCGCCGCGGAAATCGAGCCCGTCATCCCGGCGACGGCCAGGACGCAGCGCAAGAAGCCGACGGCCCGTCACGTCACGCAGCAATTTGTGCCGACGCGCGCCACGCGCAATCACGACATCCACCTGGGTGAGAATCGCCAGGAGGCTCCCGTAAGCTCGACATTCGAGGATACGCCGCAAGCGGCACCCCAATCCATGCCCAGCGACGATCCCTTTGCCCCCAAGAGCGAGCGACGCACGAGCGAACGCTCCGCGGCTCCCCGGCCGCGCCAACGTGCCGAGGCTCCGGCAAGCACGCACGTGCAGCCAAACGAGACGCTCGCCTCGGCCGCGAGCACGTCTTCGTTCCCATCGCTCACCGGTTCGTTCCCCGCGCTTTCGGGTGCCATGCCCGTTGTCGACGCCGGTGACTTCTCCGATTTTGCCGAAACGTCCGAAAGCGTAATCGCGGATGACGCCGCGCTCGATAGCTTCATGGCCGCAGGACAGACGACCGAGATAAACATTCCCGAATCGCGTTTTCGCAATGCTGTCGACAAGGTCGGCGGTCTGTTCAATCGCAAGGGCAAGAACGCGAACGACGATTATGGCGCGAGCGATTCGGACGCCTGGGGCGACGAGGACGATTACGGCTGGAAGGGTGGCGGCTACTTCGAGGAGGAGGCCGAAAGCGCCTTTGACGCCGTGCGCCAACGCGCGGCGCAGATTCGCGAATCCGTCGTGTCCATGACCGAAAACGACCTGCTCGACAAGGAAGTCTGGTTTGTCGCGCTTGGCGCCTCCGGTGCTGGCGGCCAGGGCATGAAGAACTTCCTCGACCTGCATTCCTCCGAGCTGCGCGGCTCGCTCATCATCAATCTCGAGGCGGTTGGCGCCGGGACGATCTCCTACGTCGACGTCGAGGGGACGGGCAAACCCCATCGTGCGGACCGTCGCCTCATGAGCCTCGTCAAGAAGGCCTCCAAGGAGGTCAGGGGTAGCGAGATGAAGGCCAAGAGCCTCGAGTGGCGCAACACGGATGCGACGCCTGCCATGATTGCCGGCATGCGCGCGCTGACGCTCATGGGCTTTGCCGATAACGGAGTTGCACCCGTCGATTGGCATACGGCCGAGGATACGGCCAACATTGTCGAAGAGGACAAGCTCGAGTACATGACCCGTCTGCTTCTCAAGGTCATCGAGAATTCCTAGAAAGTACTGGTCAAAGCGGAAAGGGGCTTTCATGCCAGATCCCAAAATCAAGCGCGCCATCATCTCTCTCACCGATAAATCGGGCATCGAGGACTTCGCCCGTGCACTTGTCGACGAGTTCGGCGTCGAGATCGTGAGTACGGGTGGTACTGCCAAGGTGCTCGAGGCGGCGGGCATCCCCGTCGTCGCCATCGACGAGCTCACGGGCTTTCCCGAGATGATGGACGGTCGCGTGAAGACCCTACATCCCAAGGTGCACGGCGGCCTGCTCGCGCGTCGTGACCTCGCCAGTCACATGAAGGACGCCGAGGACAACGGCATTGGCATGATCGATTTGGTGGTCGTGAACCTGTATGCCTTCGAGGCGACCATCGCCAAACCAGACGTGGACTATCAGGACGCCGTCGAGCATATCGACATCGGCGGCCCCTCCATGCTGCGTAGCGCTGCCAAGAACCACGCGTCCGTCACCGTGGTGACCAACCCGGCAATGTACGGCACCATTCTCGACGAGATGCGCGCAAATGGCGGTGCGACCACGCTCGAAACCCGCAAGAAGCTCGCGCTCGAGGTCTTCCGCCTCACGAGCGCCTATGACAACGCCATCTACTCCTGGCTACACAACGAGCTCATCGACGACGGTCCCTTCTGGACCGACGAGCGCGTCATGCTCGACAAGGTCGCCGACCTACGCTATGGCGAGAACCCCCATCAGCAGGCCGCGTTCTACAAGCGCAAGCGCGTGGGCGTTCCCGGGCCGGCTCCCGAGTCCGATAAGCACACCCTTGCCGCGGCCGAGCAGTTGCAGGGCAAGGAGCTGAGCTACAACAACTATCTCGATACCGATGCCGCGTGGGCTTCGGTGCGCGAGTTCGATAACGCGATTCCCACATGCGTTATCATCAAGCATCTCACGCCATGCGGCATTGCCGAGGGAGCCACGCTGCTCGAGGCCTATCGTGATGCGTGGGCTTGCGACACCGTGAGTGCCTTTGGCGGCGTCATGGCGTTCAACCAGACGGTGACCGAGGACGTTGCTCGCGAGATCGTCGAGGTCAACAAGCAGTTCATCGAGGTCGTCATCGCGCCGGATTATGACGAGGGAGCGCTCAAGGTCTTTTCCGCAAAGGAAAACGCGCGCATTCTGCGCACCGGCGGAATCAATCCCGCTGGCGGTGATCCGGACATCCGCGCGGTCGAGGGCGGCGTCGTCATGCAGACGATCGACACCGTGGCCGAGGACCCCGAGACCTTTACCGTCCCCACGAAGACCGCTCCTACCGACGAGCAGCTCAAGGCGCTGCTCTTTGCGTGGCGTTGCTGCAAGTGCGTGAAGTCCAACGCGGTCATTCTCACCAAGGGCACGCGTACCGTCGGCATTGGCGGCGGTCAGCCCAACCGCGTGAACTCCGCGCGCATCGCCGTCGACCAGGCAGGCGAGGAGGCCAAGGGCGCCGTTGCCGCGAGCGATGCGTTTCTGCCCTTCCCCGATACGCTGGAGGTTCTGCGCGATGCCGGCGTCACGGCGCTCATCCAGCCCGGTGGCTCGATTCGCGACGACCTCTCCATCGAGTGCGCGGACGAGGCCGGCATGCCGATGGTCTTCACGGGGCATCGCCACTTCAGGCACTAGATTAGAGAGAATCGCACGATTGCGCAAAGAAATTTCGTTTGTGTGAGACCGATGGGCTCATCATGTAGGAAATTTGCGCTTGTGTGAAGCATTGCGTGCTGACGTTTTCACACAAGCGCAAAAAACATGCAAGGCAGTTTGATTAGCTTCACATAAACGCAAAAAACGTGCACGGAGACTCAAGATGGACACGATTCCGTACAATAAGGTCGGCAACGCCAAGCCTGAAAGCATGGCAGACATTGCCAAGAATGAGGGCATCAGCGAGGAGGAATGGCGTGCACAAAATCTACCCGCCTCCAAGCTCGAGTTTCGCTGGCGTTATACCAACAAGACCATTCATCTCTATGAGCGTCGCCTGCGCTCGCTCGGCGCGTTCAACGTAGGACCTGCCGTGCAGGCATGGGTGCGCTCGCGCCTAGAGTGGGTGCGCGATAACAAGCTCTATGAAATGCCCGATGGTGTCATCGTTCTTACCATCGATCCCGAGGGTATGGTTGATACACAGCTCGAGGGGCTGCGTCCAGCTCCACAATTCACTCGTGCGATGCTCGACGCAGATGAAGCGCCTGGCACGCTGTGGGTTGCCAAGGACGGTCAGCTCCTCGTCGGGCAGACGCCGCGTCATGCTGCCGATACGCTCGTGCGCGACCTGGCCACGACGCTCGGTTACGAGGTCGTGCAGACCGAAACTCCGTCTGACGATGGTGAAGTCTTTGCCGTAAGCGATGAATTCGGCATTGTCCCCGTGGAGGGAACGACCGGCCCTGTCATCAGCAAGCTCTCCGAATGCTTCGATAAGCTCTGGAGCCTAGATAAATAGAGGCATTGAGATACAATCATAAGCTCGTGATTGTTCTTGTCTCAAAGTAGTTAATAGGCAAAAGGAGCGCCCGTGGCTATAGAACCGAAGCAGGTTGTCGAAGCACTTTCGATGGTGACGCAGCAGCATCTCGATATCCGCACCATTACGCTGGGACTTTCTTTGCGCGGATGCGTCCACGAGGACATCGACGTCATGGCGCAGCGCGTCTACGACCGGCTTACGACGGCGGCAGAGGACCTTGTGCCCTGTGCAGAGCAGCTCGAGCGCGAGTTCGGCATCCCCATCATCCACAAGCGCATCGCGGTTACGCCCATCGCCGAGATCTGTGGAGCGACGACAGCCGAGGACCTCACGCCCATCGCCATGGCGCTCGATCGCGCTGGCAAGGAGGTTGGCGTCAACTTCATCGGTGGATTTAGCGCGCTCGTTCAAAAGGGCATGAGCGATAGCGACCGCCGTCTCATCAATAGCATCCCGCATGCGCTTTCCAGTACCGATATCGTCTGCTCGAGCGTCAACATCGGCTCGACCCGCGCCGGAATCAACATGGACGCGGTGCTGCGCATGGCGCAAGTCGTACGTGAGTGCGCCGAGATCACGGCGGATCGCGATTCGATTGCCTGCGCCAAGCTCGTCGTGTTCTGCAACATGGTTGAGGACAACCCCTTCATGGCCGGTGCCATGCACGGCAGCGGTGAGGCTGGCGAGGTCATCAACGTCGGAGTCAGCGGCCCGGGCGTCGTCAACGCAGTGCTCGAGGACCTGCCCAAGGACGCTTCGATGACCGAGGTTGCCGAGGCCATCAAGGCCACGACCTTCAAGATCACGCGCGCTGGCGAGCTCATCGCACGTGAGGCTGCCAAGCGTCTGGGTTACGAGAAGGGCATCCTTGACTTGTCGCTTGCCCCCACGCCCGCCCGTGGCGATTCGGTGGCGCAGATTCTCGAGACCATCGGTGTTGGGCAGGTGGGCGGTCCGGGCACGACGGCCGCACTTGCCTTGCTCAATGACGCCGTCAAGAAGGGCGGCGTCATGGCGAGTTCGAGCGTCGGCGGCCTGTCTGGTGCCTTCATTCCCGTTAGCGAAGATGCGGGCATGATCAAGGCGGCCGAGGATGGGGTACTTTCCATCGAGAAGCTCGAGGCCATGACCTGCGTATGCTCCGTGGGACTCGACATGATCGCGATTCCCGGTGACACGACCGTCGAGGCAATCGCCGGCATTATCGCCGACGAGGCCGCCATCGGCATGATCAACACGAAGACCACCGCCGTGCGCGTGATTCCGGCTATCGGCAAGGTCGCCGGCGATACTCTGCATTTTGGCGGTTTGCTCGGCGAGGCACCCGTCATGCCGGTCAACACCCATGCCGGAACGGTGTTCGCGCATCGCGGAGGACGTATTCCCGCACCCATCAACTCGCTCAAGAACTAGCTGCCCGTTCGCTCCGAGGAGGCACGCATGAGTATCCAGGATTGCAAGCAGGACATGCTTCGAATTGGTGTTGACGTCGGGTCGACCACGGTAAAGCTGCTCGTGCTCGACCCCGATGACCAGATCGTCTTCAGCGTGTATCGCCGCCATCATTCGGACGTGCGCGCGACCATCGTCGAGATCATCGACGAGGCGCTCGAGGCGGTGGGTGACGGCAAGGCGACCATCACCATCACGGGCTCGGGCGGCCTGCTGCTCGCCAATTGGCTCGGCGTGCCTTTCGTGCAGGAGGTCATTGCCAACAAGACGGCCATCGAACGCATCATTCCCGCTACCGACGTCGCCATCGAGCTCGGTGGCGAGGACGCGAAGATCATCTACTTCGATGGTGGCATCGAGCAGCGCATGAACGGCACCTGCGCCGGCGGCACGGGCGCCTTCATCGACCAGATGGCGGCCTTGCTCAATACCGATGCCTCTGGCTTAGATGAGATGGCCAAGGAGCACAATATCATCTACCCGATCGCATCGCGCTGCGGCGTGTTCGCTAAGACGGATGTGCAGCCGCTGCTCAACGAGGGCGCCAAGCGCGAGGACATTGCCGCGTCGATCTTCCAGGCCGTCGTCATGCAGACCATCTCGGGTCTCGCCTGCGGTCGTCCCATTCGCGGAAACGTCGCCTTTCTGGGCGGTCCGCTGCATTACCTGCCGCAGCTGCGCCAGCGCTTCATCGAGACGCTCGAGCTCACCGACGAGACGACCATCATCCCCGAGGAGTCGCACCTGTTCGTCGCTCGGGGTGCGGCATTTGCCTCCGAGGCCAACGACGACATCGTGAGTCTGGCCGAGCTCAAGGAGCGCATGAGGAACTTGGGCAGCATCCAGGGCAGCGAGGTGCAACGTCTCGAGCCGCTGTTCGCGAATGAGCGCGAGTACGAGGCGTTTCGCAAGCGTCATGCCAAGGCAACGGTGCCCAAGGCGAGCCTCGCGGACTATCGTGGCGTTGCCTATCTTGGCATCGATGCCGGATCTACGACACTCAAGTCGGTGCTCGTGGGTGAGAAGGGCGAGATCCTCTATAGCTACTACGTCAACAACAAGGGCGACGTGCTCGGGGCGGCTCGTGCCATGCTCGGCGACCTTGCAAGCCAGATTCCGCGCGATGCGGATGGCAATCCGCTCGTGACCATCGGGCATACCACCACGACGGGGTATGGCGAGGCGCTGTTGCTCGAGGCCATCCAGGCCGACTCCGGCGAGATCGAGACGGTCGCGCATTTGCGCGGTGCTCGCGAGCTGTGCCCCGACGTCGACTTCATCCTCGACATCGGCGGCCAGGACATGAAGTGCATGCATGTCAAGGACGGCGTCATCGAGCACATCATGCTTAACGAGGCGTGCTCGGCGGGTTGCGGTTCGTTCATCGAGGCATTCGCGACCTCGCTCAACATGTCCATCGAGGACTTCGCCGCCGAGGCCCTCAAGGCCGAGGCCCCCGTCGATCTTGGCAGCCGCTGCACCGTCTTCATGAATTCCCGCGTCAAACAGGCGCAGAAGGAGGGTGCGACGCCGGCAGACATCTCGGCGGGCCTGTCGTATTCCGTCATCAAGAACGCGCTGTTCAAGGTCATCAAGCTGCGCGATGCCTCCGAGCTGGGCGAACATGCGGTGGTTCAGGGCGGCACCTTCCTCAACGACGCCGTCTTACGTGCGTTCGAGAACCTGAGCGAGCATGACGCCATCCGTCCCGACATCGCTGGCAACATGGGCGCCTGGGGTGCCGCGCTGCTGGCGCGTGATCGCGCGACGGGCGCGAAGTCGACGCTGCTGCGCCCCGAGCAGATCGACGAGCTCGAAATCAAGCATACGGCGGTGCGTTGCGGGCGCTGCGAGAACAACTGCCTGCTCACCATCAACGACTTCGGCATTGACGAGAAGACCGGCAAGCATCGTCGCTTCATCACCGGCAATCGTTGCGAGCGTGGTGCCGGCATCAAGAAGCCCGCCAAGGAGGTTCCCAATCTCTTTGCGTACAAGGAAAAGCTGCTCTTCGACCGCGAGCCGCTCGTCGAGGAGGCTGCCAAGTACGGCACCGTGGGCATTCCGCGTGCGCTCAACATGTACGAGAACTATCCGTTCTGGCACAGCTTCTTCACGCATCTTGGCTATCGCGTGGTGCTGTCGGACCAATCCACCAAGAAGACCTACGAGGCTGGCATCGAGTCCATGCCCTCGGAAAACGCCTGCTATCCGGCCAAGCTGTCGCACGGTCACATCATGGATTTGCTCGACAAGGACGTCGACTTCATCTGGATGCCCTGCATCCGCTGGGAGCGTCAGGAGGACGAGGGCGCAAACAACCATTACAACTGTCCCATCGTCATGAGCTACTCCGAGGCTCTCAAGCTTAACATCGATGAGCTCGAGGACAGCCGCACGCAATTCCTCAACCCATTCATTCCCTATGACGACAAGAAGGCCCTCAAGAAGCGCCTCTTCGAGCATCTGGTCAAGAAGCGCAAGGAAGACCTCAGGGCTCAAGGTGTCGACGTGCTGGCCATGCAGTGGCCGACGCGCGTCGAGATTTCCGATGCCATCGATCTCGCGTGGCAGGCCGACCTCGACTTCAAGTCGACCATGCGCGCCAAGGGCGAGGAGACGCTGCGTTGGATCGAGGAGAACAACGGCCACGGCATCGTGTTGGCGGGTCGTCCCTACCATATCGATCCCGAGATCAACCATTCGCTGCCCGAGCTCATCTGCGGCTATGGCATGGCCGTACTCACGGAAGATTCCGTGGCCCATCTGGGCGAGCTGCAGCGTAACCTGCGCGTGTACGACCAGTGGATGTACCACACGCGTCTCTACAACGCAGCCAAGGTCGTTACCCAGCGAAGCGATCTCGACCTCGTGCAGATGAACTCGTTTGGGTGCGGTCTGGATGCACTCACGACAGACGAGGTGCAGGAGATCATCGAGGGCAGCGGCAAGGTCTACACCGTCATCAAGATCGACGAGGTGTCCAACCTAGGTGCCGCGCGTATCCGCATTCGCTCGCTCATGGCAGCGTTGCGTCAGCAGGAGGAGCTGCGCGAGATGCCCACGCAGCCGGGCAAGAGCTCGGCGGCCGTCGACATCGCGGCGGCTTCCGTCGAGACGCTGCGTGCGGACAGGGCAGACGCCGTTTCCAAGGATGTTGAACCAACCATGGCGGACGGTTGCGATCTGGGTACATTTGACTTCGCGCCCAACCGTGACGCCGCTTCGACCGAGTTTCCGCGCGCCGAGTACACGAAGGAGATGCAGGACGCGGGTTATACGATTCTCGCCCCGCAAATGTCGCCCATCCACTTCGAGTTGCTCGTGCCCATCTTCCATCACTACGGCTACAACATGGAGCTGCTGCCGAGCGTGGACCCATCGGCTGTGGATGCGGGCCTCAAGTATGTGAACAACGACATCTGCTATCCGTCCATTCTCGTCACCGGCCAGATCATGGAAGCGGCCACCAGTGGCAAGTACGACATGGACAAGACCGCCTTCATCATCACGCAGACCGGTGGTGGCTGCCGTGCGACCAACTACATCTCGCTCATCCGCAAGGGCCTGCACGAGGCGGGGCTTGACCATGTGCCGGTCATCTCGCTGTCCTTCAACGACACCGGCGAGCGCAATTCCGGCTTCGAGGTCACGCCCACGATGCTCAAGACCGCCGTGCCGGCGCTCATCCTGGGCGATTTGCTCATGATGTGCCTGTATCGTGTGCGTCCGTACGAGAAGGAGCCGGGCAGCGCCGAGAAGCTCTTCCGCAAGTGGATGGATTATCTCAAAGAGAATGTATGCGAGTTCAAGTGGAAGGACGTCAAGCGCGTCATAAACGAGATCGTCCATGACTTCGACACGCTCCCCTGCGTTGATTTTGGTAGCAAGCCACGCGTGGGCGTGGTGGGCGAAATCCTCGTCAAGTTCCACCCCACGGCAAACAACCAGATCGTGCAGATCATCGAAGACGAGGGCTGCGAGGCCAACGTTCCCGGCCTTGTCGACTTCTTCCTCTTCGGCATGCTCAATCCGGCGTTTCGCCATCAGGAGCTCACGCCCAACCTCAAGAAGTACGTGGGTGCCAAGGGTGTCGTTGCCTTCTTCGAGAAGCTACGTGATCCGGTGCGCAAGGCGCTTGCCGCCTCCGAGCGCTTCGAGCCCATCATGCACATCGAGGATATCGCCCAAGGCGCAAGCGACATCATCGACCTGGGCAACACCATGGGCGAGGGATGGCTGCTCACGGGTGAGATGGTCGAGCTCGTGAAGGAAGGCACGCCCAACATCGTATGCTGCCAGCCCTTCGCGTGTTTACCCAACCACGTCGTGGGCAAGGCGGTCATCAAGGAGATGCGCCGTCAGTATCCGCAGAGCAACATCGTGGCCGTGGATTATGATCCGGGTGCGAGCGAGGTCAACCAGCTCAACCGTATCAAGCTCATGATCGCAGTGGCGTTCAACAACCAAAAAGAGCAGGCTGAGGAACAGGCCGCTCGAGTCATGGAGCGCGTCGAGGAAGGCGCTTCGGCGTCACGCTAGGCACGCGTTACCGGGAAAAGGGGAACTCGATGGGCGGCAGGGTACGCGTTGTGGTGGTAGGTGGAGGGGCATCCGGTCTGGTGGCGGCGATCTGCGCCGCGCGCGCCGGTGCCGACGTGACGGTTCTCGAAGGCGCATCGCGCGTCGGGCAGAAGATTCTCAAGACGGGTAACGGGCGCTGCAACCTGACCAACGCCCGGGTAGGGCCTGCCGACTATCGCAATGGTGCCGCCATCATGCCATTACTCGAGGAATTCTCCCCCACGCGGGTGCTCGGCTTCTTCGGTGAGCTTGGCCTACTCGTTTCCGAAGAGGAAGAAGGACGCATCTATCCGCTGTCAAACGCCGCGAATACCGTGCTCGACGTGCTTCGCGCGGGGTGCAAGTGGCATGCCGTGGATGTTCGCTGCGGTCAGAAGGTCGTGGAGATCGCGAGAATGCAGCCTGATGGCTACAGGATCATCTGTGCGAACGGAAACGACTTCAGTGCCGACCGCGTTATTATCGCGACGGGTGGCGGAACGGATCTGCTCGCTTCCCTGGGACATACGATCGAGCCGTTCTCGCCCGTGCTCTGTCCCCTCAAGACTGATACCAGGCCCCTCAAGGGGCTCACGGGCGTTCGGGCCCGGGCGCGCGTGAGCGCCTTTGTGGACGAAGACGCGACCGAGCCGCGTGCCGTGCGCTATGGCGAGATCCTGTTCCGCGATTACGGGCTCTCGGGCATCGTGATCTTCGATATGTCACGCGAGGTCGGCGATGGCGCCGTCCTGAGCCTCGACTTCTTGCCGCAGCTGAGCCCCGGCCAATGCGATGACTATTTCTCGGCAAAGTACGCGTCGTTGTCCGCGAGCGCCAGCGAACTTTTCGGACGGGCACCAAACCTCACGGAGTTCATGTGCGGTTGCTTTCATACGCGCGTGAACGATGCCGTTGTCCGTGCGGCCGGCTTCAAGCCCTCCGAGTCGGTGACGCCCGAGATGCTGCCTAGGATCGTCGCGGCTGCCAAGGGCTTCCGCGTGCAGGTCACGGGGCTTGCCGAGACCGGTCAGGCTCAGGTGACGCGCGGAGGAGCCTCCCCGTGGGAGTTCGATTCGCTCACCCTCGAATCGAGGTTGCGTCCGGGCGTTTACGCGACGGGCGAGACACTTGACGTCGACGGACGCTGTGGCGGTTTCAACTTGCATTGGGCCTGGGCGAGTGGCATGGCAGCCGGTGCTGCAGCCGCCAAATGAGACAGTTGCTCTGAGGAACTGTCTCATTTCGAGGGAGGTTTCATGGAGATCGAGTACAAGTGGGAGTTGCCTGGGGAGGCCGTGCTTGCGGACCTGCTTTCTGATGCGACCGTTGCGCCCATGCTCGGGGACGCACGTGAGTTGAGCATGCACGCGACCTATTACGACACCGCAAACCAGGACGTGAGCCGGATGCGCGGTGGCTTGCGCGTGCGACGGGAAAACGACGAGAGCGTCTGCTGCCTCAAACTTGCCGCGGGCGACACGGATGGATGCAAGACGCGCCGGGAATTCGAGATGGCCGCCGATGACGTTATCGAAGGATTGAGGAACTTGCCCAGCGTGGGCGCCCCGGTGGATGTATGCGAGATGCTGCTTGCGGCAAATCCGCAACCCACGTGCGAGACCGATTTCGTGCGGCGCGAGTACAGGCTCGAGGGAGGGGGCTTTGTGGCGGCCCTTGCCATCGACGTGGGCGAGATGCGCAGGCAAGGGCACGTTGCTCCCATACACGAACTCGAGTTCGAACTTCTTTCGGGCTCGCGCGGGGCGTTCCACGCCTTCGCGCGATGGATGCAGGAGGAGTTCGATCTCGAGGTCCAGCCGCTCTCCAAGCTTGCGCGCGCCATGGCCTTGTAAGTGGGGTGAGACACATTGGACAGGTACATCTGTCTCATTTTTTGAGCAAAATGAGACAGATGTACCTGTCCAATGTGTCTCACCCGGCCTCGGCGCTCTTGCGCTATCATTGTCCCCACTTCATATGGAATCCTGAGAGGAACGAACATGGCTTGGAACAAGGTTATGCCCGCACATCCCGTCGTTGCCGTGGCAGGCGCCACGGGTGTTGTCGGACGCGAGATGCTCAAGGTACTCGCGCAGCGCGAATTCCCGGCGACCAAGGTCAAGGCGCTTGCCTCTGCTCGTTCTGCTGGTAGCACCGTCGAGTTTGGCGATGGGGAGCTCGTGGTCGAAGAGATGACGCCGGCGAGCTTCGAGGGCGTCGACATCGCGCTGTTTGCCTGCGGAGGCGACACCTCCAAGGAATATCGCCAGGCCGTGGTGGATGCGGGATGTGTCATGATCGACAACTCGAGCGCGTTTCGCGTCGACGATGACGTGCCGCTGGTCGTCCCCGAGGTCAACGCGAAGGACCTCGAGTGGCATTCGGGCGTCATCGCCAATCCCAATTGCTCGACCATCGAGATGGTCGTCGCGCTCAAGCCGCTCTACGATCTCGCGGGTGGCATCAAGCGCGTCGTCGTGAGCACCTACCAGGCCGCAAGTGGTGCGGGCCTCAAGGCGATGAACGAGCTTTACGAGCAGACGCGCGAGTACCTGGGCGGCGAGGACCTTACCATCGAGGCGTTTTCGGACCAGATCGCGTTCAACGTCATTCCGCATATCGACGTCTTCATGGACGACGCGTACACCAAGGAAGAGTGGAAGATGGTCGTCGAGACCGCGAAGATCTTTGGCGACGCCGACATCAAGGTGGCACCGACCACCGTACGCGTTCCCGTGCTGCGTTGCCATGCCGAGAGCGTGAACGTCGAGCTTGCCAAGCCGGTTTCGCCCGATGAGGCGCGCTCTGCCTTCGAGGCTGCCCCCAGCGTCACGGTCATGGACGACCCCGGTGCGAACGTCTATCCCATGCCCGGCATGCTCCAGGGTACCGACGACGTCTTTGTCGGTCGCATCCGCAAGGATCCCACCGTCGAGGGAGGCTTGGCCTTCTGGCTCGTCATGGACCAGATTCGCAAGGGTGCCGCTCTCAACGCCGTCCAAATTGCGGAGCAGTTGCTCCCGTAGGCCCCGCTCTCACAATGAGACAACGTCTCTGAGCAACTGTCTCACCGAAATGAAGGAGGGCGGATCAATTGATCCGCCCTCCTCGCGTTTACGCGTATGTGTCGCACGCTAGCCGTTGATGGCGGCGTTGGTCGCGACGGCCACGGCGACGGTCGCGCCGACCATCGGGTTGTTGCCCATACCGATGAAGCCCATCATCTCGACATGCGCCGGCACGCTCGAGGAACCGGCGAACTGCGCATCGGAATGCATGCGTCCCATGGTGTCGGTCATGCCGTAGGAGGCGGGGCCGGCTGCCATGTTGTCCGGGTGCAACGTGCGACCCGTACCGCCGCCGCTTGCCACCGAGAAGTACGCCTTGCCTTGCTCGACGCACTCCTTCTTGTACGTGCCCGCGACAGGGTGCTGGAAGCGCGTGGGATTGGTGGAGTTGCCCGTGATGGAGATGTCCACGCCCTCGTGGTGCATGATCGCGACGCCCTCGCGCACGTCGTCTGCTCCGTAGCAATGCACGTCACCACGCTCTCCCGCGGAATAGCGGGTCTCGTTGACGACCTTGAGTTCGCCCGTGGCGTAGTCGAACTGCGTCTGCACGTAGGTGAAGCCGTTGATGCGGCTGATGATTTGCGCCGCGTCCTTGCCCAGGCCGTTGAGGATGACGCGCAGCGGCTTCTTGCGGGCCTTATTCGCGTTCTTCACGATGCCGATGGCGCCTTCGGCGGCGGCGAAGCTCTCGTGGCCGGCCAGGAAGGCGAAGCATTCGGTCTCGTCCTTGAGGAGCATGGCGCCCAGGTTGCCATGGCCCAGACCGACCTTGCGATCATCGGCGACGGAGCCCGGCGTGGTAAAGGCTTGCAGGCCGATGCCGATGGCGCTCGCAGCCTCGGAGGCGCTCTTCACACCCTTCTTGATGGCGATTGCGGCACCTGCCGTGTACGCCCAGGCGGCATCCTCGAAGCAGATGGGCTGCACGCTCTTGACGATGTCATAGGGGAGCGGGTCCATGCCAGCGTCCTTGCATACCTTCTCGGCATCGTCGAGGGTGCCCATGCCGTATTCCATGAGCGTCGCGTTGATCTTGTCGAGGCGATGGTCCATGTTCTCGAACTGTGCCATGGCCTACTCCTTCCTCGGATCGATGACCTTGGCGGCTTCGTCGAAGCGGCCGTAGCTGCCTGTCGCGTCCTTGATTGCCTGATTGGCATCGACGCCGTTCTTGACGGCATCCATCATCTTGCCGAAGTTGACGTATTCGTAGCCGATGATCTCGTCGTTTTCGTCGAGTGCGATGTGCGTGACGTAGCCTTCGGTAAGTTCGAGATACCGCGACCCCTTGAGCTTGGTGCCGTACATGGTGCCGACCATGGAGCGATAGCCCTTGCCAAGGTCATCGAGGCCGGCCCCAATGGGAAGGCCGCCGTCTGAGAACGCCGTCTGCGTGCGACCATAGACGATTTGCAGGAAGAGCTCGCGCATCGCGGTGTTGATGGCATCGCAGACGAGATCGGTGTTGAGTGCCTCAAGCAGCGTCTTGCCGGGAAGAATCTCGCTTGCCATGGCGGCGGAATGTGTCATGCCCGAACAACCGATGGTCTCGACCAGCGCCTCCTCGATGATGCCGTCCTTGACGTTGAGAGTGAGCTTGCAGGCTCCCTGCTGCGGTGCGCACCAGCCGACGCCGTGCGTGAAGCCGTTGATATCGGAAATCTCCTTTGCCTGAACCCATTTGCCCTCTTCGGGGATGGGGGCAGGACCATGATAAGCCCCCTTCGCGACCGGGCACATGAGCTCGATCTCTTTTGAGTAGTACACCGTGGACTCCCTTCCATGCGAACTGCACTTGGGCCGTGCAGTCTGGAATTATATAGCATCCTAGCGGGAAAGAAGGCGGTTCGGCGCTTGACATTTGGTACAGCTACCATATACTTTGCAACTGTGATTAACAGGTACCATATATAACTGGAGGAGACCATGGGTCGCGAGGACGAGCTTTTTGACAAGTACATGTTGATTCGCCAGATGACCGAAGCGGTACGCAACAAGAACATGGCCGCGACCGGTCCTCTTGGCGATACGACGCGTGGCCGTGGCCGCGTCCTCGCCCTGCTCAAGCAAAAGGACGGCATAAGCACCAAGGACATGGCGACCATCATGGGCATTCGCGTCTCCTCGCTCAACGAGGTGCTGGGCAAGATGGAAAAGGAGGGCTATGTCGAGCGCACCGCATCTCCGGATGACAGGCGCGTCATGCTCGTATGGCTCACGGACAAGGGCAAGGCCATTGAGCTGCCTGACCAGAAGCTACCCCAGATCCTCTTCGGTACGCTCAGCCAGGGCGCGCAAAACCAGCTCTGCATGCACTTCGAGCAGATGATCGCATCGCTGCAAGGGGAGCTCGAGGAAGAGGGCGAGGCGGTCAAGGAAGCGCGCGAACAGCGGACAGAGTTCTTCGAGAGCGCTCGCCAGGAGCAAAGCGAAAGGCAGCAGGCACAGTCCGCGTCACAGGCGCAAGCGTCCTCGGCACCGCGCCCGGCACCGGCAGCCCCGCCGACGACCGCGCCCTTTGCGCCCCCCACGCCTCCCGTCAGCACGCCGCCGCGCATCGGCTAGCGCATGCCTGCCGGTGGCATGGCCGTGGCTGCAATGCGGGGCATCGACAACATCCCCATGGGGAACGCGCCGGGCGAGAGTGAGCCCATCTGCCTGCAGCGCTTCGGGCGCCTTTGCGCCGACGCATGCCAACGTGGTTGGCATGAGGCAAATGGCGGGAACCTAAGCTATCGTCTCGATGCGGCAGATGTCGCCAGCTTCGGGTCCGCGCTCGTGGACGGAGGCGAATGGCATGCGTTGGGAAATCCCGTCCCCGAGCTTTCCGGTGAGCGCTTTCTGATGAGCGCCTCGGGTGCATACCTGAGCAATGTCATCCATGACGTCTCGCGTTGCTGCGGCGTCATCGAGCTTGACGAGTCCGGCAATGCCTGGCGCAGATGCTGGGGCTTCGACGATGACGCACGCCCCTCGAGCGAGCTCGAGACGCACTTGGCGATATACGTTGCCGCCCTGCAGGCAGGCGATGGTGCCGATCGCATCGTCTATCACGCGCACTGTCCGAACGTGATCGCGCTTTCAACGCTACTTGACCCCGATGCGCGCGTTTGGACGCGGACGCTGTGGCGCTGCATGACGGAGGGCATCATCGTCTTTCCCCGCGGCATCGGAGTCGTACCCTGGATGGTGCCGGGTGGTTCCGAGCTTGCGCAAGCGACGCGCGAGCTCATGACGAGACATGGGGCCTGCATCTGGACACAGCATGGCGCCATAGCTCGTGCCGCGAGCTTCGATACGGCGTTTGGGACCATCGACACGATCGAGAAGTCCGCTGGGATTTACTTGCGCGCTCGCGCCGCCAACGGCGGTAACGAACCAAGCCATCTGGTGAGCGACGATCAGCTACGCGCCATCTGCGTTCGCTACGGTCTGCATCCTGATGACGATTTCCTGGAATGAGACAGTTGCTCTGAGACGTTGTTTCATTTGCTATTTGCCAGGTATTCCTTCGGGCCGCTCTCGTAGATGTTGCCGCCGTGACAGTCGATGGCGACCGTGAGCGGCATGTCCACGACCTCGAGTCGACGAATCGCCTCGGTCCCCAGGTCTTCGTACGCGATGACATCGGCACTTTTCACGCTCTGCGCGATGAGGGCGGCGGCACCCCCAATTGCGGCGAAGTAGACGGCCTCGTTGCGCATTACGGCATCGATGACCTCTTGGCTGCGCGCACCTTTGCCGATCATCGCTCGTTGCCCCAAGTCGAGCAGGCGCGGTGCGTAGGGGTCCATACGGTAGCTCGAGGTTGGGCCAACCGGTCCGATTGCATAGCCGGGTTTGGCAGGTGCCGGGCCAGCGTAGTAGATGACGGCGCCGTCGATATCGATGGGCGGCTGCTCGCCCGCATCAAGTGCCTCGACAAGGCGCTTGTGCGCCGCATCGCGTGCGGTCAGCACGATACCGCTATAGAGGATCTGGTCGCCCGCATTTAGCGATTTCGCGATCTTGCGGGTGATGTCGCCGCTGATGCGGTGCACCTCGGGAGCTCCCATTACAGCACCGCCTCCTCGTGACGCGCGACATGGCAGTTAATGTTGACGGCAACCGGAAGGCAGGCAATATGGGTGGGCGCTTGCTCGATGTTGACTGCGAGCGCTGTCGTCGCCCCGCCAAAGCCGGCCGGTCCCGTGCCCAGCTCGTTGATGGCGTCAAGCAGCTCGTCTTCGAGTTGCGCGTAAAAGGGGTCGGGGTTGTGGACGCCCATGGGACGTAGCAAGGCGCGCTTGGCAAGCGAGGCGACATGGTCGAAGTTGCCCCCGATGCCCACGCCCACGATGATGGGCGGGCACGGATTGGGGCCAGCGTGTCGCACCGCGTCAAGCACGAACGCGCGCACGCCGTCGACGCCATCCGCGGGCTTGAGCATCTTGAGCTGCCCCATGTTCTCTGAGCCTGCTCCCTTGGGTGCGACCGTAATCTTGAGAGCATCGCCATCGACGATGTCGACGGTGATGAGCGCGGGCGTGTTGTCATCCGTGTTCATGCGGCGCAAGGGGTCGCCAACCATCGATTTGCGCAGGTACCCTTCCGTGTAACCGAGCGCAACGCCCGCGTTGACCGCATCGACGAGCGATCCGCCTTCGATGCGGAGGTCCTGCCCCAGCTCGATGAAGACGCATGCTGCGCCCGTATCCTGGCAGATGGGGACCATCTCGCACTCGGCAATCGCAGCGTTTTCGAGCATGCAGCTAAGCGTCGCTTTGGCGACCGGCCATGTCTCGGATTCGTGCGCCGTGCGCAATGCGTCCAGCAAACCGTCGCTCATGACGCAGTTGGCGCGTATGCAAAGGTCACGCACCGTATTCGTGATGTCTGCCGCCTGAATCGTCCTCATGTGCGCATGCCCTCAATCGACGTGTCCGCAAGACAAGACGAGCCGCACGGAGCGGCTCGAAGAAATCTCTGGTGGGCGATGCAGGGTTCGAACCTGCGGCCCTCTGCTTGTAAGGCAGATGCGCTCCCGCTGCGCTAATCGCCCAGTGCCTTGGAATTTTAGCGTAAAATCCCCCAAAGTACAGATAGGGAATGGAGGGGCATGATGCCCGCTGAAAACATAGAGCTGCTCATCGAGTTCACGCACGACGACGACCCGCGCGCCCGCGCGATGGCCGTTGCCGGGTTGGCCAAGCTTGCCGATGCCCGTGGCTTTGCCCCGGTACTCGTCTGTCTATTCGATCCGGTCGACGAGGTGCGGGCCGCCGCTGCCACGGCTCTCGGTATCTTCGGAGACGACCGCGCATTCGAGGCGCTCGTCGAGTGTCTGGGCGATCCGAACGAGCGGGTAGGGGTGAACTGCGCCTGGTCGCTTGGCCAGATTCCCACGACGCGCTGCCTCGACAAGCTTTGCGAGGTCGTGGCAGACAATGAGGTCGCTCCTGCCATCCGCGTCGCCGCCGCGACGGCCATCGGCGAACGGTCGGAGCTTCCCGGGTTCGACATCACGACAGATGGTGCGCTCATCGAGCAGGCGCGTGTCGCGTTGCTCGACGCGATGGATGACGAGGAGGGCGAGTTGCGCGCGGCTTGCATCTGGACGCTTGGGCACTTCCCCGTCGACAAACAGACGACCGAGGCATGTATCGAGGCGCTCGACGACGATTACGAGTGGGTCGTGCGCTACGCAATCGAGGCACTTGCCCACTTTGGCGACCTCGGGGCTCTCGAGCCGCTGCTCGAGCTGTCGGAAAGCGAAGACGACGAAATCAGGGACCTCGCATGTCAGGCTGTCGATCTCTTGAGAGCCGACGCTTGACCGTGTCGCTCGTTTTGGTAAACTAACCGCTGCTGTAAAGCGCCTGTGGCTAGGTAGCTCAGTCGGTAGAGCAGGGGACTGAAAATCCCTGTGCCGGGGGTTCAAGTCCCTCTCTAGCCACCATCTCGATCTTGCGGACCGCCTCTTCGGCGGTCCTTTTCATTATGCGGAGGGATTCTCCGGTGCGCCTGAAATGGCAAGGGGACATGCTTTTCCAATGGCTATAATGTCTTTATCGTCAACGGAGGGAATGTGGCGTGGCATATAGCAAGGAAACGCAAAGGCTTCTCCTGCGCATCCAGCAAAGCGAGATGACCGAGGCCGCGGCCTATCACGCGATGGCCTCTTCCATCAAGGACGGCCACAACCGCGAGACGCTCGGCAAGATCGCCGACGAGATCGCCGCCCAGGCCCATGCCCTCGAGAAGTTCACGGACGCCCTTCCCCAGCCTGATAATCGAAAGGTCAGGCGTTATGCGCGTATGGCACGCGTCTTCGGGTTCACCTTCGCCGCCAAGCTCATGGACAAGCGCAAGGTCAAGGTAGAGCATCACGCGAAGAAGCTCCTCGACGAGGTGCCCGAAGTCGAGAGGCTCGAAGCCGACGAGCACGATCGTGACGAAAAGCTCTTCGACTTGCTCAGCGAAAAGCGTCTTTCATACGTAGGTGCGATGATCTTGGGGATGAACGATGCGATCGTCGAGATTACCGGCACGCTTGCCGGCCTCACGCTCGCCATGCAGAACACGCGCCTCATCGCGCTTTCCGGACTCATCACCGGCGTTGCGGCCACGCTTTCGATGGCGGCGAGCGAGTACCTCGCCGAACGCAGCGACGGAAAGGGCGATGCGGCCAAATCGGGCCTGATGACGGGTGGTGCATATTTCATCACTGTCGTGATTCTCCTGCTGCCCTATCTCATTCTCGATGACAAGATGTACCTGCTTGCCATGGGCATCATGCTCGCATTCGTCATACTCATTCTGGCGGCGTTCAACTTCTACACCTCCGTCGCACGAGATGTTCCGTTTGGCAAGAACTTCGGGCAGATGTGCGCCATGTGCTTCGTGTCGCGGCACTGTCCTTCGTTTTGGGATACGCTGTTCGCACGTTTCTTGGCGTCGACGTCTAACTTGAAAGGTTTACGCATCATGCAGATGACCGAAGAGCAGTTCAACATCATCAAAGCCCAGCTCAAGAAGCTGGTTGCGATTCCCGACGGCTTCTACGCGAAGAAGTTCGCCGGCATCGACATTGACGCCATCAAGGACCAGTCCGATTTCGAGAAGCTTCCCTTCACCGACAAGGGCGATTTGCGCGAGGCCTATCCGCTGGGCATCGCCGCTGTGCCGACCGACCAGATCGTGCGCATCCACAGCTCATCGGGCACGACGGGCACGCCCGTCATCATTCCCTACACCAAGAAGGATGTCGCCGACTGGGCCATCCAGTTCGCGCGGTGCTACGAGTACGCGGGCGTGACCAAGGAAGATCGCGTGCATATCACGCCGGGCTACGGACTATGGACGGCCGGCATCGGCTTTCAGGCCGGATGCGAGCTGCTCGGTGCCATGGCGATTCCCATGGGTCCGGGTAACACCGACAAGCAGCTCAAGATGATGATGGACCTCGAGAGCACGGTGCTTTGCGCGACGAGCTCGTACGCGCTGCGTCTTGCCGAGGAAATCGCCAAGCGCGGCATCGGCGAGCAGATCAAGCTGCGCAAGGGCATCATCGGCTCGGAACGCTGGGGCGAGAAGATGCGTCGTCGTATCGCCAACGAGCTCGGCGTCGAACTCTATGACATCTATGGCCTGACCGAGATCTACGGTCCCGGCATCGGCATCAACTGCCAGGCCGATAGTGCCGTGCACATCTGGAGCGATTACATGTACCTCGAGATCATCGACCCCGTCACCGGGCAGCCCGTTCCCGACGGTGAACCGGGCGAGATCGTGCTCACCACGCTGCAGAAGGAAGGTGCGCCTCTTATCCGCTTCCGCACGCACGACCTTTCCCGCATCGTGCCGGGTGAGTGTGCCTGCGGGCACAACGAGCATCCACGCATCGACATCATTACCGGTCGCACCGATGACATGGTCAAGGTGCACGGCGTCAACATGTTTCCCGCGCAGATCGAGGAGGTCATCGCCGCCGTCAAGGGCGCGAGCAGCGAGTACCAGATGATGATCGATCATCTCAACGGCAAGGACATCGCCACGCTCTTCGTCGAGGTCGAGCCGGATGCCAACAAGTACAACATGGAGGAGACCATCGCGACGGAGTTCAGGAACCGCATTGGCTTCACGCCGCAGGTCAAGCCCGTCGATATCGAGGACCTTCCGCGCAGCGAGAAGAAGACCACGCGCATCTTCGACAACAGGTACTAAACGCTTACTTTTCTGCGGTGATAACGCGAGTGGGCGTCACGATGTAGTCGACGCGGCAGTCGGTTGCCTCGTGTGGCACCTCGTCGACGACCTGCTCGTCGAACGCGATGCCGATGCTCATGCTGTCCGCGCTCAGGTACGGGAGAAAGCGATCGTAAAAGCCGCCACCTTGCCCCAGACGATTGCCGTGCCTATCGAAGGCGATGCCCGGCACGAGCATGAGGTCGATGTTTTCCGGTGGGACATGACGGGCGGGGTCGAGGTTGGTCACTATCTCTCGAGGCGTTTCGAGAATGCTCCAATCGTCGTTCATGTCGAAGGAAAAGAACGACATGTTCGTTTCGGAACGCACGAGGGGGAAGGCGATGGTGGGACGCTGGTCGAACAGGAACAGCTTCTCCCTGTTCGAGACGAATCGTGCCTCTGACCCGGTGGGATAGTAGACGGCGATGCATTTCGCGTGCTTGAGGGCCGGCAAGTTGAGGAGTCTGTCTTCCAGTGCCGCCTCATAGTTTTTGCGAACATCAGCTGCGATCGAACCACGTTTGGCGCGCATGCTTTCGCGTTGCGCTGCCTTTTTTTCTGCAGTATTCATGGCGGATATAGTACCAAAAGTGGGCGGAAGTGCGAAATCAGCACCGTTGTACAGGTTTTTTGCTATCATTCCGAACATGTCTGTAGTAGTTGCAAAATTCGGCGGGACATCCGTCGCGAATCCGGAGCGCATCAGGAGCGTCGCTCAACGCATCGTCAGTCGCAAGCGCGCCGGCGATAGCGTCGTCGCCGTGGTCTCGGCCATGGGCAAGACGACTGACGACCTCGTCGCGCTCGCGAGTTCCATATCAGATAGCCCTGATCCCCGCGAGATGGACACGCTGCTTTCCACCGGCGAGATGGTCTCCATGTCGCTTCTGGCCATGGCCGTCGCCGAGCTCGGCGAGGAGGCCATCAGCCTCTCCGGGCGGCAAATCGGCCTGATTACCGATAGCGTGCACGGCAAGGCGTCGATTCGCGAAATCCATGCCGATCGCATCCGCGTGGCGCTTTCCGAAGGCCGCATCGTCATCGTCGCGGGATTCCAGGGAATCGACGCAGCGGGAGACATCACCACGTTGGGCCGCGGGGGTTCGGATACGACCGCTGTTGCCATCGCGGCGGGCATCAAGGCGGACGTCTGCGAGATCTATACGGACGTCGCCGGTGTCTACACGGCCGATCCGCGTATCGTCCCGCGTGCCTGCAAGATCGATCAGATCAGCTACGAGGAAATGCTCGAGATGGCTGCGGGCGGCGCCGGCGTTCTGCACAAGCGCTGCATCGAGTTCGCGCGCAACTTCGGCGTGGTGATTCATTGCCGCTCGTCGTTCGATGACGAGCCGGGCACGTTGGTGAAGGAGTATGACCCCACTATGGAAAAGGCGATTGTCAGCGGCGTGGCGCATGACCTTTCGGAAGCTAAGTTCACGATTCGCGATGTGCCCGATACCACGGGCGTCGCCGCCAAGGTGTTCGGTGCCATGGCAGACGCCAATCTCGGTGTCGACATGATCATCCAGAACCTTTCCGAAAACGGTCACACTGATATCACGTTCACGAGCCCAAAGGCCGATATCGAGAAGACGACCGAGGTCATGGACCGCATCGTACGCGAGTTGGGCGCACGAGAACTGCTCATCACCGATGAGGTCGCCAAGGTCTCCATCATCGGCGCGGGCATGAAGGTCAATTCCGGCGTGGCGGCGCAGATGTTCCGCACGCTTGCCGAGGGTGGCATCAATATCTCGATGATCTCGACGTCCGACATCCGCACGAGCGTCGTCATCCCGGCCGAGAGCGCCGAGGAGGCGGTGCGCTTGCTGCACACGGCCTTTGGACTCGACGGCGCCAAGGTCTTCGAGGAGACGCAGCTGTCTGCCGAGGAGCTCGCCGCCAAGGCCAACAAGGGCCGCTAGGCGAGGCGGCGCATGGAAAAGCGCCCCAATATCAAACTTACGCTTGATCAGGGCCTTGCGGTTGCACGCGACGTGCGGCCCGACCGCTCGTCGGAGGCCCTTGCGAGCATCTTGGGCGTCGAACGCGCCTACCTGTTGCGTCGTTCCGTCGACGCGCGGCGTAAAAGCGACGTGCACTTCGTCGTGACTGCCGGTATCGGCGGGAGCGAAGGTGCTCCCCGGGTCGTCACACCCATCGAGGAGCGCCCGCTTTCCGAGCGGCAGGTTGCAGGGGTGCGGCCGGTCGTGGTCGGGATGGGGCCTGCTGGTCTGTTCGCGGCGCTCGAGCTCGCCGAGGCCGGCTTGCGGCCGCTCGTGATCGAGCGCGGGACTCCCGTCGACGAGCGCATGGCCGACATCGAGCGCTTCCACCGCACGCGCGTGCTCGATGTGGAGAGCAACGTGCAGTTTGGCGAGGGCGGAGCCGGCACTTTCTCCGACGGCAAGCTCACGACCGGCAAGAACTCTCCGCAGATTGCCCAGGTGCTCGAGACCTTCGTCGCAGCGGGCGCGCCGAGTGAGATTCTCTGGCAGGCAAAGCCACACATCGGCACCGACGTACTAGGCGGCGTCGTCAAACGCATTCGCGAGCGCATCATCGCCTGTGGTGGCGAGGTGCGTTTCCATACGCAACTCGTGGGAATGCGCGTCGATGCGGGCGGATTGCTGCGTGGCATCACGCTCGAACACGATGGCATCTCGAGCGAGGTCGAGGCGTCACGCCTCATCCTCGCATGCGGGCATTCCGCGCGAGATACGTTCGCCCTGCTCAAGGGACTCGATTTCGAACTGGCGCCCAAACCGTTTTCCATTGGAGTGCGCATCGAGCACGAACAGGACTTCATAAACCAGGCCCAATATGGACGGATGGCGGGACACCCCGCACTCGGAGCGGCCGATTACAAGCTCGCGTGCCATCTCAAGGGTGGTCGTTCGGTCTACACGTTTTGCATGTGCCCCGGTGGCGAGGTTGTCGCGGCGGCAAGCGAACAGGGCGGCCTGTGCGTGAACGGCATGTCGCGTCAGGCGCGTGACGGGACAAACGCCAACGCCGCGCTCTTGTGCAACGTGACGCCGGATGACTTTCCCAATGCGGATGACCCGCTCTCGGGCATCGAGTTCCAGCGTCGCTGGGAGCAGGCGGCGTTTGCCGCCGGTGGTGCAAACTGGCATGCACCCGTCCAGCGCGTGGCAGATTTTGCCGGATTGACAGGCGAAGCTCGCACGAAGCCCGAGGCGAGCTATCCCTTGGGCGTTGTCGAGGCTTCGCTCGATACGTGTCTGCCGGGCTTTGCGGCGGCTGCCTTGCGCGAGGCATTGCCCGTGCTCGACCGCAGCCTACATGGATTTGCCGATTCCGGGGCGCTGCTCACGGGCATCGAGGCCCGCAGCTCCTCGCCGGTGCGCATTGTGCGCGACCCCCAGACGTTCATGGCGACACGCGTGCATGGGGTATACCCATGCGGTGAAGGTGCTGGCTATGCGGGCGGCATCATGTCGGCCGCTATCGACGGAATCCGGGTTGCAAACAAGCTGCTTGAGGAGTAAGAGGCTTTGCTGTATTGCGCGCTCGAGGGCTTGCTTTCGCATTCGAGCTGCGCTTCGCTCGATGCCGCTGCGGGACTCGCGTGCAAAGACCGCACGCTCAGACAGTCCTCGCAAAACCGCATCGAGTTCAGCGCAGCTCTGCTCAAGATGCCCTCGAGCGCGCAATGCAACACCCGGATTCATTGTTCCTTCGTTATTTCGACCGAAGAGACTATAGCAACGGCAGCAGCGTTCCTGCGAAGAGCCAGGCGACGAGTCCGGGCGCGAGTGCGATGTGCGTGTCGCGGCATGCCTTGCCGCAGGCGAGCTGCACGAGCGCGAGTGTCCCCATGAACACAGCGCATGCGAAGATGCCATATGCGATGCCGTCGAATCCCGAGAAAAGCGCAAGCGGCACGATCATGCGCACGTCACCCGAACCGATGATCTCGCCCGTTCCACGACGCACGCGCAAGTGGTTGAGCAATAGCAGGCAGCTGGCGATGAGTCCTGCCAGCAATGCGATTGCGAACGCGTTGCTGATTCCGCTTGCCGTTATGCGAAAGACAAGCGCGAAAACGAGCAGCCCCATCACGAGTTCGGTCGGCAGGACGTGCTCGCACAGGTCGCAGACGAGCAATGCGCCCATGCACGCACATGCAAGCGAGAAGGCCAGGCAGCAGGCGAGGTCATCGAGCAAAAACCAGGCGCCGAGCGCTCCGATTGCGCATACGAGCGCGACGAGCGCACGCAAGGGCAGGCTGATGCTATCTGCAAGGTCACGCGCGCGCAACGAGCTTTGGGCAAGGGGCGTCATGCCCGCCCATCCCAAGATGCCACTCGCGCAGGCGTAGAGCACCATCGCCACGCCTGCTTTCTAGCGCGTCCTCAACGCGTAGGCAGCAGAGATGGCCGAGCAGGCGTCATTCGCAAACGATGACAGGTACCTGTCGTCGTTATCCTTCAGGTGAATGTAGATCGCGCGACGCCCGCGGCCCGCCAAGGCGGAGAAATCACCGAGGGCCTCGGCATTGGCGACGTCGCCGAGCGTGAAGTCCTCGTGTGGAACGGTGATGTCGAAGGGCTCGTCAGCGCTGACGACGAGAAAGACGCCCGTGTTGGGGCCGCCTTTATGCAGCTGACCCGTGGAATGCAGGTAGCGCGGCCCGATTTCGAGACACGAGCACACGTCCAGGCGATCGGCGGCACGATGGCGTATCTTTTCGAGTGTCTCTCGACGGCCAACGCCCTTGAACGGCAGAAACGCGTTGAGGCTGAAGTAATCGTCGTCCTTGATCGAGCAAAACAGCAAGCGCAGCGCGGCATTCGCGTCGATGTCCTCGTGCGTGCCGTCCAGCGTCTCGAGCAGGGCCGAGCTCACGCAAACGCGGTCTGCATAGCCGCACGAGTCGAGTTCGAATTCCTCGTAGGCGGGTTTGCCCCAGACGTCTTCCGGAACGTCGAACCTACCGCCTTGGTTGTAGAGAATCTGGCGCGTCGCAACTTTGGTGCTCTCGACATCAGGTTGGTCGAAGGGGTTGATCTGCATGAGCCAACCGCAGAACGCCACCGCGTATTCCCAGATGAGGAAGTAGCGCGTCATGGCCGTGCTGTCCGGGATGTCGAGGCGGAAGACGGGGATGTCGGGATGCACGCAGGTACGGGCATGTTCGAATGCTTCGTCGCTGTCCATGTTGCACAGAATCGCGCAGCGGTCGGGGTGCGGGTCGGAAAGGATGCCGGCGTCGACTTCGACGTTGGGCAATATGCCAACACCCGTCTTGCCGAGCGACTCCGCGACGAGCTGCTCGACCCACAGACCGAAGACCTGCTTGCTCGGCGGCATGAGCAGTGAGAACTTGTTGCGTCCCGCCTTGAGGTTGTCGTACAGGAAGGCGGCGAGCCAGACGGCGGGATTGTCGGGCGAGTCCGAAGCGCAGAGCCTCTCCATCGGGACGGCATCTTCGAGCATGCGCTCGATGTCGATGCCGATGGCCGCCATGGGCAGCAGGCCGAAAGCCGAAAGCGCCGAGTAGCGGCCGCCCACGTCGGGCTCGCCGTGGATGATGGCGCGCCAGTGGTTCTTGCGGGCAACGTGCTCGAGCTCGGTGTCCGGGTCGGTGATGGCGATGAAGCGCGAGCCGCCGCGCTCTGCCCCCAGGTGGGCGCATACGTACTTCCAGCACACGTGAGACAACACGGTGGGCTCGAGCGTGGAACCCGATTTGCTCGAGACGATGTAGAGCGTGCGAGCCGGATCGGACGAACCGAGAATGTGGTTGACGTAGACCGGTGAGAGCGCGTCCATCGTCTTGAACGGGACTTCGTCGGTGACTTCGAGGCTATAGAGCTTGGTGACCGTCTGGGGGGCTTGCGTTGAACCACCCTGGCCGATGAGCACGACGGCATCGAGCCCCTCGCCACGTGCCTGCTGCGCGATGATCGCGATTTCGGCAGGATCGCTGGGAGGCTTGCTCGCCAGCGTGGTCCATCCCAGACGCGTTGCCGCGTAGTCAGCGATTTCTGCGGAGAAGTCGAAGACGGATCCGTCCTTTGCGGCGATGCGGGAGGGAACCTCGTTTTCGATGAGAAGCTGAGCAGTGGGGCAATGCCCCAGCTCGGAACTGTCGATAAACGCCATGTGCACGTGCTCCTTGGTACGGTTTGGCTCGTTCCATCCGCTGGCACGGATAGAAAACAGTGTCGACAAGTATAATGCATGCAAAATCCCGTGGGGCGTGTTATTATTGTGTCTCCTTTGTATCAGGAGGACTCTTCATGGAAGAAACAATCAACAGACAGCTCGCCTATGTCAACAACATTCACGAGACGCTCGTTGGGTTTACGGGTAGGCGTCTGCGCATTCGTGCCAATATGGGCCGTTCCAAGATCATCGAGCGCGAGGGCGTGCTCACGCAAGCGCACAAGTCGCTCTTCATCGTCGAGACCGACGAGAAACGCGGTCGTAAGGCGCGTCAGTCCTATCAATACGTCGATGTTCTGACGGGCACGGTCGAGCTCACCAATCCCGAAGACGAGCAGCCGCTCTTTCCCGCGCTTCAGCAAGAGACCATCTAGCATATCCGCGTATGGGCGCCATGTGCTCACGGGCGTTGACATTCGAAGCTCGCGCCAAGGTCAACTTGTGTCTGGCGATATCCTATCCGCCGCATGACGGCTACCATGACGCACGCTCCGTCTTCCAGGAGCTTGACTTGCATGACGTGCTGCGCATGCACGTTTCCGAGGACATCGCGGAAGATGCCCTGCGCACGGGCATGGGAACGCACGTCGCGCTCACCTGCGAGGTCGATGACCTCGACCCGCGTGACAACCTCGTCTTCCGTGCCGTCGATGCTGCCGAGCAAGCTTGCGGATGTCCCGTGGTTGCGGCAGGTGCCGCGCTCGTCATCGACATCGAGAAGCATATCCCGGCAGGTGGCGGACTTGGTGGCGGCTCGAGTGATGCGGCGGCTGCGCTCAAGGCGTATGCGCAACTTACGGGAATCGATGCGCTCGACGATCGCATCGTTGCCGTCGCGCGCGAGCTCGGCGCCGATGTCGCCTTCTTCCTCCATGGCCAGGCCGCACTCATGGGTGGTCGCGGGGACATGTTCGAGCGGGCCCTGCCGCCCTTGCAAGCCCCCATCGTCCTCATGGGGAGCTCCGATGGGCTTTCGACGGCCACGGTGTATCGTGCATTCGATGGGAGGCCCGTGCCCGCCCCCGATGCCGATGCCCTCGCGCGCGCGATGGACGACGCCCCTGACGATTTCGCGTGCCTCGCGTCGTTGTGCGCGAACAACTTGGGGCCGGCGGCATGTGCGGCCGACCCTCGTATCCAGCGTCGCATCGACACCGCGCTCATGCACCCCGACGTACTCAACGCGATCGTTTCCGGAAGCGGGTCGACGAGCTTCGCCATCTGCGTCGACGAGTCCGGTGCACAGCGTTTCGCGCGCGATATCGCTCCCGTGTGCGACTGGGTTCGCGTATGTCACGTTCCGCCGTTCATTGCTTGAGAATCGCGGCACACTTCACTAGAATCAGGCAAGCAGGCTACTGGGGCATCGTTCAACGGTAGGACAGCGGTTTTTGGTACCGCGAATGAGGGTTCGATTCCTTCTGCCCCAGCCATTCAATCTTCTCAATGGGAGCGCATGTGAAAGCTAAAGCTTTGATTCTTGCAGCAGGCGCTGGTACCCGCATGAAATCCAACAAGCCAAAGGTCGTCCACGAGATGCTGGGCAAGCCGCTCGTGCGTTGGGTCGTAGATGCGGCGCATCAGGCCGGTTGCGATGACGTCCACGTGGTCATCGGCCACGGACGCGAGCAGGTCGAGCCCCTGCTCGGCGACTGCATCATCTCCTATCAGCTCGAAATGCTGGGTACTGGTCATACGATTATGTGCGCGGCGGACAAGTTCGAGGGCTACGAAGGCAACATCGTGGTGCTTTGCGGCGACTCCCCGCTCATCACGGCAAGCACCATCGAGCATCTCGTCGAAACGCATGAGGCAAGCGGTGCCGCCGCGACGGTGCTCACGATGATGCCCGCCAATCCCTTTGGATACGGGCGTATCGTGCGTGACGCGGGTGGCAACGTGGCCGGCATCGTCGAAGAGAAGGACTGCACGGAGGAGCAGCGCGCGATTGGCGAGTGCAATTCCGGCATCTATTGCTTTTCCGCACCGGCGCTCCTGGGCCATCTCGATCAACTCGACCGCAATAACGCGCAAGGCGAGTACTACCTCACGGACATGCTCAGTCTGCTGGCTGCCGATGGCCTGACCATTGCCAGCATGGTCGTCGAGGACAACGACGAATGCCTTGGCGTCAACTCTCGCGCGCAGCTTGCCGTCGCGGGCAAAGTCGCGCAACGCCGCATAAACGATCGGCTTATGGCGGACGGCGTCACCATGCTCGACCCCAACCTCGTGTGGGTCGGGCCCGACTGCGTCGTCGAAAACGATGTCGAGCTCCTGCCGATGACCATGCTCTGGGGCACGACGCGCGTCTCGAGCGGCTGCGTCATCGGCCCCGACACGCGCCTCACCGATTGCGCCATCGGGCCCGAAAACGTGCTCGAGGAGGTCGTGGCCATCGAGACGACCACCGAGTCCGGTGTCACCGCTGGCCCGCGGGCCTATCTGCGTCCCGGCACCTACCTGTGCGAAGGCGCGCACGTGGGTACGCACGTCGAGATCAAGAAATCCACGGTGGGCGCCGGCAGCAAGGTGCCGCATCTGTCCTATATCGGCGATACGACGATCGGCACCGATGTGAACATCGGGGCCGGCTCGATCACCTGCAACTACGATGGCGTGAACAAGCACCAGACGGTCATCGGCGATTCCACGTTCGTCGGATCGAATACCATGCTCGTCGCGCCGGTCAAGCTGGGTTCCAATGTCGTGACGGGAGCCGCGAGCTGCATTACCAAGGACGTGCCCGACGGGGCGCTCGCCGTCGAGCGTAACGAGCAGAAGATCATCGAGAATTGGACCGAGCGCCATTTCACGAACAAGCGCACGAGCTAAAGAAGGGATAGGTACACGATGAGTAAAAGGCGGAGCAGGGCCGCGGAGCGAAAGCTACACATCTTCTCGGGCTCGGTATATCCGGAGCTCGCCGAGGAGATGGCGGGGCATCTCGATGTCGAGTTGGGTGACATCACGCTCGAGAAGTTCGCGAACGGCGAGACCTACGCGCGCTTCATGGAATCCGTTCGTGGCGAGGATGTCTTCCTCGTCCAGTCGATTTCGGGTGACGTCAACGACGCTCTCATGGAGCTGCTCATCATGACCGATGCTGCCCGTCGTGCAAGTGCGGGAAGAATCCATGCCGTCGTCACGCATTATGGCTACGCCCGTCAGGATCGCAAGGCGGCCGCGCGCGAGCCCATCACCGCCAAGCTCGTCGCCCGCATGCTCGAGACGGCCGGTATCGATTCCATCACGACCATCGACCTGCACCAGGGGCAGATTCAGGGGTTCTTCGAGAAGCCGGTCAATCACCTGACGGCACTCAACCTCTTCGCCGATTACTTCGAGGGGCTCGGGCTCGACAACCTCTGCGTCGTGAGCCCGGATGTGGGCCGCGCAAAGGCGGCCAAGAAGCTGAGCGACCTGCTCAATGCCGACCTTGCGATCATGCACAAGGGCCGTCCCTCGCATAACGTCGCCGAGATTACGAGTATCATCGGTGACGTCGAGGGCAAGAACTGCATCCTCAACGATGACATGATCGACACGGCGGGTACCATCTGCGCCGGCATGAAGGTCCTCAAGGATCGCGGCGCCAAGTCGGTGCATGTCAGTGCGACGCACCCGGTCTTCTCCGGGCCCGCTTACGAGCGCCTCGAGAATTCGGTCGCCGACGAAATCGTCGTGTGCAACACGATCCCCATTCCCGAGGAGCATCTCAACGGCAAGATCAAGCAGATCAGCATCGCGCCGCTCTTCGCACAGGCAATCAACAACGTCTTCAATAACGGCTCGGTTTCGACCCTGTTCGATCCGGACTTCGCGCTGTAACGATGGACTACAAGCTCATAGCAGGTTTGGGCAATCCCGGTCCCGAGTACGAGGAAACGCGGCATAACGCTGGCTTTCTCGCGCTCGACCTGCTTGCTGACGAGCTCGGGGCGCATTATTGGAAGAACGAGTGCGGCGCACTTGTCGCGCACGTGCAACACGGTGGCGAGGAGCTGTTGCTTGCCAAGCCGCAGGCGTACATGAACACGAGCGGTGGCCCCATCAGCAAGCTCGCGGCCGCACACAAGGTCGCTCCCGAGGAAATCCTCGTCATTCACGACGAGATGGACCTCGAGCCGGGGACGGTTCGCGTGAAGGTGGCCGGTGGCCATGGTGGCCATAACGGCCTCAAATCCATCCATGCCAAGCTGGGAAGCGACGCGTACACGCGCGTGCGCGTGGGCACAGGGCACCCGCCGGGACGCAAGTCCGTGACGGATTTCGTGCTCCAGGTTCCCAAGGGCGCGGAGGCCGAGGCATTCGATCATGCGGTCGCGCTTGCGGCCGATGCCGCGCTTTGTGCGATTGACGACGGCGCGACGACGGCGATGAACAGGTTCAACTGAGGGCTGCCATGAGTCAGCGAGGTTCGCATTCACATGAGGACTCCCGTCCGGACCGGCGGCAAGACCCCGACATGGGGGTTCAGGGTCGCTTTGGCCGTCAGGAGGACTGGCGCAAGGTCGAGCGGCAGCAGGCCTCGCGCAAGCTGACGCTGCGCGAGCAGGTGGAACTCGAGGCCGCCGAGCAGCGACGCATGAGCAGGGAAGCCGCCGAGCGCCGGGAAGCGGAGATGCAGCGTCGTCGCCAGATGGCGCGTCAGCAAGCGGCGGAGGAGCGCCTTCGCCGTCAGCAGCAACAGCAGCAGCGAGAAGGACGCTATCGCAGCGAGCAAGAACAGCCTGAGCAAAGCATACAGGGAAGGTTCGGGCGCCAGGAGATCAGGCCGAGGCCCGAGCGCGATGCGCAGCAGCAGGCTGCCCGGCAGGCGCGCCAATACGACCGCCGGCGCTACGTGTCGCGCGAACAGCAACGAACGTCGCGGCAACCACAGCAGGTGCAGCAATCCCAGCAGCTTCGGCAGGCGCGGCAATCCACGGCGGAGCAGGGTCAAGTCCGTTCCCAGCGGCCCGTCCGACAGACCCCGACGCAGGCTGACGCGCAGCGCAAGGCGCAACAGCGAACCGACCGACAAGCTGCTCAGATACAAGAGGCGCAAAATGCGCGCCATGCGAGCCAGGAGCACGTAGTCGCGCACGAACGCGAGGTGGCCGACGAGCAGATCGTCCGTTCCGTGCACGGTGGACGTCATATGCCGGCAACGCGGCAGGAGCGCCCTGCTGCCGATCATGGGCAGGCCCGACACGCACAAGACGATGCCTGGCAGATTGACCAGGGAGACACTTCCCCGCACGAGGATCAGACGGACTCAGCCGCTTCGCAGTTGACCGAGCAGGAAGCGCAGCCCTGGGCGCAGCAACAGGGACGCCGGTCAGAATACCGGCCGAGCTTTGGCGATCCCACCGCCATGAGTCGATACACGCGCGACAACTATGGCTCCGGTGGCAAGGCGCAGCCATACACCGTCAATTCCGTCGGCCAGTCCGGCAAGTCCAAATTCGATCGCCGGCCCAACATCGAGCGCGCGACGAGTTCGGGTTCCCGTTCCGGCAAGAAGCTGCCGAACGTATCCCCCAAGATCATCATCGCGCTCGTCGTCGTGTTCGTCATCGTGGTTGTGGTCGGCGTGCTCAATCCCTTCGCGCAGACGGGCGACACGGACACGGGGCAAACCGGAGGTATGGTGACGACAGCGGCGACGCAGCCCTCCTTGCCGACGCCGATCATGTCGGAGAGTTCCGGCATCACGATGCACTCCGCCGTCGCGATGGAGGACCTGACCGAAATCCTCATCCATAACGCATCCTATGCGTACGCCAACGAGATCACGACGCAGCTCACGGAGGCGACCAATACCGAGATCATCGCCGCGCATGGCACGGGCCGCGTGGCCTCCGAGCAGCCCACGGGCGACAACTGGATGACCGGCGAGTTCATCCGTTGCTTCAGGGAGGGTAATGCCGGGCCGGTCATGAGCGCGATTGACTGCGGTGGTCCCGTTGGCGCGACGGTGTACGCGCCGGTTACGGGCAAGGTCGTGCTCGTCAAGCAATACAAGCTCTACGACGAAATCGACGACTATCGCATCCACATCCAGCCAGAGGGGCGCCCCGACCTTGACGTGGTGCTCATTCACCTGACCGATGTCACGGTGAAACCGGGGGACCACGTGATTGCCGGCGTGACGCCTATGGCAAAGATTCGCGACATCTTCCAGTATCTGGACGAATCGCTCCAGCTCAAGAACTACACGGCCGTAAACGACAACGGTAACCACACGCACATCCAGGTAAACAATGCCAACCATCCCGAATACCACGGCCTCGATGACCTCAAGCCGCAGGCGGCAGCGCCGAGCGATGGGGTCACTCCCACGACCGATGCGTAGTCGCTTTGGTGGTATGCAGGACGTTGGCCTCTCGGCCCATACCCGCAAGTTTTTTCGACTTCCTTCTTTACGAACGGGGCAAGTTTCTGTAGTATTGCTTTCGCTGTTGACGCGGGGTTGTAGCTCAGCTGGTTAGAGCGCCGGCCTGTCACGCCGGAGGTCGCGGGTTCGAGCCCCGTCAATCCCGCCAACATCAGAATTTCGAGAAGCCGCTTTCGAGCGGCTTTTTGTTTTTGAAACATCAGTAAAGACGCCGGTCAAAAGCTACTTTTCTGCCAAATGTGCGACGAGTTCGGCAAGGAGCGGATTGTCGTTATCTTCTCTGTAACGGAAGAACAAGGGGATGCTCACGTCCTCAATGGGTATTTTGATGGGTTTGCAGAAGTCCGAGATTCCGCTTGGAATTCTTTCGACGAAACTGTCGGCGAGAAGCAGGGCGGATAATCCAAGATCAGCGCATAGAGTGAGCATTTCTGCCGTGCCTGAGCAACGCACGGTACGCGTTCTAGGCTGGAATCCCAGCTTTTGGCAAGCACGTGCGATGTGACACCATGACCGCTCGATGTAGACGCCCTCGCATTTGATGAGTTCGACATCCTTGAAGGCCGCAAGCGGAAGCTCGTCGTACATGCTCAGAGGATGTTGCTTGTCCACAAATGCCACGAGAGGCAGCGTCTTCATGAGGGCTGCTTTTTCGTGGCGCTCCTCAGCACCATTTTCCATATCGGCCGAGTCGAGGACCATGTCGGCATCTCCACTTTCGAGGATGCTCTCCGGAGTGCGTTTCCTGTCGCTTTTGACCTCAAGAAACTGGGTGCCATAATTCTCTTTGAGCGCAGAAACGATGATGCCAAGTATTTCTGTCGAAGGCGACTCATCGGAAAGACCATATAGCACGAGTCGTGGAGGAGGATTCTTCCGAAGATCGGTGGCGAGAGCTTGGAGGTCGTTGTAGGCGTCAATTACCTTGTATGCGCCAGGCAGGAGCGCGGCACCGTTCTTCGTGAGCTTAAGGTTGATTCCCGTTCTATCAAAGAGTGGCATTCTGAATGCCTGTTCCAATGCGGCAATATGCTTGCTCAGCGTCGGCTGATTCATGTCTAGGTAGCGTGCTGTTTCAGTGAAACTCAAGCGCTTCGCGAGTTCGACGAATTCGACAAGATAGCTCGTGTTCATAGACGCCTCCTCGATGTAATCAACACTTAATTATAGTACGTTTACTTGAATTATTCCATTATGGAATAACATTCTGCCTAACGAGGAATCTGAAAGGGAAGTTACCGCATTGGACTCATTCAGATTGGCTTCCCTATACTCGTCGCGATTTTCAGGATGGGCATGCTGGGCTGTGCAATGCATGTCTGAAAGCTGTACTGGCAGATTGTGGGGGAACCATGGGGAATAAGGAATACAGTATTTCCGAGGTCATCGATTCATTTGGCCTCACAAAGAACACATGGACCGTGTTCATCCTTCTCGCTTTCGCGATGATTCTGGACGGGTACGACTTTATGATCGTCAACTCGACGAATCTTTTCGTCGCGCATACCTTTTGGCCTGACAACCCCAATCCGGGTGTTCTCATGGGCTCTCTCACGACATGGGGCCTGCTCGGCATGGTTATCGGTGGCGCAATCGGCGGCATCGTGTCCGACAGAATAGGACGCAAGAAGATGCTCATCTTGGCTGTCGTGTTCTACGGAGCCTTTACGCTTCCGCAGGCATTTGCCAACGATCTCGTCTTTTTCGCTGTTTTTCGTCTCATCGCGGGTCTCGGTGTCGGATCATGCATCCCCATCGTAACTACGATGCTTTCCGAGTCAGTTCCTTCGAACAGGCGCGGCCTGTTCATCGGCATCGGGCAGGCGTGCATGGTAGGCGGCTGGGTCGTCGCGGGACTCATTGCCAACCCTATCTGCAATGCCACGACTCCGCTCCTGGGCGAGTTCACCAACGAAGTAGTTTACATGACGACGAATTCTGTCGGTGCCGTGCTTGAGCAGACGATGTTCGCCAACTGGCGCCTGTGCTACCTTATCGGCGGCATTCCGGTTATTTACGGCATTGTCCTGCACTTCGCGATGCTGGAATCGCCTCACTGGTTGAGCAATGTCGGTCGAAAGAAAGATGCGGTCAAGGTACTTGAGATCATCGAGCGTCGGTCTGTTGGGACCACAACTGAATACGATCCGAATCTTCTCATCGTGCCTCCCAAGCCGCAAAGCGCCTCCGTTTCGGTTTTGTTCTCGGATAAATACATCTTGGGCACCTGCGCCATCTGGTCAATCTACTTCATCGGTCAGTTCTGCGTATACGGAATGAACGCATGGCTGCCGGCGTGGTTCAAGGACATTGGATACACGCCTTCGCAGGCTGTCGCGCTGCAGGCCTGGAACAACTTCGCCGCCATTTTGTCGAACTCGCTTTGTGGAATCATCGGCGACAGGGTCGGGCGCAAGCGCAATTGTCTGGGCGCATGGCTTTTCGCGATAGTCGTCGTGATACTTTGCTCGGTTTTCGTGGCGCCTAATCAGTTCCTGTTCTGCATTGGTCTCATGCTGCTTTTCGGTTTCGCGCTCAATTATGCGATCACCACGTGCAATCTTCTCATGCCCGAGCAATATCCGACGGCAATTCGCAATACAGGCGTTTCATGGTGCCAGGCGTTCGCTCGTTTTGGCGGCTCGGCCTCCTCGATTGTCCTTGGCGGCATCGCAAGTATGGCTTTGTTCCAGCTCAGCGATGGAGTGACGAACTGGTCTATGGTCGTGCTTGTGCTCATCATCCCATTCGCGCTTGGATTCATTTGTGCACTTTGCTTCGTGCGCGATACGAGCGGAAAGAGCATGGATGAGCTCGAATCGGAGAAGACTGGCAGCGACTTGAACGGAAAGGTGCCCTTTGCCATCATGTGCGTTATTGCGGTGCTCCTCTTCGTTCTCTGCATCGTATGTCCACTCGCCATCAGCAATTGGAGCAAGTTGCCCGCCGCACTTCCTCTCATGGGCGGTGCGCTCTTGCTGCCCTTCGTGTTCTTCTTTGTGTATGGCGGACGGCGGGCGCTCCAGCTCAAAGGCGCACAGGACTAGGAGTTAGCCCTGCCAATCCTGATATGCGATTCGTATCTTTTGCGGCCCCAGTCTTCCTGAGAGACTGGGGCCGTCCCCTTTTCTAGGATCATAACCCAACGCTTGACATGACATAGTCAACACGCCGCCAAGAGAAAGGCCCATTCATGACCCTTTCATGCCGATCATGGGCCTCGTTTGTCTTTCTTACCGCAGTGCTGGCACTCTATAACATGATGCTGGGGCTTGGGTTGGCCTTTCCGGTCGAGATCATTGCCATGCACATGCTCCTCTCGCAATGGAATGTGGCAGTCGCGATAGTCGTGACGCTGCTCTCCGTCTATGTTGCCGTTTGGCTTGCGGGTGATGCAAGGGCGCGTGTCCTGCGGCCGGTGGTCCTGAGACGTGACGAGATGCGAATCGCATGTGGCATCCAGATGAAGGGGTCGATACCCCTGAGCTGTATCGCAAGCGTGAGCCGCCATGAGCCTGCGGATATCGACAAGGCAGACAAGCTGAACTACGGCACCTTCTACCAGGCAAACGTGTGGGTTGTGATGCACGATCCCGTTGAGGTACGGACCCTTCTGGGGGGGGGCGAAGAGACCTATCGCAATCAGACTGAGCCTGGATGATTCCCAAGGGTTCGTGGGCGTGCTAAGCAAAATGATAGGAACCAATCGCGATTAGCGTCATCGTGGTGTCTACATTTCGAATAAAGTTTCAATCGTATTTGAAACTTTGAGATATAATATTCGCAAGTTCCAACTATGATTGGAAGTATATGGGCCAAACATCCGATACTCTCGTCCCGCGCCTGAGCTACATGAGTGTTCTTGAGCAGACGCTGGAATCGCCTGCGATAAAAGTCCTGGCGGGAATACGACGCTGCGGCAAATCGACTCTTCTCAAAATGCTGTCACGGGATTTGCTTGCGAAAGGTTTGCCCGAGAAGAATCTTCTATTTATGAAAATGGACTCTTATGACGTGCCTCTGGTCGTTGATGCGCAATGGTTGGATGCTCAACTGTCCTTCTACGTGGATGAAGCTGACCCTTCCTTCCCCTTCTATGTCTTTCTCGATGAAATCCAAGACGTGACGGGCTGGGAAAGGCCCGTGCGAAGACTCCATGAGTCGGGCCGAGCGCGAATTTACCTCACCGGGTCAAACGCCTCCCTGCTTTCCTCCGATCTTGCGACATACCTTTCGGGTCGCTATGTGGAGATAGAGGTATATCCGCTCTCGTTCAGAGAGTTCAATGAGTTTTCGGACCATTACGAAGCAGGTATCGACCGAACGAAGGGCGAGCTCTTCAACCTCTACCTGCGATATGGAGGAATGCCGGGCCTGTTTGCCGCCTCCGCGTTCTCCCGGGAAGCGGCAACGCGCGAACTTGGCGCCATTCATGACACCGTGCTTCTCAACGATGTGGCAAAGCGATTCGGTATCCGCGACATTGATCTGTTGGAAAAGCTGCTTCGCTATGCATACACCACGGCGGGCAATTTGTTCTCGGCCAACAAAGTTGCAGGCGCGCTGACAAGCATGGGAAGAAAGACGAACTCTGAGACTGTCGACAATTATCTCAATGCACTAAAGAAAGCCTTCGCGCTTTACGAATGCCAGCAAGTTGGATTAAAAGGGAAGGCCGTTCTGCAACCTCAGAAGAAATACTATGCGCCGGACAGTGGGCTACGAAATCTTGAGTCGGACTTTCGGATGCAAGACATAGGGTTCCAGTTTGAAAACATCGTTTATATGGAGTTGCGCCGGAGAAGCTACGATGTCAACGTTGGGGCTCTGCCCACAGGGGAGATTGATTTTGTCGCCCAAAAGCATTCCGATCGCATGTATATCCAGGTCTGTGAATCGATTCTTGACGAGACAACGCGCCAGAGGGAAGAAGCTCCGCTTAATGCCGTTGGGGACTCTTATCCCAAACTGATCCTGACAAGGGATGCTGCTGCAGAAGGCACTACTGATACAGGCATTCGCATACGGGAACTTTCGGAGTGGTTGCTCGAAGGAGAATCATGACAAGTCCCGCCCTGGCGAGTTTCATCGCGGCAGACGCGACGGCCCGCAGCGTCTACGCGACTACGACTACTTGCTGCGCCACTGCGAGGGCGGTCGGTGGATGCAAGCCGGTTAATGCGTATCGCGAGAGACGGGGAGCAATCTGGCAGGAAGCCTCTCCGGGTCAATGGATGACCCGCCGTTCGGGCGCTTTGCTATGACAAAGCGTTGACGGAAAGGGCAATGCCAGAACCTTACTCGCATCTTCCCCGTTCGGTGTTATCGAATACCAGGTCTATTACCTCTTGCTTGGAATGAACCTCAAGCTTGGTGTAAATGTTGCGCGTGTGGTAATTGACCGTCCCAGGTGCAATGTACAGTTCCGTTTGGATACGCGCAGATGAATAGCCTTGGGCAAGGAGCTTGAGCACATCACGCTCTCGTAGCGACAGGCCATGCGTATCCCCAAGCTCCGTGCAACGCGCCTCGAACCACATATCAGATAGCTCACGATTGGGCACGATATTCAAGGGTGCATGTCTACCCGAATCGGTTTCCTCGTCCAACGCGTCTATCGTATTGGGTGCGCCGTCCCCTGCCATTCTTTTTCGCGCATTTACCGTTGCCGCAACAAGGCACACAGCCAACACCTCGACACCGATGAATATGAAGGCAAAGGATGCAAGGGCATTTGTCAGGTTGTCGAGGTTCTCATTGCTGAACCAGGCTGTATACCAACCGCCCGTGTTAAGAAAAACCATTGTTGCGCGAACAAGTGCATAAGTTTTGAGAGAGGAGAGGTCAAAAAATGCCGCAAATCCTGCTGCGATGGCGAATAGCACTATCTCGTTGCCAAGTTCTCCAATAGCGATGAAATTCGAGGCTGGCAGGGCGTCAGCGAGGATGAACAAGGGAACGAGCAGCATTATAAGCACGAGCAAGGGGAGTATGAGGCATTGCATGGCATTTGCGCGGTTGTGCAGAAGCACGAATGCACCTGAAATCGCAAAAGGAATGACGGATACAGCAGCGTAGAAAATGAAGGTATAAGTGCTTTCGAACGAGAAGAAGTCGAGAAATCCCGTTGCGAACCCGAATATGCCCACAGGCAGAAGAACCATTGCGAAGTTAAGAGGCTTATCTTTAGGACCGGTGTCAATATCTGTGAGAGGAAAGAGGTACTTTCTAACGCCGTGCAGCATGAATCCAGAAACACAGGGGAGGATAACCGTAATGCCCATCATGAGCGTATGCGGCAGGTACATGGCGGTGACGCAAGTGCCTATGGCGACGGTAATAAGCACGGGAAAGCTGCATATGAGCGTTCGTAAATCCACTCGTCGGTAGGCGATTATCCATTGTTGAGACATGATGCCAGAAAAGATACCCGTGGCCGCAGAGCTTACATAGAGGGGCCAGATGCATCCCAGCATTTCGCATGTGATCAAAACCGCTGTACTGATGGCTAGTGAGATAGGCGCCACTGCCTTCATTGTCGAAGACATCAGGTGATCATTGAGATTAGATGGCCAGAACGCTATGGCCAGCACAGTGAGCACCATGATGATTACGCTAAACATATAGGAATTGCTCATGAGCGAAATGGGAGCGGCCGCTTCGATTCCCGCGCTTCGAGCATAGAAAAGCATGAAAATCCAGGATTGCAAGAAGGATATCCCGACATAGGGGACGGGCACCAGGCCGTCTATTCTGCTGGGGGCCATTGACGTGTTTTGCAATTCGGGCATACCCACGACCTTCCCCTGCTTGTTCTCGGTTTCGCTATTATGCAACACTTTTCATGACAGGTATGCCTGTGACCTCGCAAACCATAAGCAACTTATGGGCATGTCAATATGCGCCTCCATTCTCGAATACGGCATCATTGCGAGGAGAGCGGCTGTGAACAATCTCTAAACCATAAACTTCGAATGTTTCGTCTTCCGCAGCTTGCGGGCTAAAGTCCCTCCATCTTCCATGGCGGCGCAGAGGGCGCTGCCTAATGCTTCCGAAGAAAGGATTGGGGAGAAATGACTGAAGCAAAGCAGCTTACGAAGGGCAGGATGGTGCTTGCGCTTGCGGCGCTGTTCCTGTCGTCCATGTGCACGTTGGGTGACTTGGTTGTCAATCCTATCGTGGCAAATCTTTATGAAGTGTTTGCGAACGATCCCGAGTGGCTTATCAATTTCGGCATTACAGGCCCGGCGCTCGTCGGACTTCCATTCGGCCTCTTGGCAGGCCTTCTCTGCGATCGCATAGATAAGAAATGGGTCATGGTAGCCGGCTTTGCCATCTTTACGGTGTCCGCCGTGTTCGGTGCTCAGGAAAACATCTACGCCTTCGTCACCCTGCGTTGCTTCGCGACTGGTGTGGGCTGGGGAATCACTAACACGGCTGCTCTATCTATTCTCGCGGATATGTTCCCGAATGAAGATGAGCATGGAAAATATGTTGGATGGTATAACTCCGTGATGTCCATCATGGGCGCAATTATGGCAGCCGTTGCCGGTGTTTTGGCCGTTTCCGCTTGGCAGAACGCATTCTTTACCTACTGGATTTCTGTTCCTGTGCTCATCATGCTCATCGTGTTCTTGCCGAAACTTCCGCCAAGTCATATCGCAGCAAAGAGCGAAAACAAGTCCGCGCCCGCGCCCAAGGGCTGGTGGGTCAAGACTCTGCCGCTCGCTGTCCAGGTTTTCTTTATTGCAATCTGCTATTTCGTGATGCTTTACATGATTGCCGTTTACGTTATGGATGCAGGAGTTGGCGATGAGGCGTTCATCGGTATGTTGGCCTCTGCTGGCACGATTGCAACGGCTGTAGCGTCGCTGATTTTCGGCGCTGTCTATAAGCGCATGAAAAACTTTGTCTACATTCCAGCAACCATCATCATGGGCGTGTGCTTCATTGCAATGGGCTTTTTCCCAAATCCCGTCGTCACGATTGTATGCGTTGTTGTCGCCGGCTTTTTCTGGCCGTTCTACTTCTGCTACTTCTATGTTCGCGTGACCGAGCTCGTCCCTGCTTCCAAGGCTGGTACGGCAACTTCCATCGTTGCGTTTTCCGATGGATTGGCCGCGGCTGGTTCGTCTTATCTCCTGACGGGAATTGTTGGGGCGACGGGTCTGACCGCTGTCCAGGCATGGCCGATTTTCGGTTACGTGCTCATTGCTGTCGCGGTGGTTTCGCTTGTCTTCGTCTTGTCCATGCGCAAGGGCGGTAAGGCGCAATCCGTGCAAGAGCAGGCGAACGAGGCGCGTGATGAGGGACTTGGCAACAAGTAATCATCTGGCTTTCGCTAAGGGGCGACTTATGAGGTCGCCCCTTTTTTCATCAAGAACGACAGAAAGGGAAAGGTTATGTCCAGTAAGGCTGATATTGTCATTAAGAGCTCAACGATATTTACCGGCAATACGCTGGAACCCGTAGCAGGTGCCGTGGTAATCAGGGACGGTCGCATCATTGATGTCCTGAGCGAGCATGAAGCGGACGAGCACATTGGTTTTGAAACGCGCGTAATTGACGCCGGGGATGCTCTTGTGTGCCCTGGATTCAATGACGCTCATACGCACTTTCTTCAGAACGGCATCATGAAGGATGCCGAGTACACGCTTTCTCTGGAGGGCTTGACAAGCAAGGCAGAGGTTTCCGAGGCAATCAGGGGATTTGCAGCTCAACATCCGGAAAACAAGTGGATTGTGGGTTGCGATCTTAATTTCGATTCTTGGGAAAACGGCGAAAAGCCGACAAAGGAACTCCTCGATGAGCTCGTGCCTGATCGCCCAGCGTATTTTGCTAGTTGGGATATGCATACGGGGTGGACGAATAGCGCTGGTTTGGCCGCGGCTGGTTACACTGCCGGCATGCCTGATCCGGACGGAGGCTATATCGGACGCAATGACGACGGAAGCCTTTCCGGTCTTAATTTCGAGCCGCCCGCAAATGATCCCGTTTGGGGGCTTGCGAACGTGTCGTGTGACATGGATCGTGCACTCAACGCCTCGTTCAACGAATGCTTGTCTCATGGCGTTACTGCCGCTGGTGTCGTGTGGCCATACGGCGGCATAGAAGAGCACGACAACATGAGAATATTCAACGAATTTGACGCAGAGGGAAAACTGCCCATACGTCTTAGTCTTTTCCCAAAGATGACAGACGGTCTCGAAGGGGCGCGCTGGTGTCAAGACAACATCATTGGCGATCATGTTCGCTTTGCCGGCGTGAAGCTCATCACGGACGGTGTGTGCGAGGCGCATACCGGGTATCTTACAGAACCCTATGCAGACGATTCCTCTACGTGCGGTGAGCCTACTGTTGCGTACGACGAGCTACTTTCTCTTGTGCGACAGGCGGATGCTGCCGGCTATTCCGTGCGTTTGCACTGCATCGGCAACGGAGCAGTCAAGCAAGCGCTTGACGTGTTCGAGCGGGTTGGCAAGGAACAAGGGTTCAAGGGCCACCATAACTGCATCGAGCATATCGAAACGTGTTGCCCTGACGATGTCGAGCGCTTTGCTCAGCTTGGCGTAATCGCGTCGATGCAGCCAATTCACTCGGTCCTCAACGTTGAGGGCTACCCCGCGCTTCTGGGCGAGAAATGGATTCCGTATATGTGGCCTCAGAAATCGCTGCTTGATTCTCATGCAATCGTTGCATTTGGAACCGATGCCCCTGTTTGGAACTTCAATCCCATGGAGGGTATCTATGCTGCCATAACACGCCAACAGCCGTGGGATGCCCAGCCCGAGGGAGGGTTTGTCCCAGAGCAGAGAATCACGTTGGCTCAGGCCTTGCAGGCGTACACCTACGGCGCTGCCTACGCGGAGGGCTACGAGCATGAGATTGGCTCGATTGAGAGAGGCAAGCTGGCTGACATTGTGGTGATGGATCGCAACCTGTTTACCGCGGCTCCGGAAGAGATTCTCGAAGCAAAGGTTGCTCTCACCATTGTTGACGGCCAAGTTGTCTACGAGGCTTAGCCAATAGGGGGATTGATAGATGGCAAATGCAACCCACATTTCGAGACCGCGCTTGTTTCTTGCATTGGCGGCACTGTTCCTTTCTTCCATATGCACCATGGGGGATTTGGTAATAAATCCAATAGTCGCGAATGTTTACGAGGCATTTGCCGATGCGCCCTTGTGGCTCGTAAATCTGGGAATAACGGGTCCCGCGCTCGTCGGGCTTCCGTTCGGTCTTCTAGCTGGATACCTGTGCGATCGTGTAGACAAGCGCATCATCATGGTCGCGGGTTTTGCCATCTTTACCCTCTCGTCCGTATTTGGCATCTTGTATGTGAATGTTTGGTATTTCGTCGTAATGAGGCTGCTCGCCACCGGCATTGGTTGGGGCATAACTAACACAGCGGCTTTTGCCATTCTCGCAGACCTTTTTACTGATGATACGCAGCACGCGCGCTATGTAGGTTGGTATAACGCCTGCATGTCCGTGCTGGGCGCCCTGCTCGCATCTGCGTCCGGCTTTCTTGCCGTTGGTGGATGGGTGCTTTCCTATAGGGCGTACTGGCTTGCTGTCCCCGTTCTCGCCATGCTCGTTGCGTTCCTTCCCTCCTTTCCCCCAAAGACAGATACCTTCGAACGCGTGGAAGCAGTACATGGCGAATCACGTTCGTCTGCCGGTGCGCTTGGCCGGGCTATGAACGTGGCGCGGACTAATGAGGGTGGGGCCACGAAAAAATGGTGGGTGGCAATTGTGCCGCTGACAGTACAAGTTTTCTTTGTGGCCCTGCTCTACTACATTATTTTGTATCTCGTGGGCGTTTACGTTTCCGACAAGGGGTTGGGCGATGAGGCGTTTACGGGGTTGCTTACGAGTATCTTGACCATATCTACTGCTATCGGATCAATCGCGTTCGGCTTTTTCTACAAGGCCTTGAAGAATAAGGTGTACATTCCGGGGCTGCTTGCCATTGCCGCCGCTTTCTTTATCTTGTCGTGGACGGATTCGCAGATTGTCGCAGCGATGACTCTTGCACTTGCCGGTCTTGGCTGGGCGTTCTATTTCTGCTTCTTCTATACGTACTGCACCGAGCTTGTGCCCAATGCTAAAAACGGCATGGCGACTTCGGTGGTTGCGGCATCGAATGGGCTTGCCGTAAGTGCAAGTTCGCAGACGTTGACATACGCTATGGCTGCAACGGGGTTGACGTCTTTTCAGCTCTACCCAGCTTTCGGTTGTGTGATGCTCGTCGTGCTTGTGCTGTCCGTGCTCTGGGGTATTTACCGGTCATGGAGGCGTCGTTGTGCTGCTGTCTAGGTCGCGCTTGTGATTCCCATATCAATATATGACGCATTTAAAGTAGCTGCTAAATAAGCAAGATGAAAGATTGTTCTATTGTCCTTGCCAATGCGCCAACGGCTACAATATCCTCACGACACCACCTCTCGCGAAAGGCGCAGACCATGGCAAGCGTGCACGTCATCGACCATCCGCTCATCGAGGCCAAGCTCACCCACATGCGCGATCGCGACACCACCTCGCCTGAGTTCAGGGCGCTTCTCAAGGAAATCTCCATCTTGATGGGCTACGAGATCACGCGCGACTTTCCCACCAAGCTGCGCGAGGTCGACACGCCAATCTGCCGCGCCGCCTTCCCCGTCCTCAAGGACGACTTCTTCACCATCGTGCCCATACTGCGCGCCGGCCTCGGCATGGTCGACGGTCTGCTGGAGCTCATGCCCTTTGCCCACGTGGGCCATATCGGCCTTGTGCGCAACGAGCAGACCCACCTGCCCGAGGAGTACTACTATAAGATGCCCGAGGGCTACGAAAGCTCCGTCATCATGGTGGTCGATCCCATGTTGGCCACGGGTGGCAGTGCGGTCGACGCGATTTCCAGCTTGAAGAAGCGCGGCTGCAACAACATTCGCCTCGTGAACCTCGTGGCCGCACCGCAGGGAATCGAGGCGGTACGCACGGCCCATCCGGATGTCGACATCTACGTCGCCGCCGTGGATGAGGGCCTCAACGAGGACGCCTACATCGTTCCCGGTCTGGGCGATGCGGGCGACCGCATCTTCGGCACGAAATAGGGAGGATCCATGGTTCACATGAGCGATGACGAATTCGAGGAGCTGGTCGAGCAAGCACTCGATGACATGCCCGAGCAGTTCGTGCAGGACATGGAAAACGTCGCGGTGGTCATAGCCGACGAGCCCACCGACGAGGAGCTACGAAGGCTGGACGAGGCGGGCAATCCGGCGGGCACACGCTACGGCGGGGAGATTCTGGGCCTGTATAGCGGCGTGCCCCTCACCGAGCGCTACTACGGTGATTTCGAGGGCGGATACCCTGATGTCATCACCATCTTCAAGGGGCCGCACGAACGCTGCTTCGCCACGCGCGATCAAATCGCCGAGGAGGTTCGCAAAACCGTCATTCACGAAATCGGGCATTACTTTGGCCTGGATGACGCGCGCCTTCACGAGATGGGATATTAGGAGCCGGTTCCTACGCGGTGATGAGGGTGCCGTTCTCGCCGCGCAACGCCTCGGCGGCGTGTTCGAGCGAGGCGATGAGGGCCCGGCCGCCGGGATGCGCCTCGACGAACTCCACGCAGGCCTGCACCTTGGGCAGCATGCTACCGGGGGCAAACTGCCCCTGGTCGATGTATTCTCTCGCCTCATGTACCGTCATGGTGTCGATTTCCTTTTGCTCGGGCGTGTTGAAGTTCAGGCAGACCTTGTCCACCGCCGTGAGGATGACGAGGAAGTCCGCCCGGAGCTTCCAGGCCAGAATCGAGCTCGTGAGGTCCTTGTCGATGACGGCCTCGACCTCGGTGTAGAGGTCATCGCTTTCGATGACGGGGATGCCTGCGCCTCCGCAGGCGACGACCACGTAACCGGCGTCCATGAGATCGCGGATCTGGTCGATCTCGAGGATGTGCTGCGGGCGGGGGCTTGCCACGACGCGACGCCAACCGCGACCGGAATCCTCCTTGACCGGCACGCCTTCGGCTTCGGAGAGCTTCTCCGCCTCGTCCTTGGTCATAAAGGCGCCGATGGGCTTTTCCAGGTCCTTGAACGCGGGATCGTCATCGTCCACCACCACATGGGTCACGACGTCGACCACCGAGCGCATGATGTCGAATTCGTGCAACTTGTTCATGAGGGCGCAGGTGAGCTGCGCTCCAATATACCCTTGGCTCATGGCGTTGCAGTCCTGCAGCGGCATGAAGGGCACGTGGGCGGAATCATCGTCATGAGCAACCTCGAAGGCCTGGTTGATGATGCCGACCTGTGGGCCGTTGCCGTGCGTGATGACGACGTTGATGCCCTCCTTGATCATCTTGGCGATGAACTTGGCGCTGCCGGCAATGCGCTTTCGCTGTTCTTTGGGGTCATCGCCCAGAGCGTTGCCGCCCAATGCGATGACGACGCGCTTGCCCATCAAGTCAGTTTGGTTCATGGCGTGCTCCCTCTAGGCCGAAATGGTTCTCTTTCCAGAATAGCACGCCGGCTCACGCCGGGGACGCTTCTCCCCGCTTTGCCTTTGGGCACGAGAAAGGAAGAGCTATCGTCTTTTGATTTGCCCCGTTCATGGACGTGCGCAACCGTCGGTTGCGTGCGATAATGCGTGAAATGACTACTAAAAAGGCTAGTGCAACCAAGGCGCAACCCGTATGTTTGACGAATGAGAGGATGCATGACGTCAAGACGAAAGGGCACCCGCATGAACGTAGAAATCGCGCAGCGCCTTGCAGCTATGCGTCGCGAGAAGGGTTATAGCCAGGAGGAGCTAGCAAATAGGCTTGGCCTTTCCCGACAAGCCGTTTCCAAATGGGAGCGAGCGGAATCATCACCCGACACGGGCAATCTCATCGCCCTCGCAGATCTCTATGGCGTGACGCTTGACGAGTTAGTGCGTGTGGATGTGGACATCAGCGACGACGTGCGCTTCGAGGAAGCCGACAAGGAGGCGACGGCCGAAGTCTCCGCTGACGTCATCACAGCAGCCGCCGAAAGCGTGGCGGCGTCGACCGCCCGCGCCGAGGCTGCCGCGCAAGTTCACGAGCTGAAAGACGAGCTCAAGGATGCCGTCGCGCAGGCGACCAAGGATGCTTCTGGTGCGCAGGGAAAGGCACCGGATACACCGCAACCGCCACCACCCGATCCGCAGACGCGCTATGCTTCGCAGGCGCCCGACGGACAGCACGCATCCGCACGTCCCACGCATAGTCCTTGGGCGACGTTTCCGTATCCCGTGCTGTGCGTGATTATCTTCCTGGTGATCGGCTTCGTCTTTGGATGGTGGCACCCCGGCTGGGTCATCTTCCTCACGATTCCCATCTACTACTGGATCGTTCGCGTCGTCGAAGACGACCCGAACTGGCGTGCCTCTCACGAGGAAAAACGTGAGGAGGGCCGATAACCATGACGCGTCTCACAACCGCTTCGTATGTGAAGATCGGCCTTCTCGTTCTTTTGGCCATCGTGCTGTGCGGAGGCATCGCGAGCTGCTCCGCGCGCTGCACGCCGAGCTATGACTTCAACTATTCCTACGATGATGTCACCATGCGCGAAACCGGTGCGGGGACTGTCGCCGGCGCAGATGTGCGCAGCATCTCCATTGCGTGGGCGGCCGGCTCGGCTACCATCACCGTTTGCGACGATGCCGAGACGGGTGGCGAGGTCGTCTTTACGGAGACGGGCTCGGCCGTGCGCAGCCATCCCCTGCGCTGGACCTGCGAGAACGGTACTCTCTACATTAGCTACGATACTCTCAAAAACGGCATTTCGGGCTGTTCGAGCTTCGGCTCCAAGCAGCTCGAGGTCAAGGTTCCGCGTAGCGTCGCTCAGTCCCTCGAGCGCTTCGAGCTTGATGTCGCTTCGGGCGATTACACGGTCGAGGGCCTGACGTGCCAGACCGCGAAACTCGGCGTCGCCTCCGGTACTGTCGAGGTAGCCGATGTGGTCGTCCAGAATCTCAAAGCCGACATTGCAAGTGGTCACGTCGCCTTGGCTGGCGATCTCGCTGAGGCGTTTGACCTGAAGATAGCCAGTGGCGATGTCAGCATCTCGACCAGACAGTGCCCCAAGACCGGGAAGCTGGATATCGCGAGCGGCTCGGTAAATATCGCGCTTCCAAGCCAGAGCGCCTTCGGGCTTTCCTATGATGCCCTGTCGGGTCGTGTCGATAGTGATTTCCCAGTGCAATCAGGTTCGCCGTATGCCGGGCCGCCCAACGCCAAGGGAAGTGTCACCTATGGAGATCCCAATGCCGAGGTCATCGGGCGCTTTGACGTGGACATGGCGAGCGGCTCCCTGAGCCTTCGCAAGGTGTGATGCCGGTCTGGCATGGCGTCTTCGCCCTGTTGCGCTATCCTATGGCCCATGCAACTCGCCATGCCACAGAAACACCTCGGGCCGCGCGCCTTTCTGGCGTGCGTGCTCGTCATCAACACGACGCTCATCCTCGCGATCGACATGTACGTGCCGGCGCTTCCCGGTCTCCTTCACGAGTTCGACACCACGGCATCGTTTCTCAACCTCACGATGTTCATGTTCATGTTCGTCTCGGCCTTCGCGATTCTCGTCTCGGGACCGCTTTCTGACAAGTTCGGGCGCAAGCCGGTCCTCGTGGCGAGCTGTGCGATTTTCGCCGTCTCCTCGTTCGGCTGCGCGCTTTCCACGTCGGTGCTCATGCTCACGACGTTTCGCATCGGACAGGCCGTGGGCTTTGGTCTGGTCGAGACCGATGTCACGGCGCTCATCAAGGATGCCTATGCCGACAAGGACCTCAAGTTCGCGATGTCGCTTTTGCAGTCGCTTGTCATCATCGGCCCCGTCCTCGCCCCTTTCCTCGGGACGCTGCTGCTGAGCATCGGCGGGTGGCGCGAGATATTCATCGCCCTCGCCGTCATGGGAAGCGTCGATCTCGTCTTCGCCTTTCTCATCACCGAGACCCTGCAGCCTTCCCAGCGGCTCGCCTCCGGCGTCATTCCGGCCCTGCGCGATACGCTTTCCCGTGGGCGTAGGCTGCTTTCGAAGCGCACGTTTTGCGCCATGGCGCTCATCGTCGCCCTGGCTGGACTGCCCTACATGGGCTATATCGCCGTGGCCTCGTACATTCTGCTCGACGATTTTGGCGCGAGTTACCTCGTCTACAACCTCGTGTACGCCGGCACCTGCGTCGTGAGCGTGCTTGCCCCCTTTGTCTACCTGCGCCTATCCAAGGCGATGCGCCCCAGGCCCCTCACTTTGCTTTGCATCGTGCTCGGTTTGGCGGGCGCTGCGCTCACCTGGTTCTTCGGGCCATGGGGGCCGCTTGCCCTCTTCCTCGTTTTCGCGCCCTACGCTCTCATGGAGGGCATCATTCGTCCGCACGCCTTCGTTGTCCTGCTTGACCAGCCACCCGAGCAGGTAGGTTCGGCTAGCGCGATTGTGAACTTCATGTACACCGTGCTCGGTGCCATAGGTACCGTTGTCATGACCTTGCCGTGGGCGAGCTACGTGGGCGGGCTTGCCATCGTCATGGGAGCGTGCTCGGTTCTCATGCTGCTGCTGTTTTGCTGGGGCTTGCGCAAGTAGGCGCAAGTCGTTACGCAAACGTTCTCTCACCAAATGGCTCCTGCGCTATCATAGGCCAAGAGTCATAAATCCACTTCATGGGGAGAGCAATGAAGATTCTGGTCACGGGAGGAGCGGGCTTCATCGGAAGCCACACGATCATCGAGCTCCTAAACGCCGGTCACGAGCCCATCGCATATGACAATCTGTGCAACGCCTCTCCGGTCGTCTTCGAGCGCATCAAAGCCATCACGGGAGTAGACGTTCCCTTCATCGAAGGCGACATTCGTGACGCGGACAAGCTACGCGAGGTCTTCGCCGAGCATGACATCGATTGCGTGATTCACTTCGCCGGGCTCAAGGCCGTGGGCGAGTCGGTCGAGAAGCCCATCGAGTACTACGACAACAACGTGGGCGGCACGGTCATGCTGCTCGAGGCCATGCGCGACGCTGGTTGCAAGAACATCATCTTCTCGAGTTCGGCCACGGTATACGGCACGCCGCAAGCGCTGCCCTTGACCGAGGACATGCCCAAGGGCGAGGCAACCAATCCCTACGGGCGCACCAAGTCCATCATCGAGGACATCCTCGCCGACGTCCAGCACGCCATCCCGGACATGAACGTTGTGCTGCTGCGCTACTTCAATCCCATCGGTGCGCATCCGTCGGGCACCATGGGCGAGGACCCGGCCGGCATCCCCAATAACCTCATGCCCTACATCACGCAGGTCGCCGTGGGTAAGCTCGAAAAGCTCGGCGTCTTTGGCGATGACTACGACACGCCCGATGGCACCGGCGTGCGCGATTACATCCACGTCATGGATCTCGCGAGCGGCCACGTCGCCGCGCTCAAGGCGATCAAGCCCGAGGGCGGCTTGCATGTCTACAATCTGGGGACGGGCAATGGCACGAGCGTGCTCGAGCTCGTGCACGCTTTCCAAAATGCCACCGGCATCGAGGTTCCCTACGCCATCAAACCGCGCCGAGCGGGAGACATAGCGGCCTGCTATGCCGATTGCACCAAGGCGGCAGACGAGCTCGGATGGCGGGCGCGATACGGCATTGCGGACATGTGTGCTGATTCGTGGCGCTGGCAGCAGGCCAATCCCAATGGATATAGGTCCTAATCCCGCTTGGCCATGCTCAAGCTCGTCAGGACATATTTCATGCGCTTCACGCCCCTGTTCGTAGGGGCGTTCGTTCTTACGGCCATTCGCGTCGGTTGCGATCTCATGATTCCCAACCTCATGAGCGAGGTCATCGACACGGGTGTCGCGAATGGCGACGTGCCCTACATTTTCCAGACGGGTGGCTTGATGCTGCTTTGGGCACTTGGCTGCGTTGTCGCCGATATCGCGGCGGGGCTATGCGCCGCGCGCGCTTCCATGGGGTTCGGACGCAACCTGCGCAGCGCCGTCTACAAGCGGGTTACCGCGTTCAGTCTGCGCGAAATCGGAGAGTTCGGCACCTCGTCCCTCATCACGCGCACGACCAACGACATCCAACAGCTCGAGCGCTTCGCCCTCATGAGCATGACGATTGCCATGATGGCGCCCATCATGTTCGTCGGGGCGGCCTTCATGGCGTTCCAGAAGAGCGTCGAGCTCTCGATAGCCGTGTTCGCGGCCATTCCCATCATGGCCGTCATCGTTGCTATCGTCATGAAATTCACCGTCCCGCTCCTGCGGTCCCTGCAGGCTCGCATCGACGACCTCAATCGCGTCACGCGTGAGGGCCTCACGGGTATCCGCGTCATCAGGGCGTACAACAAGGAATGCTTCGAGGAGGGGCGCTTTTCGGTTGCCAACAAGGTGCTCGCCGATACCAACGTCTCCGTGGCACGCCGCATGTCGGTGCTCATGCCGCTTATCGGTTTCGTGCTGGACCTCGTGATCATCGTCATCGCCTGGGTTGGCGCGCAGTTGGTCGACTTGGGAAGTTTTCAGGCGGGCGATCTGATGGCGATCATCCAGTACGCCATGCTGTTGCTCATGTCGGTCATGATGCTCTCGATGATCTTCATGATCTGGCCACGCGCCCAGGCCGCTGCCGAGCGCATCACGGCCGTCTTGCAGTGCGAGCCTTCCGTCCATGATCCCGATGATGCCATGCGCGTCGAGGCTCCCGCCCCCAACCGGGCGCACACCGTGCGCTTCGAGGACGTCAGATTCACCTTCGAGGGCGCAGAGGAGCCGACGCTCGATGGTATAAGCTTCGAGCTTGAGGCGGGCAAGACCTATGCGCTCATCGGGGCGACGGGATCGGGCAAGAGCGTGCTTGTCGATCTCATCGAGCGCTTCTATGACCCCACGGACGGACGAATCCTGCTCGATGGCGCCGACATCGCGCGCATTCCGCAAGCACAGCTCCGCACGCTCATTTCCTATGCCCCGCAAAAGACCACGCTGTTCACGGGGACGATTGCCGATAACATTCGCTATGGCAACAAGGACGCCAGCGACGATGAGGTCATCGAGGCGGCACGCGAAGCGGCGGCGTATGACTTCATCATGGAAAAGCCCGACGGTTTCGAAACGCAGGTCACGCAAGCTGGCGGTGGTCTATCCGGCGGACAGAAGCAGCGCATCGCGATAGCGCGCGCACTCGCCAAGAAAGCGGGGCTCTACGTCTTCGACGATTCGTTCTCGGCCCTGGACTTCAAGACCGACGCCCAGGTTCGCGCCCATCTCAAGCGCGCGACGAAGGGCGCGACGGTGCTCATCGTGGCGCAACGCGTCGCCGTGGCCATGGATGCCGACATGGTCATCGTGCTCGACGAGGGACGCATCGATTCGATTGGCACCCACGAGGAGCTGCTCGGGGCGAGTGAGGTCTACAACGAGATAGTCGCCTCCCAGATCACGGAAGCCGAGGCGAGCTAGCGGATGTCCCCTCAGCACAAGAATCCCATGGCGGGCAATGGCCCTGGCCCCGGGCATCACGGGCCCCATGGTCCCCACGCCACCATGCCGACGCACAAGGCGAAGAATGCCAAGCGGACGTTTCGCCGCCTGCTTGCGTTCGTCAAGCCCGAGATCCCCAAGATCGTCCTCGTGCTCGTCTGCGCCATCATCGCCACGGTCTTCGACATACTCGGGCCGCGACAGCTGGGCCTGGCGACAACCGAGATATTCAGGGCCGGCGTCGCGATCGCCAATGGCGAACCGGGAGCCGGTGTGAACTTCGACCTGCTCAGGGAGATCCTGCTCGTGCTCATCGTCCTGTACGTCTGCTATCAGGTCTTCACGTACCTGCAGGCGTTCGTGATGGCGCGCGTCGCGCAAAACGTCGTCTACTCGCTACGTCAGCAGACCGAGGAGAAGCTCAACCGCATCCCGCTGTCCTATTACGACTCGCATTCGAAGGGCGACATCCTCTCGCGCGTCGTCAACGACATCGACCTCATCTCGACGACGCTGCAAGACGGCATGACGCAGGCGCTCACGTCGGTCATCACCATCATCGGCGTCTTTGTCATGATGATGCTCATGAGCCCGCTCGTCACCATCGTCGCGCTGTGCACGCTGCCCATCTCCATCGCGCTCACGGCCGTCGTCGCGAAACGCTCGCAGAGGTTCTTCCTCGCCCAGCAGACCGCGCTCGGCGTGCTGGACGCGCACATCGAGGAGACTTACGGCGGACACACCGAGGTCAAGGCGTTCGCGCACGAAGAGGGCGCGATCAAGGACTTCGAGCGCATCAATGACGAGTATTTCGGGCACGCTTGGCGCGCGCAATTCGTCTCGGGCCTGATTCGCCCGCTCATGATCTTCGTGGGCAACCTCGCCTACATCGCCATAGTGTGCATAGGTGGCTGGCAGGCGGTCATCGGCGCGCTCACCGTCGGTGAGGTACAGGCGTTCACGCAGTATATGCGCAACTTCACACGGCCCATCAGCCAGCTGGCGGGCATCATCAATACCTTCCAGGCCACGATTGCCGGCGCCGAGCGCGTCTTCGAGATTCTCGACCAACCCGAGATGAGCGACGAGACCGCGCTTCTTCCCGACACGACGGCGCGCAAGGGACACGTGCAGTTCGAGCACGTGCGCTTTGGCTACGATCCGGAAAAGCCCGTCATCCATGACCTTTCGGTCGAGGTGCAGCCCGGGCAGATGGTCGCGATCGTCGGTCCCACCGGAGCGGGAAAGACGACGATCGTCAATCTTCTGATGCGCTTCTACGAAATCGATGCGGGCGCGATTCTGCTCGATGGGCGCGATATTCGCACCATCAAGCGCGACGAGCTGCGTTCGCACATGGGCATGGTGCTCCAGGACACGTGGCTGTTCAACGGGACCATCCGCGACAACATCGCCTACGGGGTGGATGGGGCGACCGATGAGGCGATAGAGCGCGCCGCCCGGGCGGCTCACGTCGACCATTTCATCCACACGCTCCCCGATGGCTACGATACCGTCATCAACGAGGAAGCTTCCAACATATCGGCGGGCCAGCGCCAGCTCATCACCATCGCTCGTGCCTTGCTGGCTGATCCCGAAATCCTCATTCTCGACGAGGCGACGAGCTCTATCGACACGCGTACGGAACGTCTCGTCCAACATGCGATGACCGAGCTCACGAGCACGCGCACAAGTTTCGTCATCGCGCATCGCCTCTCGACCATCCGCGATGCGGACACGATCCTTGTGTTGAGGGAGGGTGACATCGTCGAGATGGGCACGCACGAGCAACTCCTGCTTCAAGACGGCTTCTACGCCGAGCTCTACAATTCGCAGTTCAGCGATTGCATCGACGAGGTGGATTACTGACGGTGAGAATGAGACACATTGGACAGGTACATCTGTCTCATTTGGGGGTCATGAGACAGATGTACCTGTCCAATGTGTCTCATGGCCTCTCTTCGTTAGCGTATAATGCGCACGCACGTTTGTTATTTCACGCACGGGAGAGACGCATTGGTACGTGTTGCCGCTTTCGACCTCGATGGCACGATCATCGACGGAGAGTCCCCGCTCAAGCTCACGACGAGCTTACTGCGTCATCGCCAGCTGCCCGTGCATAAGGCCATTCTCATGGGCATCTGGGGTATCCGCTACCGTCTGCGCCTGCCGCAGGTGGAGTCCACGCCTCGTGAGCTTCTCTTCTCCGCGCTCACCAGTTCCACGGTCGAGGAAGTCGATGAAGAGATCATGGACGTCTTCAATCGTCGCATCCGCAAGCGTATTCGTCCCGGTGCGATTCGCGAGATCAGGCGCTGTCGCGAAGACGGCATGAAGGTGGTGCTGGCATCGGCGTCCTTCAAGCCCATCACGACGACCATCGTCGAGGAACTCGGCTTCGACGGCCAGGTGTCGACCATAATGGAGGAGAAGGACGACCACTACACGGGCAAGGTCGTCGGTGTTCCCGTGCAAGGACGCGAAAAGCTCCGCCTGCTCATCCAGTTATGTGATGACATGTTCGGTTCGCGCAACTGGGTGCTCGAGCGGGCCTACAGCGATCACTACAGCGACATCCCCATGCTCGAGCTTGCGAATGAGGTCACGGTCATCGACCCGGACAAGAAGCTCGAGCGCGTTGCCAAGAAGCGTGGCTGGCAGATCGTCGACTGGGACTCCTGATCATGGGCGTATCTCCCGAGAGACTCGAGGAGTTTTCCGCCACGGTCTGGGAGCGCGGACGCGAGCTCTATCGCGACCTGCCATGGCGCGACACGCATGACCCGTACGCGATCTTGCTTTCCGAGGTCATGCTCCAACAGACCCAGGTCTCGCGCGTCATGGGACGCTGGGAGCAGTGGCTCGAGACTTTCCCCACCATCGCGGACCTTGCCTCCGCCCCCTTGCCTCCCGTGCTCGAGTTATGGCAAGGGATGGGGTACAACCGGCGCGCCCTCAACCTCAAGCGCTGTGCCGAGGAGGTCGTCGCCATGCACGATGGCGTGGTCCCGAGTGATAAGAAGGCGCTGCTGGCCCTGCCCGGCATCGGACCCTCGACATCTGCGGGCGTGCGCATATTTGCATTCCGGCAACCGGACATGTACCTCGAGACCAATGTGCGCGCCGTCTTCATCCACGAGCTGTTCCCCGGACGCGAGTCGGTCGCGGACAAGGAGCTCGTCTCCCTCGTCGAAGCAACATGCCCGCAGGATGCACGCGTGCGCGCATGGTACTACGCCCTGCTCGACTATGGCGCGTACCTGAAGAAGACGATGACCAATCCAACGCGCAGGAGCAAGCACTACACGCGCCAATCGAAATTCGAGGGTAGCCATCGGCAAAAACGGGCCTATCTGCTGCGCCGCGTCATCGACGATGCGCTATCGACCGAGGACCTTGCGCGCGACCTCGCCCAAAGCGAGCGAGCATCAGGCAGGCAGGAGCCGTCCGTCGAGGAGGTACGCGCCATCCTCGATGAACTCGAGCGCGAGGGGTTCGTCATGCGTCGGGGAGATGCGTGGCTCTGCGCGGAATAACCCATGTGCGGCTGTGCTAGAATGCCCTGTCAACGCAAGCCGAACGAAGGTATTCCATCATGTCGCAACGCAAGTTCACCTACGCATTTCTTGGCCCCATGGGAACGTTTTCGGATATGGCAGTGCGCGCTCTTGTCGAGCGTGGGTCACTGCCGGTCGACTACGAGCCGCTGCCCTGCGACTCGCTACCCGAGGTGTTCGAGGCGGTCGAGCGGGGCAAGGCCGACTACGGCGTCGTCCCCATCGAGAACTCGCTCGAGGGCTCCGTCACCGCCGTGCTCGACGCCCTCGCGTTTACCTCCCGCGCCGAGATTCTGGGTGAAATCGCCATCGACATCCATCAGTCCCTGCTCCTCCATCCGGATGCGTCGCTCGAGGACGTGGTGTGCATCGCCTCCCATACCCAGGGGATAGGGCAATGCCGTCGGTGGATTAACCAGAACCTGCCCGGTCGCCAGCTACGGCTTGCGGATTCGACGGCCGCTGCCGCCGAGATGGCCGCCGCTGACAAGAGCATCGCCGCCATTGCCTCGACGCTCGCCGCCAAGATCGTCGGCGTCGACGTTTATGAGGAGGCAATCGAGGATAACCTCAGCAGCCAGACGCGTTTCGTCATCATCGGCAAAGGTCCGGTCGCACACGATGGCCCTGGCAAGAGCACGCTCGCGCTCTTCATGAACGCGGATCGTCCCGGTACGCTCCAGATGATTCTCTCCGAGCTCTTCTTCGCCGGCGTCAATCTCACCATGGTGCAGTCCAGGCCCATGAAGCGCGACTTGGGTGACTACATGTTCTTCATGGACATCGACGGGTACGCCGACGAACCCAATATCCAGATCGCACTCAACTGCCTGCGCATGAAGATGAGAGAGGTCAAGGTCATCGGCTCATATCCGCGCAGTGTGTGAGAATGCCGTATACTGGGCTGCATGCAAACGTGGATACACTACTTGCTGATCTTCGCCATCGCCTTTGCCGCGACAATCGCGTTCGTGCCTCTCGTCAGGCGCTTCGCGAAGGCTCACGGCATCGTCGATGAACCAGGTCCGCGTCGCGTCAACCGCAGGCCCGTCCCGCGCCTGGGCGGCGTCGCCATGTTTGGTGGCCTGCTCGTCGCGGTCATCGTCGAGTATGTCTGCGAGCGGACGGGCCTCTGGCATGGCCCCCTCTACATACCCGGCGAGGTCAACGTCAGGTCCATCGGCGTGCTCGTCGGCCTGGCCGTCGTCGTGGTCGTGGGCATCATTGACGACGTGCGCAACCTCGGCCCGGGTACGAAGTTCCTAGGACAGCTGCTGGCCTCCTGCATCATCGCCGCGACGGGCACCATCTTGCACACGTTCCAGATTCCAGGCTCCTCGGCCGTCATCGATTTCGGCTTTTGGGCCTATCCCATCACGGTCATATACCTCGTCTGCTTCATCAACATCATCAACCTCATCGACGGCCTTGATGGCCTTGCCGCGGGCATTACCGGCATGGCGGCCATCACGCTCTTCATCATGTTCATGACCTTGCACCAGACGGAGGCGGCGCTGCTCGCCGCCATCACCGCTGCCATCGCCGGTGCGTTTCTCGTCTACAATTTCTACCCGGCGAGCATCTTCATGGGTGATTCGGGTTCGATGCTGCTCGGGTTGCTGCTGGGGTCCGTCTCGCTCGTGGGCACCACGCGCCTGCTCTCAATCACGTTGCTCATCGTCCCCATCATCGTGGCGCTCATCCCCATCATCGACACGGCTGCCGCCATCGTGCGCCGTCTGCGCAAGCACGAGTCCATTGCCACGCCCGACGCCGGGCACATCCACCACCGCCTGCTCCTGCGTGGCTACTCGCAACGCAAGGCGGTTCTGCTCATCTACTTGTGGACAGCCTTCCTCTGCGTCGGGACCCTTCTCATGTGGACGCTCGGGGGTGCGGCAAAGATGGTGATCTTCACGCTCTTGCTCGTCGCCTCGGCGGTCATCGTGTACAAGATCGGGCTCTTCGATCCCGTACGCCAGCGTCATGGGCGCAGCGGCGTCATCTATGACACCAATGGCATCGATCCCGACCACGAGTCTGGCAATGACGAGCGCCACGGAGCATAGCGGCGCACCCGACCTGCGCGAGCAACTGAAGGGCGTGCCCGAAAGTCCCGGTTGCTATCTGTGGAAGAACGCCGCAGGAGAGATCCTCTACGTGGGCAAGGCGGTCGACCTTCACGCCCGCATGATGCAGTATGTCTCGGGACAGGACGAGCGTCTCAAGATTCCGTTCATGATGGAGCAGGTTACCTCCTTCGATTACATCGTGGTGAACAACGAGACCGAATCGCTCGTTCTCGAGAAGAATCTCATCCAACAGTACAATCCGCCCTTCAACGTCGACTATCGCGATAACAAGAGCTATCCCTTCATCGCCATTACCAAAAGTGCCGCCTATCCCGCCATCAAGTTCACGCGGGAGAAGCACAGGAGCGGCACGCGCTACTTCGGGCCCTACACCGATGCGCGCGCCGCGCGCGAGACCATCGACACTGTGCGACGCATCGTGCCCATCTGCGCCGTGTCCTGCGAACAGTACCGCAAGATGACGCGCATGATCGAGGCGGGCAGATGGCCCACGGCAGATGACAAGGCGTGTTTCGCCTACCACATCGGTAAGGGCACCGGGCCGTGCTGCGCGGCCATCACGCCCGAGGAATACGCGCCGCTCGTCGCCCGTGTCGAGCGCTTTCTCGCCGGCGAGCGCGACGAGTTCGTGGGCGAGCTCGAGGCCGAGATGAAGGAGGCGGCGGCCGAGCTCGATTTCGAGCACGCGGCTCGCGCGCGCGATCGCCTCGAGGCCATCAAGGCGCTGCAGGAAAAGCAGAAGGCGGTGCTCTCGCGACCGCTCAACATCGATGTCATCGGCTTCTTCCGCGAAGAGACCATCGCCGCGGCCCATGTCTTCGTCGTGCGCAACGGGCGCATCATCATCAGCAATGACTTCGTTCTCGACAAGGGCCTCAACGTGCCCGCGGCGGACCTCGTGGGCCAGTTCCTCTCCAAGTACTATGACCAGACGAGCGAGTTGCCGCACGAGGTGGTCATCGCCGAGCACCTGCCAGAGGAGACGACGCGCCCCCTCGAGCAGTGGCTCACCGAGCGCCTTGCGAGTTCGCATGGGGCCAAGGTGCACGTGGTCGTGCCCGAGCGCGGTGAGCGCAGCCAGCTGCTCGACCTCGCGGCGCTCAACGCCAAGCATGCGCTCATGCGCCACAAGATGCGCACCCGTTACGACGAGGAGCGCATCGACCTCGCGTTGCTGCAGCTCGAAAGCGCGCTCGCGCTGCCCGAGCCGCCCATGCGCATCGAGTGCTTCGACATCTCGACCATCCACGGCAACTACTCCGTCGCGTCGATGGTCGTCTTCACGAACGGCAAGCCTGACAAGTCGCAGTACCGCCGCTTCAAGATACGCAAGGAGTACGGCGAGGCAAACGACTTTGCGATGATGAGCGAGGTGCTGCGCCGCCGCTACGCGCCCGAGCGCATGGAAGACGAGCGTTTTGGCAGCCGCCCCGACCTGCTCATCCTCGATGGCGGCAAGCCGCAGCTCACCGCCGCCATCAACGAGCTTTCCGAACTCGGTCTCGACATCCCGATGGCGGGTCTGGCCAAGAAGGACGAGGAGCTCTACGTGCCCTGGGACGACACCGGTCCCGTCGTGTTGCCCAGTGGCAGTCCTTCGTTGTACCTCGTCAAGCACGTACGCGACGAGGCCCACCGCTTCGCCATCACCTTCCATCGCGAGTTGCGCGACAAGGGCATGGTCGCCTCCATCCTCGATGATGTTCCCGGTCTGGGTCCCAAGCGCCGCAAGCAGCTCCTCAAGCACTTCGGTAGCGTCAAGCGCATGCGCGAAGCCTCCCTCGAGGAGATCGAGGCCGTGCCGGGCATACCCAAGCAAGTCGCCGAAGACCTCTACGCCGTCATCCTCGACTTCGATGCCGGATGAGACACATTGGACAGGTATATCTGTCTCATCCGGCGCCTCATCACGCACTCGCGGTATACTGTGAGTTCCTGCAATTTTGATAAGGGGGAGTCCCATGGCTCAGCAAGATGCTGTCGAAGAGCTCGATCCGCCATCGCTCGGTCCCGACCTCATCGTCATCACGGGCATGTCCGGCGCGGGGCGCACGGAAGCCATGCATACCTTCGAGGACCTCGGCTACTTTTGCATCGACAATCTGCCACCCTCGCTACTCCTCAATCTCGTGAGCCTCGCCGGGCTCAATGTCGGCTCGTCACGCAAGCTCGCCGTCGTGTGCGACTTGCGCGCCCAGGAATTCTTCCCGGAACTCACCCGTGAGCTCGGCAAGCTCGACGAGATGGGCATCACCACCAAGGTGCTCTTCCTCGATTCGACTGACGAGCAGCTGCTGAACCGCTATAAGGCCACGCGTCGACGTCATCCGCTGTGCGAAGGCGACATGTCGGTGCTCGATGGCATCCGCAAGGAGCGCGATTTGCTGGACGAGGCGCGCAAGCAGGCCGATTACGTGCTCGACACGAGCGTCACGCGGCCGCAGGACACGCGTGCAAAGATACGGGCGCTCTTCGCCTCCGAAAACGACATCGACGAGATGCGCATCTCGGTTTACTCCTTTGGCTTCAAGCACGGGGCTCCCATCGATGCCGACATCGTCATAGACGTGCGGTTCCTTCCCAATCCCTACTATGACAAGGAGCTGCGCACCAAGACGGGTCTGGATCGCGAGGTTTCCGAATTCGTGCTCGGACAGCCCGAGACCAAGCGCTTCCTCGAGCGTTGGTACGCGCTTCTCGACGAGATCATTCCCGGTTACATCAAGGAGGGCAAGCAGTACCTCACCATCGGCGTGGGCTGCACGGGTGGCCAGCATCGCAGCGTCGCGCTCGCGACCGTGACCGGCCAGCATCTCTCCCAGGCGGGCTACCACGTGAACACCACCCATCGTGACCTGGCACTTGCTGAGGTCAACTAGGAGGCTTCCATGAATCGGACGAATGCTGTTGTCATAGGCGGCGGAACGGGCGCGCCTGCTTCCATCCGCACGCTGCTCGACATGGGATGTGGCGTCTCCTCGGTCGTCGCCATGGTCGATGACGGTGGCTCGACGGGCATCCTGCGCGAGCGTGGCGGCGTCATCCCTCCCGGCGACATCCGCAAGTGCATCAGCGCCATGTCGGCAAACTACGAGGGCATCCTCGCACGGGCCTTCCGTCACCGATTCGACTATCTCGACAATCACTCGCTCGGCAATCTCATTCTCACGGCCATCGCCGACGAGACCAATTCGTTTCCCGACGCCATTCGCGTGTGCGAGGGGCTCATCGACGCGCGCGGCCATGTCTATCCCTCCACGCTTCATGACGTGAGCCTGTATGGCATGACTAACGAGGGGCAGGAGCTCGAGGGACAGGCCATCATCAGCGATGCGGATTGCAGTATGCGCTACGTCTCGCTTCATCCTGCCGATGCACAGGCCTATCCCGCGGCGCTGCGCGTCATTCGCGAGGCAAACTTCATCGTGCTCGGGCCGGGGTCGCTTTTCACCTCGATCATTCCCAACCTGCTGGTCCCCGGTGTCGTCGAGGCGATTCGCGAGGCGCATGATCGCGAGAACGACCCCGCCTGCACGCTCTTCGTCTGTTCGTTGGCCGACATGCAGGGCGAGACCTGGGGTATGAACTGCTATGACTACGTCGACGCCCTCACGCGGCATGGCATGCGCGGCCTGCTCGACATCGCGCTCATTCACCGCAACGCCAAGACGAGCCCGATGGCAAGCGGCGTCTTCCCCGCGCTCACGGACTATTCCGATGCGCGTTGGTACACGAAGGGGCGCAGGACTGGTAAGCTCGCCCACGTCGAGGCGACTGACGAGCTCGTGGAGCAGGTCAAGGAGCTTGGCGTGCAGCCCATGGTGCGCGACCTCGTCGACCCCGAGCGTCCCACCTGGCACGACCGCGAAAAGCTCGCCAGGGCATTCCAGGAGGTGCTGGCGGCGTGTCATTCACGGCAGAGGTGAAAGACGAGCTGTCACGCATCGAGCCGACATGCTCCCGGTGCGACCGCGCCGAGCTCTCGGCGCTCATTCGCATCGAGGGCACGCTCTCCATCAGCGGCGAAGGCCCGCGCCTCGAGCTCGCGACCGAGACGGCGAGCGTTGCCCGCACCGCCATACGCCTGCTCCACAGCGTCTACGAGCTGGCCACGAACCTCACCGTGCGTCGCAGCATCCTGCACAAGACGCATAACTACCTCATCACCGTGCCACCGCAAATTGGGCTCACGGACGCATTGCATGACATGGGCATCCTGGGCAAGGAAGGCTTCGAGGGGGGTATTCGCCCCGAACTCGTGAGGGATGCTTGCTGCGCGGGCGCCTATCTGCGCGGTGCCTTCCTGGGCGGCGGCTACATCGCCGATCCCCGCGGCGCGTTTCACTTCGAGCTTGCCGGCCCGTCCGAAGAGCTCATCGCGGCTTGCCTGGAACTCATGCGCGAGCATGGCATGCGGGCTCGCTACATACGTCGCCACAACATGTACGCGATCTACATCAAGGGCATCGAGCAGATCACCGCCTTTCTCGCGTTCGTGGGTGCGCATCAAAGCGCGTTGGCCATCGAGAACGCGCGTGTCATCAAGTCGGTGCGCAACGATACGAACCGCCGCGTGAACGCCGAGATCGCCAACCAGCTCAAGACGACGAGGGCATCGATGCAGCAGATCGAATGCATACGCCGGCTAGTCGGGCAGAAGGGCATCGAGGCGATTCCCGAATCGCTGCGCGAGGTCGCCCTGTTGCGTCTCAAGCACCCCGATGCCTCGGTGAAGGAGCTTGGCGAACTGGCCGACCCACCGCTATCGAAGAGCGCGGTGTACCATCGCATGCGCCGCATCGCGGCGATGATTGACGGGAACGATGGCTAGCGCTCCCGTATAATGGCCAAAACGCATCGAGCACGTGAGGAAGGGCGCATCATGGGAGAGGCACTGGAAAAGGCAAGGAGGGCGCGTGTCGCGGCACGCGAGCTGGCGCGGACGAATTCCCAGCAGCGTCGGGACGCGCTCGGCAGGATGGCAGACGCGCTTGTCGCGCGTGCATCGGAGATTCTCGCGGCGAACGAGGCCGACATGGACGCCGCTCGCGATAAGGGCACGCCGGGACCACTGCTCGACCGCCTCATGCTCTCACGCGAGCGTATCGACGGGATTGCCGACGGGTTGCGGCAGGTTGCCGCCCAGCCCGAGGTCCTCGGCGAGGTCCTGGAGGGAAGCGAGCTCTACAACGGGCTGCGCATGATCAAGTACCGCGTGCCGCTCGGCGTCGTCGCGATGATCTACGAGGCACGCCCCAATGTCACCGCCGACGCCGCGGGTCTGTGCATCAAGACAGGCAACGCCTGCATTCTGCGCGGCGGCAGCCTCGCGCAGCGTTCGTGCCTGTCCATCTCGCACGTTCTCTCCCAGGCGGCATCCGAGGCCGGTTTGCCCGCCGACTGCATCCAGAGCATCGAGGATCCCGAGCGTGCGGCGACCGACGAGCTCATGAACCTTCCCGGTCTTGTCGACGTTCTCATTCCGCGTGGGGGCGCCGGTCTCATCCAGCATTGCGTGCGTAACGCGACCGTCCCGGTCATCGAGACGGGAACGGGCAATTGCCATGTCTACATCCACGCGCAGGCCGATCCCGCCTACGTCGAGCCCATCATCATGAACGCGAAGACGCAGCGTCCTGGCGTCTGCAACGCCTGCGAGAGCCTGCTCGTCGACGAGGAGGTCGCCGAAACCTTTCTCCCGACGTTGCTCATGGCGCTCGCTCGCGCGGGCGTGACCATCCACGCCGATGCGCCCGCATCTGCCATTGCCGCCGCGCATGGCATCGAGACCGTCGCGGCGACCGAGGAGGATTGGGGTACCGAGTACCTCGACATGGAGATCAGCGTCAAGTGCGTGACGGGAGTCGACGAGGCGATTGCCCATGTCAATGCCTATGGAACGGGGCATTCCGAGTGCATCATCTCCCAAGACGTGAGCGCCGTCGACCGTTTCCAGCGCGAGGTCGATGCCGCCGTCGTCTATGCGAACGCCTCGACGCGTTTCACCGATGGGGGCGAATTTGGCCTCGGGGCCGAGATAGGCATAAGCACCCAGAAGCTCCATGCGCGTGGCCCCATGGGGGCAGTGGCCCTCACGTCGGTCAAGTATCTCGTGAGCGGTGAGGGACAGGTTCGAGGCTAGATTTGGACACGTGCGGACGTATCGGCATCATGGGCGGGACCTTCGATCCCGTGCACAACGGGCATCTTGTCATCGCGCGTAGCGTGGCCGATCAGCTCGGGCTCGATCGCGTGCTCTTCATTCCCGCGGGTAATCCCAACTTCAAGCAGGACCAGAAGCTCGCTTCCGCGGCTGATCGCGTTCGCATGGTCGAGCTCGCCATCGCGAACGAGCCGGACTTCGAGCTTGACTTGCGCGAGGTCGAGAGACCGGGCGTCACCTACACGGCCGACACGCTCGAAGAACTGGCGCGATGCCATAAGGATGCGCAGCTCTTCTTCATCATGGGAACCGATTCTGCGATCACGCTGCCGGGATGGAAGCGGGCGGAGGACGTCGCGCGCCTGTGCACGGTGGTCGTCGCCCATCGCCCCGGGCAGTCGACGCAACGAGTGCGCGATGCCCTGGCGGCAAATCCGGTTGCCTTCGATGTCATGTACCTCGACGTGCCGCAGGTCGACGTTTCCTCGACACAGGTGCGCGAGCGTATTGCGCTGGGGCAGGGCGTAGATGGCGTGCTCCCTGCCTCCGTCGAGGCGTATGTCGCGCAGGCGGGGCTATACCAAGATGCGTGACGCGAAATGAAAGGTCGGGGTGATGAGACAGTTGCTCAGGGACGTTGTCTCATTTGAAAATGAGACAACGTCCCTGAGC
>OLRG01000057.1_pt1 | contig 119951 bp, 107 predicted proteins | sample 1672331 | NCBI WGS metagenome assembly OLRG01 (sample SAMEA3136672, study PRJEB25190) | human gut metagenome
TGGTGTCGGCGCACATTTTGCCGTTCTCGTCCAGAATGACTGCCTTCGTGTAGGTAGAACCTACGTCGCATCCGCCAAAGTATTTCATGGTATTACTTTTCCTCCTGTTATCCTGTTATATCGATTCTATGTTTTTGGGGCGCGGGTTGATTAGACGTTATACTCGTAGTTCGGCTTGTTCATCTCATACGGCATCTTGGTCATGTCGCGGCGCGGCATGTTGTCGTAATGCTTTTTGAGCGTGGGCTCGACCACGTAGAACAGGAATTTGCCGTCCAGGTCAAAGAAGAAAACGGCAAACAGCGCGGCGTTGACGCCGAGCGCCATGAGAAGAGCTTTCAGAACTTTTGCTTTCATATCGTTTCCTCCTTCAATTACCAAGTCATGGAGTCGTCAAACTCAAGCAGCGTCGGGTCGAGAGGCTCCTCGTGCATAACGGTTGTCATGTAATCGTTGACGATCTGACGGATCTCCATACGGGACACGGTGCGGCTGTCAGGCAGCGCGTGCGGCATCCAGATGGCGTGGATATTTCTCTCACGGAACTCGTCCTCGAACAGGCCGTGCACACCCTGCATGCCCTTGCACTGCAGCTGATCGTACATCATGACCATGTCGCAGTTGAACTCCTCCATGTACTTCCAGCACTCAAAGATGTGGTGCATGCCGCCGACGGCCATACGGCGCATCGGAGCCCACATGTGATACTGTGCCATGTCGTCCAGGCAGTGGTCATAGCTGTCGGTGCGGATGGTCATGTTGAACATCAGAGAGTCCATGTTCATGACGGTGTTCAGACCCCAGCAGTTATACGCCCAGGTGCACCAGTTGGAGTAGTACAGCGGAGCGCAGGACCAGGCAAGCACTCTGTGGCGGGTCTCCGGGAAGCTGTTGATTTTCTTTCTGACGCACTTGTTGAGAATCTTGCGGACGTGACCGTCGACCTCATGCCAGACCGGCAGATCGCCGAACTGGGACTGATAGATACGGTACAGAGCCTGTGCAACGCCGTTGACCGGGTAGTAGTCGGTCTTCGCGGCGACATCCCACTTCTCCCACTCGAACTTCATCAGCTCGTTCTGGGACTCGATGCGCTTGACCAGCGCATTCCAGTCGAACGGGATACCGGTCTGCTCTTCGATGAACTTCCAGCACTGCTCGATCTCGTCGCGGCAATGCTTCTTGACCAGAGGATCGTCAAACTGCATCGGCTGCGGCATGGCGAACAGCGGCTTGTCAAGGAACCAGTCCTGCAGGATGGAAGTGGAGACGGACGCGTCACAGGCCTCGTTGGAGGTGACAACGATCGGCGCATAGTCGGGCATGTCGTCGAGGACGAACAGGCCGGCCTCCGCCTGACACATCGGGCACGGGTCGCCCGGCAGGCCGATGGACTGCACCGCGTCAATATAGTTGAGAACGGTATGGCTGTTGACGTGGCAGGTGACGAAGTACGGGATCATCTCCATCGGGACATTCGTCAGTTTGCCGTGCCAGGGATAGAACACACCGCCCCAGACGGTCTCGTTGTGGGCAACGTTGTGGTGCCATCTGTAGTTCTTCTTGCCGCCATGCAGGTTGGCATCAGAGGAGAACATACGCTGGAACTGGAAGATGGTCGCGTTGACCATGCCGCGGTAGTGCCATGCAGAGGCTTTCAGCGCCTCGCCGCGCATACCTTCCATGCCGCGGTCGAACCAGTGGAGAACCGGCAGGTAGGTCTGGCCGACCCAGCGGTAGCGCCACACGCCCTTGGCAAAGTTGATGAGGCCGCCGTAGCGGACAACGTCCATGACCATGTGCGCGTAGTTGTACATCCAGATGTTGTAGAAGTAGTACATGGTGTCTTTGAAACCACGCCACTCTCTGTGCTTGTACAGACCGGTCTTGTCAATGTAGAGGTCGCCCAGACGGCGCTCCTGATGGGGTTTGCCGTACCAGAAGTCACGGGCAAGAGTTTTCATATCGTAATTCATTATTTGCCCTCCTGAATCTTCTTGATTTCGATGCTTTCGACGAAAGCCTGGAAGCGGGTACGCAGCTGGCCGGAGGCGGAGTTGATGTACTCCTTCTCGATCGAGCAGACCGGGTAACCGAAGTCACGAGGCAGGACGATGGTGTCGATCGTGCGCTCGTAGCTCCAGTACTCGCAGAACTTGTTGGACGCAACGATGATGCCGTCGGCGTGATACTCCTTGGCGAGGTCAGCCAGACGCTGCTTGCGCTCGCGCATGATATCCTGCGGCATGAAGCGCGGGCAGTTGCTGGTCTCAAGGTAGTGGCGGGCAATCGCGGTCAGCGGCTTCTCGCCGTCCTTGACCTCGATGGGCATACGCGACTCCACAGCACCATAGCAATAACGGTCGCAGACGACTTCGGCGCCGCAGCCTTCGATCAGCTTGGTGAACTCGGGATCATCATTCTCGGAGCCGGCCAGAACGACCTTGCAGCGGAACGGGCTCTTCTTATCGGGCTTGCGGGTCTTGAGCTCCTTAGCCGTTTCTTTCAGCATGGGGAGGATCAGATCCTTCGGGCAGACCTGAGAGCAGAGCTGGATCACATGGAACTCGTAGCCGGTGATGGTCGGGTTATCGAGCTTGCGGTAATCGCCGATCTCATTGATGACGGCGCTGACTTCGTTGTGCAGCTCGATCGCCTTCATGAGCGCCTCGTCGGAGATGTCGATGCCGTATTTCTCGTGCATCGGATCGAGAACGTGCGCCTGCAGCTGGTCCTCATAGTGAACAATGCTGTTCTGGTTCTTCTTGAACGGTACGTCGGTGAACGTCACGAAGAAGTCCGGATTCTGGATGACGTCCATATAGCCGAGGTGCTCCTGGAAACGGCAGGTGACCGTGCAGGTCTCGGTGCCGAACTGAGCGTCCAGGAAGTTGTAGCCGCCTTCGAGTGCGCGCTCGAAGAGGCTGCGGCCGTAATGGCAGGTACGGCTGGACATGTAGTATGTAGCAATGTCCGGAGAAGTGCATTTCGGCGCTCTCAGGCGGACAGCAAAGCATCCGGGCAGGTCGAGCAGGACTTCCGGCATGAAGTAGCAAGTGTAGCCAAATGCCTTCTTACCGTCTGCCTTTCCTTGCCGGACCAACTGGTTGTTGGCCTCCTGGAGCAGGTCTTCAAATGCGATCAGGTGTTTCAAGTCTCTCATGTGCAAGCCCCCTTAAATTTTTTCGCATTCAACAACAGACATTGTATGAATCGACGAATCGTGATGAGAACACTCGACAAAAATGTTTGGTCATATGCGCGTAGACCGGACATCTTTGCCGATACGGCTGTCTATTCATACAATTGGAGTATAGCGGATTTACTGTTAATTGTCAAACAAAATATCCGGCCTGGGGGGATTTCTTTTGTTTAAATTTCGTTATTTTTGCGCGGAATTTTCACAGTGTTTGTGTAAAATGTTCAGTAACGGGACGCGCCTCGGTTTGATGTCCAAAAAGAAAAAACGGCAAGACAAAGCGGCACAGAAATTGCTTCTGTGCCGCTTCGCTCTGTTTTGTTTTGCTGTGGATGAGGAAAAAAGAAAATCGATTGCTTGCTTCTGAATTCAAGGATATCGGGAAAATATTACGCAAACAAGAGAAAAATGATTACCGATCCATGAAGTTTTTGCTTAGTCCAGATAGAGCCCCCAGAATATATCCGCTGTATCGCGGCAAAACGGACGATACGCCGCCATCGGCTGTGCGCCGTCTTGCCTTTGCAGACACACCTGTGCCGCCTGTGCGTCAAAGGCTGCGAGCAGCGCCTGCGCCGCAGATGCGGTGTCTGCACCCAGCAGTTCCTTGATGATCAGCGTGTCACCATCTCGTTCCACGACGGCGCATCCGCAGCCGACGTGCACCAAAGCGCCGCCGCACATGGCGCACAGATCGGCTTGAAAATCCAGCAGCGCTGCTGACGGCTCTGCGTAGGTTTGCCCCTGCAGCTGCTGCGCCCGAAGTACGGCGTATTCCGGCGCGCTGATGCGGGTGACATTCGGCAAAGTGCTGGCTGTTTGCTGCCGGGCAATGCGTATCCGCTCGCCGCGGGCGGTCTGCGTTGTGCCCATGACTGCCTGATACCACTTGTACAAGGAGGCCTCCGCTGGGAGCGTGTAGAGGACACAGCCGCTCGCGTCCGCGTCCATCGCAAAGCGGCGCATCAGCGCCGAGGCATAGCCGTTTCCCTGATGCGCCGGTTCGGTCGAGACCGCATACACGTAGGCACAGGGTAAGACATTACCGTCCGCCGTGTGCAAGCGTCCCTCCAAAAGATGCGCCGCCGTGACGACGCAGCCGCCGGCTTCAACCACCCACGCAGCCTTCGCCGGCGGGAAGCGGCGGTAAAATCGCTCGATCAGCTCCGGCGGATCGCCAAATGCCGCCTGCCAGAGCCGGGTCAGTACCGGAAGATCAGCCGGCGCTGCGCGTCGGATCCGCATGTCAGGCATCGGGATACACCTCCGGGCAGCGTGCATAGATCTCGCGCTGCAGGGTCTTGAGATCGACAAACGTTTCCGGACGCTTGCTCGGGTCGCGCAGCAGGGCAGAGGGGTGGTAGATCGCCATATAGCGGCGGCCGTTGACATCGAACCACTGTCCGTGCTCGCGCGTGATGCGAAACGGGTCTTTGATGAGCGCCGTTGCAGCGATGCGGCCGAGGCAGACAATAAGCACAGGATCGACAAGCTCGATCTGCCGCTGCAGCCATTCACTGCAGCACTTTTGCTCCGCAAACTGCGGGTCGCGGTTATGCGGCGGACGGCATTTGACAATGTTGGCGATGTAGACCTTGGTGCGGTCCAGATAAATCATCTCGAGCATGTCGTCGAGCAGCTTTCCGGCCGGGCCGACAAACGGCACGCCCTGGCGGTCCTCCTGCTCACCCGGGCCTTCGCCAATGAGCATGATGCGTGCGTTTTCTGCACCGTCTCCGAACACGAGGCTGTGCCGCGTCTCACCGAGGCCGCAGCGATGGCACTGCGCGCACGCCTGCTTGAGCTCTTTCCAGGCTTCATTCATCCGTTTTTGCTCCTTTTTGTTTGAATAAAGAGGGCTTTTTGCAGCCGGTTCGTCAAAAATCTATTGTAATGTGTTAGCAAACGTATTATAATACTTCGGAATCTAAATGACAACTGTAACCTGTCTGTAACTTGTCTGCGCGGCGCGATCATATCCCGCTGTGCCGGATATCACAATATTTTTATGAAATTTGGTGCTTTGAATGGATTTTAAGAATTACCTGGTTCCCGGAAAGACCGGCCTGCTGATCGGTATCGGCGGCGTGTCCATGTCGCCGCTGGCGGAAGTGCTGCATGACGCCGGGCTGGACATCCGCGGTTCGGATATGGCCGAGAGCAGCAACACGCTCACGCTGCGTGAGCGCGGCATCCCGATCCATATCGGCCACAGTGCGGACAATGTCACGGATGACATTTCCTTTGTGATCCGCACGGCTGCCGTGCACGATGATAACCCGGAGGTACACGAGGCGCATCGCCGCGGCATTCCGGTCTTTGAGCGCACGCAGGCTTGGGGAGCGCTCATGCGCGGATATCAGAACGCGCTGTGCATTTCCGGTACGCACGGTAAGACCACAACGACGTCCATGTGTACGCACATCATGATGGCGGCGGAAAAAGACCCGACCGTTATGATCGGCGGAACGCTTCCGCTGCTGAAGGCCTGCCACCGCGTCGGCAAGGGCAACACGATTATCATGGAATCGTGCGAGTATTATAACTCATTTCTGGCGCTCAACCCGACGATCGCCGTGGTTTTGAACATCGAGGCGGATCATCTGGATTTCTTCAAGGATCTTGAGGATATCAAGCATTCCTTCCGCTGCTTTGCCGAGCGCGTTCCGGCAGAAACTGGCACCGTGATCGCAAATTATGACGATGTCAACACCATGGACGCTCTGCACGGCATTGCGCGCAAGGTCATTACCTTCGGTCTGAATGCAAAAGCGGACGTCTATGCACAGAACATCGTGCACCGCGGCTCGGTGTCTGAGTTTGATATTTATCACCGGGGAAATTATTTTGCCCGCGTGACACTCCACGTGCCGGGTATTCACAATGTGCGCAACGCACTCGCTGCCACGGCCGCAGCCATTGTGCTCGGTGTCAGCCCGAACGCCGTCAAATATGGTCTTGCCGGATTTGAGGGCGCAGGCCGCCGCTTTGATTTTAAGGGCAAGTTTCAGGGCGCGGATCTGTACGACGATTATGCACACCATCCGAGTGAGCTGCGCGCGCTGCTGGATGCTGTGGATACGCTCAACTATCAGCGCACGATCGTCGTGTTCCAGCCGCACACCTACAGCCGCACGGCGAAGCTCTTCAACGATTTTGTCGAGCAGCTCCGCCGCCCGACGATCGTCTATCTGGCGGAGATCTACGCTGCGCGCGAGAAAAACACCATCGGCATTTCGTCTGCCGATCTGGCCGCGCAGATCCCGGGTGCGAAATTCTACCCGACCTTTGCGGAGATCGAGCGCGAGCTGCGCAGGATCGCCCGTCCGGGTGATATCATTCTGACTGTCGGCGCCGGCGATGTGTTTCGCATCGGTGAGCATCTGCTGCAGCAGTCGGATTCGGAAAACTGAGCCCGAGATAAAAATCGAATCAGATAAAAAGCTGTCGGATTTGTTCCGGCAGCTTTTTTTGCGTCCAAAAATAAGGGCTTCCTGTACAAAGATATCTTTTGCGACAGCGGGGAATGACAGTTTTCATAATGATAAGAATCTATAATTTATGTAAACTAATCTGCGTCAGGAGGAACCACTATGAACGTCAGAATCGCGGGCGGTGACCGCCCCGTGCGCGCGCACGGAACATCGCTGAGCCCGATAGGCCTGCTGCCGGCAAGTGACAACGCCAAGTGGGTCGGTATGCTCGTGAGCTTTGCGCTCGGGCTTATTTTATCGACGGCGCACATCGCAGACTCACCGGCGCCGTTCGGCTTGGCGTTCTTGGCTGCGATGGGTTATGGATCCGGCGGCGCACTGTGCCTCGTGGGGTGTGCACTCGGTTATTTTGCCGCTTTCGGTGTCGCATCCGGCACGCAGCTTGCAGCCGGGTGCTGCCTGACTTTTTTGACGGCGTATTTTCTGCGCAGCCGTCCGTTTGTGCAGACGCGCTGGTATCCGCCGCTCGTCTCCGCAGCGGCTTACATACCGACGCGCCTGGTGCTGTATCTGCTCACGGGCGGCGTGTCACTGCTGCTGATATCGCGCATGGCGCTGTTTCTGATCCTCTGTGCGGGAGCGGCTTACGGCTTTGACGACCTGCTGCGCGCGCAGGAGCCGCGCACGGCCAATGCCGAGATCTGCCGCAATGTATCGGCGGTGTTTTTGCTTGCGTGTCTGCTCATGGGCGTGAATAACCTCCTGCTGTTTGACACGCTCTCGGTCGGCAGAGCCCTCTCGGTGCTCATTCTGCTCGTGCTCAGCGGAACGGGCGGTGCACTGTGCGGTGCGTCTGCGGGCGTGATCCTCGGCATCGCCATGGATGTGGCCGCCGGGGACGGCGTTTTGTTCTCAGTCGTGTACGCGGCTGCCGGGCTGTTATCCGGACAGTTTTGCAAGCATCGCCGTGGTTTTTTTCTGAGTACGTTTGCAGCAGCGTATCTTCTGGCGCTGTTTTGTGTCCCGCTCCCGGCGCTGCGCATCGGGGCGAGCGCGGAGCTGCTGCTTGCCGTTGGCGCTTATCTCGTGCTCCCAAAGAAATTCGTGGTCGCGGTCGGTGCATTTTTGCAGCCGATGCGCGCCGGGAGCGGCGAATCCGGTCTGCGCCGGTATGTTGCCGGGCGCGTAGGCGGAATGGCGCACGCATATCAGCAGCTGCATGACACCGCGTCTCAAGCGGCTGCTGCGATGGAAAACGATGCCGACGCCGCCAAGATCTTCGACCGCGCGGCCGACCGTGTCTGCTGCCGGTGCAAGCTGCAGCAGGAATGCTGGACGCGCCGGGCGCTCGATACCCTCAATATCATGAACGATGCCACGCGGCGCATCCAAACACGCGGCCGCCTGCTGCCGGAGGATTTTCCGCCGTATTTCCGTGACCGTTGTGTCTATCTGCATGAATACACCGAGGTTGTCAACGGTGAGCTGCGGCTGCGCGCCTATCGGCAGCGGATGCAGGAAACCCTGCAGGAAAACCGTACCGTGCTCTGGCAGCAATATGCCGACTTTGCGCAGGTGCTCACAAACGTATCGCGTGAATTGGACAGCGGCTATGGCGCAGACCCGCTCGCAGAACAGCGGCTTATCCGTTATCTGCGCACGGTCGGTGTGGAGGCCGATGCCGCAGTTTTCCGCGAGAGCACGGGGCGGCTGCGTGTGACGATCGACAGCCGGTATCTGCGCCCGCTGCTGGAGCTGCCGGATTATCTTGACAAGCTCTCGGCGGCACTCGGTGTGCGTCTGTGTATGCCGGAAGACAGCGCGCGCGGCGACAGCCTGCTCCTTCTGGAGGCGGAGCCGCTGGCGGTCTCGGTCGGCATCGCGTCCATGCGCAAGAAAGGGGAGGCGGTCTCCGGCGACCGCGGCACGTATTTCAAAACCGACGCAGGGCAGCTATGCGTGATCTTGTCCGATGGCATGGGCTGCGGTGAATCTGCGGCCGACGGCAGCATCGGAACGGTCGGCATGCTGGAAGAATTCCTGCGCTCCGGCGTCAGTCCGACGCTGGCCATGAAGCTGTTAAACTCAGCCATGCTGCTGCGCGACGGAGAAAACTGGGGCTATGCCACGGTGGATCTCATGTGCATGAATCTGTTTACCGGCGAGGCTGATTTTTATAAGTACGGCGCTGCACCGACCTATGTGAAATCCGGCGGCGCGCTCAAAAAGCTGCGCTGCACGTCGTTTGCTCCCGGCCTCGAGCAGGAGAGCGGGAAAGCACCCGATGAGCTGCACATGCATCTCAAGCCGGGGAGTGTCGCCGTGATCGCAAGTGACGGCGTCGTGTCCGACGGGCAGGATCTCTGGCTGAGACGGCTGCTGAATGATTTTGAGGATGGAGACATGAAGACGCTCGCGGGCAGTGTCGTGCGCGCTGCGATCCGTGAATACGGGCGTGGGGACGACATGACCGCACTGGCGGTAAAGGTGGAGGTACGCAGCTGATGAAACGAAAAAACAAGTCTGTCCGAAATTCCGCGCGCTCGCAGCCGCTTCCCACGACGGCAAACGCCGGAGAGGTCGCGTTTGCCCGCGGTATTTCGCGCCGTGTTGTGGTGGTCGATGCCGCGGAAAGCCCGCTGTTCGAACAGATCATCTACATCGTGCGCGACGATGCGGCCGGCGGCGGTGTTACAGCGGCGGATCTCGTGCAGCAGGCGCGCGAAGCTGTCGGCAGTGTGCCGGCGGTGCGCGCACCGCGGCCAAAGCAAAGATCTTACACCGGCTTGCTGATCGGTCTGTGCTCCGTCGCCGCTGCGCTGGCGGCGGCCATCGGATACTGCCTGTACTGCGGCTGGTGAGCGGCCGGTTTTCTCGACGCCCCGGAAGGATGCTGCCCTTCCGGGGCGTTTTCTGTGCAAATAGCGGTTGTCAACGCTTGCCGAAAGTGTTAGAATAAAGCGCCTAAATCGATTTTTAGCGGGAGGTTGCCTTATGAGCACGATCAAAGATCTGAACCTTGCGGAATCCGGAGAGCGGAAGATCCGCTGGGTAGAAGCACATATGCCTGTTCTGCGCGACATCGGCAGCGATTTTGCGCGCGAGAAGCCGTTTGCTGGTCTCAAGATCGCGCTGTCCGTGCATCTGGAGGCTAAGACCGCGTATCTCTGCCGTGTGCTCGAAATGGGCGGCGCGGAGATGCACGTCACCGGATCGAATCCGCTGTCTACACAGGATGATGTCGCTGCGGCGCTGGCGGCAAAGGGAATGGATGTGCACGCTGTCTACGGCTGCTCGGACGAGGAGTATCAGGCGCATCTGCGCAGCGTACTCTCCGTCGCACCGAACATCATCATTGATGACGGTGGTGATCTGGTGCATCTGATGCACACGGAGTTCACGGACCTCATCCCGCAGGTCATCGGCGGCTGCGAGGAGACGACGACTGGTATCCACCGCCTGCGCATCATGGACCGCGCCGGGACGCTGCGCTTCCCGATGATCATGGTCAACGACGCTGACTGCAAGCACCTGTTCGATAACCGTTACGGAACGGGTCAGTCCGTGTGGGACGGCATCATGCGCACGACGAACCTTGTCATCGCGGGCAAGTATGTGGTCGTCAACGGTTATGGCTGGTGCGGCAAGGGCGTTGCGCTGCGCGCGAAGGGACTTGGCGCAAAGGTCGTCGTGACCGAGGTCGATCCCGTCCGCGCGCTTGAGGCCGTGATGGACGGCTATGAGGTTATGCCGATGATGGACGCTGCCGCGATCGGTGATATTTTCGTGTCGGTCACGGGCTGCAAGGACGTCATCACCCTCGAGCATTGCGAGCACATGAAAGACGGCGCGATCGTTTCCAATGCCGGTCACTTCAATGTTGAGATTGACATGGAGGCGCTCGATCGCTGTGCGGATGAAATCTATGAGGCGCGGCACAATATTGATGCCTACCGTCTGCCGAACGGCAAGACGATCTACGTCATCGCGCAGGGACGTCTGGTGAATCTGGCGGCCGGTGACGGACACCCTGCCGAGATCATGGATATGAGCTTTGCCGTGCAGGCTATGAGCGCAGAGTATCTGGTGCGCATGCGCGGCCAGCTGTGTCCGGGTGTCGTGTCTGTGCCTGCGGAGATCGATGACAACATCGCACGCCGCAAGCTCAAGGCCATGGGCGTCTCCATCGACAGCCTCAGCTGCAGCCAGAAGGAGTACCTCAACGGCTGATCTGTAACACCGGACGGAAAGGAGGGGCAGGGAGATGGACGATCAGAACACGGAATACGAGGAGTACGAGGACTACGAGGCGCTGCACGACGAACTCTTTGCGCTTCTGGATCAACATCGGATGAAGGCGTTGAGCCAAAAGCTCAACGAAATGAATGAGTTTGATATCTCTGAGTTTCTCGGTGAACTCTGGGAGGATAACCCCCAGCGGATGGCGATGGTGTTCCGCATCCTGTCCAAGGAGATTGCAGCATCAGTGTTTGCAAATCTCCAGGTCGAGGAGCAGGAGACGATCATCAACTCCATTACAGACACGGAGCTTGCCGGCATCATCGAGGAACTGTATGTCGACGATGCGGTCGACATGATGGAGGAGCTTCCGGCAAACGTCGTCAAGCGTGTCATGCGCACGGCGACGCCTGCTACGCGCGCGCTTATCAACCAGTATCTGAAATATCCCGAAAACTCTGCCGGCAGCATCATGACAGCCGAGTTTGTGGATCTGAAAAAATACATGAGTGTACGCGAGGCGTTTGCCCGCATCCGCAAGATCGGCGAGGACAAGGAAACGATCTATGTCTGCTATGTCACGTCGGCCAAGCGCAAGCTTGAGGGTGTTGTTACGGTCAAGGATCTGCTGCTGTCGGATGATGACGTGATTCTTGAGGACATCATGGATACCAATGTCATCTACGCGACCACCGGTGATGACCAGGAAGAGGTCTCGGAGATGATCTCCAATTATGACCTGCTGGCCATACCGGTCGTAGATAAGGAAGGATGCCTCGTCGGTATTGTCACGGTCGACGATATCATCGACGTCATGGAGCAGGAGGCTACGGAAGACATCGAAAAGATGGCCGGTATCACGCCGTCCGATAAGCCGTACTCCCGCACAAGCGTCGTGGATATCTGGAAAAACCGTATCCCGTGGCTGATGTTTCTCATGCTCTCGGCGACCTTCACCGGCATGATCGTCACGCACTTTGAGGATGCTTTGGCGACGCAGGTTGCGCTTGCATCGTTCATGCCTATGCTCATGGGTACGGGCGGCAACTCCGGCAGCCAGTCGTCCACGGCGATCATCCGCAGCCTGTCGCTTGGTGATACGTCGACGTCGGACGCGCTGCGCGTGATCTGGAAAGAACTGCGTGTCGCGTTTTTGTGCGGTGTTTCACTCGCAGCGGCAAACTTCGTGAAAATGCTGCTGGTCGACCGGCTTCTGCTTGGCAACACCGCCGTTACGATGTCGGTCGCGGCGACGGTCTGCTGCACGATCGTGTTCGTGGTCATGTTTGCCAAAGCAGTCGGCAGCCTTCTGCCGATGATCGCCGAAAAGATCGGCGTTGACCCAGCTGTCATGGCAAGCCCGCTCATTTCGACGATTACGGACGCCGTGTCACTGCTGATTTATTTTTCCATCGCAAAAGTGTTCCTGCATATTTGATGTACGCTTCAAACGCCCTCCGGACTTCCGGAGGGCGTTTTGCCATCGAAAAGCACTTGCATAATGTGCAAAAAGTTATTATAATAAAGTGTCGTATTTTGCGTATGACCACTCTCACAAAACAGCGAGGTGCGCTATGAAATCGAGTTTCAAAAAGGCAGTAACGGCATTGCTTGCCGCCGCTCTGCTGGCTGCGGCGCCCTGCACGCCGGTGTTCGGTGCGCAGACGTATTACGTCAATGACGGCAGCAGCACGCTGACGATGGCGGATGCGTATGCCGTCGGTGCGTCCGGAGACGCGGCAAAGCTGCCGGAGCGCGGCGTCTATGCGGCCACGGCGAACGGCACACAGATGCTCGGCGGCACGGAATATGACGACGTGCAGCCGAACATTCCAAACGGAATCATCCGCGCGGGTCTGGCGTTTGGCTCGACGGCGCTGGATGCTGTGCATCTGCAGATCAAGACGGGCTCCGGCTTCGCCTTCGGATATTATGATGAGGAGGCCGGACGCGTTTTCCGCGTGGTTGGTTCAACGGCTGAGAGCTCCGTGGCTGTTGTCGCAGACACAAACGTTACAGTCGGAAGCAGCACCTTTGGTGCCTATCACATCGAGCTTGATGATACATATACAGATTTTGAGGCAGCCTGCGCGGCGGCTGCTGCCCACGGCGGGTATCCGGTGTTCTATAACGGAACGTACCGCGTCCGCATCGGCAGCTTTGAGACCGCGGATGCAGCCTCTGCATCATCGGCTGCCGCGAGCGGCAGCGTCGTTTCCGGCGGCTCGCGCGGCGTGCTGGTCGTAAAGGCTGGTACGGATCAGATCCTCTTCGGCTTCGACTGCGGCTCGACCAAATCGCTCACGCTTGCGCCCCAAAACAGCAGCGGTACCGCAATTACGCAGGTGGCTGAGTGTAAATACCGCAGCACAGATCGCTCATGCACGTACTATGGTGATTTCCAGTTTACCCGCTTCGATACGCAGCAGCCGCAGAAGCTCACACTGGTGAACTTCGTGGATCTGGAGTCGTACGTCAAGGGCGTTGTGCCGTACGAGATGAGCAGCGGCTGGCCGCTCGAGGCACTCAAAGCGCAGGCGGTCTGCGCGCGCACGTATGCCGCCTCGCATATGAACGGCGTACCGGCGTATGGCTTTGACATCACAGCGACGACGACCAGTCAGGTTTATTTGGGCACGATCGAAGCCAGTGCCAACAGTGACCGCGCCGTGGACGAGACGGCGGGAAAATTTGTCCGCTATCAGGGCAAACTGTGTGAGACGTTCTTCTTTGCTGCCGATGGCGGTGCGACCGAGAACTCCGAAAATGTCTGGGTTGCGGAAGTGCCGTATCTGCGTGGCGTGATTGACCCATATGAAAAAGATATTGATTTTTACTGTAAGAGTTGGGGAACATCTGTTTCCCGTGATGCAGTCGGTGACATCTCCGTCACTTATACACCAATCGGAAATGTCATGACCGTGACGGTCGGCGGCAAAACTTACAGCAAGGACAATGTGCGCACGTTTTTGACAAAGATCTGCGGCCTGCGCTATAACAGCCGCCACTTCACCGTGGAGTATGATGCAGCTTCGAATGTCTACAATGTCGTCGGCGGCGGCTACGGCCACAACTGTGGCATGAGTCAGTGGGGCGCCAAGGCCATGGCGGAGGTGCACGGAAAGACCTACGAAGAGATTATCAGTTTCTATTATACCGGAGCTTATGTAGCATGAAAAAATCGGATTTTTATTTTGATCTGCCGGAGGAACTCATTGCGCAGACGCCGCTCGAGCGCCGCGATGCCTCCCGGCTTCTGACGCTGGATAAAACGACCGGTGCGGTCGAGCACCACCACTTTTATGAGCTGCCGCAGTTTCTGCGCCCGAACGACTGCCTGATCCTCAATGATTCACGTGTTCTTCCGGCACGTCTGCTCGGGCACCGGAGCACCGGCGGCGCGGTCGAGGTGCTGCTGCTGCGCGACCTCGGCGACGGAAAATGGGAGTGCCTGACCCGGCCGGGGCGCAAGACTCAGCCCGGCACTGCGCTGTCGTTCGGTGACGGGGAACTGACTGCCACGGTCGTCGATGCGATCGCCGATGGCAACAAGATCGTGCAGTTTCACTATGAGGGCATTTTCCTCGAGGTGCTTGAGCGGCTGGGCAAAATGCCACTGCCGCCGTATATCAAGGCGGAGCTGCAGGATCAGGAGCGCTACCAGACGGTCTATTCCCGTGAGCTCGGCAGCGCAGCCGCACCGACGGCCGGTCTGCACTTTACGAAGGAGCTCCTGCAGCAGATCGCGGACATGGGCGTAAGGCTCGGCTATGTCACGCTGCACGTCGGTCTTGGTACGTTCCGTCCTGTCAAGGAGGATGAGATCGAAGATCATCCGATGCACTCGGAGTTTTGCATCATTCCGGAGGAAACGGCGCGTATCGTCAACGAGACGAAGGCGAGCGGCGGACGCGTCATCTGCGTCGGTACGACTTCCTGCCGCACGGTCGAGAGCTTTGCCGAGCCCGACGGAACACTGCGCGCACAGTCCGGCTGGACGGATATTTTCATCTACCCCGGTTATAAGTTCAAATGCTTGGATGCACTCGTCACGAATTTTCACCTCCCGGAGAGCACGCTCATCATGCTCGTCTCGGCGCTGGCCGGACGGGAGCATATCCTCAACGCATATAAAATTGCTGTCGAAAACCGTTATCGGTTTTTCTCATTTGGAGATGCGATGCTTATCGCGGATCTCTGATAGACCACAACGAGACTGCATACAAGACCGCCCTGCAGGCTTTGCAGGGCGGTCAAGCTTTTAAAATCACATATTTTGTGAACAAACATTGCGTGTTTCGTGAACGTTAGCACTCACCTCTTGACTGTGCTAAAAAGCGTGCTATGATGAACACGATCGATGAGGGAGGGAGCGTTGAGAGCCCTCCGGAGATCAGGCATTGTTGTACAAACGGTAACAGAGTTCGCCAACGCATGGAGTTTTTCCCCAGCGCCTACGAAAGGTATGAATGGAGGAATGACTTATGTTGCCGAGTGTTTTTGGTGAAAACCTGTTTGATGATTCGCTGTCCGATTTCTTCGGCTTCGGGCGTATGATGCCGCAAATCAGCAGTGAGCTGTACGGTAAGCATGCCAAGAACCTGATGAAGACCGATGTCCGCGAACTGGACGGCTCATATGAGCTGGACGTAGATCTGCCGGGCTTCAAGAAGGACGAAGTGACAGTCGATCTGCAGGATGGTTACCTGACGATCAGCGCTGCGAAGGCTCTGGACAAGGATGAGTCCGATCAGAAGGGCAAGTTCCTGCGTCAGGAGCGTTATGCCGGCTCGATGAGCCGTAGTTTCTATGTCGGTGACGACGTGGAAGCCGCGGACATCTCTGCGAAGTACGAGGATGGTATCCTGAAGATCAGCGTCCCGAAGGCTGCGCAGAAGGAGCTTCCGAAGCACACTACCATCGCGATCGAGTAACACAGCAATGCACCAGCGCCCCGGCTAATCGCCGGGGCGCGGCGCATTTTAAAGAGAGTCCGGATGAGCAAATCTGCCGGAAGCGCTTGACTTGATGCGGCAATCTGATAGAATAAGTGCGCAACTACAACAGAAAGGCAAGCAAGCTATGTATCAACTGATTTGCAAGGACGGTCATGCGCGCCGGGGCGAATTCACGACGCCGCACGGTACGGTTCAGACGCCGGTGTTTATGAATGTCGGCACGCAGGCGGCTATCAAGGGCGCGCTCTCGGCGGAGGATCTTGAGCGCATCGGCTGTCAGGTCGAGCTGTCCAACACGTACCATCTGCACGTGCGACCCGGAGATGAGCTGATCCGTGACCTCGGCGGTCTGCATAAATTCATGACGTGGGATAAACCGATCCTGACGGATAGCGGCGGATTTCAGATCTTTTCTCTGGCGCAGCTTCGTAAGATTACGGAGGAGGGTGTCGCCTTCAACTGCCATGTTGACGGGCGGCATATCTTCATGGGGCCTGAGGAGAGTATGCGCATTCAGGCGAACCTCGGTTCTGATATCGCGATGGCGTTTGACGAGTGCATCAAGATCCCTTCTCCCTATGACTATGTGAAAAATTCCTGCGACCGGACTTACCGCTGGCTGGAGCGGTGCAAGGCGGCGCTCGATGACTATACCGGCCGCGACGATGCGGTCAATCCCGGCCAGGTGCTCTTCGGCATCAATCAGGGTACGGTCTTTCATGATCTGCGTATTGAGCATATGAAAAAGATCGCAGAACTGGATCTGGCCGGCTATGCGATCGGCGGCCTTGCGGTGGGGGAGACGACGCAGGAGATGTACGACACCATCGCCGCCGTCGAGCCCTATATGCCGGCGGAAAAACCGCGCTACCTGATGGGCGTCGGAACGCCCGGCAACATCATCGAGGCGGTCGCGCGCGGCGTAGACTTCTTCGACTGCGTCATGCCGGCGCGCAACGGCCGCCATGGGCATCTGTTCACATGGTCCGGCGTGATCAATATCAAAAATGAGAAGTATCAGCGCGACGAGCAGCCGATCGACCCGCAGTGCGACTGCCCGGTCTGCCAACGGTTCTCGCGCGCCTATCTGCGCCACCTGTTCAAGGCTGACGAGATGCTGGCCATGCGCTTCGCCGTGATGCATAATTTGTATTTTTATAACACGCTCATGGCACGCATCCGCGCAGCAATCGAGGCCGGGGAATATGAGGCGTTCCGAAAAACTTACACAACTATGCTCGATACGCGCATTTAACGCTTGCATTTGTATAGCAAAGCGGATATAATATTTTCATCATTACACGGAGGTAAAACCATGGGAAACGGCGGATATTCATCCATTATCATGATCATTCTGATGCTTGTCATCTTCTATCTGTTCCTGATTCTTCCGGAGAACAAGAAGAAGAAAAAGCTCAATGAAATGCGCTCCAGTCTGAAGGTCGGCGACGATATCGTCACGATCGGCGGTATGATGGGCAAGGTCGTCCACGTCACGGACGACAGCGTGACCTTTGAGACCAGCGAGGATCAGGTTCGCATTCAGGTTGCCAAGTGGGCCATTTCCACGAACGCCCGCGCCGAGGCGCAGGCTGCCAAGGAAGCTCAGGATCGCAAGGCTGCCAAGCAGAAAGCAAAAGAAGCAAAAAAGGAAGAGCCGAAGCACGAGGAGCCGAAGGGCCCCGAGGTGTAAAGCAGCTTTCGGAATGATTCACCCCCTGCAGGAATATGCTGTGATGCATATGTTCTGCAGGGGGTGTTTTTTTGCATACGGAACAAAAATGGCTGCCGCTGCTCTCACGCGCGGCAGCTTGCGGCTTGACAGGAGTCGTGCTGACATTGATGCTGAGCTGGCTGGCGGCGTTTGCGGTGAACCGCGAGCTGCTGCCTGAGGTTGATACGCGGCTTATCGCGCTCATATGCTGCGCGATTGCGTGTCTGGTCACCGGGGCCTTCTCTCCGCAGCCGGAGGAGGGGAGGGCACTTGGCGGCGCGATGACTTGGGCTGTGTGGATGATCGGTTATCTGATTCTGAAAGTATCTGTCGGTGCGCCGCTTTTTTGCGCCGAAACCGCCGTCACACTCACGGTCGCACTTGCGGCGTCGATTATCGGTTCGTGCATTTTTCATAAAAAGTTACGAAATAGAACAAAGAAGAAAAAACGGAAACAGAGTAGAAAATACAGAAAGTAATCACCACGAAAGTTTACATAACGTATGTGTGATTACCTATATATAGCGTTTGTGTCCGTGTGATTACCGAAATATAGGCGTGAGGACTTGAAAAAACAGGCTGCTTCAGAACTCGGAGTTACGGAGTTTACATAATACTGTTAACATAATTTCTTGTCATAATAAACAAAAATGAACAAAGTTTGACGAAATGCTTGATAACAGTTTCGATTTGTATTATATTATGTCTACACCGCATTATGTAAATTGTCATGTTATGAATGCGCGTTCATAGACTGTCCGTGGTGATGGGCAATGAATGTGCGACAGAGATATAAGAAACTGCGTGTGCGCCGGAAAGCGGCTCTGCCGCGCTTTCCGCTGCCGCCGCTGCTTGCTGCAGGCATGGCGGCGGGCTACGTGATCGGCTGCTGCTGCGGTGCGAACGCCGAGCTGCCGGATTCTTCAGAACCGGTGCTTTCGTTTTTACAAAGCGGCACGGGTGGCGCATTGTATGGCGGCTTGCTGCCGGAATTATGCATCTCGTGCGCTTATGGCTTTGCATTTTTGCTGCTGTCGACGTCTTATCTTGGCTTTTTGCTGATCCCCGTCGTTTTCGGTGTTAAAGGTTTTCTGTCCGCCTGTACGGCGGCTGCTTTTTTGCGCTCCGGCTGCACACACGCGTTTGCGCTGTCGTGTGTTGCGGTTGGTTTGCCAGGCGTGTTTCTCGTGCCGGCGCTGTTTTTGCTCGGCGTGCTCTGCGCGCAGATGTCTGTGCGTCTGATGGAGCAGCGGCGTGGCCTGCCGTCTCCTGCTGCGACGGAGCGTTGTTCCCGGGAACTGGCGTTGGTGTTCTGCCTGCTGCTTGCGGCTGCGGCCACAGCGAGCTATGCCGTGCCGTTTTTCACAAAGCTTATTCTGTGACCGATGGTCACTCTGGATGAAATCTGATTGGAAAGGGGGAAGTCGTCGTGCGTGATTCCGACGGAATGGAAATATTTGAATCCTACCTGCGTGATGTCAAGCGCTCATCGCAAAATACGATTTCCTCATACCTGCGGGATGTACGGCAGCTGAGTGAATACCTGCACGCCCATACGGATGCCGACCTCGGCTCTGCGGAAGAAGAGGAGCTGTGCGATTACATCGATTGGATGCGCAGCAACGGCAAGTCGGTTGCCACGGTTTCCCGGGCAATCGCGTCGCTGAAAAACTTCTACGGCTTCCTGCTCAATAATCATTATGTGCAGCACAATCCGACCGGAAAGCTCGTGCCGGACAAGGCCAAGCAGAAGCTGCCGCAGATCCTCACGAGCAAGGAAGTGGAGCTCCTGCTCGCGCAGCCGGAGTGTACGGATGCCAAGGGCTACCGTGACCGCGCAATGCTCGAGCTGCTTTACGCGACCGGTATCCGCGTGAGCGAGCTGATCTCCCTGAACATCACGGACGTCAATCTGTCTGCCGGTGTGATCCGCTGCCACGGACGCGACAAGACGCGCATGATCCCCATGTATCCGGCGGCTGTTCGCGCGCTCACAGAATACATTAATTTCATCCGTCCGCAGATGATCGCAGCTCCGGATGAACAGGCACTGTTCGTCAACGTCGGTGGTGAACGGATGTCACGTCAGGGCTTCTGGAAGCTCATCAAGAACTACCAGACGAAGGCCGGCATCGAAAAGGCAATCACACCGCATACGCTGCGCCATTCGTTCGCGGCACATCTGCTGGAAAACGGTGCGGATATCCATGCCATTCAGGAAATGCTCGGTCATGCGGACATCTCCTCGACGCAGATCTATTCTCACCTCGTCAGCAAACAGCTCAAGGATGTCTATAACAAGGCGCACCCGCGTGCATAATCCATTGTGTTTTCAGCGCTCCGAAGAAATTCGGGGCGCTATTTCTTTTGAGCGGTTGCTTACGTGGCGAAATTATGCTATATTTATTTAATTGGAGTGATACATATGCGAATCTTAGGCGTTGACCCGGGGATCGCTACGGTCGGCTTCGCGGTTTTGGATGCGGACAAGCGCAGTCAGCGGCTGCTGACCTGTGGTGTGATTACGACACCGGCCAAAACGCAGCTCTCGAGCAGACTTGATCAGATCTACCGTGACCTGAACGAACTCATTGCGCAGTTTCATCCGGAAGCGATGGCGGTGGAGGAGCTGTTTTTCAACACCAATATCACGACCGGCATCGCCGTCGCCCACGGGCGCGGCATCATTCTGCTCTCGGGCTATCAGGCAGGGCTGCAGATCTATGAATATACGCCGCTGCAGGTCAAGCAGGCAGTCGTCGGTTACGGCCGCGCGGATAAAAAGCAGGTCATGGACATGGTGCGCCGCATCCTGTCCCTGCAAGCAGTCCCGAAGCCGGACGATGCTGCGGATGCCGTTGCCATCGCGCTGTGCCACGCACGCAGCGCCACATCATTGATCCATCAACAGGAGAGGTTTGACCCATGTTCTACCACATAAACGGAGTTGTTACCGATATCGAACCGAATCTGGCCGTGCTCGAGTGCGGCGGCGTCGGCTATGCGCTCAACGTGAGCCTGAACACGCTCGCAAGCGTCAAGATCGGTGAACGCGCCAAGCTGTATATATATGAATGTATCCGCGAGGATGCGCATGATCTCTACGGCTTTGGCTCCAAGAGTGAGAAGCACTGCTTTGAGCTTCTGCTCGGCATCTCCGGTGTCGGGCCGAAGGCGGCGCTGTCGATCCTCTCGTCCAACACGCCGGACGGTCTGGCGCTGGCAGTGCTCAACAGCGATGAAAAAGCGCTCACGAGCGCGCCCGGCATCGGCAAGCGCATTGCGCAGCGTATCCTGCTTGAGCTCAAGGACAAAATGGCCAAGGAGAGCGCGAGTGTTGATTTTTCCGACCTCACGCCGGCCGTGCCTGCATCCGATGCGGCTTCGGCCGCGCGCAGTGATGCGATCGCCGGTCTGACTGTGCTTGGCTACAGTATGCCGGAGATCAATGCGGCGCTGCGCAAGCTGCCGTCCATTGAGGGTATGAGCGCAGATCAGATCATCAAGGCTGCACTGCGTGCCATGATGCAGCAGTAAGCAGGGAGGAAGCATATGAGCATCAATTTTTCTGAAGACGCCCAGCAGGAAGCTGTCACATCTTCCCGCGTCCTGCCGGAGGACTCCGGCGAGGGCTCACTGCGTCCGCGCCTGCTGCGCGATTATACCGGTCAGGAAAAGGCGAAGGAGAATCTCCAGGTCTGCATCGACGCTGCGCGTCTGCGCGGCGAGCCGCTCGACCACGTGCTGCTCTACGGCCCTCCGGGTCTGGGCAAGACGACGATGGCTGCTGTCATCGCAAACGAGATGGGCGTAAATATGCGCATCACCTCCGGCCCTGCGATTGAGAAAGCGGGAGACCTTGCAGCATTGCTGACGAATTTGCAGGAAAACGACATTCTGTTCGTCGATGAGATCCATCGTCTCAACCGCGCGGTCGAGGAGATTCTTTACCCGGCCATGGAGGACTACGCCATTGATATCATCATCGGCAAAGGTCCGTCGGCCAACTCGATCCGGCTGGATCTGCCGCATTTCACGCTCATCGGCGCGACCACGCGCGCCGGTCAGCTGACAGCGCCGCTGCGTGACCGCTTTGGTGTCAACCTCCGGCTGGAGCTGTATAGCCCCGCAGAATTGCAAAAAATTGTTGAGCGCAGCGCCGGTATCCTGAATGTGGAGATCAACAGCGCCGGCGCCTATGAGATCGCCTCACGCTCGCGCGGCACGCCGCGTATCGCAAACCGCCTGCTCAAGCGTGTGCGCGACTATGCGCAGGTGCGCGCAGACGGCGTGATCACGAAAGAGGTGGCAAACGATGCGCTTCTGCGTCTGGAAGTGGACGCCATGGGCCTCGACGCGACCGACCGGCGGATGCTGCGCAGCATCATCGAGTTTTATCACGGCGGACCGGTCGGACTTGAGACGCTCGCTGCGACGATTGGTGAGGAAGCCGTCACGCTCGAGGACGTGTATGAGCCGTATCTGCTGCAGCAGGGCTTTTTGACGCGCACACCGCGCGGGCGCTGCGTCACGCGCCGTGCCTATGAGCATCTTGGACTGGAATATATCGGCCAGCAGGAAATAGAGCTCTGAAAAAACGCAGAATGTTGCCGCAAACGTGCATTTTGTACAAAAGTCTATTGACTTTTCAGGGATTTTAGTTATAATTTGTTTTGTGGTATTGGAGCTTGAAAGATGATGGATATTTCCCAACTGTCAGATGCAGAGCTGCTGTCCCTGGTAGCTGCCGGAGATGCTGCCGCGGAAGAAGCGCTTGCCGAGCGCTACAGCCGTCTGGTGCGTATCTGTGCGCGTCCGCTTTTTCTAGCAGGCGGCGACAGCGAGGATCTTATTCAGGAGGGAATGCTCGGTCTGCTCTCGGCGATCCGGCAGTATGACCCAGCGTCCAACGTCCCGTTCAAAGCATATGCGGAGGTTTGTATCAGCAACCGCATCTACAGTGCCATCAAGTCCGCTTCAAGGCAGAAGCATTCTCCGCTCAACAGCGGCATTTCCCTAGACAGCATCCTCTCAGAAGAATCACAGACCCAGGCGTCCACCTATCCGGGAGCAAATTGTCGTGTTACTGAGGAGCAGGTTCTGGCCAGAGAGAGTGAACAAGAGCTTTTATCCGCTTTTACCCGGTATTTGTCCGCGTTTGAGGCGCGGGTGCTTCGGCTGTATTTGTCCGGCCTGTCGTATGCAGAGATGGCGGCCGAGACGAACAAGCCCGAAAAATCCATCGACAATGCCGTACAGCGGATCCGCCGCAAACTGGCGCGGCTCCCCAATTTCAGCGACTTCAGCAAGAGCTGAGCGCAATATAGCCGATAGGCAAGTTTTTCAAAAGAGAGGATTTATCATGTTCGAAGACAAAACGTTGAAGTGCAAAGAGTGCGGCGCGGATTTCATTTTCACCGCAGGTGAGCAGGAGTTTTACGCGGAGAAGGGTTTCCAGAATGAGCCCCAGCGCTGCAAAGCCTGCCGCGACGCTCGTAAGAATGCTGCCCGCGGTCCCCGCGAGTTCTTCACGGCTACCTGCGCTGCCTGCGGCGGCGAGGCCAGAGTTCCGTTTGAGCCGAAGTCTGACCGTCCTGTCTACTGCAGCGAGTGCTTCGCGAAGATGAGAGAGCAGCACTAATCAGCAGATAAACTGGTTAAAATGATTGGGGCGCTTTGTGCGACCCAATCATTTTCTCACAAGCAATTTACCGGAGGTAAAGAATTATGTTTGAAATTTCCAGAGATACGATGATTTCGGAGATCCTGACCAATGCTCCGGAAGCGATGCCCGTGTTCCAGAACATCGGCATGCACTGCCTCGGCTGCGCTATGGCCAGCGGCGAGACGCTTGAGCAGGCCTGCCTCGCGCATGACGTCGATCCCGACGCCTTCCTCGAGCAGCTGCGCACCTATCTGGAGAGCCTGTAAGGATACAGACAAGGACCAAAAGCCGGCATCACGCCGGCTTTTGGTGTTTCTATGGAGAAGCTTTATGGACCACATTCGCCTGTCACCGCGGCTTCAGATGGTCGCGGACTTTGTGCCGCCGTGCACCTGTGTCGCGGATATCGGCACGGATCACGGATATCTGCCGGTCTGGCTGCTGCAAAATGGCATTGCCGAAACAGCGATTGCGGCGGACATTCACGCAGGACCGCTCGCAAATGCGCGCCAGTCTGCCCACGCTTACGACCTGACCGAACGCTTTCGCTTCGTGCTGGCTGACGGTCTGCAGTTTCCGGACGCCAAAGATGCGGACGTCATCACCGTCGCCGGCATGGGCGGGGAGACGATCTGCGCAATCATGGCGGCAGCACCGTGGCTGCAGGAGGGACGCCGGCTCATTTTGCAGCCGCAGAGCAAAGTCGCGGAGCTTACCGACTGGCTATGGCGCAGCGGCTTCACGATCGAGGATGCCGCGCTTTGCCGTGACAGTGGCAAGCGCTATCTTGCGCTGCGTGTGCTTGGTCGGTCGAGCGAGCAGCCGTGCACGGTGGAGCAGCTGCTGCTCCGCCGCGCAGATCCGCTGCTGCCCGAATATCTGACCGACGAGATCCGGCGGCAGACGCGCGCTCGCGCAGGTATGGCGCACGCAAAGCATACGCCGGAAGCGGCGCTTGCAGCGCTTGATGCGCGGCTAAACGAACTGCAGACCTGTCTGAAGGAGGTAAAGTCATGGCAACCGTAAACGATATCTATGCTTTTCTCAATGACCTCGCGCCGGTGCGGTATCAGATGGACTTTGATAACGCCGGTTTTCTGGTCGGTGACGGCAGCGCTGCGGTCGAGCATGTGCTGCTGGCGCTGGATATCACGGACGACGTGATCGCGGAGGCGACTGCACTGCGCGCACAGCTCATCGTTTCGCACCACCCGCTCATCTTCACACCACTGCGCCGCGCGACGGCGGACGATCTCACCGGCCGCAAAGTGCTTGCGCTCGCGCGCAACGGCATCGCAGCCGTCTGTATGCATACGAATCTGGATATTGCTGACGGCGGCGTCAATGACGCGCTCATGGTAGCGCTGGGCGCTGAGGTCACGGGCGGCCTCGAGCCATCCGGAACAGACGACGATGGCAGCGCGCTGACCTGCGGCCGCGTCGGCCGGCTGCCGGAATCTATGGCGCTGTCGGATTTTCTGCCCTATGTCGCTGACCGGCTGCGCGCCAATGGTCTGCGCTATGTCGACGGCGGACGCCCGGTGCAAAAGCTTGCGGTCTGCGGCGGCTCCGGCGGCAGCATGCTGGAGCTTGCGGCGCAAAAGGGCTGCGACACGTTCGTAACGGCGGACGTGAAGTACGACCGGTTTCTCGCGGCGAAGGAGCTCGGCGTCAATCTGATCGACGCCGACCATTTCTGCACCGAAAACGTGATCATCCCGGTCCTCTATGAAAAGCTGCGGGCGCAGTTTCCGGTGCTTACTTTCGCTGTCAGCCGCGTACATGCGCAGACCGCGCAGACATATTGTCCGTAATCCATGCCGCCGGCACTGCTCCGGCGGCATATTCTCGTCCACGGGCTCATACAGTTTTGTAAGACTGATGAGGAGAGGACGACAGAATGGACACTTCTTCAATTTACGCAGACATTGCCGCCCGTACCGGCGGGAATATTTACATCGGCGTTGTCGGCCCGGTACGCACCGGGAAGTCGACCTTTATCAAACGGTTCATGGAGACGCTTGTGCTGCCGAACATCACCGATGACTATGTGCGCGAGCGCGCACGCGATGAGCTGCCGCAGAGTGGCTCCGGCCGGACGATCATGACTGCGGAGCCGAAGTTTGTCCCGGAGGATGCTGTCGCCATCGAACTGGACGCCTCCGTGCGCGCCTCTGTGCGTCTGATCGACAGCGTCGGCTACATGATCCCCGGAGTCAACGGTCAGTATGAAGATGGGGAAGAGCGCCTCGTCACGACCCCGTGGTACGATCACGAGGTTCCCATGCGCGTTGCGGCGGAGGAGGGGACACGGAAGGTGATCCGTGACCACTCGACGATCGGCATCGTTGTCACGACCGACGGCAGCGTGACCGAGCTTGCGCGGGAGGATTATGCACCGGCGGAGGCGCGTGTTGTCGCAGAACTTCGTGATATCGGAAAACCGTTTCTTGTCCTGCTCAACACGGCAGACCCTGCGGGAGAACGTGCGCAATCGCTGGCTGCCGACCTGAGCGCGCAGTATGACGCCGCCTGTCTGCCGGTCAACTGTCAGACGCTGACAGAGCAGGACGTTCTGGAGATCCTGCGCACGGTTCTGTATGAATTCCCTGTCGCGGAAGCCTGTTTTCGTATGCCGGAGTGGATGGATGTCCTGCCGCCGGACAATGCGGTCAAGCAGCAGCTTTATGCGCGGCTGCGTGAGCAGATGCCGTCGCTGCGCTGCCTGCGCCAGGCGCGCCGCACGGCGCAAGCGCTCTCGGAAGACCCGTTGCTGGAGTCGGCAGATGTGGAGCGCATCGGCGTGGACACCGGTTCGGTCTGCTACGTGCTCGCGTTTCCACGCGCGCTCTACTATGATGTGATCAGTGAGCAGGCGGGCGTTGCGCTGCACAGCGACGGAGAGCTTATCTCCTTCCTCGCGGACATGGGGCGCATTCAGGCCGACTATCAGCATATCCGCAGCGCACTCAACGACGTGCGCACGAAAGGCTACGGTGTCGTTGCGCCCGCCCCCGGTGACTTGCAGCTCGCAGAGCCGGAGATCGTGCGCAAAGGCGGCCGATACGGCGTCCGGCTCAAAGCCAGCGCAAAGGCCATCCATATGTTCCAGACGAACATCGAGACGGAGATCTCGCCGGAGATCGGCGGAGAAAACGCCTCGAGCGAGATCCTCGGCTTCCTGCTGCAAGGGTTTGACGGCGATGTCGAGCAGCTTTGGCAGTCCAATATTTTCGGCAAGCCGATCTACACGATCGCGCAGGAGGGCGTGCAGGAAAAGCTCAGCTGCCTGCCGACAAAAGCAGTCGGAAAGCTCCAGGAAACTTTGCAGCGTGTGGTCAATGAGGGCAGCGGAACGCTGATCTGCATCATTTTGTGACAGGAGCTCTGTCTGGTGTCCGGGAACCGGCTTGCAGACGCTTCTTTTGAGAAAAGCAAATCGTTATAACAGGCATCCGGCAAAGCGCCGGATGCCTGTTTATGTTGTTCCTGTTCTTGATTTCAGGATTTGTGTCTTGAAATCAAGAATCATGATTATTCTTGAATCTGTGCTGATGCAATGGTAAACTGTGGTCATGGAAGTCCCTCAAGTTTGTGTATGACGATGGCAACCAGCCGTTCGCCATGATCTATAACGACGGCTCGACCTCAAGGCATTTAGGTTTGATAAGACAGGAGAAATCGCACCGCGAGCAGTGCAGAAGTATTTAGAAAATAAGAAGATTGTAATTGCTATAGAAAAAGGGTTAATTATTTTAGGGTACTAACTATGAGAAGTGAAGTAGATTTAATCCATAGAATATGTGATTTTTGCAAGCAAATAGATTTAACATATCAAAGTTTTCAAAAAAGCTATATGGAGATTACACTCGTGGAGCATATTTCACGATTGGAGCTCCGTGCTTTGCGGGAGCCCGCGCGAGATTTATGCCTGTGCATTTTGAAATTTTTAGAATTTGAGCACAAAAGCGGAAACGCATTCGCCGCCATGAGAGCCAAAGGAGGCAGTCTTCATTTTTACTATTACTGTGATTGCCAGAAAAAGCCTTCTGGAACGATTGCTGTGACCAATAGAAAAAGTGTTCTTTCAAAAATTAAATGGCTTTACAGAAGAAAAATGCACTGGTTATGCTCGAGTAGTATTGTGAACCTGTTCTGGTCATTCTCACAGCTTTTGCATTATCACGTGCTAACAGATGAAGCTGGGAACGAGTTGCTTTGCTTATATGATGACCACAGAAAAACTATTCCGCTTTCTGTAAAAGACAAAACAGCTTATGAGGCCGTGAACAATCACGTGCATTTACTGGACGATATTTCAGATGAAGAGTTTTCTAAATTGGCTGTAGACGCGCCTATTCTTTGCAGGCTCATCTATAATAATATCAAGGCGCAGTATCCGCAAAAGAAGCTTGCAGTCTACGTTACAGTAAGCCGTTGTGATTCCTTTACGATTCGATTCCATCAGGTCTGGCCTGGGGAACCTCTGTACTATAATCCGGAAGATTTTTCTTCTGGAGATGAGCGAGTTTTTTCTGTCGTTGACTAACTTCATAACAAAACGCGGGCGGTGCATCAGCACCGCCCGCAGGGAAATGGATAAGCGGTCACTATGATGCGTACAACCGTCAGCACACAACCACAGATCATCATCGTTGTCTGCTGTATCACGCTGCGCCGCAGCGCCTACGGCGCGTGGGGCAACTATTCCGTGCATGGTGCTGACGGCAAAAAGACTACGGATGCCACCTTCATTGGGCACATCAGTCCCCTGCGTTACCGCGGCTATTACTACGACCGCGAAACGCGCCTTTACTACCTCCAGAGCCGGTACTATGACTTTGCAAACTGCCGGTTCATTAATGCGGATGGGCAGTTATCAGTTGTGGATTTTTCGGCTGTCAATTTGTTTGCTTACTGTGGTAATAATCCTGTCAACTACATTGACCCATCTGGGCACGTTTTTATGCTGATAACAGCTGCAATTGGTGCCGTAGTAGGCGGTGTTATAGGCGGAATTACAGCATTGCAAAGGCTGTGAAATTACATATGGTGTTGTTTCGCAAAATGGATATATTCAGTTTTTACCATAGGGGAGATGCAAATGGGCCATTCTTTTGTTATGAGTACTAGGTTTAATAAATGTGATGCATCGGATTTTGGATTATTACCTCTAGCCGAAGATATGGCGTTAAGCCCCAATGATGGTTCAATTTGGGCGAAAACTGAATTGTATAATTTCGGTTGGGGAGATGAAAACGGATACTATAGGTATCCTATGCCATCTTTTGAGAAACTCTTTCATTTGGTTCTTAACAGTGCGGATGAAGAAGATATATATGGCGCGGCATCGGTTATTCTAAAGAGATATCCTGATGAACTTTTAAAACAATGTGAAGCTATCGCGGAAAATCGTGGCAGATCGGATGATTTTGGAAAATTGGTAAAAGTTTTTCGATTGGATTCACCAGTTAACAGAAGTCCGGTTCTTCGAAAGACATATGCGCAAATTCAGCAAGATTCAAGACGATGGCGGGAAATTGCTTATTTAGCCAAAGGGGTAAAATGTAAGTCGTGTCGATTGAAAAGCAGTACGTAAGCTTCAACTGCGACTTCACGGACTGGCAGTATGCGTCGGGCGTCATCATCCCGAAGCAGCGTGGCCTGATGATCAAAGACATCACGGTCTACTGCGCCTATGACTACAACGCCAACGATGCGTACTTCACGAACATCAGCCTCGTGCAGGAACCGGCGGAGACCTACAGCTATGACAGCAAGGGCAACCCCATCGCGGCAACGGACGGCAGCGCCAAGACGGCCAGCGAGTTCTTCGCCGACTCCCAGCGCCTCAAGAGCTACACCACGCCCGGCGGCGCAAAGCACCGCCCGCAGGAAAATGGACAAGTGGTCACTATGATGCGTACAACCGTCAGCACACAACCACAGATCATCATCGTTGTCTGCTGCATTACGCTGCGGCTTTATATATATCGGCAGACGGTACGGTAGATTTTTTCTCAAACCGGCAAAAATGACGTAGATTCGTGCTGGTGTTTTGTGTAAGATTCGCGTTGTTTTCTTCACAATGTTGTGGTAAACTACGGACATGAATTTATGAAAACGAGGGATGTCTATGAAGCCACTGTCCAAAATTGCCGCAGGAGTGAGCCCGTCCGCAACGCTGGCTGTCAGCGCACTGGCGAAGAAGATGAAAGCAGAAGGGAAGGACGTTATCGGCTTTGGCGCCGGTGAGCCCGATTTTGCCACACCCGACCGCATCAGCTATGCGGGTGTGCGCGCGATCTGCGACGGAAAAACGAGATATACGCCCGCAGCCGGTATGATCGAGTTGCGTCAGGCGATTTGCGACCGCGTGAAGGCGGATTACGGTCTGGAGTATGAGCCGACGCAGGCGGTCGTCGCCAGCGGTGCAAAGCACATGGTCTATATCGCGCTGGCTGCGCTGGTTGACCCGGGCGATGAGGTGATCGTGCCGTCCCCGTACTGGGTCAGCTACTATGAAATGGTACGTCTGTTTGGCGGCGTACCGGTCGTTGTTGACGTCAGCGAGGAGCAGGGTTTCCAGCTCGCGCCGGAGCAGCTCGAGGCGGCCATCACGGACAAGACCAAGGCCATCATCCTCAATAACCCCTCGAATCCGACCGGTGCTGTCTATTCGAAAGAAGCGCTCAAGGCAGTCGCGGACGTCTGCGTCAAGCACGATCTGTACATCATCTCGGACGAGATTTACGATAAGCTCATCTATGACGGTGCTGCATTCACAAGCGTTCCGGCGCTTGGCAAGGAGATCAAGGAGCACACCATCCTCATCAACGGCGTTTCCAAGACCTATGCCATGACCGGCTGGCGCATCGGCTATGCGTTGTGTGCAGCGCCGATCGCAAAGGCTATGGCCAATTATCTCAGCCACTCGACCGGCGCACCGGGCACAATGTGTCAGTGCGCGGCCATTGAGGCGCTCTCCGGCCCGCAGGATGAGGTGGAGCAGATGCGGCAGGTGTTCGAGCAGCGCCGCGATCTGATCGTCAGCCGCATCAATGCGATGCCCTACGTGAGCTGCCTGAAGCCGAGCGGCGCGTTCTATGTCATGGTGAATCTCGAGAAGGCCATCGGTAAGCAGATCGACGGCCAGACCATCCGCAACGGCGACGATTTTGCAAAGCTTCTGCTGGAGAAGTCGCTGGTCGCGGTCGTGCCCGGCATCGGCTTCGGCGCGCCGAACTTCATGCGCCTGAGCTATGCGATCTCGACCGAGAACATCGTGACCGGTATGGACCGTCTGGAGGCATTTTTGAACCGGCTTCAGTAAAACCGATTTTTGAGACGCACGGGTCACCGCGCGTCTCTTTCCTTATGCGCGGTTGACGCAAAGGTCGCAAAATGGTATTCTGAGAGCGTGTCATAAGCGCCCGTCCTCGCTGCATATTCTGTCAGGAGGGGGGAGCGCCGTGACGAGATTGCTGTATCATCGGCTACTGGTCATACTGCTGGCCGCAATTGTGGTGTTTGGCGGCTGGTTTGCAGCTGACTGGCAGCTCCGACAGGCAGAAGCAGCCGCAAACTGGCACGAGCAAACACAGGTTTTGATCCTTGACGCCGGTCACGGCGGAGACGACGGTGGGGCAGTGGCACCGGACGGGACGGTAGAGGCGGACATCAATCTGGAGATCGCGCTGCGTGCACGCGCCATCGCAGAGCTAACGGGCGTCAGGGTCGTCATGACGCGTGAGAGCGCGCAGATCGCATACCCGGATGACGCAGCCACGGTCGCGCAGCGGAAAAAAGCCGACCAGCACCGACGCGCCGAGTTGGTGCGTGAGATGGACAACGCAGTGCTTATCAGCATCCATCAGAACTGCTATCCGGACAGGAAACCGTCCGGTGCGCAGGTGCTGTACGCGGCGAGCACCGGAAGCGATACGCTCGGGATACAAATGCATGACAATCTGGTCACATATCTTGACCCGCAAAACCGGCGCGTTGCGGCGCCGATCTCGGAGAAAATTTATCTCATGCACGCAGTGCAGTGCCCGGCTGTCTTGGTCGAGTGCGGCTTTCTGTCCAACGCTTCGGAATGTGCAAAGCTCAAGGACGCTGATTATCAGGCGAAGCTTGCGACCGTTATTATCGCGTCTTACTTACAATACCGGCAGTCTCTGCCGCAAACAGGAATGATCACATGAAAGCAAAATCAAGTGCGAAAACCGTCTTTTATTGCTCGGAATGCGGCAATGAGACGGCAAAATGGATGGGGCAGTGCCCGGCGTGCGGCGCGTGGAACACCCTCGTGGAAGCACCGAAAGAGCCCAAGGCGGCGCTCGGCACACGCGCCAAGCGCATCGCGCAGCCCAAGTTGATCTCGGAACTGGATGCCGAGGAGGAACTGCGGTTTTCTACAGGCATCGGTGAATTTGACCGCGTGCTCGGCGGCGGTGCTGTGCGCGGGTCACTGGTTCTGGTCGGCGGCGCGCCCGGCATTGGCAAATCCACGCTGCTGCTGCAGCTCTGCGGCCGTATCAGCGAGCGCGAGACGATCCTCTATGTCTCCGGTGAGGAGAGCCAGCGTCAGCTGAAAATGCGCGCACAGCGCCTTGGCGTCGACCATGGCAGCATCTATGTGCTGGCTGAGACCGACTTGAACACGGTTTTGGCCACGATCGACGATCTGCAGCCGACAGTTCTGATCGTTGACTCCATTCAGACCATGTACGACGCGGAAACGGCATCCACGCCCGGCAGCATCAGCCAGGTGCGCGAGTGTACGATGCGCATCATGCGTTCGGCCAAGGACAGCGGCTACACGGCGTTTGTGGTCGGCCACATCAACAAGGAGGGCAGCATCGCAGGACCGAAGGTGCTTGAGCACATGGTCGACTGCGTGCTGTATTTTGAGGGTGACCAGAGCACGGCATATCGCATCCTGCGTGCGGCCAAAAACAGATTCGGGTCAACAAACGAGATCGGTGTCTTTGAAATGGAAGATTTCGGACTTCGCGAGGTGACAAATCCGTCTGAAATGTTACTATCCGGGCGGCCGAGCAATACACCGGGCACGTGCGTTGTCGGCGTCATGGAGGGCTCGCGCACGGTGCTTGCAGAGGTGCAGGCGCTGATCACGCCGTCTGGCTACAGCGGCGCGCGGCGCAACGCTAATGGCATCGACTACAACCGTGCGATGCTGCTGCTGGCTGTGCTGGAAAAGCGTGCGGGATTTTCGCTGTCGAGCTGCGATGCATACATCAACGTCGTCGGCGGCCTGCGTTTGGACGAGCCGGCAACGGATCTGGCAGTGATCCTTGCGATCGCGTCGAGTTATAAGGATCTGCCGGTTGGCAGTGATCTGGCAGCAGTTGGCGAAGTCGGTCTGTCCGGAGAGATCCGCTCGGTGAGTCATTTGAATCAGCGCCTGTCGGAGATCGCGCGGCTGGGATTCCGGCGCTGCATCATTCCGGCGCACGTGCGCGACGATGTGCAGAAGCAAAACGGTTTGGAGACGATCCCGGTCAAGAACATCCGCGAGGCGCTCAGGGCTGTATTCGGCGCGTAAAGCGGCGAAATCGCTAAATGAATATATGGAGCAATCGGACTGTCAAAAACCGCCGGAAGGCCTGAAACGGGCTTTTCGGCGTTTTTCCCCTCCTCTAAATTCGGCAAAATTTTTATTTTGCCGAATTATTTGTGGATTTTGTCAATAGACACTGCCCCGCACTTTTGGTATGCTCATATCAGAAATCGAGGTGGCAGATATGGACTATACGGATGCGCCGCAGGTGCTGCGCGACTTTTTGACTTATCATGAAACGATCTGCGGTCATTCTAAGGCAACCGTCGATCAGTATTATCTCGATCTGCGGATGTTCCTGCGGTTTCTGAAGCTGGAACGTGGGCTCGTGCCGCGTGCTGCGAAGCTGGACGAGATTCCGATCTATGATATTGATGTGGCATTTCTGCGCGCTGTGACACTTACCGAAGTTTATAATTATCTAGCTTATCTGTCGCGCGACCGCATCAAGCAGCCCAACGCACACGAACCGGAATATGGTCTGAGCGCAAACTCCCGTGCACGCAAGATCGCTGCGATCCGCAGCTTCTTCAAATACCTGACGATGAAGGCAAAGCTGCTGGAGGAAAACCCCGTGCAGGATCTCGACTCCCCCAAGATTCCCAAGACGCTCCCCCACTATCTCACACTGGACGAGAGCAAACGGCTTCTGTCCGCGGTGGACGGGAAAAATAAGGAGCGAGATTATTGTATCTTATGTATTTTTCTCAACTGCGGGCTGCGTATTTCGGAACTTGTCGGTCTGAATCTGCAAGACGATCACGGTGACAGTCTGCGCATCCTCGGCAAAGGCAGTAAGGAGCGCGTGGTCTATCTCAATGATGCCTGCCGCGAGGCGCTCGACCGCTATCTGGCGGTCCGTAAAGAGATTGCGCCGCCGCGCACGACAGCGATGTTCCTCTCCAACCGGCGCACACGCATCAGCTGTGACTCCGTACAGGTCATGGTCAAGAAAAACCTGACGCGCGCGGGCCTGGACGCCAGTCAGTATTCCACGCATAAACTGCGGCACACAGCGGCAACACTCATGCTGCAAAACGGCGTTGACGTGCGCACGCTGCAGGAGGTGCTCGGGCATGAACATCTGAACACGACACAGATCTATACCCATGTGGATAACGATCAGCTGCGCACAGCGGCTGCGGCAAATCCGCTGGGAGAATTCTCGCCGGACGAGAATTGGGCAGAAAAAATCTCCGATCCCTGAGCGTGGGATCGGAGATTTTGTGTTTTATTCTGACTTGATCTTCGGCAAATAGTCGCGAACACGGTGGTGCTGCTTGTCAAAACCGAATGCACGGATCGCCATCAGCAGTGTACCGAGCACGGCCGCGCCGTCCAAAACGGCGGCAAACCAGAGCGTACAGTAGCCAAGCTCCGCCAACACCAGCAGCAGTACCTTCACTGCAGCGCCAATCACCAGATGCTCGCGGCAAATACCCTCGACCCAACCGGCAGTCTCGATCGCTTCCGGCAGCAGGTACGGGTCTTGGCTCGTGAGCAGGACATCGGCATCAAACCGCTCCTCGCTTTCCTCCGGAATAACACAGACGTCGAGGTCGGCGCCCGAATGTTCCGGATGCGCCGTACAGCGACGGTCATAGTAAAGCAGCAGTTCCCCGTCATCCAGCTTTTCCACCTGCTGCGTAAGAAACCGCTCTTTTTCTTCACTGCTGCATTTGCAGTGGAGATGATCCGCCTGAAGCTCCTTCGCGTTTTCGGATATGGAGTCATTGCTGGCATTGCTGAAGAGTGTGATGGTGTGCACGCCGAGCGCGCGCAGCTCCTTGAGCGCAGGCTTGACATCCGACTGCACGACTTCCTGCAGCAGGATCTTGCCGGCATATTGTTCTCCAACGGATACATAGACCACATATCCGTCCGAGAGGTCTGCATCAGGGATGTCCACACCCTTGAGAATCATCAGTTCGCGCGTACCGACACAGACGCGCGTCGATTCAATATATACTTCCACTCCGCTCTCAGGAATATCTACCGCGTTGGAGAGATACTCGCTGCGGATCGGACCGGTATAAGCAGCGCAGATGGCGCGCGCCGTGCGGCTGCTGGAGCAGGATTCGGCATTGGCAGCCAGCTGCAGCAGCGCATCCGGCGTCAGCTGATCCGACTTTACACTGACTACCTTCGGGAGCTGATTGTCCCCCTCCCCTTCGTCGACCGCGACTGCGCGCACGGCATTGAGCGCGCGCATACTGCGGCAACTGCGAAACAGCACATTGCAGCGATACGCACCATTGACAGCACTGTACCACACGAGCGGCACGGAAACAAGCAGCGCGCACGGCGTAGACAGGAACAGCGCGATCATTGCAGCGTGAATTGCCTGAGAAACAGTCGCTACCTTGAGCACACTCTCGAGCACGGCAACCAAAATCGCAATGCAGAGCCCTGCCGGTGCGAGATAGTCGATCCATTTCGGCGCGGGAAACTCTGCCGTAGAGTGGATCTCTCCGCCGACTGCATCTTTCAATGTCTTCTGTGCGTGCTGCGTCACGACCGCAATCAGAATCGTCACAAGCCGGTATACAAGCAGAAAAACAGCAGCATCCACCGGTTGTCCGACTGCCAGTGTGCCGATCACGCACACGATGATGAGCACTGCCGGCCGAAACACCTGCCGCGCAAGGATACACGAGAGCGCTGCAGCAAGATAGTCATAGCCACAGATGAGCACGGACAAAGTCAAAAGCACATAGCGCAGCGCCATGCTGTGCAAAAGCGCACCGATCACGCACAGGACGAGCGCCGCAAAGAGCCGCGCGATCAGCACAAGGCTCAGCCCCGTTTCCGGAAACAGGCGCAGCGTTTTCCAATCATAGTCCGGCCGATCCGCAGCAAAGCAGCTCGCGGACAGGCGCGTCAGAAGTTCCTGAAAATTCATGGGTATCCCCCTTGTCCAGACGGAGCGGTATGCGAACTCAGGCTTTCCCGTCGCAGCCGAGCACATCGATGATCTTATGCTTGACAAGCTGCTTGATATTCTCGCGCGCGGGGCCGAGGTACTTTCTGGGGTCAAATTCCGACGGATGCTCAGCCAGATACTTGCGCACCGTTCCGGTCATGGCCAGACGCAGGTCAGAGTCAATGTTGATCTTGCATACGGACAAGCGCGCGGCCTGACGCAGCTGATCCTCCGGCACACCGATCGCACCGGGCATATTGCCGCCGAATTCATTGATCATCTGCACATATTCCTGCGGCACGGAAGACGAGCCGTGCAGCACGATCGGGAAACCAGGCAGACGCTCGGACACTTCCTCCAGAATGTCAAAGCGCAGCTGCGGCTTCGTTCCGGGTTTGAACTTATAAGCGCCGTGGCTCGTGCCAATGGCGATGGCCAGCGAATCACAGCCGGTGCGTTCAACGAACTCCTGCACATCCTCCGGGCGCGTGTAGGACGAGTCCTCAGCCTTGACCTTCACATCATCTTCAATACCGGCCAGCGTGCCAAGCTCCGCTTCGACAACGACGCCATGCGCGTGTGCATATTCCACGACCTGACGCGTCAGCGCGATATTCTCTTCAAACGGTTTGGACGAGGCGTCGATCATGACGGACGAAAATCCGTCATCCACGCAGGACTTGCACAGCTCGAACGAATCGCCATGATCCAGATGCAGACAGATCGGCAGACCGGTCTCGATCACGGCAGCCTCCACAAGCTTGACCAGATACGTGCGATTGGCGTATTTGCGTGCACCGGAGGATACCTGCAGGATCACCGGAGCGTTGCACTCCTTTGCGGCCTCAGTGATACCCTGAATGATCTCCATGTTGTTCACATTAAACGCACCGATGGCATAACCGCCGGCATACGCTTTTGCAAACATTTCCTGAGAAGTAACAATCGACATTGACAAGTCAACTCTCTTTCATATAATATAAGGAACAGTGATAAAATGAATGTCCCCGATAAGGGGTTCAATTCATTTTACACATGTTTCGAGATAATATCAATAGCAGAATTCAATGTTCCCTTAAAATCTATCAATTTTGTGAATTTGTGGAGGTAAGCTATGTCCGGTATATTGAAGGGTGCGTGTATCTTTGGGCAGTCCGGAGGGCCGACTGCTGTCATCAACGCCAGCGCTTACGGTGTGCTCAAGACCGCATTGGAATCGGATGCCATCACCAATGTTTACGGCGCGGCGCACGGTATCCGCGGAGTTCTGGATGACCGTCTGTATGACATCCGTCAGGAGGATCCGGATGAGCTCCGTCTGCTGCTGCACACACCGTCGTCGGAATTGGGCTCCTGCCGTTACAAGATGGCCGACCCGGAAGCGGACGATACGGATTATCGGCGCATTCTGGAGATTTTTCAGAAATACGATGTACGCTACTTCTTCTATAACGGCGGCAATGACTCCATGGATACCTGCAATAAAATCAGCCGCTATATGCAGGCGCACGATTGGGAGTGCCGCGTGATGGGCGTGCCCAAGACGATCGACAATGACCTCTTCGGCACTGACCACTGCCCTGGCTATGCCAGTGCCGCCAAGTACATAGCGACCTCGTGCATGGAGGTCTCCAAGGACTGCCGCGTGTATGATAACGGTACGATCACGGTCATCGAGATCATGGGGCGTCATGCCGGTTGGCTGGCCGGCAGCGCTGCACTGGCGACATACTGCGGTTCCGGACCCGATCTGGTCTACCTGCCGGAGGTGGACTTTGATATGGAGCGATTCTTTGCCGATGTGCATCGTGTTTATGAGCAGAAGAACAGCGTGCTGATTGCTGTCTCCGAGGGCATCCACTATGCCGACGGCTCGTTCGTGTCCGAGGCGAAGGCCTCCGCAACAGACGGTTTCGGCCACGCGCAGCTCGGTGGTTTGGCTGCGCGTCTGGCACAGGCACTCAAAGAGCGCGAGCACGCAAAGGTCCGCGGCATCGAACTCTCGCTGCTGCAGCGCGCCGGTGCGCATCTGGCGTCTCAGACCGATATTGATGAGGCATTTGCTGCCGGTAAAACGGCGGTTGAGGCTGCCATCGCGGGTGAAACCGGCAAGATGGTCGCCCTCATGCGTGAAATGGTCGACGGAAAATATACCTGCCGCATGGAGCTTATTCCGCTGGCCGACGTCGCAAACTACGAGAAGAAAGTGCCGGTCGAATGGATCGTCCCGGAGGGCAACAATGTCACGCAGGATTTTATTGACTATGCCCTGCCGCTCATTCAGGGTGTGCCTGAGATCCCCGTGGAAAACGGTCTCCCCCGCTATGCACGGCTGAAAAAAGTGCTTGCAAAATAACGATCAGCAGAGCCGGTGATCATCGCCGGCTCTGTTCGTGTGTAAATCCGCTGTTCAAACAGCCCAAAGTATGCTATACTAATTTGTTATCTACTTTATTATCTACATTTCAAACGTAACGAAGGAGTTTCCCAAATGATCACTGTTGATGACCTCTCGCTGCAGTACAGCGGCGCACCGCTGTTTTCCAAGGTAAACCTGCAGTTCACCCCCGGCAATTGCTACGGCATCATCGGCGCAAACGGCGCCGGAAAATCCACATTCCTGAAGATCCTCTCCGGTCAGCTCGAGCCGAGCTCCGGCGGCGTGCATATCGATCCCAAGGCGCGAATGTCTGTGCTCAAGCAGGATCAGACGATGTATGACGCCTATACCGTCATGGACACGGTGATCATGGGCAATCAGCGCCTGTATGACTGCGGCAAGGAGAAGGACGCCATCTACGCCAAGGACGAGATGACGGACGAAGACGGCATCCGCGCCTCCGAGCTTGAGGAGGAGTTTGCGGATCTCGGCGGCTGGGAGGCGGAGTCTGACGCCTCGCGCATCCTGCAGGGGCTGGGCGTCTCGCCGGAGTTTCATGAGACGATGATGTCCGACATGGACCCGCGCCTGAAGGTGAAGGTCCTGCTTGCACAGGCGCTCTTCGGCCACCCGGACATCATCCTGCTCGACGAGCCGACGAACAACCTCGACCTTGCGAGTGTCGTCTGGCTGGAGGATTTTCTGATGGATTACGACGGCACCGTGCTCGTCGTGTCGCATGACCGTTACTTCCTCAATAACGTCTGCACGCACATCGTCGATATCGACTACGGCAAGATCAAGATGTATGTCGGCAACTATGACTTCTGGTACGAGTCGAGCCAGCTGATGCAAAAGCTCGTCAAGGATCAGAACAAGCGCGCCGAACAGAAGATCCAGGAGCTGCAGGCGTTCATCGCACGGTTCTCCGCTAACAAGTCAAAGTCCCGTCAGGCAACGTCCCGCCGCAAGCTGCTCGAGAAGATCGCCGTTGAGGATATGCCCGCCTCCAGCCGCCGCTATCCGTGGGTCGGCTTCAAGGCGGAGCGCGAGCCGGGCAAGGATCGCCTGTTCGTGACGGATATCAGCAAGACGGTCGACGGTGAAAAGCTGCTCAACCATGTGAGCTTCATCGTCGGCAAGGAGGACAAGATCGCCATCCTCGGTAAGAACGAGCTTGCCGTGACGATGCTCTTCAAGATCCTCATGGGCGACGAAGAACCGGATGAGGGCACGGTCAAGTGGGGCGTTTCGACCACGCAGGCCTACTTCCCCAAAGATCACAACAGCTATTTTGAAAACTGCGACTATGACCTCATCGACTGGATGCGCCAGTTCTCCACGGATAAGCGCGAGAGCTACCTGCGCACGTTCCTCGGCCGGATGCTCTTTTCCGGCGACGATGTGTACAAGCAGGTCAAGGTCCTCTCCGGCGGCGAGAAGGTGCGCTGCATGATCTCGAAGATGATGCTCTCCGGCGCAAACTTCCTCGTCTTTGACCAGCCGACGAACCACCTTGACCTCGAAAGCATCGCAGCGCTCAATAACGGCATGGATGCTTTCCCGTATAACATTATCTTTACCAGCCACGACCACCAGCTCACGCAGACGGTCGCCAACCGCATCATTGAGATCACGCCGGACGGCATCATTGACCGCCGCTGCACGTATGACGAATATATGCACATCTCTGGTCAGGAAACGGAATAAAATCATGGACCAGCTTGCAAAAAACCAACTGCACACCGCCGAGATCACCGGGTACACGTCCGAGGGCGCAGGTGTGTGCCATATCGCCGGCCGCGCCGTATTTGTGAAAGGCGCGCTTGTCGGCGAGACGTGGCAGGTGCGCATCCTCAAGGTCACGTCGGCCGCCGTTTACGGCAAGGCGGAGCAGTGCCTGTCCCCTGCCGCTGCGCGCACAGAGCCGCCCTGCCCTGTCTACCGCACCTGCGGTGGCTGCAGCCTGCAGCACATGGATTACGGCGAACAGCTGCGCATGAAGCGCGCGCGTGTCAACGATGCGCTCACACGCATCGGCGGCGTTTCGACGCCGGTGCAGGATATCATCGGCATGGAATACCCGCTCTGCTATCGCAATAAGGCGATTTACGCCGTCGGCGTGAAAGACGGCCGCGTGGTCAAGGGCTTTTACCGCGCATCCAGCCACGATGTCACGCCGGTCGAGCAGTGTCTGCTCCAGCTCCCGCTCGCAGACAAGGCGGCGCAGGCGGTCTGCGACTGGATGAATCTGCGTGGCATCGTCCCCTATGATGAGCAGACCGGGCGCGGCACAGTGCGCCACCTGTTTACGCGCTGTGCCATGCACACGCCCGACGCCGTGCTTTGCATCGTCTCTGCGCGCGGCTTCGGCGCGAAGACGGAGGAACTTGTTGCATACCTGCGCGAGCATTGCCCGGAGCTGACCGGTATCGTGCTCGATATCAACAAGCAAAAGGGCAACGTCGTGCTTGCCGGTGATTTTTATACGCTCTGGGGTTCACCGGAGCTGACCGACCGGCTCTGTGGGCTGACGTTCACGCTCTCACCGCAGGCTTTCTATCAGGTCAATCCCGTGCAGGCCGAGCGGCTGTATGAGCGCGCGGTGGAGTATGCCATCAACGCACCGACGGATCAGGTGCTTGACCTGTACTGCGGCGCAGGGACGATCAGCCTGTGTCTGGCGCGAAAGGCTGCGCACGTCATCGGTGCGGAGATCGTGCCGGAGGCGATCGGGAATGCGCGCCGGAATGCAGAGAGAAACAGCATGGAAAACGTAGAGTTTCTCTGCGCGGATGCCGGCGCTGCCGCAGCGGCACTCGCGCAGCGTGGTATCCGGCCGGACTGCATCGTGGTCGATCCCCCACGCAAGGGCATGCAGCCGGATGCCATTGACGCAATGGTATCCATGCAGCCGCCGCGCATCGTCTATGTCTCCTGCGACCCGGGCACGCTCGCACGCGACGTGAAGCTGCTCACACAGCGCGGCTACACGCTCACGCAGGCGCTGGCCGTGGATATGTTCCCGCAGACGCCGCACGTGGAGAGCGTATGCCTTCTGTCATGGAACAGGGAAAAATAATGATGGAAAAATATTTTGAAATATATTTCTGAATACGGAAATCCCTTTGCCAAGATCGCTTTGCGCTGTCCAGCCGTTCCTATGGCGGATGTACTTACGCACGATCACGAACCGCGACGAGCTTGCGATGATCATGAAAGGGAAATTTGACGATTATGAGATTCAAAGCCCCAACTATGACATGGATGCGATCCGCACGATGCTGGACCTCCCCATCCGGTTTTAAGCAAGAAAAGCGAATTTTGCAAAACTCCTCTTGCAATCCACCAGATGTTGTGATATAGTAACTCCGTTATAATAGATGATTTCCCCTATCATGAAAGGATGAATACCATGACTACTTTGGAACTGATTCTGACGATTATCCAGCTGCTGTCCGGTCTGGCCGTGACCGTGATCGTGCTGATGCAGTCCGGCAAGAGCGCCGGTCTGTCCGGCGCCATTGCTGGCGGTGCGGAAACGTTCCTTTCCAAGGGCAAAGCCAAGACGCTCGACGCCAAGCTCGCCAAGGCGACCAAGTGGTTCGGTCTCGTCTTTGTTGTCCTGACGCTGGTGCTGACTGTGCTGATGCACAAGGGCGCATAATCACAGCAAAACAGCGAAAAAGAGCATCCCCCGAATATCTCGGGGGATGCTCTTTTTCATGTCAGGCTCAAAGCGTGATCAGTCCGGATATTCCGCACGGCTGCCGCCGATGAGCTTCGGTCTGGTGCGCGCCGCGTTGACCGCCGCCTCGCCGATCGTCTTGACCGACAGGCGCAGCGGGACTGCCACGTGCTTGAGGTGCATGCCGATCATGGTGTTGCCAATGTCGAGCCCGGCGTCAGCCTTTACGAATTCGACCGCGACCGGGTCATCCATCGCCTCATAGACGGCCGTTGCGAACGAGCCGCCCGCCTTCGGGCGCGGTCGGACGCAGACGATCTCATAGCCGAATTTCTCAGCCGCTGCGCGCTCCATGATCAGGGTGCGGTTGAGGTGCTCGCAGCACTGCGCCGCAAGATAGAGACCGCGCTCGTTCAGGATCGGCAGGATCTCGTCGACAACGGCTTTTGCCGCCTCCGGCGTAGAGCCCTTGCCGATCTTCTGCCCCACGATCTCACTCGAGGAGCAGCCGATCACGACCTGCTGCCCGGGTTTGAGCGCGGCTGCATCCAGCAGTTCGAGCAAAGCCGCGCGGGCTGCGCTGCGTACTTCTTCATACATAAATGGTCATCTCCAGACAGTTATTAAAATTTCTTATTTTCATTGTAGCACGCCGCGGTTGATTTGACAATCCTCTGCAAGGCGTGTATCATAAATGTGAACCAAACGTAACAGGAGGACTCTGTTTTGAAACGTATATTTGCTTGTCTTCTTGCCGCAGCGCTGCTCATCTGCGCCGGCTGCGGCACGAAATCCGAAAAGCCGTCCGTCAGCGGTGCTCCCTCGAAAGCGGAGACGTATTACGCTCCGCTCACCGGCGAGCAGCTGAGCGCAAAGCCGGAAAATACCCGCCCGTTTGCCGTCATGATCAATAACATTGTCTACGCGCAGCCGCAGGTCGGCATCAGCAAGGCGGACATGATCTATGAGATCCCGGCTGAGGGCGGCATCACCCGTATGATGGCGATTTTCAGCCACCTGTACGACATTGAGTCTGTCGGCAGCATCCGCAGCCTGCGCCCGTACTATCTGAGCGTTGCCCTGTCGTATGACGCCATCGTCATCCATGCCGGCGGCAGTGAGCAGGCGTACAGCGATGTGAAAACCTATAATGCCGACCACCTCGACGGTGTGCGCGACGGCAATACCAGCTCCATGTTCTACCGCGATAAGAGCCGCGGTCAGCACGGCTCGGAGCACACGCTGTTTTTCCACGGCGCGAACGTGCAGCCGCTCGTGGAGAAATATCAGTTCCGCACCGAGCACAATAGCAGCTACAAGACCGGCCTGAGCTTCGCGGACAACGCGGCGCAGCAGTGCACTGCCGACGCCGCCACCGCACAGGTGACGTTCAACACCTCCAAGAGCACGTCCTTCACGTACCACGCCGATACCGGCAAGTACACGGCCGTGCAGTATAAGGGCGACTACAAAGACGGTGCGACCGGCGAGCCTGTCCCCTTCTCCAACTTGCTCATCCTCTCGGCTGACATGAAAACGGTCGACAGCTATGGCCGCCTCGCGGTCGATCTGATCGGCAGCGGCACCGGCTACTTTGTGACCGGCGGCAAATATGTGCCGATCAAGTGGGCGCGCAGCGACATCAACAGCTGCTTTACCTATACGCTCGAGGACGGCACAGCGCTGAACCTTTCTCGCGGCACGACCTATGTCGGCGTGATCCCGACCAGCGGCGGCAGCGTGAACTTCAGCTGAGAATAAAATTGAAGCTTTTTTGCAGCACTATGTGCGCGGATGGCCGCGCACATAGTGCTTTTTCTCTTGAGATCTGTTGCTTGTTTTCCAATATATTTGCTATAATAAACGCGCAGACTGATGTGCCTGCTGCAAATGCAAAGAAAGGAAAAACGTTATGAACTACAATTTCGATGAAATCATTGACCGCCGCCATACCAACGCGCTCAATACAGACGGTTTTCGCGGTTATATTTTTCATGCCGGTCCGGAAAAAGTGTTTGCCTTTAAAGATGAAGAATTTGTCCGTATGTGGGTCGCCGACATGGAATTCGGCGTGGCACCCGAGATCCTCGATGCGCTGCGCGCACGGATCGACCGCCGCATTTTCGGGTACACCGGCCTGTATGACGACGAATACTACCACACTTTCTCAAATTGGTGCAAGGATCACTATGACTGGCACTTTCCCAAAGAGCAGCTCTGTATCTCACCGGGCATCATTCCTGCACTGTATCAGCTGACGGAAATGCTTTGCACAGCGGGCGAAAAGGTGCTGCTCAACACGCCGGCCTACGGCTATTTTCTCCACGCGGCGGAGTATGCAGGTGTAGATGTGCTGACTTCTCCGCTGCACAAAAAGGCGGACGGTACGTTTGCGGTGGACTTTGAGGACTTCGAGCGCAAGTGCGCCGATCCGGCGTGCAAGCTGGTATTCTGGTGCAACCCGCACAACCCCACCGGGCGCATGTGGACGGAGGATGAGCTGCGCAGAGTCGCTGCGATCATCGAAAAATATAACCTCTGGGTGGTGTCCGACGAGATCCACTGCGACCTGATCCGCTGCGGCCGCCGCCACATCCCGATGGCAAAGGTCATGGATCGCTATCCCAAGCTCATCACCTGCATGGCGCCTACCAAGACCTTTAACATGGCGGGGCTGGCATTTTCCAACATCATCATCCGCGACACCGCGCTGCGCGCACGCTATCAGGAGCGTGACAAGCTGTTCGGCATGGTCAACCCCATGTCGCTGACAGCGGCGCAGGCGGCCTATGCGCACGGTGGTGCGTGGCATGAGGCACTCAAGCAATATCTCGACGAGAATTTCGCGTTTGTCAAGGCGTTTCTGGCTCGGGAATTGCCAGAGGCGGTCATGTACATTCCGGAGGCGACCTATCTGGCGTGGGTAGATCTGTCCCACTGTCTGCCGGATGTTGCTGATCTTCCGGATTTCTTCGCCAATAAAGCGGGTGTGCTGCTCGAGGGCGGAGATTCTCTCTTCGTCGGCAACGCAAAAGGCTATGTGCGCCTGAATCTTGCGATGCCGCGCGCGATCATTCAGACCGGGCTGGAGCGGATGCGCGATGCGATCCGCGAAGAGCAGGCAGAACATTAAAATTGAATGCAATAGCAAAAGTCCGATATGGCGGCGGCCATATCGGACTTCTTCATGTTTTATTCCCACGTCTTCCATACATCCGGGCAGTAGCCAATCGTGGCCTGTCTGCCGTTGCGGACGATGGGCGTGCGCAGCAGGGATGGGTCATCGAGCAGCCGCTCGATCTTGTCCTGCTCATAGGCCAGATGCTGCACAAGCGCGTAGTCCGCCGCCTTGGGATCGAGCAGCGCCTCGAGCCCCACGGCGTTTTTCACGCTCGTCAGCTCACCGCGGCTCATGCCGTAGCGCAGCAGGTCGATAGCCTGATACGGGATGCGACGCTCCTTAAAGTAGCGCTCGGCCTTTTTTGTGTCGAAGCATTTTGACTTGCCCCAGATCTGGATCTTCATGCTGTTCCTCCGCTCAGACTTCGATGATCACGGGCAGTACCATGGGGCTGCGGCGCGTGGTCTTATACAGGTAGCCGCTGATGTTTGACTTCACGCGGCCCTTGATAGCCGCCCAGTCGCGCTGCTTCTGGCGCTCACAGCTGGCAAGGCTTTCGTTGACGACACGCTTGAGCTCACCCATGAGCGCTTCTGCCTCCTTGACATACACAAAGCCGCGTGTGATGATCTCAGGGTCAGTAACGGGCTTGCCGTTTTCGGATGAGAGTGTGATGATCGCCATGACGATGCCGTCCTCAGCGAGGTGGCGGCGGTCGCGCAGAACGGCGCTGCCGACATCACCGATGCCGGTGCCATCGATATAGACGTCGCCCGCAGGGACGCTGCTCGTTGCGCGCATACTGCGCTTGGTAATCTCAATGACTTCACCGTTTTTGGCCACGAGCACATTTTTCGGCTCAACACCCATGAGCTTGCCGATCTCGGCGTGCTTGCAGAGCATACGGTATTCGCCGTGCACCGGGATGAAGTAATGCGGTTTTGTCAGCGCAAGCATCATCTTCAGTTCTTCCTGACAGGCGTGGCCGGAAACGTGCAGCGGCGTGTTGCGGTCATAAATGACCTCTGCCCCCTTCTGGAACAGCTCGTCTATGACGCGGCTGATCGTGATCTCATTGCCTGGGATGGCCGAGGCGGAGATAATAACGCGGTCGCCCGCGTCGATCGTGACCTGCTTGTGCTCGGAAAATGCCATGCGGTGCAGTGCGGACATCGGCTCGCCCTGGCTGCCGGTACAGACGATAACCGTCTTACTGCGCGGCAGGCTGCCGATCTGTGACATGTCCATCATGACGCCGTCGGGAATGTCCACATAGCCCAGCTCCGTTGCAACGCGCATGATGTTTTCCATGCTGCGGCCGGTGATGCCGACCTTGCGCTTATACTTTGCCGCAACGTTGATGATTTGCTGAAGGCGGTGGACGTTGGATGCAAAGGTCGTGACAATGATGCGCTTACTGCAGTCTTTGAACAGCTCGTCGAAGCAGTCAATCACGCGCGCTTCCGAGGCGCAGTAGCCGGGGCGCTCCACATTCGTGGAGTCCGACAGCAGCGCGAGCACGCCCTCGTTGCCGAGCTGACCAAGACGCGGCAGGTCGATCATGCCGCCCTGAATGGGCGTGAGGTCGATCTTAAAGTCACCCGTGTGGATGACAGTGCCGATCGGCGTTTTGATCGCCAGCGCAACGGAATCGGCGATGCTGTGGTTCGTGTGGATGAATTCGATCTCAAAGCAGCCGAGCTTAAACTTATCACCAGGCTTTTTCGTGAAGATCTGCGTATGGTACAGCAAGTCGTGCTCTTCCAGCCTGAGCTCAATGATCGCAGCCGTCAGCGGGGTCGCATAGATCGGCATATCCAGCTGCTTGAGCACGTAAGGGATCGCACCGATATGGTCTTCATGCCCGTGCGTAATGACCATGCCGCGGATACGGTTTTTATTCGCCTTCAGGTAGCTGATATCCGGGATGACCAGATCCACACCATAGAGATCCTGATCCGGAAAGCCCATGCCGCAGTCGACAAGGAACATATCCTTGCCGTACTCATAGATGGTGAGGTTCTTACCGATCTCACCAAGCCCGCCAAGCGGGATGATTTTCAATTTGGATGCCATGTGAAACTCCTTTTCGTTCGCTTTTGGGCAGACTACTCCCCCAAAGGCAGGTTGATGCTTCAAAAAATATGTACGAAATGCGTCGTCGCGGCGGCGGATAACCAGAGTATATCCGGAAACCCGAGCCGTCAAACCTGTTACATTTCCATTCGGCCGGCCAGCGCCCGCAGGAGCGTGGCATCGTCCGCATATTCCAGATTAGAGCCGACCGGAATGCCATAAGCCAGGCGTGTGATCTTCACATCAAATGGCTTGAGCAGGCGCGCGATGTACATCGCGGTCGCCTCACCTTCCGTGTCGGGGTTGGTGGCCATGATGACCTCCGTGATCCCGCCATCCGCTACACGCTTGATGAGCTCCTGGATCCGGATATCATCCGGGCCAATATGATTCATCGGCGACAAAACGCCGTGGAGGACATGATATACGCCGTTATATTCGCGGCTGCGCTCGAACGAGAGCACATCGCGCGGCTGCGCCACGACGCAGATCGTACTCTGGTCGCGCTTTGGGGACGCACAGATGCTGCACGTCTCCTGATCCGTGAGGTTCTGACAGATGGTGCAGCAGTGTATGTTCTTTTTCGCATCCACAATGGCGTCTGCAAACTTCAGTGCCTCCTCCTCCGGGAGGGACAGAATATGAAACGCCAGCCGCTGCGCGCTTTTGCGCCCGACCCCGGGCAGTGCAGCGAACCGGTCAATGAGATTTTCAAGTGCGTTCGGGAAAAATGACATGACAATACCGTCCTGAATCAAGCGTTGCGAATGGCGGCGATGGCGGCCGCGCGGTCACTCTGGCGGAACACGGCGCTGCCGGCCACGAGAACATTTGCGCCTGCCCGCTTCACAAGCGGAGCCGTCTCCGGGTCGATACCGCCGTCCACTTCCAGCTCGCAGTCGGGATTGACCTGCAGGATGCGCTCGTGCAGCGCTGCAATTTTCGGCAGCTGATCGGCCATGAAGCGCTGCCCGCCGAAGCCGGGCTCGACCGTCATGACCAAAGCCAGATCCAGCAGCGGCAGATACGGAATGAGCACACTCTCCGGTGTTTTCGGCTTGATTGCGAGGCCGACCTTCTTGCCGTGTGCCTTCACGTCCTCGATCGCGGCAAACACATCCTGCGGTTCGTCCGCCTCAACGTGAAATACGACGAGATCTGCCCCTGCATCGCAAAATGCGCCGACATAGCGGTGCGGCCGGTCGATCATGAGATGCACATCCAGAAACATCTGCGTATACCTGCGCACAGATTTCACAACCGGGATACCGATCGAGATATTGGGCACAAAAATGCCATCCATCACGTCGATATGGATATAATCCGCGCCGCCGACCTCGATCTGTGCAATATCATTACCGAGCGTGCAAAAGTCTGCCGAGAGGATGGATGGTGCAAGTTTGGTCATGGATGTCACTCCGATCTGAAAGAATCCGGCTGAGCCGGACACAGTACTACGCGCTATAACCAATTAATTATACATCAGATATGGCCATCCTGCAAGTACTGGAAAGAAAAAATCGGCTTGACGAAAGCTGTCGCCTGCGCTATGATGAGCTTCGGATACTTTCCAATATGAGAACAGGAGCGAGGCAAATGTCTATTGAAGCAGGAAGAGCATATTTCCGGCAGTTTGGCATGGAAGACCGTGTGCAGGAGTTTACAGTCTCAAGCGCGACCGTCGATCTGGCGGCAAAGGCACTCGGTGTTGAGGGTGCGCGGATCGCGAAGACCCTGTCATTTAAGACTGCAGACGGCTGCATGCTGATTCTTGCCGCCGGTGATGCGCGTATTGATAACCATAAATTCAAAGAGGAATTCCACATGAAGGCCAAGATGCTCTCGGCAGATGAGGTCGTAGAGCTGGTCGGTCACCCTGTCGGCGGTGTGTGCCCGTTCGGCTGCAAGGAAGGCATTCCGGTATATCTGGATGTATCGCTGCAGCGGTTTGAAACGGTGTTCCCCGCTGTCGGCAGCCCGTCGAGCGCGATCGAGCTGAACCTGGACGAGCTCTACAAATACTCCAACGCCCTTGAGTGGATCGACGTCTGCAAGCTCCCGGCCGAGACGTGAGCAGGACGCAAAAAAGCCTGACGAACCATCGTTCGTCAGGCTTTTTTTATTTAGGATTGGGTCATTGCTGATGGTCACGGCAGCAGCTTCGTCATACTCTTGAGGCTGATGGCCAGCGTGGAGGCATTGTGCAGCAATGCCGAGGTCGCCGGCGGCAGAACGCCCGCCACGCCCAGACAAATCAGCAGGAAGTTGAAGCTGATAATCTTGCGGTAGTTGCTGTGAATGCGCTCCATGAGCGCGTCACTCAGACGCTTGAGCGTCAGCAGTGCATACAGATCATCCGCACTGACCGTGATATCGGCGACTTCGCGTGCTATAGCGGCGCCATCACTGATGGCAACACCGGCATCTGCCTCGGAAAGCGCCGGGGAATCGTTCACACCGTCGCCAAGCATAATGACCTTGCGTCCTGCTGCGTGTTCTGCCCGAACGAAGGCAGCCTTGTCCTCCGGAAGAACTTCGGCATAATAGGCATCCACGCCGACCGCCTCTGCGACTGCACGGGCGGTCTTTTCATTGTCACCGGTCATCATGACCAGCTTGGACACGCCGAGCTCCCGCAGACCGCGAATGACATCGGCCGCCTCCGGCCGCAGCGGATCTTCCACGCAGATGACCGCAGCCAGTACGCCGGAAACGGCAAGATACAGGTGGGAATATGTATCCGGTAGAGCGTCAAACTTGGCCTGCTCCCCTGCTGGGATGACGCAGTGCTCATCCTCAAAGACAAAGTGATGGCTGCCGATGACGACCTTCTGCCCGTCGACACTGCTGGAAATGCCATGTGCGACCAGATACTCCACGCGCGAATGGCGCTCCTCGTGGCGCAGGCCACGGCGCAACGCCTCAGCGACGACCGCTTTGGCCATGGAGTGCGGGTAATGCTCCTCCAGGCAGGCTGCCAGCCGCAGCATGTCCGCTTCATCATGGTTGCCGAAAGTAACAACCTGCGCAACCTTTGGCTCGGCACGCGTCAGCGTACCGGTCTTGTCAAAGACGATCGTGTCGGCTTCAGACACAGCCTCAAGGAATCGGCCACCCTTAACGGACAGATGATGATCGCTCGCCTCTTTCATCGCAGAGAGCACGGCGATCGGCATGGATAGCTTGAGCGCACACGAAAAATCGACCATCAAAACAGCCAGCGCTTTGGTCATATTCCCCGTCAGGAGCCAGACCAAGGCTGTTGCGCCCAAACTGTACGGAACGAGCTGGTCTGCAAGGTGCGACGCATGATCCTCCGTTGCGGACTTGAGTTTTTCCGATTCTTCGATCATGCGGATAATGCGGTCGTAGCGGCCGCTGCCGGCGCTCTTTTCCACACAAATGGTGCAGTCGCCCTCTTCGACGACGGTGCCTGCATAAACATAGCTGCCTTCCGCCCTGCGGACAGCCAGCGGCTCGCCCGTGATGGACGCTTGATTAACCATCGCCTCACCGGAGACAACTTTGCCGTCAAGCGGGATCACACCGCCGGTACGAACGACAATGCGGTCGCCGACCTGAACGTCTGCCACCGGCACAAGCACCGAGCCTGCGTCCGTCTCTTTCCAGACTTTGTCCACATTCAGGGACATGGTCTGCGCGAGATCAGCAACAGACTTTTTGTGCGTCCACTCGTCAAGAATATCACCGATGCCCAGCAGGAACATGATCGAGCTTGCCGTCTCGAAGTCCTTACGCAGCATAGAGACCGAAATCGCCGCCGCATCCAGCACCGGCACCTGAATCTTCTTATGCAGCAGACAGTTAAGCCCGGCCTTGATATACGGCACGGAGCGCACGACCGTGATCAGCGTGCGCACAGAGCTCGGGATGAACAGCTGCTTCATACCGCGCCAGCACAGTGATGCAACCAGCCGGTCCTCAAATTCACGGCTCATGGCGCGGCTGCTATGCTCCGGAGCGAGCGCTTGTTCGTTGGCATAGGCAAACGATGCAAGTGCCTGAATGATGGCTGTGCGCGGCGCGTCATAGCAGATCACAGCGTCACCTGTGCGGTCATAAACCGTTGCTTTGGTTACACCTTGGATTTTCCTTAAATATGCCTCGAGAATATCCGCCTGCCGCAGTGACATAGCGCCCTGCATCGTGCGCACGCGCATGCGGCCTCGGGTTTCATGCAGGATCGTGCATTTCATGCTTACTCAGCCTTCTCTGCCGCATCCTCAATGACCTCGGCCTGTTCGTCCGCGCGCTTTTCGTTGAATGCCTTTGCGCCGGCCAAAACGTCACCTGCGATCTCTTTGATGTTCGTCACGACAGACATAACGTCCTCCTTCTCGCGCAGGGCTGCTGCCGTCGTATACACATACACCTTCTGGGCATCTTTGCTTGCGAGAATCTTTGCGCCGACTGTTGCAAACAGCGCGCCGCCAACAAATGCTCCCAATTTTTCCATGCTCATAACGATTTACCTCCATGTTTTTTGATCCGCAGAATTGCGGTCTGGTTAGCTTGCTCAAATTTCTGTTAGATGCAGCTAACTATCAATTTCAAGTTATACCACTCTAACCCGCTTTTTTCAAGTGTTCGGATAAAAATTTACACATTTCGGCAACGTTAACAAAAGTGCCCCGCCAGAAACGGCGGGGCACGATCAATCTGTCGGATATTTGGTTACTTCAGCAGCATCTTACGGAAATTCTTCTTGCCGCGTTTGAGCACAACGCCGTCCCTTAGCTCTGCCTCGGTAAAGGTCTTGGCAATATCGGTGACCTTGCTGTCGTTAGCAGTCACGCCGCCCTGCTGCACATTGCGTCGCGCATCGGACTTAGATGCACACAGACCGCTCTTGACGAGCAGGCTGAGGATGTCATTGCCGTCCTCGGCTGCAATCTCCACCGTCGGCACGCCCTCGCCGGAGCCGCCGAACACAGCCTTGGCAGCTGCCTGTGCCTGATCGGCCTCCGCCTTGCCGTGCACCATCTTCGTGAGCTCGTAGGCAAGGATCTCTTTGGCTTTGTTGAGCTGCTCACCCTGCCAGCTGTCCATCTTGTCGATCTCCTCGAGCGGCAGGAATGTCAGCATACGGATGCACTTGAGCACATCGGCATCGTCAACGTTGCGCCAGTACTGGTAGAACTCAAAGGGCGTGGTCTTGTTCGGGTCGAGCCAGACGGCGCCCTTGGCGGTCTTGCCCATCTTTTTGCCCTCGGAATTGAGCAGGAGCGTGATCGTCATAGCGTGTGCATCCTTGCCGAGCTTACGGCGGATGAGCTCCGTACCGCCGAGCATGTTCGACCACTGGTCGTTGCCGCCGAACTGCATGTTGCAGCCGTAGTGCTGGAACATGTAGTAGAAGTCGTAGCTCTGCATGATCATGTAGTTGAACTCCAGGAAGCTCAGGCCCTTTTCCATGCGCTGCTTGTAGCACTCAGCACGCAGCATGTTGTTCACAGAGAAGCACGCGCCGACCTCGCGCAGGAGCTCAATGTAGTTGAGCGGCTTGAGCCACTCGGAATTGTAGAGCATGAGCGCCTTGCCGTCCGAGAAGTCAATGAAGCGCTCCATCTGGCGCTTGAAACACTCGGCATTGTGCTTGATGGTCTCCTCGGTAAGCATCTGGCGCATATCGGTGCGGCCGGAAGGGTCGCCGATGAGCGTCGTACCGTCGCCGATGAGGGCGATGGGCTTATTCCCGGCCATCTGCAGACGCTTCATCAGGCACAGCGCCATAAAGTGACCGACATGCAGCGAGTCCGCCGTACAGTCAAAGCCAATGTAGAACGTGGCTTTGCCGTTGTTGATCATGTTTTTGATCTCTTCCTCATTGGTCACCTGCGCGATCAGGCCGCGGGCGATCAGTTCATCATACAGTGTCATCTTCTTATCTCCTCATATATGTCATTCTTTGACCTTATTCTCAGCAAGGATTTCCTCAGCGCGCTGAGCACCCCATGCGATCATATGGGCACAGTGACCCTTGCCGCCGTTTTTTGCCACAAGCTCCTGACAACGCAGGCAGCCAAACTCCTCGCGGAAGCTCTGCGTCATTTGCTTGGTCATAGCCGTGGCAGTTACCTGATCGGCAGCGAGTCCGAACGCCATCACTGCTCCGGAGATGCTGCCGCAGATCTCACCGCAGCGCACACCGCCGCCAAAACCGGTCGCAACGCGCCGGGAGGTATCTTCATCCAGTCCCGTTTCGTTTTGCAGCGCCATCAGCACGCTCTGCGCACAGTTGCAGCCGTTCGTGTGATATGCAACGGCAGTTTCTTGGATGTTCATGATTGTTTATCACCTTTCTCAATGGATTGTTTATAGGCAGCGGCAGAAGCAAGCTGCTCAGCCGCGCTGGCAAGCGTCAGCAACGTGATATGCTCGCCGCCGTAGAGCCGCGCGATTTCTCGCTGACGGCCGTCACTGTCGAGCAGCTGCACCGTCGTGCGGGTACGTCCGTCCTGCTCGCGTTTTTCGATCAGGTAATGCTGATCGGCCATAGCCGCGATCTGCGGCAGATGCGTGATGCAGATGACCTGCTTGGCCATAGAAAGCTTACCGAGCTTTTCACCGACACGCTGAGCGGCCACGCCGGAAACACCGGCATCCACCTCGTCAAAGACCATGGAGGGCACGTCATCGCGTTCAGCGAACACGTTTTTGAGCGCCAGCATGATGCGCGAGAGCTCACCGCCGGAAGCAATCTTACTGATGCGCCCAAGCGCCTCGCCGGCATTTGCCGAGATCAAAAAACGCACATTGTCCGCGCCTGTACTCTGAAATCCGGGCGTGCCGCCGAGCGGTGTGATCTCCACGTGAAAGCGCACGGACGGCATGGACAGCTCGCGCAGCTCGCACTCAACCTGCCGCTCGAGTGCGGCGGCGGCCTCCGTACGCTTATGCGTCAGCTCCGCTGCCGCGGCGAGCGTCTGCTGTGCCTGCTTTGCAATCAATGTCTCCAGCTTTTGCAGCCGGTCGCCGGCGTATTCGATCTGATCAAGACGTTTGCGGACAGAATCGAGCAGATCGATCAGTCCCGCCTCGTCAGTGCTATATTTTCGCTCCAATCGCCGCAGCAGGGACAGCCGCGACTCGATGCGGTCAAATTCCTCATCGGAAAAATCCAGCCCGTCACGAAAATCGCGCAAAGTTTCCGCTGCATCCTGCAGTGTGAACACCGCTCCCTTGACCGCCTCCGGCAGCGCCGCGAGTTCGCCCGCGTAGTTTGCCGCCCGCTCGACCTCCGACAGCGCCTCGCCTGCCAGCGCGGATGCAGAATCGTCTCGGCCGGCCAGCAGATCATAAGCCAGATCGACAGCCTCAGAGAGCTTTTCGAAGTTGCGCAGCAGGTCGCTGCGCTCGGCGAGCTCCGCCTCTTCCCCAGCCTTGAGCTGGGCATGCTCCAATTCCTCCAGCTGACGGCTCAGACTGTCGGTCAGCAGTTCTTTTTCGTTTTCATAGGCCGAGAGCGTGTCGCGTTCCTTACAGAGCGCCTGATACGCCTGATACTGCGCCTGATAGCGCGCGAGTTCCGGCTCTAAGCGCCCGAATATGTCCAGACTTCGCAGGTGCTCCCGTTCGTCAAGCAGATGCCGCCCGTCGTTTTGGCCGTGGATGTCCAGCAGCAGCGCGCCCAGGTCGCGTAGCTGCGCCGTCGTGACCGGAACGCCGCAGACACGGCAGGATGTTTTGCCCTCCGCAGTGATCTGGCGGCGGATGATGAGCTCATCGTCGCACTCGATCTCGTTTTCGTCACACCACGCCCTGCACGGCCCAGGGTCAAACGTCGCGCAAACAACCGCTTTTTCCGCGCCCGTTCGCACGAGTTCACGCGAGGCGCGCGAGCCAAGGATCGCGTGCATGGCGTCCACGAGGATGGATTTGCCCGCGCCGGTCTCGCCGGTCAGAATGTTCAGGCCAGGCCCGAGCTCAAGATCGGCACGTTCAATGACCGCGACATTTTCAATATGCAATTCTCGCAGCAAAGCGCTTCACCTCCCGCGGCACGTCAAAGCAGCTTTTCGATCTCTTGGAAAAGTTCATCGGCGGATGTGTTGTCCTTCATGAGCAAAAATGCCGTGTCATCGCCCGCGAGCGTACCGACAAGGGTCTCTATGTGCATGCTGTCGAGCGCGGCGCACGCGGCGGAGGCCAGTCCGGGAAGGGTCTTGATGACGATGATGTTCTGTGCCTCGGCATAGGACGTCACACATTCACGGAAAATCTTTTTCAGGCGCTCATCATAGCCGGGAAATTCATCCGCAGCCGGCGCGGAATAGCGATATTTCCCGCTCGGCGAGAGCGTTTTGGTCAGGTGCAGCTCCTTGATGTCGCGCGACAATGTCGCCTGAGTACTCGAAACGCCGTGCTGCGCCAGTACGTCCATGAGCTGATTTTGCGTCTCGATCTCCTGCTCAGAGATGATCTGAAGAATAATGTTTTGTCTGGTGGATTTCACGTCGTCCCTCCTTACAGTCTGTCTGTCAGCTTTGCAAAAGCCGTCTCATAAAAGCTGCGGATACCGGTATCGGCCAGCAGTGTATAATTTTCCGAACGGCGGATACGGATGTGGTCGCCGCGAATGAGCGCGATGCCGTCTCCGCCGTCTGCCACAAGAATGGCCGGCCGGTCATGTATTCGGTCCGGCACGATCGTGATCTGCCGGCCGGGTGCGAGCACAAAGGACTTTCCGGCCAGACTGTGCGCGCAGATAGGCGTCATGATGATGTTTTCGTTTTCCGGTTCGACGAGCGGTCCGCCCGCCGACATGGAGTAAGCCGTAGAGCCGGTCGGCGTGGCGACAATGATACCGTCACCGTGAAAGCGCGTGATCGGCACGCCGTCGCCGTATGCCGTGATGCCGATGCAGTCCACATGCCCGCCGTGGATGACCACGTCGTTGAGCACGGACTGCGCACAGATGACCCGATCATTGCGCACAAGCTCCACATCAAGCATCATGCGGCGGCTGATCGTATACTGCCCGTCTGCGATCTCGAGCAGGATATCCAGCTCGTCGTCCTCCAGACCGGCCAAAAAGCCCTTCCCGCCGAAATTCACACCGATGATCGGTATCGGATGGTCGCGCATCTGGGCTGCAACGTGCAGGATCGTCCCATCGCCGCCCATGACGATGATAAGGCCTGCGTCCTGCGCCGCTTCCGCAAGCGGCTGCGGCGAAATGTCGTCCGGCAAATACGCCTTCGGTGAAAACACCGGGGCAATGACTGCCCGATGGCCGTGCTCTGTGAGCATCCTGTAAACCGTCACCGCTTTTTGCAGGCCAATATCGCGGTAAGGATTGGCCGCTATGACAATGTGATTCATACGCCGCTCTCTTTTCCGTGCGCCAGCGCACCGTGTGACTGTGCAACAACGGCAGCCGGGTCGAGCTGCGGCGCGTCATGGCTGCCCTTGCGCAGGTAGCCGAGGTACTCGATGTTGCCCTCGGGTCCCTTTATGGGCGAATAATCCAGTCCCATGACGGTGTAGCCCGCACCGGGAACAAACGCCAGAAAATTCTCCAACACCTCGAGATGTACCTTCGGGTCGCGGACAACGCCCTTTTTGCCAACCTCTTCGCGCCCGGCTTCAAACTGCGGCTTGATGAGGCACACGACCTCTGCGTCATCCTTGAGCAGCGGACAGACCGCCGGCAAGATCAGTTTTACAGAGATAAAGGACAGATCCATGACCGCAAGATCCAGCGGTTCGGGGATCTGCTCGGCGGTGATATAGCGCACGTTTGTGCGCTCCATGGAGATGACGCGCGCATCGTTTCTCAAGCTCCATGCGAGCTGACCGTAACCGACGTCGACGGCGTAGACCTTCGCGGCGCCGTTTTTCAGCAGCACATCCGTAAAACCGCCGGTAGAAGCGCCGCAGTCGATGCACGTCAGACCGGTCGGGTCAATGGGAAAGACCTTGAGCGCCTTTTCCAGCTTAAAACCGCCGCGGCTGACATAGGGCAGCGTGTTGCCGCGCACCTCAATGTTCACATCCGGCGCGACCTGCGCGCCGGGCTTGTCCGCGCGCTGGCCGTTGACATAGACAACACCGCTCATAATGATCGCCTTCGCGCGTTCGCGGCTCTCGCTCAGCCCCAGATCGAAGACGAGCTGGTCGAGTCGTACCTTCTTCATGCGCCGTTCCCCTTCTCTCTGTCATTTGCGCACAGTGCCTGTGCAGCGGCTGCAATGGCCTGCGCGTCCAGGCCATACGCCGTTTTGAGTACATCCGGTGCGCCGTGCGGGATGATGCCGCTGCCGAGATTCAGCAGCCGGGCCTCTTTCATTGGCAGCCCTGCCTGCTCCGCTGCAGACAGTACCTGTTCTCCGATGCAGTTGGCAGCGCACACATCCTCGACCGCCAGCAGCCGCCCTGTCTTTTGCAGCGATGCAAGCACCGGGGCAGCTTCCAGCGGCGCGACCTGCGCAAGCTTTACGACCTCTGCCGAGATTCCCTGCTGGGCAAGCAGCTCCGCCGCCTGCAGGACATCGTTGATGACGATGCCATAGGTCAGCAGTGTCAGGTCACTGCCCTCGCGCAAAACCGTGACCGGTTCGAGCGAGCACGCCTGATATGCGCCCTCTCCGCCGCGCGGATAGCGCACGGCGACCGGTCCCTCCAGCTCCGTGACTGCCTTGCGCAGCATGGCGCGCAGCTCGGCAAAGCTCGCCGGGCAGAGGATGCGCATATACGGCACGGAGCTCAGATAACTGATATCAAAGCAGCCGTTGTGCGTATCTCCGTCGTTGCCGACGATACCGGCGCGGTCAACGCCAAGCACAAGGTGCAGCCGCTGCAGCGACGTGTCATGGATGAGCATATCATACGCACGCTGCAAAAAGCTCGAGTAGATCGCAGCGACCGGCTTGAGTCCCTGCTTTGCCATGCCGCTGGCCATCGTGATGGCGTGCCCCTCGGCGATGCCGACGTCATACAGACGCTCAGGATGCGCCTTGTCAAATATCTCCAGCCCCGTTCCGGTCAGCATGGCCGCCGTGATGGCGACGACGGTCGGATCTTCGTCCGCAAGCTGCGAAAGCGTCTGACCGAACACGTGCGAAAAATCCGGCTTCGATGCAGGCAGTGCGCCGGTCACAGGGTCGAACGAGCTGACGCCGTGGTATTTTTCCGGCGCTTGCTCGGTATACGAGATGCCCCTGCCCTTTTGCGTCACCACGTGCAGCAGCACCGGCTGACGCAGGTCGCGCGCCCAGCGCAGCATTTTTTCCAGCTGCGGCTCATCGTGCCCGTCGACAGGTCCGATGTAATAAAAGCCCATGTCGTCAAACATATTGTTCGGCAGGACAAGATCTTTCACATGCTCCTTGATGTGATGCAATATCCGATAAAGTCCGGGCGCTTTTCCGACAGTGCTGCGATAAAACCGCTTAAAATGCAGATACCCCGGCTTGACACGCTGCTTCGACAGAAGCGTTGCCATACCACCGACGTTTTTGTTGATCGACATGCCGTTGTCGTTGAGCACGATGACCATAGGCTCACCGCTCTGCCCGGCGTCCGACAGCCCCTCGTAGGCCAAGCCGCCTGTCAGCGCGCCGTCACCGATGAGGGCAATGACGTCATAATCCTCCCCCATGAGCGTGCGCGCCCGCGCCATACCCAGCGCAACGGAGATCGACGTGGAGGCATGGCCTGCTACGAATGCATCGTGCACACTTTCGTCCGGCTTCGGGAAGCCGGCGATGCCGCCGAACTGCCGCAGCGTCGAAAACGCTTCGCGCCGCCCGGTCAGGAGCTTGTGCACATAGCTCTGGTGTCCGACGTCGAATACGAGCCGGTCGCGCTCGGTATTGTAGACACGGTCGATTGCGACCGTAAGCTCCACCGCGCCGAGGTTCGAGGCGAGATGTCCGCCGGTTTTCGAAAGACTTTGCACCAAGAAAGAACGAAGTTCCGCACACAGCTCCGGAATTTCTCCCGCCGGCAGCGCCTTCAGGTCAGCCGGTGAATGGATTCGCTCTAATATACTCAAAACAGAATACCTCACGTATCGTATAATAATACAATCTATACTATAACAAAAAGTGCCGGACTTTACAAGTGTAAGCCGACACTTTTCGTATTTTCACCGGATGCCGGTGTTTCGTTGGTTCAGTTTTTCCGGTCTGCAAGTGAGCGGGCAAGCTGCTGCAAAAACGCGCTGTCTGCAAATACGCCGTCCACAGCGGCTGCCGCCTGTTCGGACAGCTCATGCACATACGCGCCGCAGCGCTCAAGGCCGTAGAGCGCCATGAAGGTATTCTTCCCCTCGCGCGCGTCCGAGCCGATAGGCTTGCCGAGCTCCGACTCCGTGCTGATGACATCGAGCATATCGTCGCGGATCTGGAAGGCCAGGCCGAGCGCCTTGGCATATTTCGCCGCCGCCTCACGCTGCCGCTCGTTTCCGCTGCCGCAGGTCACGCCCATGAGACAGGCGGCATAGATCATCGCCGACGTTTTGCGGTCATTGATGTCCATCAGCTCTTCCTTCGTGAGCGCCTTGCCCTCGCCCTCCATGTCAAGCTGCTGTCCGCCGCAGATACCGTTTTCACCCGCAGCCTCGGCCAGCAGGCGCGCACACTCAGCACGCACCTCCGCCGGCAGTGACGTCGAGAGGATCGTGCGGAACGCCTCCGCCTGCAGCGCGTCGCCCGCAAGCGTCGCCGTGCACTCGCCGAACACTACGTGGTTGGTCGGCTTGCCGCGGCGCAGATCGTCATTGTCCATGCACGGCAGGTCGTCATGGATCAGCGAATAAGTATGCACCATCTCGACCGCGCACGCGACCGGAAGCGCCGCGCGCACGTCTCCGCCGCAGGCAGCGCAAAACGCGAGCACCAGCACCGGGCGCAGCCGCTTGCCGCCGGCGGCAAGGCTGTAGTGCATCGCCTCAAGCAGACGGTGATAGGACACGCTCGTGTCCGTAAAGTATGTATTGAGCGCCGCATCCGCAAGCGCCTTATATTCGTGATACTGCGTCTGATAATCCATGCGTCATTCCTCTGTTTCAAACGGAAGCTCGACGGGCGCACCGTCGCTCCCTTTTTTCAGCTGCACGACCTTCTGCTCAGCGGTGTCGAGCAGCGCATTGCAGGTTTTAAGCAGGTGCGAGCCCTCCTCGAACAGCGCCAGCGACGCATCGAGCGGCACATCGCCCTTTTCCAGCTGCTTGACGATCTCATCCAGCCGCTGCATGGACGCTTCAAAGGTCAGTTTCTGTTTTGCCATGTGCTTCCTCCCTGTTGTTCACGGTGCAGTGCAGCGCACCATCCTGAAGCTGTACACGGATCGCATCTCCGGACTGAACCTGTCCTGCCGAGCGGAGGACCGTCCCGGCTGCATCCGACGCCACGGCATAGCCGCGGCCGAGCACCTTGAGCGGACTCATCGCATCAAGCGCCGCCGCACATTGTGCAAAGGTCTGCCTGCGTGAGGCAAGATAGCGTTCCCCCGCCGCGATCAGGCGGCTGCGGGTGTAGTCAAGCTCCACCCGCCGGAGATCAAAATACGCCGCCGGAGACTGCAAAACGCGCCGGCCGGCCAAATTCTCCAGCGCCGCGCGCCGCTGCGTCATCTGCTTGCGCATCGCCTGCGTCATGCGGATGTCATAGCTGCGCAGCATCTCGCGCAGATCCTCCGCATTCGGCACGGCAAGCTCCGCCGCATTGGACGGCGTCGCCGCGCGCAGGTCAGCCACAAAGTCCGAGATCGTCACATCCGGCTCGTGACCGACGGCGGAAATGACTGGAATGTCCGAGTCATAGATCGCGCGCGCAACACGCTCATCGTTAAACGCCCACAGGTCCTCGATCGAGCCGCCGCCGCGCCCGGTGATGATGAGATCGCCCACATGATAGCGGTTGGCATAACGAATCGCCCCGGCGATCTCCGCCGGAGCTTCCGCACCCTGAACGCGCACAGGCAGCAGCACGACCTCGCTGGCCGGCCAGCGCTTGCCGAGCACGCGGATGATATCGCGCACCGCCGCACCGGCGGACGACGTGATCACAGCGATCCGCTGCGGAAACTGCGGAAGCGGTTTTTTGTGCGTGCGGTCAAACAGTCCCTCTTTTTGCAGCTGTTCTTTGAGCTGCTCGTAAGCAGCATACAAATCGCCGACACCGCCGGGGATCAGCCGCGTGCAATAGAGCTGATACGCGCCGTCGCGCGGATAGACAGCGATGCGGCCGACCGCTGCCACGCTCATGCCGCTCGCCGGACGAAAGCGCAGCGACTGTGCGCTGCTGCGAAACATCACGCAGCGCAGGCTGCTCTCGGCATCCTTGAGCGTGAAGTAGTGGTGTCCGGACGGATAGACCTTATAGTTTGACAGTTCGCCCGTCACGCAGACGTTTCCGAGCAGCATATCAGCGTCCAGAAGCTGCTTGATATGGGCATTGAGCTCTGTGACAGTAAAGGATGTACGCTCCATTTCAGCCTTCTGTGCAGCCTTCTTCCGACGGAGCGAGCACCTCACCCGGCGTCTCGGAGGGCACTGCTTCCGCCTCTGCGGTGGGCTCTGCTTCCTGCGCAAGCTCACCGCGCACAAAGCTTCCGAGCACGCCGTTGATGAATGCGACCGTCTCCGGCTCTTCATAGCCCTTGGCAAGCTGCACCGCCTCGTTGATCGCAGCGGCATTCGGCACATCATCCATATAGAGGATCTCGCACATGGCGCAGCGCATGATCGCCGCAGCGGTGCGCGAGATGCGCTCAAGCCGCCAGCCGCGGGCATATTTCTCAATCATGTGGTTGAGCTCGTACATATGGTCATAGACCAGGCCGGTCAGCCGGCGGATGTAGTCAAGCTGCGTATCGTCCGGATATTCCCGGAACAGCGGATCTTCCTCCGCCAGTGTCGCGAAATACTCCCGGCTGAAAAATGCGTCCGCCGTCTCGCGGGCGTCCTCCCCGGCGAGCTGCGCGGCAAAGCTGAGCTGGATCGCGATCTCACGCGCAACCGTTCTTGTCATAGTGATTTCTCCTGCTTTTCCTTATTTGTCAAACGCCACGCCGGACACGTGCACGTTGACAATGGGCTTGCCGATACCCGTCATGGACTCCACCGCGCTCGTGACGGACTCCTGCACCGCTCTGGCAACGGCCACAACGCTGCAGCCATAGCGCACCGTGATGATCGTGTCGACCGTCATCGTGCCGTCGACGATCTGTACCTTGATGCCCTTGGCAGCGGACTTGATGCCGAGCAGCTCGGCCAGCTCCGTCCCGGCAGAGGTCGCAATCCCGGCGACGCCGTCCACTTCCGTGATCGCTGCGCGCACCATCGCGGCAACGACGTCCTCAGAGATATTGATGCTGCCCTTTTCATCCTGGCAAGTAATATAATTTTCCGGCATAGAAAAATACCTCCTGATAAAATTGTACATTATAGTGTACCACGTACAGCGGCAAAAAGAAAGCAAAATGTTTTCAGCAGCGCAAAAAGATGCACCCCGGTGCATTCCGGGGTGCATCTGCGAAAAATACCGTTATGTTACTTCTTCACGTTCTGGCAGAAGTTCATCAGGATCGTTGCGACCTGCTGGCGGGCGGCGCTGCCCTGCGGGTCGAGGTAGACCACGCCGTCAGACGCCTTGGTACCGTTGATGAGCCCGAGCGCGACCGCGTCCTGCATGGCCTCCTTCGCCCAGCTGCTCACCTGCGCGCCGTCCGGGAACTTGCTCAGATCGGCGGGCGTCCACGTGCGCTCCATCTTGAGGACATGGAACATGTACTGCGTGAGGATGACCGCGATCTGCTCGCGCGTGACGGGCTGATCCGGGTCGAACGTGGTCGGCGATGTGCCCGCGACCACATTGTTCTGGTACGCCCAGAGAATGGCGGGCTTGTACCAGTTCGCGGTAAGGTCGGTAAACGGCGTCGTGCCGCTCACCGCCGGCGTGCCCTCGAGGTTATAGAGGATCTGCACGATCTGCGCGCGCGTCGTCGTGCCGGTCGGGGCAAACGTGCCGTCGCCCATGCCGCCCATGATGCCGTGCGTCACGCAGTACTGGATGCCGGGATACGCCCAGTTTTTCTCCACGTCGGTGAACATCTGCGTCACGTCGACGCTGACGACCGGGATAGACTCCGTCTTCGTCTCATGGCAGCGCGTGCAGGTATAGGTTCTGACGCCGGTCTCCGTCGCGGTCGGCTCCTTCGTCACTTTGCCGTTGTCCCATGCGTGACCCAGAGCATCCACATAAGTGTCCACATAGCTGTCGCCGCAGGCGCAGGTGTGCGTCGTGTAGCCCTTTTCCGTGCAGGTCGGCGCGGTCACAACAGCGTCATAGCTGTGCTTATGCGACAGGGGCGGGATGACTTCCGTCTTCGTCTCGCTGCAGCGGGTACAGGTGAAAGTCTTCACACCGGTCTCGGTTTCCGTCGGCTCCTTCGTCACTTTGCCATTATCCCATGCGTGGCCGAGTGCATCCACATAAGTATCCACATAGCTGTCGCCGCAGGCGCAGGTGTGCGTGGTATAACCCTTTTCGGTGCAGGTCGGCGGGGTCACAACAGCAGTGTAGCTGTGCTCGTGCGCCTCGACGCATCTGAAAGACGCATAGGAGGATGACGAATAGTTGGCATACTTTGTGTTGCGTGACTCTACTGTCACATTGCAATGCAATTCGCGTCTTTTTATTGTCACTGAAACACTTGTGTCGGTCGTATAAATAACTTTTTTGGATCCGCCGCCCTGTACAGTCACACAGTATTCTCGCTGATCATATTTGTCCCGAAGCGGGCTCGCCGTCCAGCTGATTTTAACTTCCTCGCCCACAGTGACCACTTCCGGCACCGTGATCTCCACTTTGGGAGGCGCGGCCGGCTTCTGATAGTCATCCACGGGATAGAGGCTGAAGATCTGCGCGGCGCCTGACCAGTTCGAATACAGCTCCATCTGTGTGCCGGGGGTCTGATAGTTTCCTGTGCAGTCGAGCACGAGCCACGTCCCGGCAGTCACGGAGTCTTTTGGAACCAGCTGGAATGTTCCGTTCTTATCATAGATGTACCACTGGAAACGCGATGCCTTATTCGTGTTGAGCCAAGAGGTCGTGACCTTTGCCTGCTGGACACAATCGCCCTCATACGTGAGGTAATTATCATTGAACATGTTCTGGATACAGTAGCTGCCGTCGCCCTGACGGATAAACTTCCAGATCTGCTCCGGGTCTCCGGTGTTGGCACTGCCGATCGTCACGTTGTACCTATCCGAGGAATCATAATTCGTGCCGATGTGCTTCCAGCCGTCCGTGCGGATGAGGTAACGGTAGACGTTTGTGCCAATGTCGGCGTAGGACGGAGTCGGCGTCGCGCTCGAGAAGTCCGGGCGGATGACGCCCCAATACGGATTATCAAATGAATTGTATCTGTACGTGACCTGAGTTACATAGCGCGCGCTGCCGAAATTCTGGTGCCAGGTGCTGTAGTCCGATTCATAGATCGCGACATGGCCAGCCGGATTTTTGGCAGACCATCCGTAGACCAGAATGTCGCCCTTCTGCGGCTGTGCGTTTTGTAGTCTTTGCCAGCCGGCGGGGAGCTGATTCCACGAATAATCCTTGCCATCGCCGCCCGGAGACGTCTGGCCGAGGTACGAGTAGTAAGCTTTGATCAGCGCCACGCACTCGCCGCTGCCGACGGTTTGTCCGTTCAGGCTTCTGACCCAGTTGATCGCATCGTCCGCTGTTTTGCCGTTGGTCGAGGCAAAGGCCGCCGTCGGCAGCAGGCAGGCGACCATGATCACAGCGAGGATGAGACAAAGAACACGTCTTTTCATACGTCATCTTCTTTCTAAAAAGCTCTGTAAACGCGCATTTTTTTGACCGGGCGTGCACAAAAAGCGCGCCGGAAAACGCCGCGTTTACTTAGGGTTCAGTATACACATTTCGCTGTTTTTGGTCAACAGAAATATCAAAAAAATTTAACTAACCACGATTAGGCAGTCGCGCCATTGTGCTGGATTATGTGTCATGTTCTGGTGCGAAAAATATGCCCCGTTCAAACGAACGGGGCGATTGGCATATTACTGCGCGTCCGCTGTGACCTCAATGACCTTGATCTGCGGCGCGGTGTAGTCCGTCTCGCTGACGATGACATCCGTGATCGTTGCGACCTGCGCCGTGCTCAGGCCGTCCGCCGGCGCAGGGACGGCGACCGTGATGCCCTCCTCCGTGATATAGACCACGCACTCGGAAAAGTCCTTGGCGAGCAGGAGATTTTCGATCTGCGTCTCCGTCATGGAGTCGCTCGCCATGGCGGAGATGGCGCGCATGGCGCTGTCGATCGTCTCCTGCGAGGCATCTTCGGCGGCCGATGCCGACTTGAGCAGCGACAGCGCTTCGTCGCGCGACTGCTGGCGCGTCAGGCGCGCCTTGGCGAAATAATCATCGGTCGACGCCGAGGCCGCGGCGGCCTCCCCGTCTGCATTGGCCGCCGCCATGGCAGCGTCCTCGGCAGCGGCCATTTCGGCGTCCGCACTGCCCCACTGCGCATTGTACGACCAGTTGAAATAGACCGCTGCGCACACAAACAGCAGCACCACGATGATCGCAACGTTCCGCTTGGTTTTTTTCATAACTGCCCTCCCATTATTTCAGATCACGCGTCCGGCTGCTTTTTGAGCACGCTGATGCGGTCGGTGCTCAGGCCGGTAAACTGTGCCACCGCCTGCGTCACGGCAAGCTGCACCTGCGGCGCGTCCGCCCCGTCACAGACGACGACCGCGCCGAGATACTGCGGGCTGACCGTGCGCAGCTCGACCGCCGCCTGTGCTCCGCCTCCGGCGGAAATGATGGCCGGCTGACCGGAATCATCCGTCGCCAGCTCTCGCTCCGCCGAGCAGCGGTACGACAGCAGCACCTGCACCTGACCCGCGCCGCTGATCTGCCGCAGCAGCTGCGCAAGGCGCTGCTCCTCGGTCTGGATGGTCTGCGTCTGCGTGTCAATCGACTGCGCCGCTGCCGGTTCTGCCTTCGTCCGGCTTCCGCCCGGCAGCAGGAGCAGGATCAGCCCCGCCAGCAGGATGATGAGCACATATTTGTACTTGCCTGCAAATGCGCTGAGTTTTCGTGTGTTCATGATGCACTGCTCCATTCCTGCCGCGCGCGCGGGATGCCGAGATTGGCCTCAATGGTCTGCGCCAGACGGCTGTTTTCCGCCGCCCCCGCTGTGACCAGCCGGACGGCATACGGATACCAGTAGCCGTCGGTGCTCCACTGCAGCGTGACCTGCGCATCTGCGAGCGAAACGCCGCACTGCGCGGCTTTGTCCAATATATATGCGCGCAGCTCCGATTCTATGACCGTGCGCTGCAGGCGCTCACTGCTGTCGGACACCGCGCCGTCTGTTGAAACCGAGACGCGGCAGTCCTGCAGCGCGGCGGCATAGCTGTCATAATCAAACGCCACGAGCGGCGAAAACAGCAGACACGTCAGCGCAACGCCGCCGATGAGCTTCACGATGCGGCGCAGGCTCTCAGACGTCGGAAACATGGCCGCGAGCGCCGTCAGCAACGCAGCACCCGCAAGACTCAGCAGCCACGCGCGCAGAGAGTCCATCATCCTGTCACCGCCTTCATGCTTGATACGATAGAGAGAAACAAAATGAGCGACGCCACGCCGACCATCCCGAGCAGGAAGCCATATACATCCGCAAAGCCGCCGATCAGCCGCCCGACCCGCTTGTCCGCAAACGACTCCGCGATCCCGGCGGCAAGCTTATACAAAGCATAGTGCACGGCAAGCTGCAAATACGGCGTGACGCACACGGCGGCAACACTCATGACACCGATGATGCCGATGCCGCCGCGCAAAATCGCAGCGCTTGCCGTGACGGTCGCCGCAGCGTCCGCCACGATGCTGCCCACGACCGGCAGCGCCGCGGAGACGGCGGTTTTGACGGCCTTGGCCGCAGCCGCATCCGCTGAGCCGGTGAGAATGCCCGTCAGCGACAGATAGAGCGTGAACACCCCGGCAAAGCCGATGAGCAGCAGCCGAAGCGCCTTGCGCAGCAGGCCGCTCAGCGCCGTGAGCACGTCCTGCTCGAGCGCCGCGCCGCAGATGACCGTGCCTGCGTATGTATACAGCATCGGCAGCAGCACCGCTGTCTCCGCCGACAGCAGAATATCGAGAAAGAGCGATGTCGCCGCATATTTTGCCGCCGCCGAAGTCGCCGCCCCGCTTGCCGCCGCAGCGGCGCACATACTCGGCAGCAGGATCTTGGAAAAGTCGCGCAGTGTGGTCAGCGCGCTGCTGCCGGCCGTGATGCAGGACGTCACATGGGTGACGCTCAGCGCAGCCACTGCCACCGCACCGGTCATCTGCGTGACCTTGGCGCACGCACCGCTTGCAGACAGCGACGCGCACAGCGCCGCCAGAAACACGACTGCAAGCAGCAGCGCCGCATTGCGCGCAGCCGAGGCCAGCGCTCCCCCGCCCTCATGCAGCACATAGCCCCAGAGCTTTTGCAGCAGTGGGCGTGGATGCGCGGCATCTGCGACGGTCAGCGTGCCGAAGGCATCATATGTCTGCGCCGGGAGCGCGGACTCCAGCGCCGCCGTGCCGAATGCCTCCGCCTGCTCGGACGCAATGTCATAGGCGTATGCAGGCTGCGTGCATATGGCCGCCAGCGTCAGCGCCGCCAGCAGCGCAAGCAAAAATCGCTTCATAGGCACGCTCCGATCATGGTCAGAAATGTGCGCAGCAGCGGCAGCGCCGCATAGAGCGCCGCTGCAACGCCGACGAGCTGCACAGCGCCTGCGCCCGCAGCCTGTCCCGCGTCCTTGCACAGCCCCTCCCCGATCACGGTCAGGATGCTGATGGTCATGCATTTGAGCAGCGGCCCGGTGTAGACGCCGGACAAATCGCTGAGCGCAATGGCATCACGAAAGAAATCCGCCAGCGGCCCGAGCAGACCGACGCACAAAAACAGCGCCAGCAGCGCAGCCGCCGCACTCAGCAAAAATGAGATGCCCGGCACGGTCTTATAGACCGTGGCTGCGGCGGCAGCGGCAACGACCACGATCAGCATCGCACGAAAGACCGCCTCCATCAAAACGAAAACAGCTGCTTGATGAGCGCAAACAGCTCACTGATCTTCTGGATCACCAGCACCAGCACCACGACCAGCCCCGCGATGGTCGTCATGAGCGCCTGCTCGTCGCGCCCCGCGCGCGAGAGCAGGATGTTGAGCACGGCGACGAGAATCCCGATCGCCGCGATCTTAAAGACAAGGTCAACGTCCATAAGTCCCTCCCCGGTTCAAAGCAGCGCAACGGCGGCGAGCAGACCGAGCGTCGCGCCGAGGCCGCAGACCAGTTTACCGCGCCGCCGCGTGTCATCTTGCAGTGCAGCGGAAATGCTCCGCAGCGACGCAATGCAGGTGTCCAGTGCCTGCCGCTGGAGCTGCGCGTCATATTTTCCAAGCTGCGCGCCCAATGTCAGCAGCGCGGTGCGCGCGGCCGGTGTGAGCATGTCCAGTGCCCGGATCGCCGCCGCCCATTGCTCGCAAAACGGCCGGTCGCTGTCCGTGATGCCGTCTGCGAGGGCGGTGTATTGCGCATGCAGCGGCTCCGGCGCCGTCTCCGCCGTGTGGCGCAGTGCTTCCGGCAGCGGCAGCAGCCGCCCGACGATGTCGCTGCGCAGCAGCTGCAGGCTGTCGATCACCGCCGCGAGCAGCTGCGCGCGCTGCTGCAGTTCGCGCCGAAGCGCGAAACCCGCCGCGGTGCTGCCCAGAAACAAAAGCGCTGCGCCCAGTCCGTGCGCCCACGTCATGGCAGCTCCTCGAGCGTGTAAAAACGCGCGCCGCCGCTGCGCGTGATGCACACGGCGCGGCGGAAAATATGCTCGTCCAGCAGCGCGCGGTACAGCGTCCGGCAGCGCAGCGCACCGACGCTCTGCGCGTGCGCCGTCGCCAGCAGCGCAACGCCGCAGCCGGCGGCAATGCGGATTGCCTCGATATCCTCCGGCGCGCTGATCTCGTCAAACGCCAGCACATCCGGTCGCATGGCACGCAGCAGCATCATACAGCAGGCAGCCTTCTGTCCCCCGGTCATGATGTCCGTGTTCGCGCCGACGTCAAACTGCGGCGTCCGGTTTTGCACAGCCGCGATCTCGCCGCGCTCGTCCATAAGCGAGATGCGCAGCCCTTGGTCGGACAACCGGCGCACGCACTCGCGCAGCAGTGTCGTCTTTCCGCCGCCGGGCGGTGAGAGAATGAGTGTGCTGCAAAAGCCGTCCTTCATCAGCTGCGGCACGAGCGCATCGGCGCACCCGGGCACGGCGTGCGGAATGCGCACGGACACGGAGCTCAGCTGCCGGATGCCGTCGATCTGACCGGCAGCCCGTCCATAGGCACAGCCGCACAGCCCGACGCGGCAGCCACCGGCCGTCTGTAAGTATCCCTGCCGGATCTGGTCTGCTGCCGCATAGACGGACGCGCGCGTTGCGCGCTCGAGCAGATAGTCCAGATCGTCCGGCAGCACGGCACGGCACGCCGCATGGTACACATTTTCCTGCGTCAGCAGCACGGGCGGCCGCCCGATGCGGCAGCAGATCTCCTCCACGAGCTCGTCCCGGTCGCGCTGCGTCTGCGCGATGGCCTGTCCCAGCGACGGCGGGAACAGCGCCAGCGCCTGATTTGTGAAGATCATCCGTCTCCCTCCTCTTTTGTCCTGCCACATCCTATGCATGCGCAGCATAAGACAGAACAAAAAATGAGAGGCAGCCAATAAGCTGCCTCTCTCAAGCAAAGGATAGATCAAATTAGAGTTTGCGGCACTCGAGGTAATAGCGCTTGTCCGCACCGAGGCCGATCGAAAAGCTCTTTTTCGGGAACGGGCCGGAGCGGAGCACAGACGTGAAGAGCTCCTCTTTTTCCATGCGCGGCATCAGGATGCCGCAGCAACCGTCTCCGGCGGCGAGGTCAACAGCCTCGTCATCGCCGTGGATATAGTCGATCCGGCCGCCATGCGCCTGCATATACGATGCGCAGAATGCATCCAGCGCAGCAATGGCCTCGCCGAGCGAGCTGCCGCGTGCGAGAATGTCTCTGCGCTGCACACCAGCCAGCAGCGTGACCGCATAGCCGCGGCCGTCTGCTGCCGCAAGCGCGGCCTCGGCAGCGTCCAGCCAATGCGCCGCATCGGTCTCAAAGAGGACACGGTGGATGGGCTCGAACGTCACGGCCGGACTGTGCAGGTTCACAAGCTCGACCAGTGCATAGCGCGCGGGGTCAACTGTCGCCTGTTCGGGTGTGAGCGTCTTTTTCTTCTCCAGCCAGCACTGACGGGCAGCGGCCAGACTGTGGTTGCCGTCCGCAATTGCAAAACGCATGGGGTGCTCGCCGTCCGTTCCGACGCCGGTCGCACACAGGGCTGCTGCCAGCCGATCGGCTGCGTCTCCGGCAATGCGGCGGCCGCAGATATGCCCGCCGCCGGACATGAGGTCGAAATCATAGAGCGTGTCACCCGCAAGCGCCTCCGCCTTGCGGCAGATAGCATCCTCCGGATCTGTATAAAAGACCATGATGTGCGGCATTTCCAGCGCCGCTGCCGCACGGATGCGCACACGCGCCGGAAGGCGCGAGGCGACCGTGCCCTCCGTTGCACGGATGGGCGTGACGGAATCGGGCGCGTAATCATACGCCTCAAGATCAAGCGCGCCGACGATGCCACAGCGCACAGCGCCGCCCGGCAGCGTACGCTGCACGAGCACAAGGCTGTGCGGCACGGTGCGAAACACGCCGCTGTCCAGATAAGCGTGCATCGTCTGCTGAATGGCACGCGTCGCCGCCGCTTCGTCACACTTACCGAGGTAAAACTCCGGCAGCATCAGCCGCAGCGTAGAGGGTGCGTCGCCGACCGTGTCCTGCACTGCGCGCCAATAGGCGGCGTCCGACGTGAACTGGTCGCAGGCAATGACACTCCAGCGATGCATATCCGCACGCTCAGGCAGCAGAATATCCGTAGGGGCAAAAAACAGGTTCTGGTTCATTCGAGACTCCATTTTTCCGCTCTGCCGACGGCACGCAGCCAGTTGTCATGCTGCCGCTTTGCCTGCTCGGCATCCATTTCTGGCTTGAAAATACGGTCAGACTGGCGCAGGAGCGCAATATCGTCCACGCTCTCCCAGACGCCGCTGGCAAGGCCGGCAAGGAACGCCGCGCCGAATGCCGTCGTCTCGACCAGCTTCGGCCGGTCGATCGGCACGCGCAGCATATCCGCCTGAAACTGCATCAAAAACGAGCTCACCGACGCGCCGCCGTCCACGCGCAGGACAGAGATCGGGCTCTCCGCGTCGATCTGCATGGCGTCGATCAGATCCTTGACCTGATAGGCGATGCCCTCGAGTGTGGCGCGGGCGATGTGCGCCTTGTTGCTGCCGCGCGTCAGGCCGACGATCGCGCCGCGGGCGTACATATCCCAGCGCGGCGCGCCGAGGCCGGTAAATGCGGACACAAGATACACACCGCCGTTATCCGGCACGCTCTCGGCCAGCAGGTCGCACTCATGCGCCGCGCCGATGAGACCAAGCTCGTCGCGCAGCCACTGAATGGAGCTGCCGGCGTTGAACACGCTGCCTTCGAGGGCATAGGTGGTCTCGCCGTTAACGGACCACGCAACGCTCGTGACCAGACCGCTGACGCTGCGCACGGACTTGTTGCCGGTGTTCATGAGCGTGAAGCAGCCCGTACCATAGGTGTTCTTCGCCTGACCCGGCTCGATGCACGCCTGACCGAGCAGCGCAGCCGCCTGGTCGCCGGCGCTGCCGCAGACGGGCACGCCCTCGAGCGCCTCCAGGCCGGACAGCCCCGCCGTCACCCGTCCGTACACCATGGAGGACGGCACAGGCGTCGGCAGCATGCTCATCGGGATGCCCAGACGCGCGCAGAGTGTCTCGTCCCAGCAGAGATTGTCAATGTCAAACAGCATCGTGCGCGAGCAGTTGGAATAGTCCGACACATGCGCGCGGCCGCCGGTGAGGTTCCAGATGAGCCACGCGTCCACATTGCCGAACAGCAGGTCGCCGCGCTCGGCGCGCTCTCTTGCACCCGGAACGTTATCCAGAATCCACTTGATCTTCGTGCCGGAGAAATAAGCGTCTATGAGCAGCCCGGTCTTCTCCTTCACGTAATCACCGAGTCCGTCCGCCATCAGCTGGTCGCAGATGGGCGCCGTGCGGCGGCACTGCCAGACGATTGCATTATAGACAGGTCTGCCGGTGTGCTTGTCCCAGACGATGGTCGTCTCGCGCTGGTTCGTGATGCCGATGCCGGCGATGTCCGTCGGCGACAGGCCGCTCTTTTCAAATGCCTCGCTCATGGCGAGCAGCTGGCTCTCGAGGATGACCATCGGGTCATGCTCGACCCAGCCCGGTTTCGGATAGATCTGCGTGAATGGATACTGCGCCAGAGATACGATGTTTCCCTTACTATCGAAGATAATCGAGCGGGAACTGGTTGTACCCTGATCAAGTGCAATGATGTAGCCGTTCATAATGAAAATAACCTCCGTAGACTTGACGAATTTCGCCAATTGGAATACAATTCAGGTAGCTTTTAGTATATCACACAATAAGGAGTATTGCTATGCCATCTTTTCATGATTTTAGGTTTTTGTCCACTGATGGGAAACACAACGTATTTGCCAGAGAGTGCACGCCCGACGGCGAAGTGCGCGCCGTCCTGCAGATCGCGCATGGCGTCGCCGAGCATATCTACCGTTACGCTCCGTTTATGGAGTTTCTCGCAGAAAACGGTTTCGTCGTCGTCGCGAATGACCACCTTGGCCATGGTAAGACCGCAGAAAACGAACAGGAGCTGTGCTTTTTCGCAGAAAAGGACGGCTGGAACGATGTCGTGAGCGATATGGACACGCTCCACAAGCTCACCGCCGCCAAATACCCCGGCGTACCCTACTTTCTGTTCGGCCACAGCATGGGCAGCTTCCTGACCCGCACCTATATCATTGACCACCCCGAGGGGCTCAAGGGCGTCGTCATCAGCGGTACCGGCCAGAACCCGGGCGCAGTCATCGCCGCCGGTAAGCTCATGGCAAAGCTCGAGATGATCGACAACGGCCCCATGTATCACAGCCCCATGCTCGACAAGCTTGCCTTCGGCAGCTACAACAAGAAATATGACCACGTGCGCACAAAGCTCGACTGGCTCACCCGTGACGAGGCGGTCGTGGACGCCTACATTGCCGACCCGCTCTGCGGTGCGATGGCGACTGCCGGCATGTTCCACGACATGATGGGCGGCCTGCAGTATATCTGGAAGACGGAAAATCTCAACAAGATGGATAAGTCCACCCCGGTCTACTTCATGGCCGGTGACGGCGACCCCGTCGGCAACTACGGCGAGGCGGTCAAAAAGGTCTACGAGCGCTTCCTGAAAACCGGCTGCAAGGACGTGAAGCTCAAGCTCTACAAGGACGGCCGCCACGAGATGCTCAACGAGCTCAACAAAGACGAGGTGTATGCCGACGTCCTCGAGTGGCTCAACAGCAAGATCTGATGTCTCAAACCGATCTCCGCGCATCGCGCAGGGATCGATAAATTCCCGGAAAGAATGCAGGACGAAGCGCGATGAAACAGGTGGATACCAAAGCATATATGACCGCGCTGCGCTCGCTCACCGAGCAGGGGCACAGCGTCAGCGTGCCCGTCGCCGGCAGCAGTATGTCGCCCTTTCTGGCAGGCGGGCGCGACACCGTGTTCTTTTCCAGGCCGGACACGCCCCTGCGCCGCGGCGACATCGTGTTTTACGAGCGCGCGAGCGGCCAGTTTGTCATGCATAGAGTCCGCCGCGTACACCGTGACGGTAGCCTCGACATCCTTGGCGATGCGCAGGCCGAGACCGAGACCGGCATCCTGCCGCAGCAGGTCTTTGCGCGGGCGACCGCCGTCTGCCGAAAGGGTCGGCAGCTTCAGCCCGGAGATTTTCTGTGGGAGCTCTTTCGCGGGCCGTGGCTGTGGGTCATTCCGCTGCGGCATCCCATTGTCCGGATATGGAGCGTGTTCAAAAAGCGCCGGACATAATACAATTACAATACAAAATTACAGATTGCGAAAAGCGAAGTGGTTTCACTTCGCTTTTCAGCTTCTCAAAGAACCTCGTAGTGTTTCGCCACCGCAGCGGCGAAAGGAAGTCCGATCCTTTTCTTCGGCGACATGTGCGTCGAAGAAAATCCTTCTCGGCCTGCAAATGTGCGCGCCGTCCGCCTCCGACGGACGGCGCGTGCGCTGCAATCAGGCCGCAAATCCTTTGTCAAAAAGGAATTCTTTTTGACAGACTCGAAAAAGCGAAGTGGTTTCCACTTCGCTTTTTTCATTCTATTGGGTTTTAGAGGATGTCCAGCTCGCGGAGCTTTGCGACGAACGCATGGACGTCCTGCCTGAGCACGTCACGCTCGACGTCAAACGCCTCATAGAGTCGCTCGACGATCGCCTCCTCATTCTCGGCCTCCGGCAGCGCGTCCCATATGGCGGCGCCGGTCTCGTTGATCGTGAGCAGTCCTTGGAGCTTCGTCGTCGTCTCGCCGACCGGCACGAGGATCGTGTCGCCCGCGATCTCCCGCTTGACAAGCTGTGCTTTGAGCTTCATGTGTTTTTCATCCTTTCATACGCGCTCTGCGTCAGCGCGGCAGTAGCCTTCGTCATGGCGCAGACATATTCCGGCCTTCCGTCAAACGCGCCCGTCTCGGTCACGCACATCGCGGCGCAGGCATGGCACATGTGCTTATATTCGCACTGTGTGCACGCCGGCGGCAGCAGAATGCGCGCCGTGGCCGCCTTGGTTTCCTCCCATGCGCGCGCAAAGCCGAGCTCCGGTACGGAGACATCCGGCTGTACCATCATGCCGCACGGCGTCATGACGCCGCGCCAGTTGATCCAGAACGAGCTGCGTCCCGCGCGGCAGGCCATCTTCTCCCCCGGCGTCCCGTCGCACACTTCGCTCTCCGGCGCTCGGATACCGGCGCGCATCGCCTCGGCGCGCTGGCAGAACATCTCGTCCGAAAACCGCAGCCGGTCCCAGCGAACGCTGCAGGCGGCAGCCTCCTGAAAGGTAAAACGATCGTTGCTGCCGGTCGCGTGCTCGTCGCGGCGCACGGGCGGGAACATGTACGACGCCATCTGCACCGGTGTGCCGAGCTCGGTCGCTATGGCATAGATAGCGTCCATATCATCGACATTGTACGGCGTCATGGAAGCGTTGAGCTTCACGCCGATGCCGAGCGCCTTGAGCGCGCGGATATTGTGCACGACGCGGTCATACATCGGCCGGCCGCACAGCCGTTCATACGTCTCATTGCAGCCGCCGTAAAGCGTGATGTTCATGCGCGACGGCGGCTCATGCCGGAAAAAATCCAGCCAGTCGTCGTCGATGAGCGATGCGTTGCTGTTGATGGACACCATGAGCCCCATCTTCTTGAGTTCGGTGAGCAGATAGCGGAAATCCACGCGAATAAGCGGCTCTCCGCCGGTCAGCAGCAAAAACAGCATCCCCTGGCTGCGTGCCTGCTCCGCGATGGCGAGCCACTCGTCCGCGGTGAGCTCCGCCCCGCGCCGCCGCTGTTCCTCGGGCGTGAGGTGCACGTAACACATGCGGCAGTTGAAGTTGCAGCGCGCCGTGAGCTCGAACGTGCCCGCAAGTGGGATGCCCTTTGCGCAGGCCCGCGCGTGCAGATAGGCCGACAGGCGCGGCTCAGCTCCCGTATGTTCCATATCAGATACCTCCCAATTTGCCCCGCAGGGCTTCGACCGCCGTGGCGTTCGGCAGACAGTCCATGCGCAGGACCGGCACATCGGAGACGAGCCGCGCCACGCATTCGGTCATTTGTTCCGCCGAGCGCGCGTCCCATTCGTAATACGCGCACTGGCTGAGCACACCCGCAAACGCCGCCTGCGGGCTCGGGACAAACACGCGGTTTTCACTGCCCTGCCCGAGCAGGACGATCGCCCGGACCGGCGCCGTTACATTTTCGGATATGCCCGACGTACCCGCATAGAAAATGCCGTTCGCGGTCTTTTTGCCCACGTCCACAAGTGCGCGGTCGCCGTTGACGACCCGCGCCCCGGCGCAGCGCTCCCAGAGCGCGGCCTGCGTGCTCTTGCCGACACCGCTCGGTCCGGAAAACAGGATAGCCTCGCCAGCGCTCGTCACGATGTACGCGCTGTGCAGCACGAGCATCCCGCGCGCGGCAAACACGTCAAACAGCCCCACAGCCTCCAGCGCCGTGCTGACCGACGCGCCGGTGCGATAAGCGCTCGCAAAGATCACATCCGTGTGCGCACCATGCGTCACGGCATAGGTAAAGTGCGGAATATCCCCCGGTGCACTGACCCATTGCAGAAGGTGGCGCTGTGCGCCCGCTTGCCAGCGAAACACATCATCGCGCCGCAGCGCGTCCGCCGGCGGTGTGGGCAGCGCATCGCTGAACCGGAGACAAATCGTGTGATCAGGCACGCCGTCCGGCACATGAAACGCTTCGCACACCAGCGAGCGTTCGAGCGGTGCATCGGACTCCAACGCGAAGGTCACGCCGCCGAAGCGATAAAGCTCACGGTACATAGGTCACAAACAGCAGCGCACTCGCGCCTTCGTGAAAGTGGCTGGTATAGCTGCTCTGGCTCTCGCCTGCCGCGAGATCTTTGACGCCCGCGCGGTACGTGATGCCGCCAAGCAGCATATCGCCGCTGACATTTTTATAGTAGACATAGACCTGCGCGGCGGCAGCGCCGGAGTTGTTGGTCACGGTGATGGTGTTGTCGCTCGTCGTGACGGTGAACAGATCATCGTGCATGGACAGCGGCTCTGCGAACGCGGCGTAGGCCGTCACGGTCACTGTCAGCTCCTCCGGCTTCTCGGGCATAGTCTGCGCGCCGAGCTCCAGCGCCTGAAGCGTCTGCCCGGCCGGGAGCGTGCTGATATCAAACTCATAGCACTCACTGCCGCGCGTGAGCGTGATGTGCGCATACTGCACGTCGCTGCTGCCGGTATTTTTCACGCGGATGCAAAACACGTCCGACACCGTCTTGTCAGACCCATCCTCGACAAACAGCCCCGCATAGCGACCGGTGCTGACAAGCTGCAGACCGTTGCCGATGTCCATGCCGTCCAGCTTTGATTTCTCCGCCGCAAGACCGTATTCATCTGGCTTGGCGGGCTTTTTCCCGCAGCCCGTGCACGCGAGCAGCAGCGCTGCGGCAAGCGTGAGCAGCAGCGCGCGCACACCGCGTGTCCTGAATTTATTCATAGTTTTGCTCCTTTGCTGCGCGCTTCATCGCGCGGCGTCCGATTCTTGAAAAAATGCCCTACCCAATCGGGCAGGGCATTTCCTTGTGTAAGCTTGTGTCAGGAGGCGAACAGTTTCGATCCCTCCAACGGAACATGGTAGCAGAATCCAAGCTGATCCGGGTTGATCACGCAGTTCCCCTGAGAGAACACATTGTTACGATAATCGCCGAAGATATCTCTGCAGGTATCCTGGTTGAGGTTGAGCGGCTTGCCGCAGTTATCTGCGATGCTGGCACTCAGTTCAAAGCTCTCGAAGTAGACTTCGGGTTTCACATAGGTTTTCTTCATACGTTCGATCACTCCTCTCTTAGTGCTGCCACTTGCCGAAAATATCGTGCCACCAGTCACGGATGGACGGACGCACCGTCAGCTTTGCGGTGATCGGGTCACTCGCAACACCGTCGGCATTGATGGCGCAGACGGTGTAGTCCGCCGTTGCCGTCGCCGTCACGGTATAGGTGAACACGTGGTAGGTCACCTTCTTCGCGGAAGAGCCCCAACCGCTGCGCTCGGTGCGAACCTTGTAGCTGTCGATCGTCACATCGTCGACATGGATCGCCTCGACATCCGCAGACGTCTTGACCGTCAGCGTCGCCTTGCCGCCCTTATGGACATTGCGGCTCCACTTGGCCGTGAAGTGCTCAGGCTCAAAGGTCTGCTCGGGCGCGGCAAACAGCGCGCGCACAGACATGACCGCAGCGTCCTGCTCCTCAGCGGTCGGCGCGCTCAGTGCAGCTGCGCTGGCCGGTTTGTCCTTAAAGGTGATCTTCAGGTTCGTCAGGGACAGGATGCCGTCACCCGTGTTGGTGATCGTGAAGCTGCCGCCGGAAGCGCCGATCTCGTAGTACATCTCGGTGGCGGTGCTGATTTGCTGACCATCCGTGCCAACAACCATGGTCGCGGCCATACCACTGGGAGCTTTTGCGCCGATCTGGACGCTTGCGATGTTGGTATCACCCGGGACGGTAAACGTGATCGCCTGACCCTTGTCCAGATAGACCTCATTGTTCGGGCCAAAGTTCTTATAGGCTTCGACATTAGCATTAGGGCCGCCGTCGATGAAGAGAGCTTTGCTCTGCGCGACATCGTTCACCAGCGCGTCATGCAGCTTGATGTACTGCGGGTAACCCTCGCCGTCCTGCGCGTAGTCACTCTTATCCTTGCCCATGGGGTCATAGACGCGGATGGCATCGAGCCAGAAGCTGTAGGAATCATTGCCCGTGTGATTGAAGAACTCACCGTAGCCGACCTCGATCTTGACGGTATATGTGTCATAAGGCAGACCGGAGACCTTGATCACCGGGATCTGGTAGAGCGCCTTCACGCTGTCAGTCGTCACACCGGCGGCATCGCCATTGTAGCCGTAGTACGTGTCGCACGGGCCGACCTTCACTTTTTCTCCCTTGGAATTCGTCACGGTGTACATGACCGTGCCGGAGGTGTTGCTGGTCAGGGAGATGACATCAAAGCCAGTGCCCTTGAAGGTGAAGGTCGCAGCGGGCACCTGACCGAGCTTACTGGCGTTGGCATCGACCGTGACCTTGGTGGCGCTGCCCATGGAGAAGGTGCTGCAGTTGGCATAGGCAGGGTCATAACCGTAGACATTGCTGTTCTCGCTCTTGAGCTGCTCAAAGACCTGCTGCTTCGTCGTATCCTGCTCGCCGACGGTCGTCCAGTAGCCGTTTTTCTGGTTCTTATTGACAACGTTCGTGCCATCGGCATTCGTAAACGTGGCGAAGCTGTCCTCATAGTAGACGCTCGTCGCGGGGATGATGTTGACGGAGAAGACCGTCGGCTGCTCAGCCGGATCATTCGTAAACTTGACAAAGAGCGAGATCGCCGCCGTGCTGTCAAGCGTATTGTGGAGCGTATACGTCACCGTCTTATCGTCGCTGTTGATCTTCGCAGTGCCGTACTTGCCCGTATTCTCAAGCGTCTGCTCACCGGCAAGCAGTGACATCTGCGCGATCGTGCTGGCATCCTCAATGCCGAATGCGCTCACCGGAATCGTCACCGGCAGACCGAAGTCAACGACATAGGTCTTGGCCTTCAAGTCCTTGCGGTCATAGTGCAGCATGAGCGTCTTGCCGTCTTCGGAAATCTCAGCCCAGCGGTACTCATAAATGCCGCTCTTGTAGTTGCCGGTCACACCGTCAAGCTGCTTAATGTCCTTACTGATGGTCTGCTGGTTACCGGAAGCATTGACCACATAGGCGCTGTCCGGCAGATAGCCGTTATCCTCGGCAGTCTTGCCCATCCACGGACCGGCTTCGCCGATGCAGGACTTGCCGTCCATGAGCGCAGTCTTGTAGTTCGGCTCAGGATCGGTTGCCTGATGCTTTGCCACGATCTGATACTTATAGATCTGGGTGTCGGCATCGTCATCCCAATAGGTGACGTTCAGGTTGGTTTCGAGTTCCACCGCGCTCAGGTAGATCAACACGAGCTTGCCTGTATTTTTTGCAGGCCACTTGATGTTGCTAATCTTGCCGTTGACAATAGGTTCTGTGCCATAGCTTGCGTCCCAAACCACGGTCTCATCATACCAAATGCCGCCGGCCTGCGTCGTTTTCATATTCCAGTTGATGCTGTCATTTTTGTACCATTTATTGTCGTCATCCTGTCTGGTACGCACACCATCGGTTACCGTGATTTTCGAGATCGTATAGTACTCGTTCTCTTTCGGCATGATGATGCCAATGTCACGACCTGTTTTCTCATAGTTATAAATCGTCGTGGAGCCCGGATACATATTTTCCTTCGAAGGCAGCACCGTGTTGTCAGGATAGACGACCGCAAACGTCAGCGCTACCTGACCATTACTTCCATTGCCATCGGAGGGGATTCCAACACCCCAGTCCTTTGTGTACGTGGTGACGTCCTTTGTGACTTCTGTCTTCTGCAGGTAATATGCGACCAGCTGATCGCCGGAGCGGAAATAGTGCCAGATACCGTCCGCAGTCTGATACTGCCACGCGCTCTTATTCGCGCTGTTGGTATAGTAGCGGACATTGGTCAGCGTCGTACCGTCACCGGTGCTGTCTCCCCAGCCGGAATCAGCCTGTTTGTGGTACTTATCCAGACGCATGGTCTGCCAATAGGTGGCATCCATTTGGGGGTTGCGGCTCGAATTGTTTTTGCGGAAATAGCCATTTGCAGGCGCAAGCGTCGATACATCAACGCCAGCCGCATTCGATGCCTCTGCGCTCGTGATCACATGGCTGTTCTTTTCGCTCTTGTAATCATACACATGACAAGTTGTGATCATGTACTCAAGGGTAAGCGAATTCGTCGTGAGCGGATCAGAAGGCAGGTTGTCGTTGACGACGATGTGATACCATGTTCCATCAATCTGAACATCCGTCGTTCCGACATTGCGGCCGGTAATGGTGATGGTGCTGACGTCGATGGGTTCGTTTCCAACCGTAATGGGCGTGCCGAGGACATCGCCATCTTTGCTGACGAGCTTGCCGTCGGTAAGGCCACTGAAATATGAACAACTAGATATCCAACCGGACTGGGTTGTCCAATGCCCATTATCACAGTACAGCCACGTCTCATTGCCTTTGGGATTGAGGTCCAGATAAAACCCTTTACGATGGGAAATCCATGTCCACTGAGCAGCATTGTCAGCATCATCCACCCATTCAGCGTTGGCATCCAGATATTTTCCCTCGCTGTTTACGATGTAGTATGCCGTGCCCTTAGTCATGCTCGTCGTGAGCTCACCCTTGAGGTCACGCTTGCTGGTAACATTGACTTTAGCCACTTCGTCGTCATGAGAGTAGCTGCTCAGAACCTGACCGGGCATAGTTTTTGACCACGTTTCGCCGACGGTAAGGTCAATGCGCACGTCGCCCTCGCCCGCGACCGTGAGATCCATGGAATAGGACTGGCCGTTATCGGCTTTAGCGGTGACCGTCGCAGTACCTCTCGAGAGGGCGTTGACCGTCACGCGGTTTCCGGTCACGGTGCTTGCGGCGCTTCTCGTCACGCTGCCGAGAGACAGAACGCTCGCATCGCTGACAGACCACACTGCATTCAGGCCTGTGGAAAGGCGCAGAACCGAAGAATTGCCCACAGTCAGTGTCTGTCCGCGGTGAGCGGTCTCGACCTGCGGCGTAACGGTCGTAAAGTAGGTGCTGTTCTTCTGCGACAGCGTCGTCATGAGTTCCTTGACATAGCCCTGTTCGTTGGCGCTGTATTCCGGGTTCGGATCGTCGCACCAGAAGCAGATCATCGCGCCGATCGGCGTCACGCTGCTGCTCTTATCGCCGCGCACAGAGGTGACAGGCGTATTTGCCACGCCGCTTTGGGCATGTTTATACGTGTATGCTGTGACTTTATCAGCAAGCACATAATACCATGCATCATTGGTATTGAGGATCTTGTGACCCTTATCTGCAATAAAGCTTGCAGGTGCCGGGGTGTAGCCAGTCCAGCCGGTCGTCCAATAGCTGACGACGATGTCCTTGGAAAATTCGCCGCCGCTTGTGTTGCTGTTATAGTAAATGCCGTCGTTAAACGCGATGGGCGTCATACCGGCCGCAACGATCTGCGCGGCGACCGCATTGACATAGCTGACAAAGTTGCCATACTTTTTATCCTTGATCAGCGCTGCAAAACCGTCGGTCTTGTCATTGGCATACTCGTCCGCGCCCATGTTGAAGTAGCCGCAGCCCTTGCCGGCGAAGTAATTGATGTACTTCTGCAGGAGCGCCTGCGTGAACGCAACGGCAGTGGTATTCGCCACGTCAATCGTGCGGACAGAGTCGTAGGCGGAGCAGTTCACCCCCGTCAGAGAGGTCGCCGCGCTCAGGATCGCATCCATGTGACCCGGCGTGTTGATCAGCGGGATGATGGAGATGTTCTTGCTCTGCGCATAGGCAATGATCGCGTCCATATCAGACTGCGAGAGCTCATTCACGCTGCCCGCATCGTAATACTTCACGTTGCCGTTATGGATCTGCGTCTTCACGTCATCACTGGCATAGGTCTTCCCATCAACCGTGACAGACATATCGTCCAGCAGGAAACGCAGGCTGTCGTTGCCGACCGCCAGTTCTATGTGCGTATAGTTCGCTGCGGAAGCCGTGTCGATCAACGACTTGATCTCAGCGACGCTGAAATACTTTCTGCCGCAATCCAAATGGAAAACGCGCATGAAATCATTTCGTGCCGAGCTGCTCGCTCCTGTCTCGTTCGTTGCCATCGTGAACGCTGACATGGACATCAGGCTCAGCAGCATGACCAGTACAAGAATCATGGAAAGCACTTTTTGCATTGTCGTTCTTTTCCGTGCCTGGTTCATTCTTGTCATTCCTTTCGATACCTTTTTTCCTGCCGTTTTGGGGCCATTGTGCCGCAAAATGGGCGCAGCACGACATACTGTTCTTATATTCTTATATTACTATAGAAATTGCGACGTTTCAATACCTTAACTGCTTTTTTGCACAAATTTTCGTATAATTTTTTTAGGAACACACTGCTGTATTTGGGCACAACTACCAAAACCAGGCCCTGCGCAGGCGCAGCGGAGAACCCCGCTACAGCGCAGAACCCTGTGTAAGATCGTCGCGCGCGAAAGCGGCGTGGATCGCATTGAGCACGCGCTTTTTGTCCGCGCTCCAGAGCGGCGCGATGAGGTCGCGCTTGGCGCCGTCGCCGGTCAGACGGTGGATGACCGTCTCCGGCGGGAGCACGCGCAGACACCGCTCAAGCAGGTCGATATAGTGCTCCGGCGTGAGCACCTCGAACTTCCCGGCAGCATAATCCTCTGCCAGATCCGTGCCGCGCAGCACATGCAGCAGGTGCAGCTTGATGCCCTGTACCCCGCTCTGACCGATATAGCGCGCGGTCTGCACCATCTGCGCATCCGTCTCGCCGGGGATGCCGAGGATCTGATGCACGATGACCTCGAGTCCGGCGGCGCGCAGACGGCGCACTGCATCGTCAAACACCGGCAGGTCGTAGCCGCGGCGGATATAGGCCGCGCTGCGCGGATGGATGGTTTGCAGACCGAGCTCGACCCAGGCTGGCTTTTCGGCGTTCAGCCGCCGCAGGAGCGCAACGGTTTCATCCGGCAGACAGTCCGGCCGCGTGGCGACCGACAGCGCCACAACGTCCTCCGGCGCAAGCGCCTGCGTGAACAGGCGCTCCATGTGCGCAAGGCTGCCGTAGGTGTTCGTGAAGTTCTGAAAATAGGCGATGTACTTGCCGCCGCCGTTTTTGGCGCGGACGCGCGCCTTGGCCGCCTCGATCTGCTGCGGAATGTCCAGTGCACGGTCGGCGGCAAAGGCGCCGGAACCGTCCCCGGCACAGAAAATGCAGCCGCGCGTATCGATGGCCCCGTCCCGGTTCGGACAGGTAAAGCCGCCGTCGAGCGCAAGCTTATAGACCTTGCAGCCGAAGCGGCGGCGCAGCTCCTCGTTCAAAGTGTGATAATACATAGCAGAAAAAGGCCGGGGATGCCCGGCCTTTGTGTTTATGCCTTCATCTGGCGCTTTCGCGCGAGGTTGACCATGCCCTCAGGCATATCGTTGAGGTTCATGAGCATCTTGCCGCTGCCGAACGCCGCGCACGAAAGCGCATCGTCCACCACGGTTGTGCGGATGCCGGTGTCCTTCTCGACGAGCTGGTCAAAGCCGTAGATCAGGCTGCCGCCGCCGGCCATAACGATGCCATTTTGCGCGACGTCCGAAACGAGTTCCGGCGGCGTGCGCTCGAGCACCATGTGGATGGTCTCGAGAATGTCGCGCGCGGGCTCGGCAATGGCCTCGACAAGCTCGACCGAGCTGATCTTCACGGACTTCGGCAGGCCGGTCGTCAGGCAGCGGCCCTTGACCTCCTGAATGCCAACCTCGGCGCGCGGGACAAGGCACGCGATGCCGATCTTGAGCTCCTCGGCCGTGCGCTTGCCGATGAGGATGTTGTGCTTGCGGCGCACGTAGCGCACGATCGCCTCGTCAAAGGCGTCACCGGCGGTCTTGATCGACTCGCTCTCGACCACGCCGCCGAGAGACACGACCGCGACCTCCGTCGTGCCGCCGCCGATGTCGATGACCAGATGGCCGTCCGGCTTGGAGAGGTCGGCGCCCGCACCGGCCGCCGTCGCCACGGCGGACTCGACCAGATACACCTTGCGCGCGCCGGCCTCGATGACGGCGTCGATGACGTTGCGCTCCTCCACGCCGGTCACGCTGCTCGGCACGGTGACGAGCACGCGCGGCTTGAAGAGGCTGAACGACGTCACGCGCGAGAGCAGCTCCTTGAGCATGAGCGCCGTCATGTCATAGTCCGAGATGACGCCCGCGCTGATCGGATGGATGGCAACGATGTTCGCCGGTGTGCGGCCAAGCATCTTCTGCGCGTCCTGACCGACCTTGAGCATGCGGCCGGTGTACTTGTCGACCGCCACGATGGACGGCTCGCGCAGCATGATGCCCTTGCCGCGCACAAACACGCGGATGTTGGTCGTGCCGAGGTCGATGGCAATGTCCCGTTCAAAAATCATCATAAAGCAAAACTCCCGTATCATCCGCGCTGCGGATGTTATAGTTGATCGTAGCCGTCCGGCGGCTGTTTTAGTCAGCGGAGCGCGCAACCGTGGCGCACACCACCTGCTCTGCGCCCGCCTTGCCGAGCACCCGTGCGCACTCTGAAAGCGTCGCGCCGGTCGTGACGATGTCGTCCATGAGCAGGATGCGCTTTCCGGTCACGTCCGCACCCGTTTTCATGCGGTACGCACCGGCAATGTTCGCGCGGCGTTTGGCAGCGTCGCCCGTGCCGGACTGCGGCTGCGTGTTGCGCTGCTTATGCAGCGTCGGCGTGAGCGGAAGGCCGAGTGCCTTCGCCGTCGAGCGCGCCAGCAGATACGCCTGATCATACCCGCGCTCGCGCAGGCGCTTGCGGCTCAGCGGCACCCACGTGACGAGGTCATACTCCCCTGCCAGCTCCGTGCGCACCGTGTCGGCGACGAGGCGGCCGTAGACCTTGGCATACCCGGTCGCGCCGCCGAATTTGTAGCGCAGGAGCGACGCGCGCACATCACCCTCATAATTGAGCGGCGAGACGCAAGCGCGGACGAACGAAAAGCGCTGCCGTCCGCCGTTTTGCACAAGCGGCAGGCCGGTCCTGCAGTGTGCGCAGAGGCCGTCGCCGCTCGTCTCGAGAAAATCATGGCAGAACGCGCACCGCGGCGGATAGAGCAGGTCGAGCAGGAATGTGACCACCTTCATACCGCACCGCACTCCCCGCAGAGCCGGGCGCGCAGACCGCTGTAGCGGCGGGTCTGCGTCTGGTTGTCGATCATATGATAGGCCGCGCCCTCGTCCCCGACAATAATGAGCAGGGACTTGGCGCGTGTAATGGCCGTGTAGAGTACGCTGCGTGTGAGCAGCATGGGCCCGGCCTTGCCGATGCAGAGCACGACCGCGCGGTACTCGCTGCCCTGCGATTTGTGCACCGTCATGACCCATGCGTGCTCGAGCTCGTTGAGCATCTCGAAGCCGTAGGTCGCGGTCTTGCCGTCGTAGCACACCGCGAGCGTCTCCGTCTGCGGATCGATGGCTGTGATCTGACCGACGTCGCCGTTATAGACGCCGGTTCCGGCGGTCGTACCGTCCGGATTTTTGAGCACGATGTCATAGTCATTGCGGATCTGCATGACGCGGTCGCCCTCGCGAAAGACGGTCTCGCCGAAGCGCCGCTCCTTCTTTTCCGGCGACGGCGGGTTGAGCGCCGCCTGCAGGCGCACGTTCAGTGCGGCCATGCCGGTGTCATACTTGCGCGTCGGCGTGAGCACCTGAATGTCGGACGGCGGGATCTTCATATTGTTCGGCAGCCGCGTCCGGCACAGCTCGACGACCGTGTCGGCGGCCTTCTGCGCGTCCGCGCGCCGGAGGAAGAAGAAGTCCCCGCTGTTTTGCGAAAGCGGCGGGTGCTCGCCGCGGTTGATCGCGTGCGCGTAGGAGACGATGCTGCTGCCGGCGGCCTGACGGAAGATTTCCGTCAGGCGCACGGTCGGCACGACGCCGCTGCGGATGATATCCGAAAAGACATTGCCCGGTCCGACGGACGGAAGCTGGTCTGCATCTCCCACGAGGATGAGCCGGCACTCCGGGCGCATGGCGCGCAGCAGCGCGCACATGAGCGAGATATCCACCATGGAGCACTCGTCGAGAATGACGGCGTCGCAATCGAGCGGGTCATCCTCGTCGCGCCGGAAGGTGATGTCCTGATGGTCGTCGCTCATGCCGGCCTCGAGCAGACGGTGGATCGTCTGCGCGCTCTGCCCGGTCAGCTCGCTCATGCGCTTGGCGGCGCGCCCGGTCGGGGCGGCGAGCTGCGTGTCGAGCTTAAGCGCGTCAAAGAGCGCGAGGATCGCGCGGATGGACGTCGTCTTGCCTGTGCCGGGGCCGCCGGTAATGGCAATGACCTGGTGCTGACAGGCGAGGCGCAGCGTCTCCTTTTGCTGGTCGGCAAAGGTCAGACCGAGCTGCGCTTCAATGCGCGCGGCGATCTGCTCCGTGTCCGGCATGCGGCGGTACTCCGTCTGTGTCATGGCAAGCAGGCGCTCGGCCGTGTAGGCCTCCGCCTCATGCAGGCGCGCGAGATAGCATCCGTCACACCCGGCGACCCGCTCGCGCACGAGCGCGCCGCTGTCGACGAGCGCATCCACGCTCTCGGCGACCAGCTCGTCCGGCACACCGCTGAGCTGCGACGTAGCTGCGAGCAGATTGCGGTAGGAGATAAAGCAGTGCCCGCGCACGGCGTTGTAGGCAAGCTCATACAGTGTCGCCGCGGCGACACGTTCCGCGCTCTGATCGTCAAAGCCATGGCCGAGCGCCAATGTGTCCGCCTCCTGAAACGAGGCGCCGATGGCGTCCGAAACGAGTATGTAGGGGTTGTCCTGCACGAGCTGAAGCGCATCATCCCCGTAATACTGGTACATTCGCAGAGCAATGACCGGGCGGATGTTCGCCGAGGCCAGAAACTCGATCAGGCGGCGCATACCGGCCTGACGGCGGAAATTCGCCGACATAGCCTTCGCCTTGGAGACGCTGATGCCCTTGATCGTGCAGAGCTTTTCCGGCTCGTATTCCAGCACGTTGAGCGTGTCGGCACCAAAGCGCGACACCATCAGCGACGCCGTCGCCGGGCCGATACCGCGCACGGCGCGTCCGGCAAGGTAGGCATAGATCGCGTCCGCAGTCTCCGGCATGGTGCGCTCGGCAAAGTCGGCCTTGAACTGCTGACCGTGCGCCGGATGCGTCATCCAGCTGCCGCTGACGATCATGGACTCACCCGGCACGGCATACGGAATGCAGCCGACGACCATCGTCTGGCTGCCGTCGTCCACGTCGAGCTTGAGCACGGTGTAGCCGTTTTCCTCGTTTTGATAAATGACCGCCGCAACGGTCCCGCATAATTCTATTGGGTTGATGTTTGCATCCATTGGCAAATTTCCTCTGTTTTGCACACTTTCAGATCTTCACACCGCCGCGCCGCGCGCTCGCAGAGCGCGGCCGCGTCGTCCGTCAGGCCGCAGTCGATGAGCAGAACATCCGCCACGAGCGTTCCGCCCTCGCGCAGCCACCGAATGCCGCGCAGAAGCTGCTCGAGCTCCGGTGCGTCCCCGCATGCCCGTATGACGAGCGTGAGCCGTGCGTCCCGGCTCGAGCGCACCGGCGTGAGCAGTGTGCAGCCGAGCATCCGCAGCAGCCACGCAAAGCCCAGGATCAGCAGCGCACACAAGGTGATCTGAATAAACATCTTCACCGCCCCCTCTCCTTTCAGCCTATGTGAAAGAGGGCTTGGTCGTTAACCTTCGAGTTCTTTTTTCAGGAATTGACCGGTATAGCTCTCTGTGCAGCGCGCGCAATCTTCCGGTGTGCCGGTAAAGACGATGCTGCCGCCCGCGTCGCCGCCCTCCGGACCGAGATCGATGATATGATCGGCCACTTTGATGACGTGCAGGTTGTGCTCAATGACGAGCACCGTGTTGCCCGCGTCGGTCAGACGATCGAGAATATCGATCAGGCGCGCGACGTCCGCCACGTGCAGACCGGTCGTCGGCTCATCGAGCACATAGATCGTCCGGCCGGTACTGCGCTTGGAGAGCTCCGTCGCAAGCTTGATGCGCTGCGCCTCGCCGCCGGAGAGCGTTGTGGACGGCTGACCGAGCTTGACATAGCCGAGGCCGACATCCATGAGCGTTTGCAGCCGGTCGCGGATCTTCGGCTGGTTCTGGAAAAATGCGAGCGCCTCTTCGACGGTCATGTCCAGCACCTCGGCAATGTTCTTGCCCTTATAGTGCACCTCGAGCGTCTCGCGGTTGTAGCGCTTGCCCTTGCAGACCTCACACGGGACATAAACGTCCGGCAGAAAGTTCATCTCGATCTTCAGCAGGCCGTCGCCGGAGCAGGCCTCGCAGCGGCCGCCGCGAATGTTGAACGAGAAGCGCCCGGCATTGTAGCCGCGCAGCTTCGCGTCCTGCGTGGAGGCAAAGAGGCTGCGGATATCGTCAAACAGCCCGGTATACGTCGCAGGGTTGGAGCGCGGCGTGCGGCCGATGGGGCTCTGGTCGATATTGATGATCTTGTCCAGATACTCCACACCGTCAATGCCGTCGCATTTCCCGGGTCGGAGCTTCGCATGGTTGAGCTTGCCCGCAAGCGTTTTATACAGCACCTCGTTGACGAGCGAGGACTTGCCGCTGCCGGACACGCCGGTCACGCACGTCATGACGCCGAGCGGGATCTGCACATCCACGTGCTTGAGGTTGTGCTCGCTCGCGCCGCGGATCACGAGCGCGTGGCCGTTTCCGGTGCGGCGCTGCGCGGGCACGGGGATCTTCTTTTTGCCGGACAGATACTGCCCGGTGACGGAGCGCTCACAGCGCGCGACCTCCTCCGGCGTACCGGCGCAGACCACTTCCCCGCCGTGCACGCCCGCGCCCGGTCCGATGTCGATGAGATAGTCTGCCGCACGCATGGTGTCCTCGTCGTGCTCGACGACAATGAGCGTGTTGCCGAGGTCACGCAGCTCGCGCAGCGTGGCCAGCAGCTTTTCATTGTCGCGCTGGTGCAGACCGATGGACGGCTCATCCAGAATATACAGCACGCCCATGAGCGACGAGCCGATTTGCGTTGCGAGCCGGATACGCTGGCTCTCGCCGCCGGAGAGCGTTGCCGCCGAGCGCGCGAGCGTCAGGTACTGCAAGCCGACGCTCTGCAGAAAATGCAGCCGCGAGCGCACCTCGCGTAAAATACTGTCGGCGATCTGCGCGTCTTTCTCACTGAGCGCGAGCCGGTCAAGAAACGCCAGCTCCTCCGTGATTGGCAGCGCAGTGAATTCCGAGATGTTCAGCCCGCCGACCGTGACGGCCAGCACCTCCGGCCGCAGCCGCGCGCCGTGACAGTCCGGGCAGGCCGTCTCCGCCATGCAGTCCTCAAGCGATGCGCGCATGGCATCGCTCTGCGTCTCCTGATAGCGGCGCTCAAGGTTGCAGACGATGCCCTCAAACGGGCGGCGCAGCACGCCGGAACCGCGGTTGGTATCATAATGCAGAGTAAGCTCTTCATCCCCCGTGCCGTAGAGCAGGATCTCGCGCACGTGCTCCGGCAGGTCACCGATGGGCGTTGCAAGGTCAAAGTGATATTTTTCCGCCAGCGCGTCGTAATACATCCGGCTGATGCTCTCATCCTTGACACCATTCCAGCCGCTCGCGGTGATGCCGCCGTCGAGGATGGACTTCGACGGGTCCGGAATGATGAGCGCCGGGTCGATGCGCAGCCGCGTGCCAAGACCGCCGCAGGTCGGGCACGCACCGTAGGGGCTGTTGAACGAGAACATCCGCGGCGTGAGCTCCTCGATCGAGATGCCGCAGTCGTCGCAGGCGTAGTTCTGCGAGAAGAGGATCTCGCGCTTTTCCTCCGGGATATCCGCCAGCACAAGGCCGCCGGAGAGCGCGGACGCGATCTCGACAGCATCGGTCAGGCGGCGGTTCTGGTCGGGGCGGATGACGACGCGATCGACCACGACCTCAATGTTATGCTTACGGTTTTTATCGAGCGTGATCGTCTCCGTGAGGTCGTAGATGCTGCCGTCCACGCGCACGCGCACATACCCGCCGCGGCGGGCGTCGTCGAACACCTTCTGGTGCTCGCCCTTGCGCGCGCGGATGACCGGCGCAAGGATCTGCACGCGCGTCGCCTGCGGCAGCGCCGCGATCTGATCGACGATCTGGTCGACCGTCTGGCGGCGGATCTCCTTGCCGCACTTCGGGCAGTGCGGCACGCCGACACGCGCCCACAGCAGACGCAGATAGTCGTAGATCTCCGTGACCGTGCCGACGGTCGAGCGCGGATTTTTACTGGTGGTCTTCTGGTCGATGGAAATGGCCGGGCTCATGCCGTCGATGGAGTCGACGTCGGGCTTGTCCATCTGGCCGAGAAACTGCCGTGCATAAGAAGACAAACTCTCCATATAGCGCCGCTGCCCCTCGGCAAAGATGGTGTCGAACGCAAGGCTCGACTTGCCGGAGCCGGACAGGCCGGTCATGACGACCAGTGCATCGCGCGGGATCTCCACATCAATGTTCTTGAGATTGTTCTCCCGCGCGCCTTTGATTACAATATGATCCCGCATGGGTGCCTCCGAAATTGCTTAGGATTCAATAGTCAGCTCCGCCGTGCCCGCACGCACGAGCGCGATGAGCGCCTGCGGCGCGACCTCGACCTGATAACCGATCTTTCCGGCGCTGACAAGGATGGTCTCCTGCGCGAGCGCCTGAGATGCAAAAACCGTGCGAAGCTGCTTTTTCATGCCGACCGGCGAGCAGCCGCCGCGCACGTAGCCCGTCAGGGGCGTAAGCTCGGAAACGTGCAGCATGGCGACGGACTTCTCCCCCACGGCCTTCGCCGCCTTCTTGAGGTCAAGCTCGCACGCGACCGGGATGACAAAGACATATGGCGTCTTGCTCGCGCCGCGGGCGACCAGCGTCTTGAACACCTTCGCCGGGTCCATGCCCGTCATCTGGGCGACGGTCACGCCGTCCACCGCATCGTCGCCGTGCGGATATGTGTGCGGCGTGTAGGGCACCTTCTTCTGGTCGAGCAGACGCATGACATTTGTTTTTTCGATGGATGATTTCGCCATGAGACATTCCTCCGCTGATAATAACACTTTATTATATCCGATTTCCCGCATAGTTTCAAGGGATTTGGCGCAAAAGCGTTGCCAACCGGCACGGTTATGCTATAATACGCTCAGAATGAAACCGGAGGGATGACCGATGCCGGATAACACGATCCGCGGCCGCTTTGCACCCAGCCCGAGCGGACGGCTGCATCTGGGCAATATGCTGACCTTTCTGCTCGCATGGCTGGACGTGCGCGCGCTCGGTGGGACGATGGTGTTCCGCCTTGAGGATCTCGACCCGGAGCGCAGCTGGGAGCACTATGCTGACCTGATGGCCGACGACCTGCTCTGGCTTGGGCTCGACTGGGACGAGGGCTGGCGCCCCGGCTCGCAGGACTACCGTCAGGGCACGCGCACGGAGCGCTACACCGCCGCGCTGGATGCACTGACCGAGCGCGGCATGGTGTATGACTGCTATTGCAGCCGCGCCGAGCGTCTGGCCGCGAGCGCACCGCACCCCGGCGAGCCGCGCGAGGCCGGCTGCCCCTGTCGGACACTGTCAGAGCAGGAGGTGCAAAAGCGCCTGCGCATGGGTCGCCGCGCGGCGAAAAAGCTTGCGGTAACGGACGCGGACATTGCCTTCGTTGACGCGCACTACGGTCTGCAGACAGCCGAACTGCGGCACGGGCGCGACGATTTTCTCATCCGGCGCTCGGACGGCGTGTTCGCCTACCAGCTCGCCGTGAGCGTGGACGATCTCGACATGGGCATCACGCGCGTTGTGCGCGCGCGCGACCTGCTTGACTCCACGCCGCGACAGATCTGGCTGATGGAAATGCTCGGCGGCCGCGCGCCGGAATATGCGCATGCGCCGCTGCTCGTCGCGCCGGACGGGCGCAAGCTCTCCAAGCGCGAGGGCGACCTGAACATGGAGGTTCTGCGGCAGAAATACACACCCGAACAGTTGACCGGAAAGCTCGCCAAGCTCGCGGGTCTGCGGCAAACGGACGCGCCGGTGACGGCAATCGAGCTGGCAGCGGACTTTTCCTGGGACAAGGTCCCGCGCACGGACATTCCGATCCCGCCGGATTTTTAATATGAGACGAACGATGGGCGCATCCAGACGGATGCGCCCATTTTACATGCCATTATTTTTCCGTCAGCCGCTGCACCATGGTGTCGTGCGCGGCACGCTCGGCCGCGTCGTCGAGCGGCTGCAGCTCTAGCTCCGGATAGCGGTCACGCAGCGCCGTTGTGAGCAGATGGTCGCAAAATGCCGGATTTTTCGGCAGCACCGGGCCGTGGCTGTACGTGCCGAAGACGTTTTGATAGCGCACGCCCTCAAAGCCGTCCTCCCCGTTGTTGCCGCCGCCGACGAGCATCTTACCGAGCGGCGACACGCCGCTGCCGAGGTAGGTCTTGCCGCTGTGGTTTTCAAAGCCGACGACCGTACTGCCGCCGGACTCCGGCAGACACTCGAAGATCGTGTTGCCGATCATGCGCTCCTTCGCTCCGACGGTATAATAGTCGATCGCGCCGATGAAATCGCACTGCTTGCCGTCCCACGTGCGGTAGTAGCTGCCGAGCATCTGGTAGCCGCCGCAGATGGTCAGAAACGTTTTGCCGTCGGCAATGGCAGCCTTGATCTCGCTGCCCTTTCCGGCTTTCAGGTCGGACAGGAGCACCTCCTGCTCAAAGTCCTGACCTCCGCCGATGAAAAACAGATCAAACTGTGTAAAATCCGCCCGCTGGCCGACCGTGACCTCCGTCACCTCGGCGTCGATGCCGCGCCACTCCAAACGGCGGCGCATACAGAGAATATTGCCCCGGTCGCCGTAGAGGTTCAGAAGGTCCGGGTAAAGATGGCAGATACGCAGGGTCTTTTCGCTCATTCCCAGAACTCCTTTCCGCCGAGCTGCTTTTGCAGCCGGCCGCGCAGATCCAGCATGGCCGTATAGGTCGGCATGATGAACACCGGGTATTCCGATGCGCACATCGCGTCGATCAACGGGTCATAATCGTAAAACACCTCGATGCGCGCCTCATCCACGCCCGCATATTTCAGGCGCAGGCGCATATCGTCCGCGCGCACGCCGGACACATATACGTGCCGCAGGTGCTCGCCCATGGCGGCAAGCCGCTCAAAATCGGCATCCCAGATCCATGAGATGTCCGTACCGTCGGCGTCGCGGTCGTTGAGGCAGACGACAAACGTCGCATCCTCGTTCAGCCCGGCGAGATAGCGCATGGTCTGGTTGCAGCCGGCGGGGTTTTTCACGAGCATCATGCGGCCGGGTGTGCCGCGCAGGTCGAATTTCTCCATGCGGCCAAAGCCGCAGCCGAACGCGCCGAGCGCGTGCACAATCGCCTCCGGTGTGAAGCCGAACGCAGACAGCGCAGCTGCCGAGCCGACGGCGTTATAGATGTTGTACGCCGCCGGAAGGTTGATGTGTACGGCGTACTCCCGCCCACCGATGGACATGGTGACATCGCTCGTGTCCACGCCGAGGTTCTGAACCGCCGTGACGGCGACCTGCGGGGCTTCGCGGTGATAGCCGCACTTCGGGCAGCGAAATGCGCCCAGATGCCCGTAAGTACGGTAGTCGTAGACATATTCGGTCTTGCAGTGGATGCAGTGCGGCGCGTCGGAGATCTCCGTCAGGTCGTCGCCGCCGAGCGGAACGTTCACGCCGAAGCGCAGGACCGGGTTCGGCACATGCTCCGGGATGGACGCGATGAGTGAGCAGTCGGCATTGATGCACAAAACGCTCTCCGGCGTGTGGCGGATGCCCTCGATGATGTTATTGAGCGTGTGCGTGATCTCGCCGTAGCGGTCGAGCTGGTCGCGAAAAACATTCGTCGCCACGATGACCTCCGGCTTGAGGTACTTGAGCACGGTCTTGGATGCAGCCTCGTCGCACTCAATGACGGCAAACTGGCACTTTGGTCTGCCGGTCAGGGAGCTGTGCATGGCAAACTCCGCCGTGATGCCGGAGATGAGGTTCGCGCCTGAGCGGTTGGCAAAGTAGTTGAGGCCCGCATCGGCAAATGCCTGCTCGATCATGCGGGAGCTGGTCGTCTTGCCGTTCGTGCCGGTGACAAGGATGACGCGCACCCCCCGCGAGAGCACGCCGAGCACCTGCGGGTACACCTTGAGCGCCACGCGGCCGGGAAACGCCGTGCCGCCGCGGCGCAGCAGCCGCAGCAGCCCGCGCGCAAGCTTACACAGCAATACTGCAAAAAAAGTTCGGATTTTCATTCGTTAGGGTCACTCCGTGAATATCGGCATCTGTCAGCAGATGCTCATTTTTACTGTTTTTCCGGCCAGAGTCAGCATATCGCGCAGCTCCTGCACCAATTGCAGCTTTCGCTCAAAGCTGAACTCCGTATCCTGCTGGGCGAGGTTGCTCGCGTTGCCGAAGAGCACATTGACCTCCGTCGCCTCCTCGAGCAGCACGAGCGCGAGCTTGGACGCGCCGTCCTTCATGCGGGCAAGCTCGAGCGTGTACATGCCATCCGCGAGGTAGTCCTTGATGCGTTCCATCGTCACGTTGACCGTAACGACGCCCTCGGTCGTCAGATCCACACCGTGGATCTCGCTCATCGGCGGCACCTCCTCCGTGCCGCTGCCGGACAGCGTGTGCACCTTTACGCCCAGATATGCCGCGACAGCGTTGGCCGTGGTGCCGCCGCAGACAACATGTTTGCCATCCTTGCCGAAAAACAGGCGCATGGTGCTCAGATCATCATCCTTGCTCTCGGGCGGGCCGATCATGACGTTGACCGGACAACGCTCACGCAGGCGCGCGACAACAACAGTCGTATCATCATGCATGGCGTCCATGTCCAGCGTCTTGACGGTCGAGAGGATACTGGCCGCCATGCGCTGTGAGGAGACGGTGGGTGAATAATTGCGCAGGATAAAATCCTCAATGTCCTGCCGCGCCCAACCGGCGTCCGTCGTCACGCCGCGTCCGGCCTCCGACACGCCGTCGCTGAAGAGTACAAGCATATCGCCTACGTCAAAATGCAGGTAGCTCTCGTGCAGCTCCTTTTCCTGAATGAAATTGACGGAATAGTTGTATTTCCCGATCGCGCCGTTGTGCACGAACACAGCGTTCGGGTTGTCATACTGGATCAGGCGCGCGCGGGTGCCGGCCGTCTGCAGGATCGTAAAGGTCGCATAGGCGAGCTTGCGCTCCCTGCACATGGGCAGCGTTTCCGCCACAGTCGTAACGCACTCGTCGATCGGCACGTTGCCCTTGAGCATGGTCGTGAGCATGGTCGTTGTCAGCGTAGAGAGGATGTTGGCCTTGACACCGCTGCCGAGACCGTCGGAGAGGATGACCGTCGCGTCATTGTCGACCCATTCGAGCGCACACTGATCGCCGCAGAGCGTCTCCCCGTTTTTGTTGCGGCTGATGACGCTGATGTCCCAGACCGTGTTCCTGCAGCGATTCGTTCGTTTACGCATCATCATCGCCGTCCTCATCAAGCATGATGGCTTCCTTCAGATCGTGCACAGCCACCTTGGTCTCCGCCGCCGTTTCACCGAGCAGACTTGCGATCTCGTGCACGATGCGCAGCTGGTTTGCAATGATATCGTCCGCCAGATCGGCCGCATGGATCTTCGTCTTCTGGATCTTGTTGCGGCGCTGGCGCGCCTTGGTCACGTCGCGCATGATGCAGGTAAAGAGCGTCCGCTCCGGGTCGCAGATGAAGATGCGCTCGAGATAGACGTTGTAGTCAGCGAGAAAGACCTCGTCCGTGACCTGTGTCTCGTCCTGACTGATCATCTTCACGAAGTCGTACTCATCCATGATGCGCGACACCGGATATCCGATGATATCCGCCGGATCCTTGATGCCGAAAATCTTGCAAGCCGCCTTGTTGATCTGCCGCACCTTGAGCTTTTTACCGACCGTGACAATGCCCTCGGGCGAGACATTGATGATCTTCTCGGAGTAGGTCTCGGCGCGCTCTTTCATATATGGCATGCACATGCTGATCTCGGCGCGGCCCTCATAGACGGCGATGGCCTTGTCGCGGCAGGTGCGGTAACCGCACAGGCCGCAGTTGAGCTCATCCGCGGGGCTGAATTTGCCCATCTTGCGCAGGATGCCGCTGATGACGGATTCCGGCGGCAGATCGGTCGGATGCTTCTTGTCGATGAGCACACGGCGCATGTTGACCGGATCCTGAATGTCGAAGTTCTTGCTGCCGTTGGCGCTCTGGATCACGCGGCGGCGCGACTCGAGCAGGTTCGTATGCTTCTGCCGGAACGCAAGGCCGCCGACGCAGTTGCCGTGACAGGCGGCGATCTCGATGAAGCAGTTGCGCAGCTCGCCATTGACAACGCTCTTGAGCGTCTGGATGCTGTCGTCCAGACCGTCAAGGAACAGATAATCGCGCCCGGAATCGAGCGCCATGGAATGCAGGACACCGTTTGTGATCGTATAAGCGCGCGAGAGCATCGGCTCATCTGCCGGGACGTTCGGGTCAACGGCGACGCCGGCCTCGTTCATCCACTCCTCGAGCTCCGTGAAGGTGATGTCATAATCGGCGCCGACGCTCTCAAAGCGCGTCGTCTCCTCCTTCTTGGAGATGCAGGGACTGATGTAGACAATGGTCGCGCCCGGATAGCGCTCGCGCAGCAGCACGGCATGCGCCTGCATCGGCGAGAGCACCGGAGCGAGATACGGCAGCGCCTCGGGCAGATGCTTTTCCACATAGAGCACGATCGTCGAACAGCCCGAGGTGATGATCGGCGCATCGCCCGGCTGGGCGGCGAGCTTTTCGAGCTCCTTCTTGACCAGATAGGCGCCCTCCGCAGTTTCGTGTGCCGCCGTGAAGCCGAGCGCCTTGAGCGGTTTTTCGATGCCCTGAAAACCGGGGGTGTCAAAATAGGCGATGTACGACGAGTCGACGCTTACGACGACCTGTTTTCCGGAGGCGATCAGCTCCCGGATCTGGCCGACGTCGCTGATGTCCTCCTTCGCGTGCTGCGGGCAGACAGACACGCAGTTGCCGCAGAGAATACAGTCGCTGGAAATGATCTGTGCGTGACCCTGATAGACGCGGATGGACTTGACCGGGCAGAACCGGACGCATTTGTAGCAGTTTTTGCAGTTGGCCTGTTTGAAACGCAGAACATCCATGGTGCTCCCGCCTTTCTGTGATATTTCACGAGTAGTGTTTTGCGATCTCTCTCGATTTCTATTTTTTTAATGTACCACAAAACTCCTCCCCGCACAACCCCCGCGCGAAAACGCGGCGATTCCAGCGCGCAAAAAGCCGCCGGCGGACGCTGATGCAGCATCCGCCGGCGGCGGGTACGGCTTATTCTTCGACCTTTCCGGTCAGCGCCTCGGTGAGCGTGCGCCAGCCGAGCATGGCGCATTTGACGCGCGCGGGCATGTGCGCGATGTCCTTGAGGGCTGAGGCCTCTTCCAGACTCTCGATCTCCTCCTCGCTCGCCTCACCGTGGATCATGCGCAGGAAGATGCGGCTCATTTCCAGCGCCTTTTTCTTCTTCTGTCCCACGATCATGCCGAGCATGATATCCGCCGATGCCTGCGAGATGGCACATCCGTCGCCGACAAAACCGCCGTCGGTAATGACATCGCCGTCGGTCTTGAGCTTGAGGACGATGTTGTCGCCGCAGCTCGGGTTCACGCCCGCAAGTTCAATGTCTGCGTCCGGAATGTCGTGCTTGAACTCCGGATGGATGTTGTGCTCGGTCAGGATCTCGTTATAAAAGCTTCTATTTTCCATATCCCATACGCTCCCTCAGGGTCGAGAGGCTCTCAAGGAACCGGTCGACATCCTCATCGGTATTATAAAAGGCAAAGCTGGCGCGCGCCGTCGCATTCAGGCCGAGGTGCGCGAGCAGCGGCTGCGCGCAGTGGTGTCCGGCACGGATGTTCACGCCGTCGGACGCCATGATCTCGCTGATGTCGTGTGGGTGCACGCCGTCGACCGTGAAGGTGATGATGCCGTTGTGATCCTCCGGCTTATCGGTGCCGAGCACGTGCACATGCGGTACAGCCAGGACACGCGCGAGGGCATTGGCCGTCAGATCGTGCTCCCGCTGCCGGATGGTATCAAAGCCGACGCTCTGCACATACCGGATGGCAGCGGCCAGGCCGGCCGCACCGGCGGCATTGACTGTGCCGGCTTCAAACTTGTGCGGCAGCTCGGCATAGACGGCACCCGTGCGCGTGACGGATTCGATCATCTCGCCGCCGGAGAGAAACGGCGGCATCTCCTCGAGCAGCTCCTCCCTGCCGTACAGCCCGCCGATCCCCATGGGGCCATAGATCTTGTGGCCGGAGAAGGCAAAGAAATCCGCGCCAAGCTCCTGCACATTTACCGGCATGTGCGGTGTGCTCTGCGCGCCGTCCACGACCATGATCGCGCCCTTTTTATGCGCCATGGCAGCGACTTCCTGCACGGGGTACTTCCGGCCGAGAACGTTCGACACCTGCGTCATGGCGACGATCTTCGTGCGCTCGGTGATGAGCGATCCGATCTGCCGGAGATCCACACTGCCGTCAGGCGCGCACTCGATGAACTTCAGCTCCGCGCCGGTCTGACGGCAGACCATCTGCCACGGCAGCAGGTCGCTGTGGTGCTCCATGATGGACACAAGCACCTCGTCACCCGCCTTGACGTGCGTCAGGCCGTAGCTGTAGGCGACGAGGTTCAGGCTCTCGGTCGTGTTGCGGGTAAAGACGATCTCACGCGCCGAGCGTGCCCCGATGAAATCGTGCACGGTCTCGCGCGCCTGCTCATAGATATCGGTCGCCTCCACGCTCAGCGGATACAGCCCGCGCAGGGGGTTCGCATTGTGGCAGCGGTAGAAATCCGCCACCGCGTCCAGCGCGCACTGCGGGCGCTGCGCCGTGGCCGCGTTATCGATATATGCGACGTCCGTGTGCTGAAAGATCGGAAAATCCTGCTTATAATCATACGTCATCGTTGAGTTCCTCCTCCAGCGTCTGAAGAATCTGTGCGCGCAGCGCTTCATCATCCACCGTGCGCGCAAAGCGCTCGATCGATGCGCGGGCCAGGATATTTTCCGCCTGTTCGCGCGAGATGCCGCGGCTTTCAAAGTAAAACAGCGTCTCGTCATCGAGCTCGCCGATGGTCGCGCCGTGGTTGCCGACGACATTTTCCTCGGCGCAGAGAATGAGCGGCACCGTCTTGTTGACGACATCGTCGCCGAGCATGAGCACTGTCTCCTTCTCGTTGCCGACGGAGTTCGACGAGCCGGTCTTGAAATCGATCGTGCCGCGGAAAACCTTCTTCGCCGCATCCTTGAGCGCGCCGGACGTGTCGATCTCGCACTCCGTGTTCTTGCCATAATGGTTGACGACGACGTTGACGTCGATCGTCTGACTGCCACGGCCGAGATAGCCGATCTGCGCCGAATAGCGGCTTCCGTCGCCGACAAGCTCCGTGCCGTTATCGGAGTAGAGGTCGCCCTGCCCCATCAGGATCTGCGTCATGTCCACGCCGGCGCCGGGCGCACAGTCGGCGTCCGTTTTGGCGTAGAGCAGCGCGCCGCTGCGCGCGCCGAGCACCTGCACAAGGCGAAGAGACGCGGCATCGTGGAGCTTGAACGCCGTTTCTACGGCGAAGCTGCCCTGCGTATCGAGCACCATATATACCGTTGCCTTCACACCGGCAGCCACATCGACCGCGATGCGCCTGCAGCTATACCCCTCAGAACCGGTCAGGTCAATATGCAGCGGCTGCGCCCGGTTTTCTGCTGTGATTATATAAGTGTCCGTCCCGAGATCGGCCGTTTCGGCCGCATTCCACGGGATGGTCGCCTCGTTGACATTGAGATGGTTCCACGTTCTGGTCGGCAGCTTGTTGACGACCTTCTCTTGGCTCATATTCACGATATTCCCTCCTTTCGGAATGTGCGGTCAGCCGATGCTGCCCTTCATCTCCAGACGAATGAGATTGTTCATTTCCACCGCGTACTCCAGCGGCAGTTCCTTGGAGACGTTGTCCGCAAAGCCGCTGACGATCAGCGCGCGGGCGTCCTCCTCGCTCATGCCGCGGCTCATGAGATAAAACACTGCTTCGTTGCTGATGCTGCCGATCTTGGCCTCATGGCCGACGGCGGCGTCCTTCGTGCGGATATCCATGGCCGGGACAGTATCGGAGCGGGACTCGGAATCGAGCATCAGCGACTGGCAGGACACGGAAGATTTCGCGTGTTTGGCACCCTTTTGCACCACGACGCTGCTGCGGAATGTGCTGATGCCGCCGCTCTTGCTGATCGAGCGCGTGTTCATGTACGAACTCGTGTTCTTGCCGATGTGCACGACCTTCGCGCCGGTGTCAAGATTCTGCCCCGCGCCGGCAAACGTGACGCCGGTGAATTCCATCTTCGAGTTGTCGCCCTTGAGCACGCTCATGGGGTACAGGCAGCCGACATGGGAGCCGAACGAGCCGGACACCCACTCGATCACGCCGCCCTCCTCCACGAGCGCGCGTTTTGTATTGAGGTTGTACATATTTTTCGACCAGTTCTCGATGGTCGAATAGCGCAGCTTGGCATTTTTCTTTACATACAGCTCCACACAGCCGGCGTGGAGGTTCGCAACGTTATATTTCGGCGCCGAGCAGCCCTCGATAAAATGCAGACTCGCGCCCTCATCGACAATGATGAGTGTGTGCTCAAACTGGCCCGCACCCTTGGCGTTCAGGCGGAAATACGACTGCAGCGGGATGGACACCTGCACGCCCTTCGGCACATACACGAACGAGCCGCCGGACCAGACCGCGCCGTGCAGGGCCGCAAACTTATGGTCGCGCGGTGTGACGAGCTTCATAAAATACTTGTGCACCATGTCGGCGTATTCGCCCTTGAGTGCGCTCTCCATGTCGGTGTAGACGACGCCCTGTGCAGCTACCTCGTCGCGGACGTTGTGATACACGAGCTCGGAATCGTACTGTGCACCGACACCGGCAAGCGATTTGCGCTCCGCCTGCGGGATACCGAGACGCTCAAAGGTGTCTTTAATATCCTGCGGGACGTCCTTCCAGTCGTTTTTCATGTCGGACTTGGGGCGAACATAGGTCGCAATGTGGTCCATATCCAGTCCCTCGATGGACGGCCCCCAGTCCGGAACCGGCATCTCGTTATAGATCTGCAGCGACTGCAGCCGGAACTGCTGCATCCAGACCGGATCGTCCTTTTCCTTGGAGAGCTTGTCAATGATCTCCGGCGTCAGGCCCTCCTGCATACGATAGGCATCGTCCTCTTTGTCGCGGATGTCATAGACGCTGCGGTCAATGTCCGCGACCTGACTTTTTTCCTTCATTCGGATCGCCTCGCTTTCAGTCAGCCCGGATGCCGCCAAAGCCGTTTTCATTGATGGTATCTACAAGCGATGCATCGCCGTTTTTCACAATGACGCCCTGCTCCATGATGTGCGCGGCGTCCACCGTCAGCGCCTCGAGAATACGGGTGCTGTGCGTGATGATGAGCAGCGAGCCGTGCACGCGCTCACGATAGAGCTGCACGCCCTTGGAGACCGTGCGTACCGCGTCGACGTCCAGACCGGAGTCCGTCTCGTCGAGGATGGCAAGCTTCGGCTCGAGCATGAGCATCTGCAGGATCTCCGCCTTCTTTTTCTCGCCGCCGGAAAAGCCCACGTTCAGGTCACGCTCGGCATAGGAAGCGTCCATCGCCAGCAGCTGCATCGTCTCGGCAAGCTTCTTCTTGAAATCCCAGAGGCGGATGCGCTTGCCGGTCTTCTGCTCGAGCGCACTGCGGATGAAGGCGCTGAGCGTCACGCCGGGCACCTCGAGCGGATTCTGAAACGACAGAAAAATGCCCTTCTTCGCGCGCTCGTTGACCGGCAACCGTGTGATATCCTCGCCGTCAAAGACGATCTTTCCGGCCGTGACCGTGTACTCCGGATTGCCGGTGATCGCGTAGCCGAGCGTGGACTTGCCGGTGCCGTTCGGCCCCATGAGCACATGCGTCTCATCCTTGCCGACGGTCAGGTCCACGCCGTGCAGGATCTCTTTCTCGCCCGCACTCACGTGCAGGCCGCTGACTTCAAGCAGGTTGCTGTTCATATATGTATCCTCCGTTCCCAATGGCAAACCGTGCCTGACGGCACGGCTGCATACGATATACATGAATTCAGAGAGGCTCAGGATGGTCCGGCACAAATCCTACCTCATTGAGGTGAATTATATGCCTATATTCCTATGTTGTCAATAGGAATATAGGATCAAGGCAGCAAAAAAGCACGCACAACTCAATAGCCGTGCGTGCTTTTGACACAGATGCTCAGAATTGGAACAGGTTCAGGCCGATCTCCTCACTGTGAAAACGATCCACTCTTCCGTCGATAACCGTGATGACCATCTCACAGGTGGCGCTGATAACGGCGCGGTTGAGATGTCCGCCGAACACTTCGCCCTTCTCGTTGCCGGCGCTCATATGCAGGTGCGTGTAAAATGCGCCGTCCATCGTGTTGATCGTGCCGGTCAGCGAGACGATCTCAAAATCGCCCGCGAAGGAGTTCGCGTGGTACTGCTTTTCGGCCGTGTGGAACACACCGACCGTAAACTCCCCGACTGCGCCGAGCGCCTGCACGCTCGCAAGCTTGATCTGCTCGGCCTGTGCAATGGCCGCGACCTGCTCGAGCACTTCTTCCCCGCGGTCGATGCGGGCGACGATGGTGTTGTCAAATCTTCTGTACTCCATGGCTCTGCCTCCTGACAAATGAAATGCACTGCGGTCATTATACCGCACGCGTTCTTTGCTTGCAAGACCCGCGTTATTCCAGTTCGAATGCACCGGTATAGAGCTGATAATAGACGCCCTTTTCCGCGATGAGCTTTGCATGATTGCCGCGCTCGATGATGCGGCCATGGTCAAGCACCATGATGACGTCCGCATTTTTGACCGTTGAGAGCCGGTGCGCGATGACGAACACCGTGCGTCCCTCCATAAGCTTATCCATGCCGCTCTGCACGAGCGCCTCCGTGCGGGTGTCGATGGAGCTTGTCGCCTCGTCGAGGATCATGACCGGCGGATCGGACACGGCCGCGCGCGCGATGCTCAGCAGCTGCCGCTGCCCCTGGCTCAGGCCGCTGCCGTCGCCCTTGAGTACGGTGTTGTAGCCGTCGGGCAGCATGCGGATGAAATGGTCGGCGTTGGCGAGCTTCGCCGCGGCGATACATTCATCATCCGTCGCAGCCGGATTTCCGTAGCGGATATTTTCCATGACTGTACCGGTAAAGAGGTTCACATCCTGCAGCACGATGCCGAGGCTGCGGCGCAGATCTGCCTTGCGGATCTTATTGATGTTGATGCCGTCGTAGCGGATCTTGCCGTCGGCAATGTCGTAAAAGCGGTTGATGAGGTTTGTAATCGTCGTCTTTCCGGCGCCGGTCGCACCGACGAAAGCGACCTTCTGGCCGGGCTCGGCGTAGAGCGTGATGTCATGCAAGACCTCTTTATCCGGCGTATAACCGAAGTCCACGTGATCGAACACGACGCGCCCGGCAAGCTTCGTGTATGTGACCGTGCCGTCGCCGTGCGGGTGCTTCCACGCCCAGAGGCCCGTGTGGTGGTCGGTCTCGGCGAGCATGCCGTTTTCCTCCGTGGCGTTGACAAGCGTCACATAGCCGTCGTCCGTCTCCGGCTCGGCATCCATGAACGCGAAGATACGCGATGCGCCGGCCAGCGCCGTGACGATGGAGTTGAACTGGTTGGAGATCTGCGAGATCGGGTTTGTAAACCCGCGCGAGAGCGTGAGGAAGGATGCGATCATACCGAGCGTGAGCGTGTTCATGCCCGTCAGGCCGAGGTTCGGCGTGCCGGCAATCGCCATCGTGCCGCCGATGACGGCGATGATGACATACTGCAGATAACCTACGGCGTTCATCATCGGCATCATGCTGTTGGCCATGCCGCTGGCGCGCGCGGCGTTTTCCGCCCAGACGCGGTTGCGGCGGCGCAGCTCCGCCTTGCTCTGCTCCTCGTGACAGAAGACCTTGACGACCTTCTGACCGTTGACCATCTCCTCAACATAGCCGTTGAGATCGGCCAATGCCGTCTGCTGCGCCATGAAGTAGCCGCCGATGCGGCCGGTGAGCTTGCGCACGAACACGAGGATGAGCGCCATGACCGCGCACACGATCAGCGTCAGCCAGACGCTGATGTACAGCATGCAGAAAAACACTGCCGCCAGCGTGAACACGGACGATACAAGCTGCGCCATGGACTGCGCGATCATCTGGCGCAGCGTATCGGTATCGTTTGTGTACAGGCTCATGATGTCGCCGTGCGTATGCGTGTCAAAGTAGCGGATGGGCAGGCTCTGCATCTTGGCAAACATCTCATCACGGATGCGCTTGAGCGTGCCCTGCGCGATCGTGACCATGCGGCGGTTATACAGCCATGTGGCCAGCGTACCGACAAGATATACGCAGCCGATGGTGATCAGCGCGCGGATCAGGCCGGAATAGTCCGGCGACGCGGTGCCGAGCATGGGCACGATATAGCCGTCGATCAGCTTTTGCAGGAACATGGACGAGGCCGCGCCTGCGACCGCGCTCAGCAGGATGCAGACCGTCACGAGCACGAGCGTGCCCTTATAGGCGCGCATATACGACAGCAGGCGCTTGAGCGTCCGGCCGTCAAATTTCGGGCGTTCACGCATCGTCCTCGCCTCCCTTCTGCTGGGACTCATAGACCTCGCGGTAAATTTCGCACGTGCGCAGCAGCTCATCGTGGCAGCCGACGGCGTCGATATGTCCGTCATCGAGCACAACGATGCGGTCGGCATTCTGCACCGAGCTGATGCGCTGCGCGATGATGATCTTCGTCGTCTCCGGAATATAGGCGGAAAGGGCCTGCTGGATCTGCGCGTCCGTGCGCGTGTCGACGGCGCTTGTCGAGTCATCGAGGATAAGCACCTTCGGCTTTTTCAGCAGCGCGCGGGCGATGCACAGGCGCTGCTTCTGGCCGCCGGAGACATTCGTTCCGCCCTGCTCAATGTGGGTGTCATACCCGTCCGGCATGGCGGAGATGAACTCATCCGCACACGCGAGCACGCAGGCGTGCTGGAGTTCCTCGTCCGTGGCATTCTCATTGCCCCAGCGGAGGTTCTCCTTGATCGTGCCGGAAAACAGCTCGTTTTTCTGCAGCACCATGGCGACGGCACCGCGCAGAGTATCCAGATCATAGTCGCGCACGTCCACGCCGCCAAGCGTCAGCTTGCCGCCGGTCACGTCGTACAGACGCGGGATGAGCTGCACGAGTGAGGATTTCGACGCACCGGTGCCGCCGATAATGCCGATCGTCTCGCCGGAGCGGATATGCAGGTCAATATCGTCGAGCACCTTTTTATCTGCCTTGGAGGCGTAGACAAAACTCACGTGGTCAAAGTCAACCGCACCGTCGCGCACGGTCATGACCGGCTGCTCCGGCTGCGGGATGTCCGACCGCTCCTCGAGCACCTCTGCGATGCGGCGCGCGGATGAGAGCGAGATCGTCAGCATGGCAAAAACCATAGAGAGCATCATCAGGCTCGAGAGGATCTGCATGGTATAGGTGATGAGCGCGGTGAGATTTCCGGTCGTGAGGCCGAGCGCGGGATCGTTGCCGCTGGCGATGATGGCCTTCGCGCCGAGCCACGAGATCACGATCATGCACGTATAGATGCAAAACTGCATCAGCGGCGCGTTGAGCGTGATGAGCCGCTCGCCTTTGGAAAAGTCCTTATAAATGCGCTCGGAGATCGCGCCGAACTTACCGATCTCGTGCCGCTCCTGATTGAACGACTTCACGACACGAATGCCGCGGACATTCTCCTGCACGACGTTGTTGAGCTCGTCATACGTGCGGAATACGCGCGTAAAGACCGGGAACACGCTGCGGATGATGAAAAAGAGCGCCAGTGCGAGGATCGGCAGAATGATGAGAAACGTCATCGAAATGTCGCGGCTGATGCGAAACGACACGACCATGGAAAAGACCAGCATGACCGGCGCACGGATCGCCATACGCATGAGCATCTGGAACGCATTTTGCACGTTTGTGGTGTCCGTCGTCAGGCGTGTGACGATGGATGCGGTGGAAAACTTGTCGATGTTCGAAAAAGCGAACGTCTGCACATTGTCGTACATATCCTCGCGCAGGTTCGCCGCAAAGCCGACGGACGCGCGCGCGGCAATGCGCGCGGCGAGCACGCCGGTCGCCAGCTGGAACGCCGCCAGCAGCAGCAAAAACGCGCCGAACTTCCAGACCGCCGCCATACTGCCGCCCTCGATGCCGAAGTCGATGAGGTTGGACATAAACAGCGGGATCACGATCTCAAACACGACCTCCAGCGCCGAGAGCAGAACCGTCACGAGCGCGGGGCCTTTGTTTTCCCGCAGACTGCGGGTCAATGTATGAAGCATAGGGTTCCTCCTTCCGGGTATGCGTGCAGATCAGCCGAGGTCGGCATAGATCGTGCGCAGGGCGTCTTCCAGCGCCGCGATCTGCTTCGGGCTCAGCGAGCGGAGCATCTGCTGCTCGGCGGCCGCAATGGTCGCCTGCATTTGATGTGCGATCTCGGTGGCACGAGCTGTCTGGCAGACGAGCTTGCTGCGCTTATCCGCAGGGTCTGCGCGGCAGGACACGAAGCCCTTTTGCTCCATGCGCCCGATGACGCCCGCTACGGTCGGGTGCGACACCTGCAGGAAGCCCTCGATCTCCTTTTGCGTCGCCGTGCCGCCGCTTCGAGCCAGATAGCCGAGCACGCGGCTTTGCGTCAGCGTCAGATCATGCTGCGCAAGGTTGGCGTCGGCCTGTATTTTGATCTTATCCGTGATCATTTTTAATAGACATCCAATCGGATACTGCTCCATGATGCACCTCCGAATATGTAGCACGCTACGCATTATAAGGACATTCACGCAAAACGTCAAGAGACTTCATAAATTGTTTACACGCGAAAACGGCCGCAAAAAGCGCCCGTCTGCCATGGCAGACGGGCGCTGAAAACTGTTGGAATCACAGGTGCTGGTCGCGGTCGATCTTGTCGTAGTGCTTGAGCAGGATGCCCTCCATGACGGAGGTGAGCTTCATGTCCAGATTCCAGAAGTAGACGACAAACGTGACCACAAATGCGCCCAATGCACCGAGCGACACGCCCATCAGGGCCTTGAGCAGCTTGCATTTCAAATTGTTCATGTTCGATCTCCTCTCTGATTACCAGGACTTCTCGTCCTTCAGGATCTCCAGGCTCGGATCCACGGGCTCTTCCTGCATGACGGTACGCATATAGTCATTGACCTGCTGGCGCACGCCCTGCCGCGAGATGACACGCGGGTCGAACAGATCGTGCGTGACCCAGATGAGGTGGATACCGTGCTCGCGGGCGCGCTCCTCAAACAGGCCGTGCATGCCGTCGAGCGCCTTGCAGCTCATGTGCTCCCAGAGGATGACCATGTCGGCGTTGAACTGCTCGCAGTACTCCCAGAGCTCGTCGAGCAGGACCTTGTAGCCGCCGTGGGTACGGTTGCGCATGATCATGTTCTCGGTCAGCCAGGCCATGTCGTAATACGCCTGCTCACGGTTTTCCGGGGTATCCTCCGTGACGAGTTCGCGCGTTGAGACCATGGAGAGCATATCCGTCAGCGGCACGATGCCCCAGCAGTTGAGCAGCCAGACGAGGAAGTCCATGTAGAAGTGCGACTGCACACCCCAGACGATGGCGCGATGGCGGTACGCATTGGCGGCGCGCTTGCGCTTGCTGTAGGCGCGCTCGGCAAGCTCGGTGATCTTGCGGTCGGCCTCGCGGAACGCGGGGACCTTGCCGCAGATGGCCATGTAGTTCGTTTCGGTATACAGCGCGAGGTTGGAGCCAAAGACCTGCGGGTAGTCGGTCTTGTTCATCTCGAGCCACTCGAGGCGGCACTTGGTGGCATAGTTCACGCGCTCGGCGCACTCGAAGTATGCCTTCCAGTCCCACTTCTCGCCGGTGTGCTCCTCAATGAAGGCGATGGCGTTGCGGATCTCCTGCGCGGCGTATTCCTGCACATCATCCTCGCGGTGGCGCAGGGGCGCTGCAAGCTGGAACACCGGGATGCCGTCCTCGAGCTCGAGGCGCTTGGAGATGACACCGTTGCCGAGCAGAGAACCGTCGCAGGTCGTATTGCACTGCACGGCGCAGGCGCCGAGCACGGGCGCGTCGTCGTCGATGGACACGCCGGCCTCGGCCTCCGGCATCGGGCAGACGTCGCCGGCAAGACCATATTCCTGCGCAACATCGATGTAATGCTCAGCCGCGTGCTGGTTGAGCAGCACGGAGACATAGGTGGACGGCGTCTCGCGGCTCAGGCACTTGAGCGTCGGGAAGCCCATCATGACGGCAGTCATCTCGTTTTCATCCACGAGCACGACCTTGTCGGAAAACTTCTTATCGTTGCCGATGCGGCGGTCGCCGCGGAAGAGGCTGTCGAGCAGCTTTGCCACATCCTCAATGACGAGGTCCTGCTCCAGGTGGCAGATACGCAGATATTCATCGCGCAGACCCTGCGTGTGGCGGTCGACCATCATGGGCACGGCCAGATAGTTGGCCATCCAGCGATAGCGGAACATGGCCTTGATGTTGCGCGGCTTGACGATGAACTTCGCAAGGATGGTCATGATGTGCAGCCAGCGGCTGTAATCATAGAGCGTGTCCTTGACACCGCGCCACTCGCGGCGGTTGCGTACCTTGCCCTCGGTATAAAACTTGCCGAAATTTTCGCAGCCGATTCTCTTGTTGGACATCACTGTTTCCCCCCTTGAATCTTCTTGATCTCCATGCTTTCCACGAATGCCTGCACACGGGTGCGCATCTGGCCGGAGGAAGCGATGTTATACGGACGGTCAACAGACAGCACCGGGTAGCCATAGTCGTCGTTGAGAATGTGCGAGCCGAGCATGCGCTCATACGCCCACGGGTCGCAGAACTTGATCTGCTCGTAGATGATGCCGTCGGCCGCATACTCCTTAGCAAGCTGGCTGACATATTCGCGGCGGCCGAGCATCTTGGGCATATCCATATAGCGCGGGCACTGGGCGCGGTTCATGTACTGGCGGCAGATCTGGGTCAGTGCATCCTCGTCGTCCGTCAGCGTGATCGGATCACGGCCCGGGAACGAGCCGTAGCAGAAGCGGTCGGCGCAGACATAAGCGCCGGTGTCCTCGACGAGCTTGATGAAGTCGATATCATCGACCTCAGAGCCGACAACGACCACACGCGCGCGGTACGGATTCTTCTTATCCGGGCGACGGGTCTTGAGCTCCTTGAGCGTCTCCTCCAGCTTGTCGATGAGCAGGTATTTCGGCGCGACATAGGTTGCAAGCGTGATGACGTGGAATTCATAGCCCGTAATGCGCGGATTGTCGCCCTTGCGATATTCGCCGATGGCGCGGATGAGCTCGCACACATGGTTGTGCTCGGCGACGGCGCTGCGGATGGCCGCGTCCGACACGTCGATGCCGTAGTGCTCGTGCAGCGGCGTGAGGATGTGGTTGCGGCACTGGAGCACATACAGATTCAGACCGTTGTCGTCGGCCTTCATCGGGATCTCCATGTACTCGTAGAAGAACTTCGGCTTGCTCTTGCCCATGGTCTTGAGCAGCTCCATGTTCTCGACGGCGCGGTTCATCATCGAGCAGCCGTCCGGCGTGATCATGCAGTCGGCGAAGTTGTAGCCGCCCTCGATGGCACGCTCCAGCAGTGCGCGGCTGTACTCGCACAGAAAGCTGGTCATGTAGTACGTGGCCATTTCCATGGAGCCGGTGCGCGGCGCGCGCAGGCGCGTTGAGAACGCTCCCGGCAGGTTCAGCAGCGGCTCGGGCGTGTTTTCGCAGGCATAGGCAACACAGATCTTCCCCTCATTCTGCGCCTGCGCGACCAGGTCATTGTGCGCTTCCTGCAAAAGGTTTTCGAAGTATAAAAGATGTTTCAGGTCTTTCATGGTTCACTCCCTCTTCATTTGTGTTTCTATCAAAAGCGGCTGCGCGACCGCCTTTGTGTATCTTTGCTGCCCACAGGCAGAAGACCCGGCGCGATCAGCGCGCCTCGATCTGCTTGATATTGATCTCATTGCCCTGCTGCAGCCAGGTCTTGCCGCTGCCGCAATGCGGGCATGTTTTGCCGTATTGTACGGTCGGATAGGTTTGCTTGCAGTCGTCGCACCAGGTGACGGCCGGGATGATCTCATACAGGAATTTCGTGCCTTGAATGATCGGCTCTTTCTTGGTATACCAGTTCCAGCAATCTTCAAGATATTCCGGCACAATGCCGGAGACCTCACCGAATTCGAGCGTGACCGACTCGATCTCGGTGAGGTTATTCTCCTCTGCGATCTCCTGCACCTGCTTGACGACATAGGTAACGATGCTCAGCTCGTGCATGGGGGCTCCTTTCGGGAGGGCGGGCACAGCGGAAGGGATGCTGTGCCCGCCGCAGGATGGATACTTATTTCTTGTCCGTAAGGGACTTCTTGATGATCTTCACCTGACGCTTGGCGGCATAAGGCGCGATTGCCTTGAACTTGTCCTCAGCCGGGATCATTTTGCTGTTTTGCGGCCGCACACGCTTGAGGTGGATGGCATCAAACTCGCACTTGGTCGTGCAGATACCGCAGCCGATGCACTTGTTCGGGTCGACAACACTGCGCCCGCAGCTCAGGCAGCGGGACGCCTCGGAGCGGATCTGCTCTTCGGTGAACGTCACGCGGTCGTCCTGCATGGTGCGCACCTTCTTGCTGTCGATGGCAACGGCGGCACGTGCGGGCTTTTTGATCTTCTCGGTCGGCAGAACGATATCGTCCTTGTTGAGTTCCTTGAACTCGCGCGTATTGCGGTGGAGCGTCAGGGTCTGGCCCTTGTTGACGAAGCGGTGGATGGACACCGCGCCCTCGCGGCCGGTCGCGATCGCATCGATCGTATACTTCGGGCCGGTAGCGCAGTCGCCGCCGACGAAGATGTCGGGCTCGTCAGACTGGAACGTCACGGCGTCGTGCGCGATCAGGCGGCCGTCGGCCGTCTCTGCCGCGGTGCCGGCCAGCACATCGCCGTAGACCGAGCGCTGGCCGATGGCGACCAGAACGTTGGAGCACGGGACGGTGATGGTCTCATTTTCGTCATAGACCGGGGCGAACTTACCGCTCGCGTCGCGGACGGACACGCAGCGCATGAGTTCGATGCCGGTGACCTTGCCGCCCTCGCCGAGGATGGCCTTCGGCGCCCAGGAGTTGTTGATGACGACGCCGTCAGCGATGCCGGCGTTCTTCTCATCCGGCACGGTCGGCATCTCCTCGTCCTTCTCGAGGCAGTACATATTCACGCTGCCCTTGGTCAGACGCAGGGCCGCGCGCGCCACGTCGATGGCCGCGTTGCCGCCGCCGATGACGACCACGTCGCCCGTGAGCTTCTTAAGCTTGCCGGCGTTGACTTCGCGCAGGAAGTCGAGGCCGCTCTTGACACCGGTGAGATCCTCGCCGGCGATGTTGAGCTTTGCCGCCTGCTGCAGGCCGACCGCGACGTAGAACGCCTGATAGCCCTCGTCGCGCAGCTGCTGGATGGTGATGTCCTTGCCGACCTCGACGCAGCACTTAAACTCCACGCCCATCTCGCGCAGCACGTCGATCTCGGACTTGACGACATCCTTACCGATGCGGAAGCTCGGGATGCCGTTGACGAGCATGCCGCCGGGCACAGCTTCCTTCTCGAACACGACCGGGCTGTAGCCCTCGATAGCCAGGAAGTAGGCGCAGGACATGCCGGCCGGGCCGCCGCCGATGATGGCGATCTTCTGATCAAACTTCTCGTGCGTGCAGGAATTCATGGGCGGCACGTAGCGGTGCTCGGCCTTCATGTCCTGCTCGGCGATGAACTTTTTGATCTCGTCGATGGCCAGCGGCTCGTCGACGGTGCCGCGGGTGCAGGCATCCTCGCAGTACTTTCTGCAGATGCTGCCGCAGACGGCCGGGAACGGGTTGTCCTTCTTGATGAGCTTGAGCGCGTCGGCATAGCGGCCGTCGCCCGCCATCTTGATGTAGCCCTGGATGGCGATGTGCGCCGGGCAGGCAGCCTTGCAGGGCGCCGTGCCGGTCGGCCAGGTCTGGATGCAGCCGTTCTCGTTGCGGTAATTCTTATTCCAGTGATCCTCGCCCCACTTGGTGTCGTCCGGCAGCTCATGGCGCGGATACTGGATGGGGCCTTCCTTGGTGCAGAGCTTCTGGCCGAGGCGGACAGCGCCGGCCGGGCAGGTCTCGACGCACTTGCCGCAGGCCACGCACTTCTCGGGGTCGCTCTCGGCCACGTAGGCGGAGGCGGACAGGTTCGGCGTGTTGAACAGCTGCGAGGTGCGCAGCGCATTGCAGACGCCGACGGCACAGTTGCAGATGCCGAAGATCTTGTTTTCGCCGTCGATATTCGTGATCTGGTGGACATAGCCGCGATCCTCTGCCTTCTGGAGGATCTCCATCGCCTCTTCATAGGTGATGTCATGGCCATGGTTCGTCTCGCGGCAGTAGTCGGCAAAATCACCGACGCCGATGCACCACTCGCCTTCCACGTCGCCGGAGCCCTCGCCGCGGATGCGCTGCTGCTTGCGGCAGGAGCACACGGACACGCCGATATGCCCCTCATACTTCTTCAGCCAGTGAGACAGGTGCTCGATCGGCAGAGACTTGCTCTCGGCCGGGATGGCCTTTTCGACCGGAATGACATGCATGCCGATTCCGGCGCCTCCGGGCGGCACCATTTCAGTAATACCCGCCAGCGGCAGATAGGCCATGCGTTCAAAGAAATCGGCCGTCTCCGGGAACATGTCCGACTGCTCGGGATTAATCATCATGATCTCGGCGCTGCCGGGAACGAACATGTCCAGCACCCAGCGCTTTTCATGGTTCGGATTCTTGCCGTCGAGATTCTCCCAATGGAACTCGACCAGACCGCTCTCGCTGATAGCCTGCATCGCTTTTTCCAGATAGGCTCTGTCAAACTGCGGGTTCTTCTTTGCGAGCTGCTCGATCGTGAGCGGCACACGCTTTTTCATGGTCAGCGCGATATCGAGGATATCGTCCGCCATCTTCTCGTCATACTTCACCGCCGTGAACTTGAGGGCGGAGTTGATGCCGAGATACTCCGGAGAATCCGGCGTGATCTTATCCTTTCCCAACAACACCGTCGCGCGATCCGTGATTACTTTTCCGAGCTTTGCAATTTTCTCGTCTTTTGTCATGTTATCGCTTCCTTCTTCTTTAGATTGCAGTCAAACGACATCCGGCCGTTCCGACACAAGAACGGATACGGATGCAGCTATGTTAATTAATTAACCCTGCAATGTCAAGGAGTCCGGAGCGTTTTTGAAACAAGTCACAAAAAATCTGCAAAGAAATTGCGAATAGATTTTATTGTGTGTTGAAACGCGGAGACAAATGCCGTATAATGTTTGAAATACAAGAACAGTTTTCGCCTGGAGTGTTATGGATGCAAGATTCTGCCCGAAAGTTCAAAGAGGAAGTCGCGGAAGCCGCGATCTCCCTGTTCAAGCGCAACGGATACAACAACGTGACCGTAAATGAGATCTGCAAGGAATGCGGCATATCCCGCTCCGTGTTCTACTCCTCGTTCAACGGCAAGCGCAGCATTCTGGAATACATGGTGGAAAAACCGCAGCACAACGATGATGCGAGCTTTATGAAATTTGCGCACGCAGACAATGACTTCGAGCGCATCTGGCAGCTGTTTGACCGCTTCATTGCCATCGCCTACGACTTCGGCCCCGAGCTCACGAGCACGCTGTTCATCATGCAGTTCGAATCCCCCGAGGGGATCCGCGCAGCTGTGCACGCGCTCGATGATCTGTTTGCAACTCTGGCCACAAACTGCGCCAAATCAGGCATTATCGACTCCAAAGAGCCGCCGGATCTGCTGTCGCGCATCGCAACGGATCTGATCTGCCACGAGCTGTACGTCTGGTCCAGCCAGAAAGGAAACTTCTCGCTGCGCGCACGCGCGCGGCAGTACGCCGAGATCGCCTACCACGTCAAGCCGGAGTATCGCATGCCGGCCGAGCAGCGCGACGCACTGTGACTGCAAGGCTCCCCCGTCAAGAACGCCTGCGCAGCCGCTCTTGGCTTTGGACAAAACAGAATCTGCGCATATCCTTCTGCGCAAAAAACCAGCGGCAAGGCATTTGTTCCAGCCGCTGGTTTTTTCATTTGTATCAATCATAAACGTGCAGACAAACCGATTGCCGAAGAAATTCAAAGCTGCGCTGCAAAAGCGCCATCCGATCACGTTAAATAATTCACGAGATCATTATAGCAGAAGCAAATACACAACGCAAGTACTGTCTTCTCACACGCATGGACTTTTCAGAGGCTGTTTCGATGAAATATTTGACCTTTATAACGACATTCAAGATGATTTCCGCGTGATATTCCACAGCCTTCAAAAAGATACTTTTGTTGAGTACCTAACAGGCAAAGAATACGACGAATATTTTGGATAGAAAAAGAGCTATCTGACTTCATTGGAAATCAGATAGCTCTTTTCTTGTGAATAATGAAATTCTGTTGCCAAATCGTTGCCGCGAGTGTCTTCAAAGCTCAAAAAATCCAGTGTTTACGGGCTTTTTTCAAGCTAAGAGGTCATTCCCACTCGATCGTTGCGGGCGGTTTGGAGGTGATATCGTAGACGATGCGGTTGATGCCCTTAACCTCGTTGACGATACGCACCGAGACACGGTCGAGCACGTCATACGGAATACGCGTCCAGTTGGCGGTCATGAAGTCCGTCGTCGTGACGCTGCGCAGCGCGAGCGTATAGTCATACGTGCGGCCGTCGCCCATGACGCCGACAGAGCGCATATTCGTCAGCACCGCGAAGTACTGATTCATCGTCTGCTCAAGATGTGCCTTGGCGATCTCATCGCGGAAGATGAAGTCCGCGTCACGCAGAATGTCGAGCTTATCCTTGGACACCGCGCCGAGGCAGCGAATGGCCAGACCCGGACCCGGGAACGGCTGGCGCATGACCAGATACTCCGGCAGGCCAAGCTCGCGGCCGAGCGCACGCACCTCGTCCTTAAACAGCAGACGCAGCGGCTCAATGATCTCCTTGAAATCCACAAAATCAGGCAGGCCGCCGACGTTGTGGTGGCTCTTGATGACGGCAGCGACATTCGTGCCGGATTCGATCACGTCGGGATAGATCGTGCCCTGTGCCAGATAGTCGACCGAGCCGATCTTCTTGCCCTCTTCCTCAAAGACGCGGATGAACTCCTCGCCGATGATCTTGCGCTTGGTCTCCGGGTCGGAGACGTCCTTCAGGCGCGTAAGGAAGCGCTCCTCGGCATTGACGCGCACGAGGTTGATGTCCCAGTTTTGGAACGCGGCCTCGACTTCATCGCCCTCGTTCTTGCGCAGCAGACCGTGATCGACAAAGATGCACGTGAGCTGACTGCCGACGGCCTCGGCCAGCAGCGCCGCCGCAACGGAGGAGTCCACGCCGCCGGAAAGCGCCAGCAGCACCTTGCCGTCACCGACCTTGGCACGGATGTCCTCAATGGACTTGCGCATAAAGTCGCCCATCGTCCAGTCACCGGTCGCGCCGCAGACCTCATAGAGGAAGTTGCGCAGCATGGCCTGACCATACTCGGTGTGGTTGACCTCGGGGTGGAACTGCACGCCGTAGAAGCCGCGCGCCTCGTCGCAGATGCCGACCGTCGGGCAGGCATCTGAATGCGCCACGAGCCGGAACGACTCCGGCACCTTGGCCATATAGTCCCCATGGCTCATCCACGTGACGCTCTGCTCCGGCAGGCCGCGGAACAGACGGCAATCGGTGTCAAACCAAGTCTCCGTCTTGCCGTACTCACGCGCGGTATCCTTACCGGCGGCGGTCACTTCCCCGCCGAGATACTGCGCCATGAGCTGGCAGCCGTAGCAGATACCCAGGATGGGGATGCCGAGCCGGAAGATCTCCGGATCGACCTGCGGCGAGCCTTCTGCGTATACGCTCTGCGGGCCGCCGGTGAAGATGATGCCGATGGGGTCAAAGGCACGGATCTCATCCACGGTCATGGTGTTCGGCTTGACTTCGCAATAGACATTGCACTCGCGCACGCGGCGCGCAATGAGCTGGTTATACTGTCCTCCGAAATCGAGGACGATGACAGACTGATTCGGCATGGATGACGCTCTCCTTATTCGACAGTAACGGATTTCGCGAGGTTTTTCGGCTTATCGATCGCGCAGCCGTTGGCTTTTGCGACGTAATATGCAAAGAGCTGCAGCGGCACGATCTCCGCCGGGACGACGAACAGGTCGTCCATGCGCGGTACGAGGATCACATCGTCCGCCTCGGAATAGATGGCGCGATTGCCCTCGAGCGCCACGCCGAGCACACGCGCACCGCGCGCCTTGACCTCTTTGACGTTGCTCATGGTCTTGTCAAACAGCGGCTCGTAACACGCGACGGCGATGACGAGACGGTTCTCCTCAATGAGCGCGATGGTGCCGTGCTTGAGCTCGCCCGCGGCATAGGCCTCCGAGTGCAGGTAGGAGATCTCCTTGAGCTTCAAAGAGCCCTCCATGCAGACGGCGTAGTCCACATTGCGGCCGATGAAAAACAGCGACGGGTTATTCTTGTAGCGCTCGGCAAGCTGCGCGATCTGCGGGTTGAGATCGATGGCGCGCTGCACCATCTGCGGCAGGATCATGAGGTCATCCGTGAGCTTTGCCGCCTCTTCCCTGCTCAGGCAGCCGCGCTTTTCGCCCAGATAGAGCGCCAGCAGATACAGCACCGACACCTGCGTGGTGTAGCCCTTCGTAGTCGCAACGGCGATCTCCGGGCCTGCCCAGGTGTAGATGACATCGTCCGAGATGCGGGCGATCGTGCTGCCGACGACGTTGACGATCGAGAGCACATACGCGCCCTTGGACTGCGCCTCGCGGATGGCGGCGATGGTATCCGCCGTCTCGCCGGACTGCGAAATAATGATCATGAGCGTATGCTCGTCCACGATCGGGTCACGGTAGCGGAACTCACTCGCAAGGTCAGCATCGACCGGAATGTGCGTGAGCTTTTCAAGCGCATACTTGCCCGCCTGACCAGCGTAGAACGCCGAGCCGCAGGCCGTGATCATGATCTTGTTGAAGCCCATGAGCTGCTCGTCGGTCATCTTCAGCTCGTCAAACACGACTCGGTGATCCTTCACACGCGGGTCGAGCGTGGACTTGATGGCACGCGGCTGCTCCATGATCTCCTTGAGCATGAAGTGCTCGTAGCCGCCCTTCTCGGCAGCCTCGATGTCCCACGCGACGCGGGAGACAGGCTTGTGCACGGGCTTTCCGGTGCAGTCAAAGACGGTATAACCGTCGGCGCGCACCTCGGCGAGCTCTCCGTCGTCAAGATAGACCACATTTTTCGTGTGCGACACAAGCGCCGTCACGTCGGAGGCGAAGAAGTTCTCACCCGCGCCGACGCCGATGATCAGCGGACAGCCGTTGCGCGCGAGGAACATCTGCTCCGGGCAGTCGGCGCACAGAATGCCGATCGCATAGCTGCCCTCCAGGCGGCCGAGCGTCTTCATGACGGTGTCCTTCAGGTTGCCGTCGCCGGTGTAGTACATATCCAGCAGATGGACGATAACCTCCGTGTCCGTCTCACTATGGAACTGAAAGCCCTTGGCCTGCAGCATCTCGCGCAGCTCCATAAAGTTTTCGATGATGCCGTTTTGCACGATGGCGAACTTGCCGTCGTTGCTCACGTGCGGATGGGCATTCGCCTCCGTCGGCGCGCCGTGCGTTGCCCAGCGCGTATGGCCGAGGCCGATATAACCGTGAAGATCGCTACCGTCATGCGTTTTGGCCAGCAGATTCTTGATCTCGCCGCAGGCCTTGGCAAGCTCGATCGTGCTGCCGTCGAGCACGGCGATGCCGGCCGAGTCATAGCCGCGGTATTCGAGTTTCTGCAGCCCTTCGAGAAGGATCGGCGCAGCCTGCTGCGCGCCGACGTATCCAACAATTCCACACATAGTCGGTTCTCCTTATAGTTCTATAAAAATCCGTCTTATCCTGATTCTATGCCGACACCCTGCAAATACGTACAGAATGCCAAAATAGCATGCTAAATTTTATACCGTTTGGCGGCTCGTGTCAAGTTTCGGTTTCACAGCACACGTATGTGATTCAAAATTAAATGCGCACCATAAGCTATGAGATTTCTTTCATCGACATCCAAAAGTCTTTCTTTTTCTTCTTCTAAAAGATCGGTTTTAGCCACAAGTTGACCATTGCTGCCATTCAAAGTTGCTTGGGATATAAAATTCATATCATCCAAAGTGAGAAGCATATATCGCCCCCGTTTAAAATCTCCATAGCTTGTTATTTGTTTTCACACACAGCCGGTCATTTATTGAGCTTCAATAGCTCGATCAAGACGTCAATAGGCAGGAGCACCAGAAACAGCAAAACGTACATACCGCGCATCTCCTTTCCGGGTCAAATCATCCGCGCGCATAGCGGAACCGTTTTCTGTCTCTAATATACAGCATCATATGTCCAATAAAACGGTCACCGAAAGCAGAATTCAAGAAAACAGCTTGCAGAAATTGCATATTTCCGCACTGCATACTTCCGTATGCTCCGCAAAAAATAGGAGCGGGTCAAGAAACCCAAAACACGAAAAGGAGATGGAAAACGAAATGGCTACTTCCAACAGCAACAATCTGGTCAACCCCAATGCCCGCGAGGCGATGAACCGCTTCAAAATGGAGGCCGCCGCCGAAATGGGCGTGAACCTCAAGCAGGGCTACAACGGTGATCTGACGTCCCGTCAGGCCGGCAGCATCGGCGGTCAGATGGTCAAAAAGATGATCGCCGCCTACGAAAACGGCATGCAGTAAGCTGCTGATCATCCTGAGCAAACAAAAAGCAGGGCCGCGGAAATTCCGCGGCCCTGTTGAGACTGTCAAAAAGTATTACTTTTTGACAAAGAGGCTTGCGGCCTGACTGCATCGCACGCACCGTCTGCCTTTGAGCGCTTCGCCGTTGGCAAGAAAATCATCAATCAGCAGCACACGCTGTCCCTTTTCCAGACAACGCTTGCCGACGTGGATGGTACTGGTCGTCTGGTGGGTGAAGGAGAACACATCAGCGGTGTACACATCGTCGCCCAGGTTGCGGCGCTGACCCTTTTTGGCGATGATGACGGGCAGATCACCCATCGCCAGCGCAGTGGTCATGGCAAAGATGATGCCGCTGGCTTCGACGGTGAGGATGCAGTCAATCTGGTCATTGCGGAAAGCGTCCGCGAACGCCTGACCAATATGGCGTGCGAGGGCGGTATCAACGCGGTGGTTGAGGAAGCGCTCGACGCGGACAACGCCGCCGGGGAGGATGTCACCGTCTTGAAGAATGCGCTGCTGAAGTTCCTGCATGGTGTGATTCCT